>WNGP01000364.1_pt1 | contig 45858 bp, 48 predicted proteins | sample 5407671 | NCBI WGS metagenome assembly WNGP01 (sample SAMN13153381, study PRJNA577476) | soil metagenome | isolation source: 40 cm soil or saprolite under Garry oak tree replicate 2 | place: USA:California | collected 2016-06-15 | reverse complement strand
TTTCTCACCTGACAGTTTCCTTACGAAGGAGCCCCGTTCGACGTTATCCTGAAGTCATGCGCCGGATCAGCCTTGTTCTCCTCGTGTGGCTCGGGTGCCGCCCTCCTCAGCCTCCATCGTTGGCCAAAGGCCTTGTTGGCGTGTGGCGCAGCCAGGGAAGCGGTGACTTCGAGCCCTGTCGGAACGCTGCGATGGAATTCCGCGGCGACGGCACGACGCTGGTCAGCTCGGGCAAGCAGGCGCTCACGGGGACCTACGCAGTGGACTCGGGTCCGTCGCGGCTGATCGTGCAACACTCGGGCCTCCGCTCGAACGGCGAGCCGAACTGTCAAGGAATCCCCGCTGAATACGTGCTGAACCACTACCTGGATACGGCTTACTTCGCTGTTCACGGCGACACGCTGCGCATCTTTACGGCTCCGGAGCGCCAGGATCCGTTTCTGACGGCGGTTCGCGTACGGTAGAAGACGCGTCGAAGAAATTACGCTGCAAGGCGTTTCTCTTCGATCTCGACGGCGTCCTGGTCGATTCGCGCGCGATTGTCGAGCGGACCTGGCGTCAGTGGGCAGAGCGCCACCAGCTAGATCCCGCTCCGTTTCTCCTGATCGCCCACGGCCGCCGCGCGCGGGACACGCTGCGCATGGTGCTGCCGAGGCTTGCCACGGACACGGAAGTTGAATGGCTCGATACGACCGAGCTTGCAGACCGCGAGGGGCTGAAGCCCGTGCCGGGAGCCAGGGAACTGGTCACCTCCCTGCCGCGTGACCGCTGGGCGGTCGTAACGTCGTGCGGACGAGACTTGGCACGCCTCCGGCTCGGGTCCGCCGGTATACCGACTCCCGATGTCATGATAGTCGCGGAGGAGGTCAAACGCGGCAAACCGGCGCCGGACGGTTACCTGCTCGGCGCGGAACGCCTCGGGTACGCGCTGCCGGACTGCATCGTGTTCGAGGACGCGCCGGCGGGCGTCGCGGCGGGGCGGGCGGCGGGGGCCCGGGTCGTGGGCCTCACGACGACGCATGCCGCCGCCGATCTGTCCGGCGTGGACGCAACGATCGCGGACTTCCGAGGTATTGATATCCGTCCCGAACTTGACGCTTTCGTCGTCACATTCCGGCCCCCCTCATAGCTTCTCGCGATCTGTACTCGCGCATGTAGATTGCTCCGCACTGCAGGACTTTGGGCCTGCGCCTCCAGTTCAGTCACTGTCGGACATCGGGCCGACGTCAAACACTCCAATCGCCGGAGGCACTATGTTCGACTTCTCCGAAGTCTCCTTGCTGGTCGCGTTCACCGATTTCACACATTTTGCCGCCCAGGCCGAGCGACTCGACGACGTCGAGGTGGCCCGCGTCATGGACGCGTACTATGAGCTGGCCGGTCGCACGGTGGCTGCTGCCGGTGGCCGCGTCGTGAAGTTCATTGGTGACGCAACGCTTGCCGTATTTCCCACGGAGGCGGTCGATCGCGGGGTTCTGGCTCTGCTCGAGCTGAAGGATGCGGCTGACCGCCTCATGGTCGATCGCGGCTGGGAATCCCGGCTCACGGTCAAAGCGCACTTCGGGCCGGTGGTCGCAGGTCATTTCGGCGTGGAATCGGACAAACGTTACGATGTACTCGGGAAGACCGTGAACGTGACCGCTCGGCTCGAGACCAGCGGCGTGGCACTATCGGTGGAGGCCTTCCGGCAGCTGGGACTCGATGCGCGACAGCGCTTCAAGAAGCATACGCCACCGGTGACGTATATTCGGGTGGAAGACCCTCACCGGTCGGGTCGCACGGTGCGCCGGTAACGGAGACTATGACCGACGAATTCAAAGCCAAACTGCAGGCACTGCTGCAGGGGTATGCCGCACAGACGGCAAAGCAGCAGGCCGAGGACAAGACGCCGCGCGATCAAGCCGATCGCCGGATGTGCGGGGAGCGGCTGCACGCCGTCGTGCGCCCCGTGCTCGAGGCGATCATGGCCGAGCTCAAGACGGTGGGCCACGAGGCGTCGGTGCGCGAGCACATCGAGCGCGACGACGCCTATCCCAGTGTCGCTCTCTCCTTCACGCCCCGCAGCGGGCTCGCCTCGGCGCTCATCTTCCGCTATGACCCGCGGCACGGCATCGTGGTTCATCGCGAGGTCAAGCGCGCGCCTTGGAAAGGGCGGCCGCCGACCGGAACGGGCGATCGCCTCGGCACCATCGGCATCGCCGCCGTGTCCGCAGCGTGGGTCGAAACGAAGGGCCTGAGCTTCATCGAGGCGGTCCTCAAGGCGAACTGAGGGGTAACCCATTCACATGGAACCTGCCGTGCGGGCCGTCGCAGTAGCCCGCGGTGCCCGGATCCTCCACGCGGCACTCGGAATCGGGCAAATCCTCGTGGGTGCCACCTTCTTCTTTCTGCTGCGTAAGCAGGGCCCGCTGGGGGGTGGCAGTCCGCTGATCGGCTACGCCACCGCGGGTCTCGCCCTCATGAATCTCAGCGTTGCGTTTGTTCTCCTGCGGCCACGGATTCCGCAGCGCAGCACGGACCAATCCCCCGACGACTACTGGAGCCGACCCGAGGTGCGCGGCGCCGCGATCCTGATTTGGTCCGTCGTCGAGGGATCCGGGCTGTTTTGCTGGGTCGGCTACGTGATGTCGGGGAACATCGTACCAGCTGGCGTCGGGGTGTTGTCGATCATCACGCTCATCGCGTTGCGTCCCTCCCGACTCGAGGGCGATGAAGGAGCCTGACCATGACCAGTCGCGCGTTTCTCCTCCCCGCAGTTCTCGTCCTCCTTGCAAGCACCGTCCGCGCGCAGTGGGCTTCGCGCTCGTCTGCCGTACCCCTCTGGGCGGACAGCGCGCTGACCAGGGCTGGCTTCTGGGCCGGGTACGACTTCACGTCACGAGTCAGTCCCGAGATCGCATACGGTGATCTGGACGGCGACGGCTTGTGGGACATCGCCCTGGGCATCGTCGACAAAGCGGGCCGGCGGCACGGCGTGGCGATCGTGAATCAGATCGATCGCTCCGTACACATCCTCGGCGCCGGAAAGCCGCTCGCCAACGGCCGCGCCGAGTTCTCGGACTGGAGCCTCGCCGAGTTGCTCGGGCATCGAGCTGGCGTGCGCGTGCTGGATTGGCACGCGAGCGGCTGGTTCGTGTGGAACGGCCAGACGTACGTCTGGGTGCAAGACTCCGAGTAGGACGCTGAGTTCGGTCGCCGCGCTGCAGCGCATTCTCGTCATCGGCAGCGGCGGGTCCGGGAAAACGACATTCGCCCGGCGCCTCGCCGCGCGAACGCAGCTCCCGCTCGTCCATCTCGATGCATTGTACTGGCGTCCGGGCTGGGATCCGACCCCGGCCGACGAGTGGCGCACGAAAGTCGAAGCGCTGGTGCGCGAGCCGGCCTGGATCATGGATGGCAATTACGGCGGGACGCTGGACATTCGTCTCGCGGCCTGCGATGTGGTCGTGTTTCTCGACATCCCGCGGCTCGTCTGTCTGTTGGCGAGTGGTGAAGCGCCAGCTGCAATACGGTGGTCAGAATCGCGCGGAGTTGGCGGCGGGATGCCCGGAGCGATTGACGTGGGAATTCCTGAAATGGATCTGGACCTACCGGGGGCGGCGGCGTGGCTCGATTCTGCGACGGCTGGAGGCGCTCGAGCCGCAGAAACGCGTCTACGTCCTACGCTCGTCACGCGAGATGGACAGATTTGTGGATGGCTTGGCTGATGCCTAGGGGACGACGATGCAGCGAACGATGGGGCGACCTATGATCGGCAAGCTCGGCTGGGGCGTGATGACCTCGTTGGCCTTGATCATTGCCGTGTACGCGATCGCGCTGCTGTTCGTTCCCGCCATGCGAGCGCTATTCCTGCAAGAGCGCTTCGCCGCTGTGCCGCTTGCGGCATACCTGCACCTCGCTGGGTCAGGGATTGCCCTCGCGATCGGGCCGTTTCAGCTCAACCCCCGACTCCGCAATCGTTTTCTGCAAGTCCATCGGTGGATGGGGCGCACGTACGTGATCAGCGTCCTGCTCGGTGGAGTGGCGGCTTCGCGCTCGCGACCATGTCGCAAGCGGGATTGCCGACGCACATGGGGTTTGGGTTGCTTGCGGTACTCTGGCTGTTTGCGACGGGGGATGCGTACCGCCACATCCGCGCAGGCGACCGGGTCTTGCATCGCCGCTGGATGATCCGGAGCTACGCGCTGACATTCGCGGCGGTGACGCTCCGCATCTATCTCCCGCTGAGTCAGATGGCCGGCTTGCCGTTCGACGCCGCCTATCAGACGATCTCGTGGCTCTGCTGGGTTCCCAATCTCATCGTCGCCGAATGGATGATCCTCCGGCAGCGGCACACTGCATCGATTCATGAGTCCGACTCGGTCGCTGTCGCGTAGTCTGCTGCTCGCCGTGCTCGCGGCACTGTGCGCCTGCGCAGAGCGGACGCCCGAGCGGCGCGCCGAAAACGCACCGGCTGCCGCACCTGCCGCTCCGCCTCCGGAAGCCTCGGACGCCATCGTTCCGCCTCTGAGGTCCAGTGTGGAATCGCCGGCGGGTGCATCCGGCCCCGAGTACATCGCTCACGGCGTCTGTCCGTACGAATGCTGCACCTATGGCACTACGACCATGATTACCCCCGGCACCCTGCGAGCATTGCCCTCGTTCTATTCCGACAGCCTGGCAAGAGTTGTCGCCGGATCGCGGGTGCACACTGATAGCGGCATCATGATCTTGAGTCCAACCGGACTCGCCATCGTCGTCGAAGAGACCTCCGAGATGAGACAGAAGCCTTCCGGTCTTCGCGTGGGGGACACGTTGGAGATCCTCAATTCCCTGCGCGAGGGAGTCAATCGCATGAGGTGGCATGGCCAAGAGTTCGAGACGGCCACGGCGGAGTTGGGCCGAACGGTCAGCTGGCTGCGGACAATCCGCGAACCGGTCCAGAGTTGGTGGGTGTACATGACCGATTCCACATCGCGACGGTCGGGCTGGATGAGGATGGGTGGTGTGAAGGCACGGGTGAACGAGGCACTACACGCCGATGCGTGCAGTCGCTAGTGTCCGACACGCGCTACTGATCCTCCTTGCCGCGGCCCCCTGCGCGGCCGCGATCGAAAGCTTCGATGAAAACGGCGTGTCACCGTTGAGTCCGGCAGTCTTCACCACGAGGTTTTGATGCCATTCATCATCCCCAGCTGGGCACTCGGAGCCGCAGTTACGGGCAGGCTCCGTTTGCGCCGGCGCGGCGCGCTGGACGCCGATCCCGAAATCGTCGAGCTGCAGGAAAACCTTGCAGCGATGCAGCATCGGGTGGCGGAGCTGGAGGAGCGCGTCGACTTCGCCGAGCGCCTGCTGGCGAAGCACCGCGAATCCGACCGGTTGGGGCAGGGATGAGAGCGCTGACGCTGGCGGCGCTGCTGGCAGCGACCGCCTGCGCCCCCGCGATTCAGTCGAGCGGGTTGCAGCCGGTCGTGACCGAGCGTCTCTACTTCGGCCGCAACGTCGCGCGGACGCTCGGCGTCACCGACTCTGCCTGGGCCGTATTTGTGGCTGATGTCGTCAGCGCCCGACTGCCGGATGGCTTCACGTTCTGGGCCGCCGAGGGCGAGTGGCGCGGCGCGGACGGGCGCGCCACGCGTGAGCCCAGCTTCGTCCTCGAGGTCGTACATCCGACACGGTCGGCCGCCACCGAAGCGGCGATCGTCGCGATTATCGCCGAGTACAAGCGCCGGTTCAATCAGGAGTCGGTCTTGCGGGTCGTGACGACGGGACGCGCCGCGTACTAATCAGCGCGCGAGATTGAGGCTCTTCAGGTAGTCCGCAACAACATACGCCGGCACCGCGAAGATGATCTTCCCCTGCGACTCCCGCTCACCGCCGTACAACATCGCGATCACTTTCCCTTCGCGATCGAAGATCGGACTCCCCGATGACCCCGGCGCCCCGTACGCATCCACCTGGATGACCGCCGTCAGCGCCTTGCTCACCGTGCCCACCGTGAGCGTCGGCTCGGCGATCGGTTGTCCACCCCGCGACTCCATGGGCAGATCGAATCCCAGGGGATAGCCGAGGATCGCGACCGGATCGCCGCGCTCGAGCCCCCCTCCTTCTCGGGTACGGGCGAGTCCGGCGATCCGCGGCGTCCCACCTTTGATCGTCACCCGGAACACGCCGACGTCGGCGTCCGGCGACACGCCGACCAGGTTGCCGCGCCAGAACTGCGTGCTGCCGGAGAAGATCACGCCCAGCCGCTGCGGCGTCTTGGTGCCGTCTTCGCCGATCAGGATGTGCTTGTTCGTGATCATCGTGCCCAGCGAGTCGAACGCGAACGCCGTGCCGCTGTATCGCTCGCCGTCGGTGTACTCGACGAGCACGATGGCCACCGCGTCCTGATTGCGGTGCGAGATCGCCCGGTAGTCCACGCCGCCCACCGCGAGGCGCCGCTCGGCGGCATCCAACTCCGTGCGCAGCCGCGTCACCGACGCAGCGTCGCCCCCAGAGGCGTTGAGTTCGCGCCGCAGGCGCGCGGTCTCGTCTTGTGCCGCCTTCAGCGCGTCACGCACGCCTTGCAGCTCGGATTGGATATGCGAGGACATGCCGCGCGATTCGCGCATCAGGCTGTCGGCCCGCACCTGCAGCTGCCGGAGCTCGTTCGCGCGCCGGCGGCCGTCCAGCTGCATCCACGTAAACCCGGTCCCGACGATCAGCAGCAGGACAATGAGGACCTTGGTCGTGCGCCGCAGCTGCGCGGTCTGCCGTGCGACCTCTGCTCTGATCCGCACGCCGGTGCTGGGCCGTGGGGCGCTCGCCCGGGGCGCCGCCGCTATGACTTCCCGCGGCGAGGATGCCCGCTCCGCGAGTCCCTCGGCGCCGGTCGTCACCGGGAGATCGGCATCGGTCTCGATGACGGCGAACTCGAGTGCCGGCCCCTTGGCGCCAAATCCGATGACGTCCCCCTCGCGCAGCAGCGTGTCGCCGGTGACGCGCTGGCCGTTCACGAACGTGCCGTTGCGGCTGCCCAGATCCTGCAGGACGAACCCTTCGGTCTTGCGCACGATCGCCGCGTGCCGAGACGAGACGTCGAGGTCCCGCTCGGCGTCGAAGCGCACGTCCGACAACGGGTGACGGCCAAGCCCGATGTAACCCTTGCGGAAGGCTTCGATCTGCCCCGCGCGGGCCCCGGAGAGAAACTTGAACTGTGCTTTCACTGATGCTAGCTGAAGTACCAGAAGAGAAGGGCGGCGACGGCGATTAACAGCAGCACGATCGTCCGGGTCTCCTTGCGCGCCTCGCGATTGGGCACCGGCGGTCGGCTGCCCTTGTACACGGGGACCGGCTCCGTGCTGGTCTCGGTGTCGATGAGCGGATAGACCTGATGGCCGACGTCTTCCTCCAGCCCGGGGTTCGAGGAGCGCAGGCCGTCGCCGTCGAAGCGCGCGATGACGACGGTGATGTTGTCGGGGCCGCCGCGCTCGTTGGCCAGCGCGATCAACTTGTCGCAGGCGGCGCTCAAGTCTGGCGTCGTGCTCACGATCTGGGCGATCTCGTCCTTCTTTACCTGGCCCGACAGCCCATCCGAACAGAGCACCAGCATGTCGCCGCGGCGCACCTCCTGATGCGTGAGATCGACCTTCACCTTCGGATCGGGGCCGAGCGCCTGGAGGATGATGTTGCGGCGCTCGCTCTGCGCGGCTTCTTCTTCGGTCAGCTCTCCCGCTTCGACGAGGCGTTGCATGAGCGACTGATCCTTGGTGATCTGGTACGCCTTGCCGCCGCGAATCAGATACGCGCGACTGTCGCCGACCTGCGTGAGATAGAGGTGATCGTTGAGCACACCCGCGGCCGTCGCCGTCGTGCCCATCCCGCGCACTTCCGGGTGCGCCTTCGCGTGCGCATGAATGCTCGCGTTGGCGACTTCGACGGCCTCTTTGAGCCGGTAGGCAAAGCGCTGCGGCGTCACCTCGTCGTCCTTCCAGGTCTTGAGCAGGTGGGCGTAGATCGTGTCGGTCGCCATCTCGCTCGCCAGCTCGCCCGCCGCGGCGCCGCCCATGCCGTCGGCCACGACGAACAGCGTGCCGCGCGGCCCGATGTCGTGCTGCCGCACGTCGGGCTGCAGCGATGCCGTCTTGCGCGTCAGGTCCGCGACGAGAAAGCGATCCTCGTTGTGATCGCGCGTGCGGCCCAGATCGGTCTTGCCGAAGACCTCGACACGGATGGACTTGTTTCGTCCGAACATCGCTATGGTCGCCGCCGCTGCTGCAAAGTGTCGATTGACGTGCGAAGATTCTTGTACCGCTTGACGCCCGGAGCAAGCCGCAGCGCGGTCGAAATCCATTCGCGCGCGGCGCCGACGTCCTGGACTTTCACGATATAGAGCTGCGCGAGCGTGTAGGCGGCATACGCCTTGGCGGTGTCTGCGACCGAGGCGCGATAGATCACGTCGGCCGAGTCCACAAGCGCATTTCCAGCCATGGTGTCCATAAAATCGGGATCGGTGAGATGGTCGAGCGCCCGACGACCGGCCGCGTCATCGTACCGGCTCGCGGTGGACGGAGGCGGGACTGGAGGCGCGGCTGGGGGTAGCGCGCGGCGGCCGGTGTCTCGGAGGGGCAGGGTGGTAATGCCTCCAGATTGTCGCCCACCACTGTTTGCCGCTGTGTCGCGCGCCACGTGCGTCGTCGTATCCCCGGCGTTCGGGTTGGCCTTGTTCCCGCCGCTGAGCGCCACCCACGCGCCGCCACCGGCGAGGATCACGACGACGCCGGCCACCACGGGGATGAGCGAGCGCTTCCTGGCGGCCGGAGCCAATATCCGCTGCGTGGCTCCAGAGGTCGTGTCGAGCAACTGCGTTTTCTCTTGTGTTGCCGGAACGGCACTGGCCGTCGGCCGGCCGGTGACCGCAGCGACGTCAGCCGCGAACTTCGCAACGCTCTGGTAGCGCTCCTGCGGCGTGCGGGCGAGCGCGGCATCGAGGACCGGCTGCAACCCGGCGGGGAACACGAGATCGGGCCGCGCCGCGGCCAGCGTGATCGGCTCGTCAGTCAGCCGCTTGATCATCGTCTCCTGCACGCTGGTCGCTTCGAACGGCAGCTTGCCGATCAGCATCCGGTAGAACACCAGCGCCAGGGAATAGAGGTCGCTGCGGCCGTCCACCGCATCGCCCGAGAGCTGTTCGGGACTCATGAACTCGGGCGTTCCAACGACCAGGCCCGTCTTGGTGACCTTCTGGCCCGCCTGGTCGCCGCCGACGGCTTTGGCGATACCGAAGTCCACCACCTTGACCGTCTCACCACCGCTCTTGCGGCTCGTCAACATGATGTTGTCCGGCTTCAAATCGCGGTGCACGATGCCGAGATCGTGCGCTGCCTGGAGCGCGTCGGCGGTTTGCAGGAAGATCGCGGTTGCGCGCGGGACGGGGAGCGCGCCTTCACGCTGGAGCAGATCGGTCAGCGGCTCACCCTCGATGAACTCCATCGCGAGATAGATCAGCCCGTCGGGCGTCTCACCGAAGTCATAGATCGCGCAGACATTGGGATGCGTGATGCGGCTGGCGTTCGAGGCCTCGCGATTGAAGCGCGCCACCGCATCGGGATCGTGCACCATCGCGGGGTTCATCACCTTGATCGCGCTGCGCCGCCCCATCTTCACGTGCTCGGCGAGGTAGACCTGACCCATCCCGCCTTCGCCCAGTTTTTTCACGACGTGATAGCGGTCGGCGATCACCTGGCCCATGAGGTCGCCCGCCGGCGACGCGGACCGGAGGGTCTGCCCGTCGTTGGGGCAGAACTTTACGTCATCGGCGTATTCGGTGGAGCAGACGGGGCAGATCTTCATGCGAGCATCGGCCCTCCTCCCGTGCCTCCTCCCTCACCGCCGGGCAGCTCGATCCGCAGCAGCTTGTCGCCGACCATGATGCGCGAGCCGTGCTGCAGCGTCATGGCCCCGCGAGCCGCGATCGCGACGCCGTTACGGCTGTGGTCGTCTACCAGCACGAAGTCCGCGTCCTCGGAGCGCACCGTCGCATGCTGCGCGCTCATCGACGGGTCGTAGGGGAAAATCCAGTCGCCGCGCTCGCGGCCGATGTGCACATCGCGCCCGGGCGATAGCTGGATGATGTCACGCGAGCTGCCGTCGGCGCGAAGCTGCGTGAGGCTGGCGATATCGGCGCTGGGCGTCATGCTGCCCATACGCTTCGTGGCGTCCGCTTCTGCGCTGTGGGGGCCGGGGTAGCCGAGCCGGCGGAAGCGCATGATCTGGGAGCCGATGAGGATCAGGTCACCTTCGATCAGGCGATAGGGTCCTTCGAGGAATACCCATGTCCCGTTGCGGCTGCCGAGGTCGCGCACCTCGAGCCGGCCTTCTTCCCATGAGAGCTTGGAATGCAGGGGCGACAGAAACTGATCTTCCGGAAAGCGGAGGTCTCCCTCGGTCCGACCGATGGTCGTGGAAGTGGTCTTGCGCTCGAAACGCGCCACTTCGGCGGCCATCTCGGAAACCAAAACCAATGTGAGGGAGTGATCGGAGCGTCTATCGGGAATGGTGCGTCGGTCACCTCCACCACCGCCACCGGCTCCGTGCGCCGTGACCATCGATCCGCACAGCGGGCAGGGAGCGTCCGCCGGCGCGCCCCCTGGGGATCCGGGCCCGCTCGTGCGGGAGACCACGCCTCCTCCACCGCCTGCCGCCACCGCGGCTCGCGCGGCTGCGGCTTTGGTGAGGGGTTTCCCGCAGTCGGAGCAGAATTGCGCACCGGCTTCGTTTTGCCGGCCGCAATACTGGCAAGCGCTCAGTGCCATAAAGTAAGGTGGCCCAATCTATTGCTCGCCGCTAGCTTGCGCCACATGCGACTGATTGGTGCCGCGCTCCTCGTCGTCGCGACGGGGGCGGTGGGAGCAGCCTGCGCGTCCTCCGCCGCATCCCGTCGCCCATCCCTATCCGCTCCAGGCGAACCGCTGCACATCACGATCGTCTATCCCGACACCGCCGAGTCAATTCAGGCGCAGGATTCTTCCTTCCTGTTCGGCAGTGTCGGCCGTGGTCGCGGTGATGTCGCGCTATCGGTCAACGGATTCCCGGTCCGCGTGTCGCCGAGCGGCACGTGGCTCGCCTGGATCCCGCTCCCGAGCGACTCGGTGGCGCGATTTCAGATCGTCGCGCACGCAGGCGCCGGTGCCGAGCAGCAAGAGACCACGTTCGTCGCGCGCATCGCGCAGCCGTTCCGACCGCCCGTCGGCGCCACCGCATGGATCGACACGACGAGCTTCACCCCAACCGACTCGCTTGCCTTTCCCGCAGGCGAGGGAATTCGCCTCTTTGTTCGCGCGACTCCTGGTGCGCAGGTGCGACTGCGGATGGAAGGAAAGAAGACGCCAGTCTGGTTCGTCCCGGACACGCTTCCGGCAGAGCCGGCGTGGGGCGTGCGCGCCTTCGGCACCGACACCACGGCGTTTCGTCTGCCGCCGGCCGCCGATCGTTACGTCGCGTGGCTGCCCGCCGAGCCACTGTGTGACGCGATCCTCGAGGTGATCGTCGGGACGGATACGGCGCGCGCCGTGTGGCCGCTCGTTCTCGACACGCTGGATCGCGCGCACCCGGCGGTGATCGTGCTGAACGATGACACCGCGCACACGGGAAAGAGCGATAGCCTGACCGTGGGCAAGGCGGTGCCCTACGGTACCTACAACTGGTTCTTCCCGCTGGGCACGGTCTCGGTGGCGACGGCGCGCTGGGGCAGCCAGACGCGCCTGCAGTTGTCGCGGGGCGCGGTGGCCTGGGTGAACACCGCCGACGTCGTGCCGCTCGCGCCCGGGACGCCGCCGCCCGGGGGCATCGTGGAGTCGGTGCGTCTCGTCGCGGGGCCGCGCTCGCTGCTCCTCCGCGTGCCGCTTCCCGCGCACGTTCCATTCAAGGTCGAGGAAGACGACAGGAGTCTCACGCTCAGGCTCTACGGCGTGGCCTCCGACGTGAACTGGATGCAGTACGGCGGCACCGATCCCTATGTGACCCGCATGAGCTACGCGCAGCCGACGGCGGATGAGGTGACGATCACCGTGTCACTGGCGGGACGCGTGTGGGGGTATCGCACGCGCTGGAGCGGCCGCGATCTGCTGCTCGAGATTCGCCGCCCGCCGGTGATCGATCCGCGCCGGCCTCTGGCCGGCCGCACCATCGTCATCGATCCCGGTCATCCGCCGGTGGGCGCGCACGGGCCCTCCGGTTTGTGGGAGCCGGTCGCGACACTCGCGGTGGCGCAACTGGTCAAGCCGCTGCTCGAGCAGGCCGGGGCAATGGTGCTCTTGACGCGCACCGACTCGAATCCGGTGGACCTGTTCCCGCGCACGCGCTTTGCGGAAGAGCACGACGCCGATGTGCTCGTGTCGATTCATGCCAACGCCCTTCCCGATGGTGTGAATCCGTTCATCAATAACGGCACGAGTGTCTACTATTTCCATCCACGCGGCGCCGCGCTGGCGCGTGCCCTCGATCGCGCGCTTGTTGGGGAGCTGGGGGTTAGGGATTTGGGAATGGGCCGCGGTGATTACGCACTCGTGCGTGATCCGTGGTTCCCCTCCGCGCTCACCGAGGGATTGTTCATGATGATTCCGGAACAGGAGGCGATGCTGGCGAGCCCGGAGGGACGCCTGCGGTATGCCCGCGGTGTCGCACGAGGGATCGAAGACTTTCTGCGCGAGATGGCGCGTTGAACGATGCACGTGTAGCGCTCCTCGCGCTCCTTTTCCTTCCAAGCATCGCGTCAGCACAAGTCGATCCGTCAGGTACGTGGCGCACCCTCCACACCCAACACTTCCGCGTCCACTTTCGTCCGAGCTATCGCGCGCGCGCGGTTGTGGCGGCGGCCGAGGCCGAGCGTGCGTACGCGCTGCTGTCGAGTGAGCTCCATCCGCCGCGCGGCATCGTGGACCTGACGTTGTCGGATGACGTCGATACGCCGAACGGCTTCACGACCACCTTTCCGTCCAACCGCTTCACGATTCTGCTCGTCCCGCCGGTTACCGATCCCGCGCTCCAGACCTACGACAGCTGGGAACGGCTCGTGATCGTACACGAGCTGACGCACGTCTTTCATCTCGATCGCTCACGGGGCCTGTGGAACACACTGCAGGCGGTGTTCGGCCGGGCGCCCGGACTCTTTCCCAATCAGTACCAGCCCACCTGGGTCACCGAAGGCCTGGCGACGTACTACGAGTCACGCTTTACGGCCGGCGGCCGCGCGGAAGGCAGCTTTCATCGGGAGGTGGTCGCGGCGGACGCGTTGTCCGGTCACGCGCGCTCGCCGTGGGACGCGCTCCTGTTCACTCGCTGGCCCGACGGGCTCGCGCCCTATGCCTACGGCAGCCGCTTCTGGGAATTCCTGTCGCACAACGTGAATGACTCGATCGTGCCCCGCTTCGTCGAGAAGACGGCTGGGCAGCTCATTCCGTTCCGCGTCGGCCGTCAGCTGCGGCAAGCGGGTGTGACATCGCCGCTGACCGAGGAGTGGTCACAGTCGATCGCAGCCGCCGTGCCCCCATCCCAATCGGGCGCGCGCGCGCGGCTGCTCGTGGGCCGGCTGCGCTCGCAGCCGGTGCCGCGGGTTTCCCCCGACGGCCGGAGTCTCGCCTACCTGTACGACGATGGCCGCGGCGCCCGGCGGTTGCGCGTCGTGGATCCGACGAGCGGCGCCGTGGTGCGCTCGCACCGCGTCAACGGCGGCGTGAGCTACGACTGGCTCGGCGATACGCTGATCGTCGCACAACTTGTTTTCACCGGCCGCTGGACGATTCGCAGCGATCTGTGGCGCTGGGCCCCCCCTCCCGACGGCGCGTGGAGGCGCCAGACGACCAACGGCCGCCTGATCGAGCCACGGGCGGGGGGCGGTACGCTGTCGGCGCTGAAGCTGGCCGGCGGCGGGGACACGCCGACGATTCCGGCGGCCGCGATCGATGGAACGTGGGGACCGACCGTGCCGTCGCCAGACGGACGCTGGGTCGCCGCGACCCGCAATCAGAACGGGCACTGGGAGCTCGTGCGCTGGCCCGCCGGGGACCCGCAGTCGGTCGTGGTGCTCGCGCGAGCGTTCGGCGAGTCCGCGATCGCCGATCCGGTGTGGACCGCCGATGGTACGAGCGTGTTGTTCGTGACCGACGCTGGTGGGTTTCCGCAAATTCATCGCTGGCGCGCGAGCGACGGTATCGCGCAGCTGACCGCGGAGCCGCTCGGCGCCCGTGCGCCCGCGCCGCTCCCTGACGGCCGCATACTCTTCACGACGCTGGGGGACGGCGGGTGGGAGCTGCGTATCGCGACACCGCGTCCGGTGGTGCAGGCGCCGGCTTCGTTCGCACCGGCGGCGTTCGATTCTGCTCCGCGCGTCGCGATCCGGGAAACAGGATACTCGTCGTGGGGCTCCCTGCGGCCGCACTTCTGGCTTCCCCTGGGAATCAACGCCGGGCAGGCAGGTCACTTCTCTGGCGCCGCCACTGCCGGCACCGACGCGGTGGGACGGTATGTCTATTTGGCCGAGGCGCAGGTTTCGGCTTCGCCGCTGCGGCTCCAGGGCTCGTTCTTCCTTCTTAATCACGCCCTCGGCAATCCCACGCTCGATTTCTCGTTCTTGACCCGCTGGTCCCTGGTCGGGATCGACAGCACGGGCCACGTCGTGTCGCAGAACCGGCCCGAAGCGGCCATCGGTGCCACTGTCGTCGCGCAGCGCTGGCGTAGCTTCGCTTCCCTGCGGCTCGCCGCTGAATATGAAGGAAGGAGATTCGTTTCGATCCCCGATACGAGCCTCGCCGCCATCTGCAATGGCTGCATCGATCGCGACCGCGTCGGCGGATCGGTGATCCTCTCGATCGGTTCGGCCGTCTCGGCGCCGCTCACCGTCTCACTGCAGGACGGTGCCACCGCGTCGATCCTCTACCGGCGCACAGAAGAGCAGGGCAACGCGCGCTTCCTCAACGAAGTTCGCGCCCGCGGCAACGTCTACCTGCGGCTCGGGCCGCGCGTTGGATTCGCATCCGCGGTGCTCGCGGTCCGCGGGGCGGTCGGCGCGCTCGACGGACCGATCACCGATCGATTCTCCGTCGGCGGTGTGTCGTCGGGCGGCGTCCAGTTCCTGTTCGGACAGACGGTCGGCGCGTCCCGCACATTCCCGGTGCGCGGGTACGCCGCGGGAGCGCTGCACGGCCGGCGCGCGGCGACGCTCAGCGCCGAGTATCGGATGCCGCTCGCACTGATCGGGCGCGCGCTCGGCCACCTGCCGTTCGGCGCCGACAAGCTCGCGTTCTCGGTTTTCGGCGACGTGGGTGATGCCTGGGATGTCGGTCAGCGCGCGCAGCTCACGCGTCTGCGCTCCGTCGGCGCGGAGCTGGTCGCCGACGTGACGGTGACCTATGACGTCCCGCTGCGCCTGCGTTTTGGCGTCGCGCAGCCTGCAACCGGACACGCGCAATTGTACGGGGCATTCGGCGCGGACTTCTGAAATCTGTTGACCGGCTTCGGGGCGAACCCTAAGTTAGCCCGGACCCCTCGGAGACCGAATTGTATTGCTCCCGCTGTGGCACTCAGAATAAGGACACCGCGAAGTTCTGCGATTCTTGCGGCCTCGATCTGACCGCGACGTCGCCCACGGGCGTGCGCGCCGAGGCGCCGGACATCACGGAAATCGATATGGTGCGCCAGGAGCTCAACGAGGAATACGAAATCCTCGAGGAGCTCGGTCGCGGGGGCATGGCGATCGTCTTCAAGGCGAAAGAAAAACAGCTCGACCGCGAAGTCGCGATCAAGGTGCTGCCGTTCTCGCTCGCGTTCGATAAGGAATTCGTCGAGCGCTTCCAGCGCGAAGCCCGCACATCCGCCCGGCTCGAACATCCGAACATCATTCCGATTTATCGCGTCGGAAAATCGGGCCGCATCATCTACTTCGTCATGAAGTTTCTGCGGGGCAAGCCGCTCTCGAGTGTCCTGGCAGCTCGCGGCAGCCTCCCTCCCGCCGAGATCAAGAAGATCCTGGCCGAGGTCGGTCGCGCGCTCGCGTATGCGCATAAGAAGGAAATCGTGCACCGCGACATCAAGCCCGACAACATCATGTTCGACGAACACGGGCACGCGGTGGTCACCGACTTCGGGATCGCGAAGGCGGCCTCGGGCGGCAAGCTCACGGGCACCGGGATGTCCATCGGCACACCGCACTACATGAGTCCTGAGCAGGCCAAGGCGCAGCCGCTCGACGGCCGGAGCGACCTCTATTCGCTCGGCGTCGTTGCGTATCAATGCCTCACGGGAGGCGTGCCGTTCGACGGCGAAGATTCCTTCTCCATCGGCTATAAGCACATCATGGAGGAGATCCCGACTCCAGCGCTCGACAATCCCGAGAAGCGGCAGCTGTTCGAAATCGTCCGGAAGATGATGGCGAAGACGCCGGGGCAGCGCTTTCAGAGCGCGGACGAGCTGGTCAGTGTGCTCGAGAGCGGTCGGTCGGTAACCTTCACGACCGACGCCACGATGGCGATGCCGTCGCTCACCGGCGCGCGCCTCGCGTCGGCTCCGACGACCCCACTCCCGCGCGCGCCGGGAACACGGCCGCCCGCGACGGGCGACGAGGCGCCACGCCGCTCGGTGCTCTCCGGCCTGCTGCTGTGGCTCCTCATCGTCGGGGCGGTGTTCGGCGGCGGCGGCTTCTACGCGTACAAGCAGGGACTCATCTTCGCGAAGAGCGCGGGAGGCGCGGCCAGCGACTCCACCGCTGCGCCGGACAGCAGCGCGCGCGATACCACGCGACTCGCCGCGACCGATTCGAGCCGCGACAGCACGCGACGAGCCATTCCCCCGCCGCCACCGGCGATGGGGACGCCCGGTCACCTCGTCCTCCAGAATGTGCCGGCCGGTGCGCGCATCAGCATTGAGGGGCAGCCGGTGCGGGGGACGCAACTGGACCTCCCCCCCGGCGTCCATCGTTTGACCGTCCGCGCCGCGGGATACCAGACCTACGATCGCCAGGTCATCATCACGGCAGGCGAGACCTACAACGTCCGATTGGACATGCAAACCAGCGAGGACGACGCGGGGCCCTGCGACCGCTTCGGCCCAGCCTACAATCAGGACAACATCTGCTGGGATACACGCCCGACACCGTTGTCCGCAACCGTCATTCCCGTCGCTCAGGACGCGCCGGTGTTCCCCCGGCAGGCGATCCTGCTCATCCGGGTCTCACGCAACGGGACGACGATGGAGGCGCGGGTGTTCGTGCCCTCCAATGTGGAAACTTTCAACAATGAAGCGCTCGATATGGCCAGGAACCTGCGCTGGAACCCGGCTCAGAAGAACGGCGAGCCGACCGAAGCGTGGGTGCAGTGGCCATTCCCGCCGGTGCGCCAGTAATCCACACGCCCAACCCCAAAGTCCATCCCACCGCGTTCATCGCGCCGACCGCGGTCGTCATGGGTGACGTCACGCTAGGACCGCGCTCGAGCGTTTGGTATCACGCCGTGCTGCGGGGCGACATGGCGCCGATCGTGATCGGCGAGGCGACCAACCTCCAGGATGCGACGATCGTGCATGTGGATGAGGGGAAGCCGGCCCTGATCGGTGCCCGGGTCGGCGTGGGCCACCGTGTGATTCTCCACGCCTGCGTGGTGGAGGACGACTGCCTGATCGGGATGGGGAGCATCCTGCTGAACGATGTGCGCGTGGGGACCGGTAGCGTGATCGCCGCAGGAGCGGTGGTGCCGGAGGGGATGCAGGTGCCTCCCGGCTCGCTCGTGATGGGAGTGCCTGCGCGTGTCGTGCGTCACGTCGACGATGGTCTGCGCGCGCGGATCAAGGGAACGTGGGAGCATTACGTCGCGGAGGCCGAGCGACATCGTCGCGGGACATTTCCGATCGAGAGAGCAACTTTGTGATGTTGATACTCGGAGTGCGAGACGCACCAACGCGCGTCTTTAGTCTTGCCCGCCTCCACACACCCGCCTACCTTGGGCCTCCACGTTCCGTTAACTTCCTCAATTCAACTCGATCGGCCGTGAGATTCGCATGACTGCATCTGAAGCCCGCCGCCATAGTCTCGACCTGAACGCGAACGCGCTCACCGTCCTCGAGCGCCGCTACTTGGTGAAGGACGACCAGGGGAAGCCGGTGGAGCGCCCTGAGGACCTGTTCTGGCGCGTCGCGCGGACCATCGCGGCTCCCGACCGGACGTATGGCGCATCGGCCAAGGCGGTGGAAGGCCTCGCCGAGACGTTCTTCGAGCTCATGGCGACGCGAGTGTGGATGCCGAACTCTCCCACTCTGATGAACGCGGGCCGTCCCCTCGGCCAGCTGTCGGCGTGCTTCGTCCTCCCGGTGGAAGACGCCCTCTCCAATGGCCGCTCGGGCATCTATGACACGCTCCGGGCGATGGCGCTGGTACACCAGTCAGGGGGCGGGACCGGATTCTCGTTCTCCAGATTGCGCCCCAAGAACGACGTCGTCCGTTCGACGATGGGTGTCGCGTCCGGTCCCGTCTCCTTCATGAAGCTGTATGACGCCTCGACGGACGTCGTCAAGCAGGGCGGAACCCGCCGCGGCGCCAACATGGGCATCCTGCGGGTGGATCATCCGGACATCATGGATTTCATCCACTGCAAGGACGATCTCACGCAGGTCACGAATTTCAACATTTCGGTCGCGGTCACGGACGCATTCATGCTCGCGCTCGAGGCGGGGAAGTCCTACGATCTGATCCACCCCCGCACCGGCAAGGTCGTGGGCCAGCTCGACGCCGGCGACGTCTTCAAGCAGATCGTCCACGGCGCCTGGAAGACCGGCGAGCCGGGGGTGTTCTTCAGCGATCGCGCGAATCACTACAACCCGGTGCCGCACCTCGGGAGCTACGAGGCCACGAACCCCTGCGGCGAACAGCCGCTGCTTCCCTACGACGTGTGCAACCTCGGCTCGATCAACGTCGGCCTGTTCGTCAAGAACGGGGATGTGGACTGGGACGGCCTGCGCACGGCGGTGCATCTCTGCACCCACTTCCTCGACAACGTCATCGACGCGAACAAGTACCCGCTCGCCGAGATCGACGATCTGGCGAAGCGCATCCGCCGCATCGGCCTCGGGATCATGGGCTGGGCTGACCTGCTCGTGCGGCTCGGCATCCCGTACAACTCCGAAGCAGGCGTCGCGCTCGGCCGCAAGATGATGGAGTTCATCGACGAGGAGTCCAAGGTCGCGTCCGAGAAGCTGGCGGAGCAGCGCGGCCCGTTCGCCGAGTGGGAGCGGTCGATCTGGGGGCCGGACGCCACCTGCGCGCGCAACGGGCGGGGCGAGCGGATCCGCCCCATGCGGAAGCTGCGCAATTGCAACCTGACAACGGTTGCGCCCACTGGCACCATTTCCATCATCGCCGGCTGCTCGTCGGGGATCGAGCCGCTGTTCGCCGTGGCGTTCATGCGCAATCAGGCCGGCGTGCTGATGCCCGACGTCAACGAAGACTTCGTGGCGATCGCCAAGCGCGAGGGCTGGTACTCCGAAGACCTCGTGAAGCAGATCGCGGAGGCGGGTCACATCCACTTCGACGCGGTGCCGGAGCAATGGCAGCGGGTCTTCGTGACCGCGCACGACGTGTCGCCGGAGTGGCACATCCAGATGCAGGCCGCGTTCCAGGACTTCACCGATTCGGCGATCTCCAAGACCTGCAATTTCGCGAATGATGCGACCGAGGAGTACGTCGAGCAGATCTACCGCTACGCGTACCAGCTGAGGTGCAAGGGCGTCACGGTGTATCGCGACGGCGCACGCGAGAACCAGGTGCTGTCCACCGGCTCGACCGCGAAGAAGGTGGTCGAGGCAGGGAAGGACGCCCTCGTCGAAGCACTCGGCCGCATCGCGGAGCTGGACACCGAGCTGCATTTGACGAAGGAGCGGCTGCACGACGTCGAGGCGGAGAACCTGCAGCGCCGCGCTAAGCGCTCCCGTCCGGATCTGCTCAAGGGGTCGACGCGCCGCATCGAGTCCCCGCTCGGCACGATGTACGTGACGATCACCGAAGACGACAAGGGCCAGCCGTTCGAGGTCTTCATGTCGCTCGGCAAGGCGGGTGGCGCGCTGATGGCGGACGTCGAGGCGATCGGGCGGCTGATCTCGCTGGCGCTGCGGTCAGGCGTGCCGCTGCCCGAGATCTACCGGCAGCTGCGGGGGATCTCCTCCGACCGCGCCGTCGGCCTCGGTCCGAACAAGGTGATGTCCGTCCCCGACGCGATCGGCATCGCGATCGAGAAGTGGATGCAGGAGAAGCAGGGCGTGCAGCAGGATCTGCTCGAGAGCACGGAGACGAAGTCGCCGGCGCAGGCGGAAGTGGTGCGCGGGGCGGCGGGCGATGCGGCGCTGCGGGCGGCGCGTGGGCCTGAGCAGGATTTCATTGGCGCCTGCCCCGATTGCGGCTCGCAACTGGCGTTTATCGAGGGATGTGCTAAATGTCACGTCTGCGGGTTTTCGGAGTGTGGGTGAACCTGACCCGACCGGGGTAGCTGTGACTCTAGTCACGACGGTCCCTTGACGATGAGGGTAGTCTAGAGGTCATGGAAAGCGCTAACCGAATGGTCACGCCGACGCGGTTGCAGGTGAAGGGTTGGGCTCGCGTCGGTCCGGCGGGCGCGCACACGCTGCGGCGTGGCGCATGGTATCCCGTCGTTCGCATCTCCTCGAGCAACATCGTCGTCCTCGACGTCAACCGGCACAACGTGCCGGTCGATCGTCGCTTCCTCGAGATCCGCTATCATCCGCCGGAACGGTGGACGATCGTCCGCTGCGAGCCGCGCGTGATCGAACGGCTCGGGCGAATCTTCCCACTGACATACGCGGTGTGCCCAGCGTGCAGACATCGGCAGGGCATTGAAGCCAGGACGAATGAAATGATATGCGATCGCTGCCATAAGAGCGCGGCGATGGCCTGGGATGAACTGAGCTAAAAGCGGGGACCTGCAAAAGCTAGGCTGCAGACGCACCGCGGTTTTTGGTCAAACGTCAACGGGACAACCCTCGCGCGGGATTGTCCCGTTTCCTGTTTTCGGTGGCCCGCTGCTGCGTCTGAGGTCTTTGCATGTCCTAAAGAATTGCAACGGAATCTCCCAGTGACACCGTCCCTGTCCCCTCACCGACGCAGTAGAACCCTCTCATGCCCCCATCGAGGAATTGGAGGTGCTTTTTGAGCTCTTCGGGCTCGACCGTCTTTCCCAGTGCCCATCCGGTGAACGGTCTGCACGGGTGCGCGACCTGGAGCACCTTCAGCCGCACGCGCTCCTTCCCCTCGGGTGACAGGATCGCGACGCCGGCCGCGAGATCGTCGTAGTCGAATTGCCGATCGCTCGTCGCGATGATGTTTTCGCCCGCGCATCCGACCACCACCTTCTCCCCGAAGTGCGCGCGCATCGCGTCGTAGTGCGATGTGAACCCGAGCGAGATGCCGTGCAGTCCATCTTCGTTCTTGGTGACGGGGTGAGAGCGATGGTGGACGTCCACGGCCCACATCCCACCGGGGCTCGCGCCGAGTGCGCCGTCTGGTGAGACGTGGAGCGCCGGCACGGCGAGGAGTGGCGTGGGGTCGTAGGTTCGCGTGGGCTTCTCGCCGGTCTTCAGCGAGTCGCGTTGGATCTGCAGCCGAGTGACCGTTCCGATCGTGCGCATAACGAAATCTAGCAGGATGTGCTACATTGGCCCCGCGCATGGTTCCCCCCCCCTCGCCACGCGGTTGGGCGCGATGTCTGGACAACGTCGCCGACGTTCTGCGGCGCGGCGCGTGGTACCCCATCGTCGACGAAACCGATGACGGGAAGGTCGTCATCGAAGTGCGGAAGAAACCGGTGCGCGTCAGCCGCATCGACCTCGCCGTGCGCGAGTCGCCCCCCGACCGCTGGAGCATCGTGGTGCGGACCGGTCTGCTCCGCCCTACCCTGGGCGGCAGGGAAGGGGAGGAGGTCACCCAGACCTACGCCGTCTGTCCCCAGTGCCAGGAGCGTCAGGATTTCAGCGGCAAGCCCGACTCGCTGAAGTGCCTGCGCTGCAAAACGGAATCGAAGGTCGATTGGTCGGAAACCTGCTGAGGGAGCCATCGGCCGTCAGCGATCTGCCATCAGACTCCCCCCCAAAGACTGCTCTTGCGGACACGAAAATATTTAGTATGTTAACTATCAACATGTTAACATCTTGCCGACGGCTGACGGCAGAAGGCTGACGGCGATGGGTGACCGCTCAGAATTGGCCCTCCAGCTCACCGACGCCGTGATCGCGACGCAGCAGGCCATCGAGCGGGCCGGGAATCGCGCCTACAAGGCGTTTGGGCTGTCACAGCGGGCGCACGCGGTCATGCAGGCCGTCGACCTGGGTGGTCCCGACGGCGCGCGGCCCAGTGACGTCGCCAGCGAGCTGGGCGTGTCGCGCGCCGCGGCCACGACATTCATCCAGCGGCTCGAGGCGAAGGGCTTTGTCGAGACGACGACCGATCCCGACGATGATCGCGGCGTGCGCGTGACCATCACCCGGCACGGGTTGGAGGTCCTCCTGCGCGTGGGACAGCTCGAGCGCCGGCTCGCCGCCCGTACCATCGAGGGCATGCCCGCCTCTGCCATGGCGCGGACGATTCACATGCTCCAGGAGCTCAAGTTGCGGCTGGAGCAGAAGTCGCTCGAGGTCGTGCGCTGAGCGTGTATACAAATGTGCGAATCTTTATGCACCGAGGCCGAGCTGGCCGGGGCCGCAGTGTCGCTTCACGTATTACTTCAACGATCGCCATTAGACGTAGTCAATTCAACGCATTCAGTTCGACGTTGTCGAAGCAGCTGTCGCTTCTCCATCGCGTGTCGAATCCCGTTCCAGGCTGGTCACTTTTCCACATCTCCAACCCCGCGTGCATTTGTGGATAACCGAACAAACGGCGTCCCGCAGATCCGCCGCACCAAGATCGTCGCGACCCTGGGTCCGGCGACGGGCGACGAATCGACGATCGCTGCCCTGATCCAGGCCGGCACGAACGTCGTGCGGATCAATGCATCCCACGGGACTCCCGAACTGCGCGCCCAGTGGATCGACGCCGCCCGCCGGGTCGCGGGCCGCAGCGACTCGCCGGTCGCCGTCCTGCTGGACCTCCAGGGGCCGCGCATTCGGGTCGGAGATCTCGCCGCGCCGCGCGAGCTGAAGCCCGGTCAGGAGGTGGTTTTCGCTCCGGAAGAGGTCGCGCGGGGAGGCGAACTCCCGACGACGTACGACGGACTCGCCACCGACGCCCGCGTCGGCTCCCGCATCCTGCTGAACGACGGCCTCCTCTCGGTGGACGTGACGGCGGTCGAGCCCCCGCGCGTGCGCGCCCGCGTGATCGACGGCGGAATGCTGACCGCTCACAAGGGCATGAACCTGCCGGGCGTCCAGGTGTCGGCTCCCGCGCTCACGGAGAAGGACCGCGAGGACGTCCAGGACGCCCTGCAGATCGGTGTGGACTACCTCGCGCTGTCGTTCGTGCGCCGCCCGGAGGACATCGAGGAGCTGCGGGGATTGGTGCGCGGCGCCACGAAGCTGGTGGCGAAGATCGAGAAGGCGACCGCACTCGATAATCTCGAGAAGATCGTTGCGGCGTCGGATGCCGTCATGGTCGCGCGCGGCGATCTGGGTGTCGAGCTCCCGTTCGAGCAGGTCCCCCTCGTCCAGAAGCGCCTCATCAGCGAAGCGAATCACCAAGGGAAGCCGGTGATCACGGCGACGCAGATGCTCGAGTCGATGGTCAACCATCCGCGGCCCACCCGTGCCGAAGCCTCCGACGTGGCCAACGCGATCCTCGACGGCACCGATGCGGTGATGCTCTCGGCGGAAACCGCCGTGGGCAAATACCCGGTGGAAGCGGTGCGCGCCATGGACCGCATCATCCGCGAAATGGAGCGCCACCCGCTGCGCCTGCGGGAGGAGCGGCGCCGCGAGACCGAAGGCGTCCACACCGAAGACGCAATCGCCTGGGGGACGTACGCGGTCGCGCGGATGCTCAAGACGCCGCTCATCGTCACGCTCACCAAGGGTGGATTCACGGCGCGCAAGGTCGCCGCGCTGCGCCCGCCCGTCCCGATTCTCGCCGTCACGACCGAGGCGCCGACCTACCGCCAGCTCGCCCTGGTGTGGGGCGTGATCCCGGTCGTCGTCGATCGCGTCCCCGGCTACGATGCCATGCTCACGGTCGTGCGCGATCTCATTCTCCGCCGCCAATACGCGAAGCGCGGCGATTGCATCGTCATGACCGCGGGCGTCCCGTGGGACGTCTCGGGCAGCACCAACCTCATCAAGGTCGAGGTAGTGTGACGTGCGGCTGATCTTGCTCGGCACCGGCACGTCGTTCGGCGTGCCGCAGATCGGCTGCCGCTGTCCTACCTGTACATCCGCTGACCCCCGCGACCGGCGCACGCGCACCGCCGCCTTGATCGAAACCCAGGGCAAACGCCTCCTGATCGACACGCCGCCCGAGCTGCGGCTGCAGCTCGTCGCCACCGGCGTCGATCACATCGACGCGGTGCTGTTCACCCACGCCCACGCCGACCACGTGCACGGCATCGACGACCTGCGCGCCCTGTCGGTGCGGCAGGGTGCCATGCTGCCGGCGTACGGCTCGCGCGACACCATGGCGGAGCTGGTTGCGAAGTTTCCCTACATTTTCGACCCCTCGATCGTGGTGCCGGTGGGCACGAGCAAGCCCGAGCTGCAGGCCCACGTGCTCGAGCCCGGAACGACCACGTCGATCGCCGCCGTGCCGGTCCTGCCGCTGTCGCTCCCGCACGGGGATCATGCGGTCTTCGGCTATCGCATCGGGGCGGTCGCGTATTTGACGGACGTGAAGACGATTCCCGACGACGTGGTGACTGCCCTGACGGACCTCGAGGTGCTGGTGCTCAACGCGCTGCTGTCGCGTCCCCATCCGCTGCACCTGTCCGTGCCGGAAGCGGTCGCCGCGGCACAGCGTGTCGGTGCGCGCCGCACGTTCTTTACGCATCTCACGCATGAGAACACCCATGCGGCGCTTGCGGCGAAGCTGCCACCCGGCATTGCGCCGGCGTACGACGGGCTGGTTATCGACCTACCCGGGGCATAAATTCCGCCGCGAGGAGGCTCATGCTCAAAGAAACCGCCAAAATCGACGCGCTGGTGCGCACGGCTGTCTTCGGCAGCGAAGACGAGAAAGCGCACGCGCGATGGATGATTTGGGAGATGGGGCAACAGGTCGGCGTGCGGCCCGCCTCGATTCACGAGCTCTACCTGGCGCGGGGCCGGGGCGAAGTCCCGGCGTTCACCACGCCCGCGATGAACGTCCGGATTCTCTCCTACGACACGGGACGCGCGATCTTCCGCGCGGCGAAGCGGCTCGATGCGGGGGCGATCATCTGCGAGATCGCCCGCAGCGAGATCGCCTACACCGACCAGCGGCCCGCCGAGTACGTGGCGGTGATGACGGCGGCGGCGCTGCGCGAGGGATTCGTGGGGCCGCTGTTCATTCAAGGCGACCACGTCCAGGTCAACGCGAAGAAGTACGCGGCCGATCCCGACGCCGAGCTGAAAGCGCTGCGCGCGCTGATCGAAGAGGAGCTGCACGCGGGCTTTTACAACATCGACATCGACACGTCCACGCTCGTTGACCTCTCCAAGCCCAATCTCGACGAACAGCAGCGCACGAACTGCGAGCGCGCCGCCGAGCTCACGAAATTCATCCGCGACTCGGAACCGGAAGACGTCACGACGTCGGTCGGTGCGGAAATCGGCGAAGTGGGCGGCAAGAACAGCGACGTGCACGAGCTGCGCGCGTTCATGGACGGCTACAACCGCACGCTGACAAAGCTCGGGACCGCACCGGGTATTTCGAAGATCTCCGTGCAGACCGGCACGAGCCACGGCGGCGTCGTGTTGCCCGACGGCTCGATTGCCAAGGTGCAGCTCGACCTCGAGGCGCTGAAAGCGCTCTCCCACGACGCGCGGACGAAGTACGGACTCGGCGGCGCGGTGCAGCACGGCGCGTCCACGCTGCCGCCGGAAGCGTTTTCGCAGTTCCCCGAGTGCGAAGCGGTCGAGATCCACCTCGCGACGAATTTCCAGACCATCGTCATGGATCACCCCGCGCTCCCCAAAGATCTGCGCCGCGAGGTGAACGAGTGGGTCAAGCGCGAAGCGAAGGAAGAGTGGAAGAAGGGCGACACCGAGGAACAGTTCATCTATAAGAGCCGGAAGAAGGCGATCGGGCCCTTCAAGCGCCGGTTCTGGGATCTGCCCGCCGATGTGCGGGCCGCGATCGGGGCCGATCTCGAGAAGACGTTCGCGTTCCTGTTCGAGCAGCTGCGGGTCAAGGGCACACGCGCGGCGACCGATCGGTACGTCAAACCGAAACTCGTGTCGCACGCCGCGCCGCGGGCCGCGCTGGTGTCGGCACCGGATGACGCGGAGGCCGGCGAATGAGCGAGCGGACTGGAGGCGGCTTTGGCGCGTTCCTCTTCGGGATCGTGCTCGGCGCGGTGGCGGGGTTCGTCTTCGCGCCGACCGAGGGCGGGGAGAGCACGCGCCGCAAAGTGACCAAAGGCCTGCGCAACCTGAAGGAGCTCGCCGAGGATAAGGTCGATGAGGTTCGCGGCCTCCTGAAGGAGGCCGAAGAAGACGCGGAGTCCGAGGAGTCCGACGAAGCGGAAGACGACGACGAGCCGGAGATCGCGACACGCGAGCAGCTGCGCCGCCGGCTCGAGGCCGCCCGCCGCCGTCGCGCCCGGGCGACCAGGCCACCGGTGCCCCCTGTGTCCGATGAGGAGGACGAGCCGCTCGCGTGAATCGTGAAGGCGGCTGGCACCGCACGGTCACCGGCGTCGTCCGGCGCACCCTCGAGGCCGCCTACGAAGACAACATTCCGTTCCTCGCCAGTGCCGTGTCGTTCGACATTCTCCTCACCGCGATTCCCTTCGTCGGGCTGATCCTGGCCGTGGTCGGCTACCTCGCGCAGTATCAGCTCGCCATTCACCAGTTCAACGTCCACGAGCTGCTGGAGCGCTTCCTCCCCGAGTCGAGCGGCGGCCCGAACGGGCAGTTCGGTTTCATCGAGCGCGCCCTCGGCGACCTGGTCGTGCGCCGCGGCCACCTCACGCTCCTCGCCGCGCCCCTGTTCCTGTGGTTCTCGACTCGTATGTTCGGAGGACTGCGCGCCGCTCTGAACGAGGTGTTTGACACCGAGGAGAACCGATCCTGGCCGATCGCCAAGCTGACCGATCTCGCCATGGTATTCGTCGCGGGGGCGTTGTTCCTGGCGAACGCGTTCGCGTCCACGAGTCGCGGCGTCCTCTCCCAGCTCGGCACGCTGCTCTTCAGCACGCTCCTGTTCTTCGTGATCTTCAAATTCCTGCCGAGCCGGCGGATCTACTGGCGCACCGGCGTGGTGGCGTCGCTGTTCTGCGCGGTGGCGTTCGAGATCGCCAAACGGCTGTACACGCTGTACGTGGCGCGCTTCGTGACATTCGACCGCGTGGCGTCGGACGCCAACCTGATCGGCGTCCTGCTGTTCATTCTGTGGATCTACTATACGGCCTACGTGTTTCTGCTGGGCGGCGAGGTCGCGGAAACGTACGATCTGATGCGCATGCGACGCCTGCAACGCGTCCGCCTCGGATGAGCCCGTCTGCTCCGACGATCGATCTCCGATCCGATACCGTCACGCAGCCGTCGCCCGCGATGCGGCGTGCCATGGCGGACGCGGAGGTGGGCGACGATGTCCTCGACGGGGATCCCACGACGCGCCGGCTCGAAGAGCGCATCGCCGAGCTGCTCGGCACCGAAGACGCCCTCTTTTTCCCGTCGGGCACGCAGGCCAATCAGACCGGCATCGCGCTGGTCACGGAACCGGGCACGGAGCTCCTGCTCGAAGCGAACGCGCATCTCGTGCACTCCGAGGTGGCCGGCGTCGCCGCGCTGTCGGGCGTGCAGATCCGGCCGATCACCACGCCCGAAGGCCTGCTCACCGCCGACCTGGTCCGCGGCGCCCTGCGGGCTCCATCGCCACACGTCCCGCGCATCACGGCACTGGCGATCGAGAACACGCACAACACCGCCGGCGGGCGCGTGCTCGATGCCGCCGGGGTCGACGGCCTGACCCGCGCGGCACGCGACGCACGACTCGCGGTCCACCTCGACGGGGCGCGGCTCTGGAACGCCGCCGTGGCCGCCGCCGTGGCGCCAGCGCGCCTGGCACAGGGCGCCGACACGGTGATGGTGAGCATCTCGAAGGGACTCGGCTGTCCCGTGGGGTCATGCCTCGGATTCAAGCGGGAGTGGCGCGCCCGAGCGTGGGAGATCCGCAAGCGCCTGGGGGGCGGGATGCGTCAGTCGGGCATCCTCGCCGCGGCGGGATTGTACGCACTCGATCACAACCTCGCGCGCATCGGCGAGGACCATGAAAATGCCCGTCGTTTTGCGGAATTGCTTTCCGGCAGTCCGGCCGTCAGGCCGTCCGACCCACAGACCAACATCGTGATGGTCGATCTGCGGCGCGAGCGCGATACCCCCGAATCGGTGTCGCAGCGGCTGGCGCAGGCAGGAGTCCGGCTCGCGCCGTGGGGACCGCGGCGCCTCCGTGCCGTCACGCATCTCGATGTGAGCCGTGCAGACGCGGAGCGGGCCGCGCGGATCGTTTTGGAGACGCTCGCATGAGCCGGCCCGAGCCCAAATCGCAGCCGATGCCCATGGAACGGGCGATCCTGTGGAATCCACCGGCCGCGCCGGGCACGACGAGTCCCGGAGGAAAATCCACCAGCCGCTCGCCGTATCCGATTTTCTTTCAGCAGGAAGCGGTCATCGCGCTGCAGGAACACCTCAAGAGCTCGCCCACCCAGGCGATTTTCGGATTCCTCATCGGCGATGTCTATCGTGATCCGGAAAACGGGGCGCTGTACACCATCATCGACAAGACGCTGAAGCTCAGCCAGGCGATCTACGGCGATAAAACCGAGGTCGTGGTGTCGCGCCTGTGGGACCGGATGCAGGAACAGCTCAAGAAGGCGGCCGGCACGCTGCTGGGCTGGTACCACAGCCATCCGGGGCAGGGCGGTTTCCTCACGACCCACGATGTCGAGACCCACGAGAAGTTCTTCACGGAGCCGTGGCACGTCGCGATTCTGGTCGCCGCCGAAGCGGGCGGCGTCACGGGACGATTCTTTCGCGCGACGCAAGGCAACACCGACTGGCATAAGACGCCGTTGGCGTTCTACGAGCTGCTGCAACCCGACTCCATCAAGCCGGACGGGAAGAAACGCTCGTTCATCACGTGGAGGAACTACAAGCCGTACGGCCCGACGCTGACCGGGCCGAAACCGAAGCCGCCCGAGCCACCCAAGCCGCCTCCCGCTCCGCCCCCGCCGGAAGCTGAAGAGGAAGAAGAAAAGCCGCGTCAGCGGCCCGCGGCGGGTGAGCGCGGGTTCCGGATCATGCGCTCGAGCGCCGATGACATTCCCCTCATCAAGACGAGCGCGGACGACGAGCCGGCGGCTCCTCCCGTGCCGACGCCACCGCCCCCCCCCGCTCCGGTGTTCGTTCCGGACGAGCGGCCGGCACCAAAGCCGCCGGCACCGAAGCCGCCACCCCCGCCGCCCCCCGCGCCGCCCCCGCCGCCCGCGCGGTCGTCGGACGACATTCCATGGCAGATCTCGCCAGCAGAGGTTGGGGCGCGCATGCCGGAGCCACCCTTGCCGCCGTCCCGCTTGGTGCCGTCCGGCCCGCCACCCGGTCCCCCGTCCGGTCCGCGCCGCACGCCGGCCCCTGCGTTCCGGCTGCTGGACGAGGAGGAAGAGACAAGGCGTGCGCCGGCTGCCAAACCGAAGCGTCGCAAACGGCGCGGGCCGTGGCTCAAGCGCCTCGCAATTCTGCTGGTGTTGGCGGGCGTCGGAGCGGGTGGCTATTGGTACTTGGCGATTCGCAACCCGACTCTCCTTCCCGGATTGCTGGATCGTGCGAAGCAGCTCGCGTCGCGCATCACGAAACGGAGCCCCGCGCCACCGCCGGCCGCTCCTCGGCGCCGGACGACGGCGGGGTCGCCACCGGCCGCGCCGCCGGCCGCGCCGCCGCCTGCGCCGCCGCCGGCCGCCGCGCCCGCGCCTGTGCCCGTCCCGGTGCCGCAGCCCGTGGTCGCATCGCCGTTCGCGCGCTTCGATCGCCTGAGCGATTCGCTGGCGCGCGCGGTGCGCAACTTCCAGGACCGCGCTGCGCTGTTCGGAAGCGGACGGATGGATTGCGGCGGTTTGGCAACCGGGCTTGTCGCCGTCGACAATCTGTGGATTACCTACAACACCGAGCGGCGCGCCCGTCTCGCGTCGTTCGATCCCGCGCGGGTGTCGCGCGATCAAGCATTGTGGGCGTCGGTGGACTCCGTCTCGAGACGCTTCGACGACTCCGGTTGCCCCCGGCCATGACGCACGTGCTGCTGCTGGTTGCGCTGATCGCCACGCAACAACAGCGCGCGGCGCCGCTCCGAAAGAGCGACCTGGTGCGACTCCTGTCGGCCGCGGAGATGTCGACGGGGGAGCTGGCGCAGCTCGTGCGGCGCAACTGTCTCACCTTCGACCCGACCCGTCGCGACCGCAACGATCTGCAGCTCATGGGCGCCGACCGGACGCTGCTCGCGGCGATGGACGAATGCGCGCGGCGCAAGGCCCCGCGGCGGGCGGCTACCCGACCACCACCGGTTGCTCCTCCCGCGACCCCTCCCGCGCCGCCACCAGTTTTTCAGGTGCAGCGGATCGTCGTCAATGTATCCGCGGAACGCAGCGGCTTCGTTTCGGGGGGTGGGCAGCGCGGCAGCGTCGGCGCGCACCTTCCGCGCGCGCTGGTGTTCGAGGCGCGCGATTCCGCCGGCGCGCCGCTCTCCGGTCAGGCGGTGACGTTCACGGGGATCAACGCGACCATTCAGCCGGCGGCAGTTGCCACGGACGCCGCGGGACAGGCGCACGTGGGCGTGACGTTGGGCCAGCGCCTCGGATCGGCGACCGTCATCGGTTCGATCGGTGTCGTCGAAAAGCAGGTGGCGTTCAATGTCGCCGCCGGACCGGCGACGCAGCTCGTGGTGACGTGTGGCCCGTCCAGCGTGGCCGGACACTTCGCGATTCGCCCCGACAGCGCGGTGGCGTTACGCGTGTCCGCGCAGGACGGGTTTGCGAATCCTACGCCGCTCCTCGGTCTCCGCGCGGCCGTAGCGGATGCGCGGGTTTTTCGCGTGCTGGCGGTAGTGCAGGACAGCGCGGTCGGCACGGTGACGCTGAAGCCCGATCAGGCGGGCACGACGAGCCTCGCGGTCATCGCCAACGGGATGCGGCAGTATCTCACCGTGACGGTGCCACCGAGAGCCGCGCCGGGGAAAGTGGACTGTCGCTGATTCCTGTTGACCGCGGTGCGTCGGTTCACCGTTGTCGGTTGACCGTGGCCCAGTAAAATGCCCCAGGCACCCCGCAACGAATCCCGACATCGCTTAGCGCTGCTCCCTGCGGGGGCCTGACGCGGTTCACGAGCGGAAGCCTGCGGACCTGGGGCGCCTGAAATATCAATGATCAATGATCAATGTTCAATGATCATTCATCATGCGCGCTCCGGTGTAGATTAGGACTCAATGATTGCACTAGCGCGCAAATATCGTCCGAAGCAGTTCTCCGATCTCATCGCCCAGGATCACGTGGCTGCCGCGCTGCGCGGAGCCGTGGCGCAGGGTCGCGTCGCGCACGGCTACCTGTTCGCGGGACCCCGGGGGGTAGGGAAGACGACCGCAGCGCGCATTCTGGCTATGGCCCTGAATTGCGAGCGGCGCACCCCGGGCGGCGCGGGCGAACCGTGCGGGGAGTGCGACCCCTGCCGGCGCATCTGGACCGGGGCGGCGAATCTGGATGTCGTGGAGCTCGATGCCGCATCGAACCGCGGCGTGGACGACGCCCGCGATCTGCGCGAGCGCGCGATGTATGCCGCGAGCACGGAGTCGGGATCCAAGGTCTACATCGTCGATGAAGCGCACATGCTCACGCGCGAGGCGTGGAACGCGCTCCTGAAGATTCTCGAGGAGCCGCCCCCCCGCGTGGTGTTCGTCTTCGCGACGACCGAGCCGCAGAAGATCGCGAACACCGCCGCGCCCATTCTGTCGCGGCTGCAACGCTTCGATTTTCGGCGGATCGGCCCCCATGCCATCGTGGACCGGCTGAAAGCCGTGGCGAAGGCAGAACAGCTGCAGGTCGAAGACGACGCGCTGACCCTCATTGCCCGCAGCGCCAACGGCGGCATGCGCGACGCGCTCTCGTTGCTCGATCAGGTCCTCTCGTTCGGGGAAGGCCCGGTCACCGCGGCGCGCGTCCGGGAAGTCCTGGGCCTGATTCCCGACGAGCTGTACGGCGAGATGCTCCGCGCCATCGTCGAGCGTGACGCCGCGGCCATCTTCCCCCTCGTCGAGCGCCTGCTCGAGGCAGGTGCGGACCTCGCCGAGTTCGTGAATGGCGCCGGCGAAGCGCTCCGTGCTCTGCTCCTGGTCGGCGTCGGGGGCCAGCCCGAAGGCCTGACCGAGGGATTGATGAGCGTCGTGCGCGAGTACGCACCTCAGCTCCCCCCGGCGGACATCGTGCGTCTCCTGACGATCCTGAGTGACTCTGAGGAGCGGCTCAGCCGGAGCGCCAACCAGCGGCTCCTCGTTGAGGTGCTGTTGCTCCGATGGGCGATGCTCGATCGGACGGTCGAATTATCCGAGGTACTCGAAGCGTTGAAGGGTGTCGGACAGTCTGACGGTCTGACGGTTGGACGGAACGCACCCCGCCAACCTCCGTCCGACCGTCCGACCGTCCCACCGTCCGACCAACGACCGTCCGACCGTCCCACAGGTCAGAAATTAGAACCGACATTGGAGAACGTCCGTTCGATCTGGTCGCAAGTCGTGCAGGATGCCCGTGCGAAAACCCCGCTACTCGGCAGTCTCCTCGCGGAGGCGGAAGTCGTCGCGGTCGAGGGGCGCATCGTTACGCTGCGACCCGGTCACGCCGTGCACGCCGAGGGGCTCGAACGGCAACGGGAGATTATTGCCCAGGCGCTCGGCCAGTACATCAGCGAAGCCCCACGCGTGGCTGTCGCGGCGGGGGGAGCCAGCGCCGAGCGCATAACTCCTGCCGGCGCCAGCGCGGAGCGCCTCAAGAGTCTGCGGGCGAAAGATCCGACCCTGAGCGCCGCCGTAGACGCATTAGATTTGGAGTTGCTCGAATAGCTTGCCAACAGTGCGACGAGGGGTAACTTTCGACACATGGCGGATTTATCTAGCCTGCTCCAGCTCTCCCAGCAGATGCAGGGGCGGCTTACCGAGATCCAGACGCAGCTGGCGCAGCAGACGTTGACGGTGTCGGCCGGTGGCGGCATGGTCCAGGCCACGGTCGACGGGCGGGGGCACATTCGCGGCATCAAGATCGACCCCGAAGCAGTCAAGCAGGGGGATGTCGAGATGCTCGAGGACCTCGTGCTGGCAGCCGTGGCGGAGGCGCAGAAGCGCGCGGCCGAGCTGTATCAGGCCGAAGTGCGGAAGCTGGCGTCGGGTCTGCCGTTCCCATTCCAGCTGCCGCTCTAGGCGGCGAGTTCCGTGTCCGCCATCGAGGAGCTCGTGGCGGAGCTCGCCAAGCTCCCCGGCATCGGGCGTAAGACCGCCCAACGGCTCACGTTCCATTTGCTGAAGCAGCCCGCGGAAACCGCGGAGCGCCTGGCGGAGGCCATCCGGCGTGTCCGTGGACAGGTCACGGCGTGCCAGATCTGCGGGAACCTCGCCGACGAGGATCCCTGCCCGATCTGCCGCGACCCGCGCCGCGACGCGGCCCTGCTGTGCGTGGTCGAGGAATCGGGCGACGTCAGCGCGATCGAGCGCGCCGGCCGCTACCGCGGCCGCTATCACGTCCTGGGCGGTCGAATCTCACCATTGGACGGTGTGGGACCCGACGAGTTGCATGTGGACCGCCTGCTTGCGCGATTGGCCAATGGCTCAGAGGTTCGGGAGGTGATCGTGGCGACGAATCCCTCGATGGAGGGGGAAGCCACGGCGACGTACCTGCAGCAGGTGCTGAAGCCCAGCGGCGTCCGTGTCACGCGGATCGCGCGCGGGTTGCCGGTGGGTGGCGATCTCGAGTATGCCGACGCGGTGACGATCGCTCAGGCGCTGGCGGCACGGCGCGAGATGTCGGAGACCGACTGATCCTCTAGGAGGCGCATGGCCGGGGCCGCAAGCTGGTCTTTCAACGAGAACGATTTCAAGCAAATCCAGACGCACCTGCAGGCGTTCCTCCGCGACTCGAACGCCCGCTGTGCGCTGCTCGTTGATCGCAACGGCCAGCTCGTCGCCACGGTCGGGGAAACACCGCAGTTCGATCCCACTGCGTTCGCCTCACTCACCGCCGCCGACTTCAGCGCCAACGATCAGCTCGCGAAAATGATCGGCGAGGCGGAGTTCGCCTCGCTGGTGCATCAGGGCGAGCGCGAATCGATGTACCTCGCCGACGTGGCGAAGCGCGTGATCCTCGTGGTGCTGTTCGATCAGCGCGCTACGCTGGGGCTCGTCAAGCTCAAGGCGAAAGGCGTCGTCGGAGAGCTCAACAAGGTCTTCGCGGAGATGTTCAATCGGGTCGGCACGGGTCAGGCCCAGCAAAAAGGCCTGCTCGAAGGGGCGGAAGACGAAATTGACAAACTCTTCGGGTAACGGGGCGCGCCCATGTCGATGATCAACTACGCGTCCCGCGAGATCAACTGTAAGCTCGTCTACTACGGCCCCGGTCTGGGTGGGAAGACGACCAACCTGGAGCACATTTACGGGAAGGTCTCGCCCAACACGCGGGGCAAGATGATCTCGCTCGCGACGGAAACCGAGCGCACGCTGTTTTTCGACTTTCTCCCGGTCGATCTCGGGACGATCCGCGGTTTCAAGACGCGCTTCCACCTCTACACCGTCCCCGGCCAGGTGTACTACAATGCCAGCCGCAAGCTCATTCTCAAGGGCGTGGACGGCATCGTCTTCGTCGCCGACAGCCAGATCGAGCGCATGGAGGCCAACGTCGAATCGATGCAGAACCTGTACGACAACATGGCGGAATACGGGTACGATCTGACCAAGATCCCGTTCGCGATTCAGTACAACAAGCGCGACCTTCCCAATGCCGCGCCGATCAAAGACCTCCAGGCGTCCCTGAATCCGGGTTGGCCGATCGAAGAAGCCGCGCGTCAGAAACCGACGCCCGATCCGGCCCATCCGGGCGAGAGCCTGGTCGATAAGGTCGACGGCGAGTGGGTCGGCCACGCACCCTACCACGAGGCCGTGGCGGTTCGCGGCGATGGCGTATTCGACACACTGAAAGCGGTGAGCAAGCTCGTCCTCAAGACGTTGAGCTGAAGCCCAGTTCGATGCGGTGGACGCTGCCGAACATCATCACACTGGCGCGCATCTGTCTCACGCCCGTCATCGCGCTGCTGCCCTTCATTCAAGGGTATTGGCCCAAGGTCATTGCGTTCGTCGTTTTCCTGATCGCCGCCTTTTCCGACCTGCTCGATGGGTATCTCGCGCGTCGCTACGGCACGACCAGCGAGCTCGGCATCCTGCTCGACCCGATCGCGGATAAACTGCTGCTGTTCGCGACGCTGATTCCCATTTTCTGGATGACGCGACACCCCGCGATCCTGGCGCGCGACAAGGTCGACTATGCGATTCCGTGGTGGGGGAGCCTGCCGTTGTGGGTCGCGCTCCTGCTGGTGGGCCGTGAGGTCCTCATCACGGTGTTCCGCTGGTTCGCCAAGCGCCGCGGCATCGTGATTCCCGCGATGGGAGCCGGAAAGCTGAAAGCCGTGGTCCAGAACATCTTCATCGGCGCGACGATCGCGTGGTTCGCCTGGAAGGACGCGATCGCGCAGATGCACCTGGCCGGGGACTTCCGGAACTTCTGGGATCAATTCCACGGCTGGTTCGTCGCCGTCACGTTGGCGGGTGCGATCGTGCTCACCGTGTACTCCCTCCTCGTCTACCTCTACCGCTACCGGGCCCTTCTCAAAGTCGGCAAGTGAAGCTCGAGGTCGTCACCATCGGCACCGAGCTGCTGCTGGGCCAGATCATCGACACGAACGCCGCCGAGCTGGGCCGCGCCTTGGCCGCCGCCGGGGCCGAAGTCGTGCGGCGCAGCTCGGTGGCCGATCGCCCCGAGGCTATTCGGGCCGCGGTGGCCGAGGCACTCGAGCGGACGGGCTTCGTGATCACGACCGGCGGCCTCGGCCCGACGCGCGACGACATGACGAAGCGCGAGGTCGCGGCGCTGCTCGGAAAAACGCTCGAACTGGACGCGGCGGTCCTGCGGTCGCTCGAGGAGCGATTCCGCCGCCTCGGCCGCCCGATGCCGGCGGTGAATCGCACGCAGGCGGAAGTCCCAGCGGGCGCCACGGTGCTCCCGAATCCGCGCGGCACCGCGCCGGGTTTGTGGGTCGAGGACACGCGTGGGCGCGTCGTGGTGATGTTGCCGGGCGTACCGTCGGAGATGCGCGGGCTACTCGCCGAGGAAGTGCTGCCGCGACTCGCGGCCCGGACGTCGGGCGCCGTGGTGCGCTCGCGGACGGTCCGCACGACGGGGATTGCGGAATCCGCGCTCGCCGAACGCGTCGGCGCGATCGAAGAATCGATTGCGCCGCTGACGCTGGCATATCTGCCGTCGGTCGAAGGCGTGGACCTGCGTGTCACGGCGTGGGGACTGCGTCCCGACGAGGCGGATCGCAGTCTCACCGAGACAACGGCGCAACTGCGCGAGCGAGCGGGCGAGCATTGGTATGGTGGGGATGGCGCCGACCTGGCCGCTGTTGTGCTGGATCAGCTGCGGGCGCGCCAGGCTCGCCTGGTGGTGGCTGAATCGTGTACCGGCGGCGTCTTGAGCGCGCGGATCACCGCCGTTCCGGGAGCCTCCAAGGTCTTCATCGGAGGCGTCGTCGCGTACGACAACATCGTGAAGAGCGGTACGCTCGATGTTCCTCCGGAGCTGCTCGATCAATATGGCGCGGTATCGGAACCAGTCGTGCGCGCGATGGCCGAAGGCGTCCAGCGGCAGTTTGCGGTGGATGCCGCGCTCGCGATCACCGGCGTCGCCGGCCCCACAGGTGGCACCGCGGACAAGCCGGTTGGGACCGTATGGTTCGTCGCGCGCTACGGCACCGAAGCCCGAGCGCTGAAGCGCATCTTTCCGGGCGATCGCAACGAGATCCGTGCGCGCTCCGCCCAAGCAGCGCTCGATTTGCTCCGGCGCCTGCTCGCCGACAAACCATGAATCACATCAACGCCCCCGACGGCACGGCGCTCGTCTATGACGCGTACGAGCCTGCTCGTCCTGCCGTCGCCGTGTTGTTTCTGCACGACTGGCATCCGGAGCCTCCCCCTGCGGGGCTCGCCAACCGATTCGCGGAAACGGGAACGCAGCTCAAGGACGCTGGACTGGCGGCGTACTTCGTGGACCAGCGAGGGGCTGGACGTTCCGGTGGGCGCCGAGGGCATTTGTCGCGCTTCAGCCAGCTCCTCGGGGATTTACAGGCGCTGCGCCGCGCCGTGCGTCGCCGCCATGATGTGCCGCAGGTCCTCGTCGGTCACGGCTTCGGTGCGCTGGTCGTACTGCGCTACCTCGAGACCCAACCGGGCGAGCCTCCCGTCGCGGCGGTCATTGCGAGCCCCTGGCTCGCGTCGCGCGCGCGGCCTGCCGCGTGGAAACGCCTCGCCGCCAGACTCGCGGATCTGTGGCCCACGCTGCCCACGGGACGCGGCGCCGGGTTCATGACCGCTGGGGCGCGCGCCGAGCTGTTATGGGCGCAGCGTGCCGTCGTGGCCGACTACCACCGGATCGAGCGACCGCTGCTGTTCGTACTGGGTGGCGCCGACGCGGTCGTCGATGTCGAGGCGGCACGGCGTTTCGCCGACGGACTGGCGCCCCTCGCAACGATCCGGTGGTACGCCGAGCTTCCCCACGACTTGCTGACCGCCCCTGCGGTTCGGGAAGACGTGGCTCGTTTTATCGCGGGATATCGCCCGTAGGGCGCTACCGATACAACGAGCCCCCGGGTATCTTGTTGTCGGACCGAAGGTTCCAAATCCATGAACAACAAACGCCACGCCCACTCGCCACAGGTTCCGCCTACGCCACGCGCCCCTTCGCTCGATCCCGATACGGGCGAGCCGGTGGCCGCGCCTGCGTCGTCGGAGACCTCTGGGGGACCTGTTGCGTCTGCTGCGTCTGCTGCGCCTCAAGGAGCTGTCTCAGAGCTAGATGCATGGAAAGAGCGCCATCTGCGGCTCGCGGCCGAATACGACAATTTCCGCAAGCGCACGACGAAAGAACGCGCCGAGACGTGGGCGCGCGCGCAAGCGGAGATCGTGTCACGTCTCGCGGACGCACTGGATGACTTGTCGCGCTTTGCGCACATCGACCCCGCGGAGATCGATTCCAAAACACTCCATGAGGGTGTGGATCTCGTGGAGCGCAAAGTGTGGAAGGAGCTCGAGAACGCCGGCGTGACGCGCATCGATCAGGCGGGCGTGCCGTTCGATCCGAACGTCCACGAGGCCGTGACGACGCAACCCGCGGCGAAACCGGAGCAGGATCACACCGTAGGCCAGGTGGTGCAACCCGGCTATAAGATGCGCGACACGTTGCTACGGCCGGCCCGCGTTGTGGTGCTGACCTGGCAGGGACAGTAATGGCAGCACAGCGCGACTACTATCAGGTGCTGGGAGTCGCCGAAACCGCCACGACGGACGAAATCAAGAAAGCCTTTCGGCGGTTGGCCAAACAGCATCACCCTGACCGCAATCCCAACAATCCACAGGCCGCCGAGCGCTTCAAGGAGATGAATGAAGCGCACGACGTCCTGAGCGACGCCGAGAAGCGCAAGAAATACGATCAGCTGCGCCGGTATGGCGCGTTCGCCGGCCCGGGCGGCTTTGGCGGTGGCGGCGGGGGGGGGCCCAGCACACGGCGCGGCCGCGGCGGTCCTGCTGACAGCGACTTCGACATCTCCGACCTCGGCGGCCTGGGTGACATCTTCTCGTCGATCTTCGGGCGCCGCGGCGCAGGAGGTCGCGAAGCCGAGCCGGAGGAAACCGAGACCGAGGTCACGATTCCGTTCCGTGTCGCCGCGTTGGGCGGGACGGTGCCGATCACGCTCGTCATGCAGGAGGTTTGCCCGACGTGCGGTGGCACGGGCGCCGCAAAAGGTGCGACGGTCAGCACGTGTCCCGAGTGCAAAGGCCGCGGGACGGTCTCGTTCGGTCAGGGCGGGTTCGCGGTGAATCGGCCCTGCCCGGTCTGCCGCGGCAAGGGCACCGTGCCGTCGCAGCGCTGTCCCACGTGCCAGGGCGCCGGCGAAGTCCGCGTCGAGAAGCGCATCAACGTCGAGGTCCCGCCGGGCGTTGAAGAAGGCGCGCGACTGCGTCTCAAGAATCAGGGGCCGAAGGGCCGCGGCGACCTCATCGTACAAATCCACATCGCGCTCGATCGCTTTTTCCGGCGCGAGGGGCTCGATCTTATCGGCGTCGTGCCGATCAATCTCGCGCAGGCGCTGCTCGGCTCCCGCATCAAGGTCAAAACGCTCGATGACAAGCATGTTGTGCTCCGCATTACGGCGCGGGGACATGTACGTGGAAGCCCATGTGACACTGCCGGAAAAGCTGAGCGCCGAGGAGCAGGAGGCGGTGAAGAGTTTTGCGGAGAAGGCGGGGCTGAAGTACTGAAGTGATCCGACGTGGCATCAAGGCCCCAGGCGTTGCTCCGATGCCACGACCACCGATGGGCAATCTCCCACTGCTTATGACGCTAGGTGCGGGCATGGACGTTGCGGCATCAACGACCACGTTTCAGACCAGCAGTCTCTCCGGGGGAGGTCGGTATGGTTCGTCGACGTCTTCGTCCGTTCTATTTGTGGTCTATCCTGCTGATTGCTGGTTGTAACACCGATCGACCGCCGCTCGCCCCAACGACGCAGCCTCCGCCGCTCCCGCCGCCGCCCCCGTCGCCCGCAGGGCCCATTGCGTTCGCCAGCTCTCGCCTAGGCGCGGGTGATGAGGAAATCTTCGTCATGAACGAGGACGGGACCGGAGTGACGCAACTCACGACCGATCTCGATGCATTCAACGCCGCCTGGTCACCCGACGGCACTCGGATCGCATTCACGAGGATCATTAACGGCGCCTTCGACATCTTCGTGATGAACGCGGACGGAACTGGCGTCACCAAGCTGACGAGCAGCAGCCCCGCGTCGAGTCGCAAGCCGGTCTGGTGTCGTGACCGGATCGCGTTCTACAGTGATCGCGAGGGTGACAACGAGATCTATGTCATGAATGTTGACGGCACCGGCGTCACGCGCCTCACTTTCGCTCCGGGCCTCGATGGCGACCCGACGTGGTCACCGAGCTGTGGGCAAATCGCGTTCACGAGTAAGCGCGACGGCTTTTGGCAGATCTACGTCATCAATGCCGACGGGACGGGAGAGAAGCGACTGAGCGACGCCAGGGCCAGCGATGAGTTCCCCGCTTGGTCGCCCGACGGCAGCCGGATCGCCTTTACGAGCAGTCGCGACGGCTATTACGAGATCTACGTGATAAACGCCGACGGTACCGGCCTGACGCGCCTGACTGGCGATACTGCGGGTAACCGTTTCGCCGAGTGGTCACCCGACGGCCGCCGCATCGCCTTCACGAGCGATCGCGGCGGCAGCGACGACGTCTACGTCATGAACGCCGATGGGACCAATGTGATCCGCGTGACCAACGATCGTGCGACCGACTGGGGACCGGCGTGGCGGCGATGACCGAGTACCGATCGCCGTAGCCGCTTGACGAGCTGCTTCACGCGTCCAGCGTGTAGGTGGAGGTCCATGCGACGCTACCCGAAAAGCTCAGTGCGGAGGAGCAGGAAGCGGTGAAGAGTTTTGCGGAGAAGGCGGGGCTGAAGTACTGATTCTGTGGCGGCCGTACATCGTGGCACGGCTGCACCGCCACGATCGCGGCACAACGATTGCGGCGCCGCAGGGTTATGAAAACTTCCCACATCATCGGAGGGCTTCTCGTCCTCGCGTCGGCCGCCGGTTGTGAGCGCGAGGCCGCCCCCACCGCTCCCCGCATGGCGGCTAATACTGCAACTGGAAACGGGGACGGCCGAATCGCGTTCTCCAGCGATCGCAACTACGCGGATGGCGGCGGCCGCGAGATCTACTCGATGAACGTGGACGGCACCGATGTCGTCCGCCTGACCAACAACCCCGCTGTGGATTGGTTCCCCGCCTGGTCGCCCGATGGGACGCAGATCGCGTTCGAGAGTGATCGCGCGGGACGCCCCGGCATTTACCGCATGAACGCGGATGGAACGGATGTCGTCCAGCTCACGGATGACGGCCGCAAACCCGCCTGGTGCGGTGATCAAATTGCCTTCACGCGATCGGTCGGCGGTCTGGCGATCTATGTGATGAACGCCGACGGAAGCGACCTCCGTCGCATCAGTGACGATACCACATCGGTACAGTCGCCCTCCTGGTCACCCACGTGTGAACAGATCGCGTTCGAGGGTCCCGGCGGTGACATCTACACCATGAATGCCGACGGCAGCGGTGTGTTTCGCGTAACCAGCGGAATCAATAACGGCGCCAATCAATTTCCATCCTGGTCACCCACGGGCGGGCAGATCGCGTTTACGAGTTATCGCGATGCGAATGCCGAGATCTACGTCATCAACGTCGACGGAACGGGCGAGAAGCGTTTGACGAACGACGGTGAGGGAGGCTGGGCAATCCCGAACGACGAGCGGCCGTCCTGGTCGCACGATGGGATGCAGATCGCGTTCCAGACCGACCGCGATCAGAACTACGAGATTTACATCATGAACGCCGACGGAACAGGCGCGACGCGGCTCACGAACGACAGTCTTGCTGACGTGGATCCCGCGTGGTCTAGTTCTGCTTCGGAGCCCCCGCCGCCCCCGCCGCCCGGAGGGACAATCGCCTTCGCAAGCACGCGTGATGACCCGATCAACTACCACATCTACACCATGAACGCGGACGGGACGGGAGTCACCCAGCTCTCTAATCTCGCTAACGCTGGCGACTTCGAGCCCGCCTGGTCGCCCGACGGCAACCAGATCGCGTTCACGAGCAACCGTGACGGCGGGTACCTTGACATCTTCGTCATGAACGCGGACGGGACGGGCGTCACCCGTCTGACGAGCAGCGGCCCCTCGTCGAGTCGCAAGCCCACGTGGTGCGGTGCCCGGATCGCGTTTTACAGCAATCGCGACGGCGACTACGAGATCTATGTGATGAACGCGGATGGTACCGGCGTCACGCGGCTCACGTTCACACAGGGCACGGATGCAAGCCCCGCGTGGTCGCCGAATTGCGGGCAGATTGCGTTTGTGAGCACCCGCGACGGCAAATGGCAGGTCTACGTCATGAACGCCGATGGAACAGCGCAGACCCGCCTGAGCGACGGCACGGCTGGCGACAGTGACCCCGCCTGGTCGCCTGACGGCAACCGGATCGCGTTCAAGAGCGATCGGGGCGGCAATGGCTGGGACATCTACGTCATGAACGCGGACGGCACGGACGTAACGCGCCTCACCTACAACTACGGGCGGGAGCCTGCGTGGTCTCCGGACGGCAGTCGGATCGCGTTCACGAGCGCTCCCAGCGGTTACACCGATATCTTTGTCATGCACGCCGACGGGACCAGCGTGATCCGCCTGACCGACAATCTCGCGCTCGACGGGCTCGCTGCCTGGCGGAGGTGATCGGCAGTTAATCGCTCCGCTGACGGAGCCTCGTCGCGCCCCAGGGACTCGCTTACGGTAGTCTCGCAATACTGAGCGAGGCGTGCATGGCGAGGGCGCTCGCCGGGCACGCACCGCGCAGCTCCTCGGATCGTGCCAGCGCTGGATCGAGCTCACTTCGCGGAATCGCGGTAAAGCCGAACCGCGGAAAGAAGTGGCTGGCGGTGGTCGTGAGCAGATAGATGTTCCGAACCCCGCGCCTGCGAGCGAGCTCGAGCGCCGCTGTGGTCAGCCGTTCGCCCAACCCTTCACCGCGGCGTGCAGCTTCGACGGCAACCGACCGCAGCAATCCGGCCTGGCCGTACACCTCCACCGCCGCGCATCCCAGGAGTCGCTCGGAATCGCGCGCAACCAGAGTCGTCTCGATATGGTTCTCGATTCCGGCAACCGGGAGCGCCGCAGCCTTGAGCAGCGTCAGGATGTTCGGCAGGTCAGTAGTCTTTGCGACCTGAATGTTCATTGACACAGCAAATCTATCGTGTTTTGTTTGGCTTTCCTCGGCGTCCAGGCCTCTCGGCTTCTCGGCGTCTAGCATAGTGGGGTGTAGGTCAACTGGCAGACCGCCCGGCTGTTAACCGGGAAGTTGGAGGTTCGAGTCCTCCCGCCCCAGTTCGTAGTCCGCGCACATCCTCCCGATGTCACACGTATCCATATAGACACCAACCCGTCAGGCTCTATGCTCAAGATGCCTGTGCTTTCGCTCTCCGCACTGCTCGGCGCCTTGGCGTCGCAGCCGCGGTGGTCCCACCACAAAATCCCACCACTTTTCTGAGCCGCACCGCATCCTCAGCGAGGAAGCGCTCGCTCTCGTGGGTGCCGTAGAGTGTGCGGCAGTTCGCTAAGGCGGTGTCACCGAGGTGGAGCTCGCGCCGATGTCGGGAATCGTGGCGAGGACCGGGGGCTGCGATGTGGCGTGCGAGCGCCAGATCATCCAGGTAGCGCGCCCGTGGCCAGCCCCGTATTGTAGCGGGAGCACTACTCCATCTCTCCTCTCGGGGTGTCGTCACGGTCGATCCCGGCTGTACGGAACCGCGTCCCACAGTGCCGCCGGTGAAGGTGTACGGCGCGAAGCCCCAAGCCGAGCCGAGCCGAATGAGCCCAGTGCTCGCGGGCATGCTCGCCGGCATCGCGGCGGCCGTGCTGTGGACGGTGATGTCATATGTGACACACCGAGAGCTGGGCTTTGTGGCCTTGGGGGTGGGCGTCCTGGTCGGCGCGGCGGTAGGCAAGTCTGCATCTGACCGGGGCCGGTCGCTCGGCACGACGGCGGCGCTCCTCACGGTCATCGCCTTCATCATCGCGAAATTGTTGACCTACGCGTTCGCGCTCGTGCCGGTCATCCAGCAGGAGTCTCTCAAGAACGAGAAGGTCGTTACCTGGGCGTTCTTGAACGAGATGCTGGCCCAACGGTCGTTCTCCCCCGAGCTCCAAAATGAGCTCGGGGGAGTCACTGCGATGGATTCGGTCCCCATGCCGCTGCGGCGCCGGTTGCTGGCGGAAGCGACCGCGCAAGCCGTGGCGGCGCGCCCGGCGGAGCGTGAGCGGGTGGTGGACCGCCAGATGACGAAGCTCGTGTCGCAGCTAGGATTCCTTCTTGCCGCGAGCATGGAGTTTAGCATGGGCGGCCTGGTCTGGTTCGCGTTGGGTATCGCCGCGGCCTGGAAGCTGGCGCAGCCCAAGAGCGGCTGAGCCGCAAGATCGCGCTTCGGTGACGAACTGTCGAACCTATCGGGAAACGGCTTCTCGCGAGGCCTTTCGGGCTTGGGTCCCCCCGGGAATCGCGTCGCGGAGCGGTCGTCTTAGGAAGTTGGAGGTTCGAGTCCTCCCGCCCCAGTAATCGATTCGCCTGATTGCGCAAGAACCCGCTCGACCCTTTGCGGCGCTTCATAGCGGTCTCACCTTGATGTTGCGGAAATAGACCTCATCGCCGTGATCTTGCAAGACGAGATGTCCCTTGCGGCGGTCGGCGAAGCCCGGAATGACGCGGTACTTGCTCTTGGCGACAAGGGAATCCATGTGAGCCGTGCCCAGTTCGAACTCGACGATTTTCTGGCCGTTCAGCCAGTGCTCCCCGTGGTTGCCGCGGAAGATGACCGTCGAGCGGTTCCATTCCCCCACGGGACGCAAGCGTTTGCCGGCGCTGGGGGCGATCAGGTCGTACAACGCGCCCGAGCGGTGCGTGGGCAGCTTGCCGTCCTCGTGCCGGTCGTCGTCGAGCATCTGGTACTCGAAGCCCAGGGCCGAGTGATTGGGCGCGATCGCGCCGCTGGCGACGGCCGTGGGCGTCATCGTGCCGTTCTGCGCGATCGACATCTCCTCGGAGACGTTGTACTTGACGCCGCTGTTCGCGCCGGGCGTGACCTTCCATTCCCAGGTCAGCTCGAAGTCCCCGAACGTGTCCACCGTCATGAGATCGCCGCCGTTGAGCGGCCGTCCATCGGCGACGCGGGGCACGTTGCCGTTCGCGATCTTCTTGATCGCGCCGTCCACGACGACCCAGTGGCCCGTGGGGACGGTGTCGTAGCCCAGGCCGCGCCAGCCGGCGAGCGTCTGGCCGTCGAACAAGAGGCGCCAGCCGGCAGTGCGTTCGGCGGGGGTGAGCGTGTTGGGACTGGATTGGAGTAGAGAGAGGACGAGGACTGCTGTGATCATAGGGACTCGCTTTTCGTTGACAGGGGTCAAGACGCAGCCTCGGGACTCAACCGAGCCGGCTCGAGCCGCGGTGTGAGAATGTGAATGAGGGTCCAGGCGGTGACGTACGCGAATCCGCACACCGCGAATATCGACGCATAGTTGCTCCCCGTCGCGTCGAGAATGTGCCCGGTCAGCCACTGGAACAGCACGCCGCCCATCGCGCCCGCGAATCCGCCGATCCCGGAGATTGAGGCGACCGCCGAAGGCGGGAACATGTCGCTCGCCAGCGTATAGACGTTGGCCGACCACCCCTGGTGCGCCGCGGCCGCCACGCTGACGATCAGCACAGCCGTCCACATGCTGCCCGCGTGCGGCGCGAACGCCGTCGGCACGATCAGGAGCG
>WNGP01000806.1_pt1 | contig 45955 bp, 36 predicted proteins | sample 5407671 | NCBI WGS metagenome assembly WNGP01 (sample SAMN13153381, study PRJNA577476) | soil metagenome | isolation source: 40 cm soil or saprolite under Garry oak tree replicate 2 | place: USA:California | collected 2016-06-15 | reverse complement strand
TTCTACTTACTGACTATTATGGCATGGAAAGCTGCACGCGTGATACGTTGATTGCACTACCTGGACTGCTGCTGGCTACCAGGCATTTTGACGAAGCACAGCAGATATTGCGTAACCTTGCCCGTTTCTTTAAGCAAGGTGTGTTGCCAGATTATCTGCCATTACCTGGGTGTCCACTGGAAGAACCTGCTTATGGAAGCATGGATACAACGCTGTGGTTCTTTTATGCGCTCGACCATTACTTGCGAGCCACCAATGATTATGAACTGCTGGATGAGCTGTATCAACGCCTCGTGGATACTATCGACTGGTACATACGAGGAACATATAATGGCATACAGGTGGATACCAGTGATGGGCTCCTGCGAACGCATCAGCCAGGCAAGACCTTCACATGGATGAATGCCTCTGTTCACGGCGTTCCTGCCACGCCCCGGCAGGGAAAACCCGTTGAGGTCAATGCTTTATGGTACCATGCCCTCTCTCTCATGCAAGAATGGTCACAGTGGCAGCAGCAGAGAGGCAGGACCAGCTCTGGCCCTGCTTATTACGAAGAGCAGAGTAAACGATGCAAGGAGAGTTTTCACCTTCGCTTTTGGTATGCTCGTGGCGGTTACCTCTATGACGCAGTCGATGGACTAGATGGAGACGATACAGCATTCCGGCCTAATCAACTCCTGGCGCTGTCATTACGCTACCCGGTACTCGATAAAGAGTACTGGCAAGCCGTATTCGAGCTTGTTACTCAGCGCTTGCTGACACCATATGGTCTACGTACCCTTGCCCCCGAAGAAACCGGGTACCAGGGCCAGCTCAAAGGAAACCAGGAAGAGCAACTGCGAGCGCTACACCAGGGAAGCGCGTGGCCCTGGCTCATCGGGCCCTACGTTGATGCAATGTTCAACATCCAGGACTCCATTTCTACAGAAGAACAAACAGAAGCCGGAAAGCTAACTTCTGAGTATTGGTGGCGAAAAAGCTTCCAAAGGTTAGAACTTTTCCGCAGACACTTTCACGAAGGGTTACTGGGGATGGTTGGAGGGGCATATGACGGTGATACTCCACAACAGGCTGGATACAGTGTTACCTCTGCATTGAGCACTGGCGAAATCTTGCGCGTTTACAACCTTTTAGCCCAGAAGAATGCCAGGCAGCCAATTGACCTGGCACTTACCAGGAAAAGTCCTGTAACCAGGCTCTGACAGGGGAAGTATGCTGCCGCTTTCAGGTATCATACAGACTTCTGCACAATTTTCCACCAGGTTATCCACAGTAAATGTGGATAACCTGGTGATTTTTTCCTTTTTTTCCCTACTTCCACTTATCCACAACAAATGTGGATAACTTTTCCACACTTTCCACAAAGCAGGCTGCGATTTCCGATTTATCCAGAGAATTAGCGAATAAGTTATCCACATTATCCACTAATCAAACGGTAAAATATGAGTTATCCACATTGTTTGGGGATAACTTTTCCACACTTTCCACAAAGCAGGCTGCGATTTCCGATTTATCCACGGAGATTGTAGACAAGTTTTCCACACTTTCCACAAATTGAATTGCGAGGCATTAAGATACCAACAAGAAATGTAGATAACTTTTCCACACTTTCCACAAAGTAGATGGCAAGAAGTAAGCAACAGGTAGGAATCAATAAAAGGCTTTAACGGCTGTACTGTATAGAAAAATGTGTATCAAGTGGATAAATCGGCAAGAAATGTGGACAACTCCGTCAAAATGTGTAAAAGTCCCTGCGTTATTGATACAATAAACCTGCCAACAGCTATCCACAGTAGAGGTGAATAACTTGTCCACAACAAGTTGGGATAACTTATCCCCATTTCTCTCAGCCCGGGGATAACCTGGAATACTTATCCCCATACTCTGAGGATAAGTTATCCCCATTCCCTATATTATTGGGGATAAATACACCGGGCATTTCCATCGCTCCTTATACTTATCCCCGCTCCATCCACTTTTATGCACATTTGATCCACCCTATTTTAGGATGGGGATAACCTATCCACATGACTTGGAAAGGCTTTACAGGCTGATGTAAATCTCTCACCACTAAGAGAAACACCTATGTTTTGCTGACTTGTCCACTTATCCACAGCCCCTACTACTGCTGTTAATATATTAAGTAATTAAAATAAAGAATCTAATAGTATTATAGAGGATGGGGATAAGTGGATAAGTTTTCACCAGGCAAAGTAGGAACGAGATAGACTGCGGCAAGGTAGCTCCTGATCCCCTGCTTGCGAAAAACCCCGTACAACTCGTGTCAATTCAGTACGTATTCATCTGTATATGATATGATATATGAGACTGCCAAAGAGGCTTTTTTTTCTATAAATGAGGGCAGGATACCAGGTATGTATAAAACATCATCTCAAGGCACACACCAGATTGGATATCTCAGATTACTGAAGATAATGTTGATGATAGGCTTCGTGTGTCTTTCAATAATCGGGACAGTGATAAGTACAACAACGACAACCTATGCTGCTGGAAGACCTGGCGGCAATGTCACTGATCCGGTTGTGCGTGCGGTCGATATAGCAGAACCTGCTGTGGTGCGCATTATCACCACAGTGGGAGGCCACTTAACTGTGCATTTTTCCAATACGAGCAATATAACCTTTCCCCAAAGTGGTAGCGGCTATCCATTGTTGTTATCGGGCAGCGGCACATTTATTACTGCCCATGGCGACATTTTGACAGCCGATCACGTGATCAACCCACCTCACGACCAGTCATTAGACCAGTTCCTTAACCACCAGGCGGCCTCTGACGTGGCGACTTATATAAACCAGAACTCCAAGCCTGGTTCTTCACAAGCCACGTCAAATCAGGTGGAACAGGCACTGAACAATGGTCAATTAGCCTCGGATCATAAATATGATCCAGCTACGAGTGAAGTCTATCTCAGTACTTCCTATACCGGGCAGTTGAGCGCATCCGACTTTCAGAGTCTTCCCAACAACATCCATGCTGCGGTTGATCGCATTGAAATGGAAAGCTCCATCAACGAAAAGGATGTTGCCATTGTACATGTCAGCCTCAATGATATGCCCAGCGTCCAATTAGGGGACTCAACGAATGTCCAGCAGCAGGATGAACTAACGATCATCGGTTTCCCTGGCAACGGCGACGTGAGTAATAAACCGACTGATCTCCTTACCTCGTCGATCAACAAAATCAATGTGAGTTCGATTAAGACGACCGATTCAGGGGCAGAAGTGATTCAAGTCGGTGGCAATGTCGAGCATGGCGATAGCGGCGGACCCGCCTTAGATAATGCGGGTGCAGTCGTAGGGATCGTCAGTTTCGGCCTGTCCACTGCAGGCTCACCTGGCGGTACCAGTTTCTTGCAGGCAAGTAATAGCGCACGAGGCCTGGTCCAATCACTTCATCTGGATACCACTCCTGGCGCATTTCAAAAAGCGTGGGACCAGGCTTTCTCAGATTATGCGGCCAGCACCCCTGGTCATTGGCACAAGGCACAACAGGAATTTGCGAAAATTGCCGCGAACTATCCTCTCTTCAAGGCTATCGCACCATACCTGTCATATGCACAGGCGCAGGCAAAAAATGAGCAGGTACCAAACTCTTCACGGACGACCGGTACATCAAATAGCAATCCTGTAGTTGCTTACCTGTGGATTATCGGCGCAATTGTTATCATTCTTCTGCTTGCTGTCCTGCTCTTTGGTTTGTTTTTTGGCCGTCGTCGCAGGAAGTCATCAGCGTCCAGTGCTCCTGCTCCTGCTGCGGGGCAAGCTTTCCAGGGTCCTCCTTCACCCGCTGCTATTTCACAGCAGAGGTCAGGCCCTGCTGAAGCTGTAAAGCAACGCCTGCAAGCATCTCCGCATGATGAAGGGATGACAGCTTTTGGTGCACCGCCTGCACCAATGTCGTCAATGCAATCAACACCAGCACAGAGCGTGCTCTCTGGCACACTGCGACCGTGGCCCTGCGGGCATATGAATCGCCCCAGCGCACGCTATTGTAGTATCTGTGGTGAGCCTGCTCCTCCACCGCCTACCAGCCGCCGCATTGAACAATGAAGAAAGTAAGAACGCAAAATAAAATGGGCGCCTTTTGGAGGCGCCCATTTTACGTGTGTAATTATACGGTACCCGCAAATCCCATAATATTGTAGCCAGCATCGACGAACAAAACCTCGCCTGTTATTGCACGAGCCCATGGACTGCATAAAAAGAGGGCGGTATCTCCTACTTCGCTTTGATCAATATTGCGACGCAGAGGCGCTACTACATTCATTTGATCACGAAACGTACTTAAACCAGAGATACCGCGTGCAGCCAGTGTATTGAGCGGCCCGGCAGAAATGGCATTAACGCGAATATTATGCTCCCCCAATTCGTAGGCCAGGTAACGGACACTGCACTCCAAAGCAGCCTTTGCCACTGCCATGACGTTGTATTTTGGTACCACGCGTTGACTTGCCATGTAAGTGAGCGTAAGTATACTGCCACCACCGCGTGCCTGCATGAGGGGTCTAGCACGGTTGGCCATAGCGACGAGTGAATAGACGCTGATATCTAGAGCCGTTTGGAATCCTGCCCGTGTTGTCTCATAGAATGGTTTCTCTAGCTCGCTCACAGGAGCAAAGGCAACAGAGTGAATCAGAATATCGAGTTCGCCGTTAAAAGCCTGGCTTGTTTGATCAAAGGCTGCATCGAGTTGCTCGTCATTCTGTACATCACATTCCATCACGATCGTACCAGGGATTTTTGCAGCCAGGTCACGCACATATTTTTCCATGCGTTCCTGGTAGCAAAAAGCAAGTTGAGCTCCTTCAGCGGCAAGTGCCTGTGCAATGGCCCAACCAATTGAACGATGGTTGGCAATACCAAAAATAAGGGCCTTTTTTCCTTCTAACAGGGGCATAAGTAAACACCTCCTAAGTCGTTATTTATTGCATGAGATCGCGCCAATTAGCTTTCAAAATTTAGCGTTCAATAGGATAGCGCCGCGCAACCCATCCATTCATACCGTTAGCCAAATTATACACCTTTTTCAGGCCCCCAACCATTGCAATTTCCGAGGCTGTGGCGCTTCTTTGTCCCATGGCACAGACAAAGATGACATCCTCGTCCTCTGCCAGGTTCAAATCTTTGAGGGCTTTGCCAAACGAATAAATGCCATTGAGAGGAACTAATTCGGCTTCAGGGATATGTCCCCGGTTCCACTCTTCTGGTTGTCGTACATCAATTACATGGGCTCCGGCTTCGATCATGCCTTTGGCTTCATCAGTACCAATAGTGGTATACGGAAACTCCTCTTCATCATCATATGACATTGCTGTTTCCCTCGCTGCTATATTGCTCTAACCAGAGACGTCCTAGTGTGGTTGTATTGATCAGGTATTCGTCACCAACAAACGTCATGGTGAGTAAACCCTGGTCTTCCATTTCACGAAAATCGTCGGTAATGAGATAGTATTGTCGCAGCATACGTGACAGGTCACTTTCTGGCAACTGTTTCCAAATCTGCAAGAGGCGCAGGACAGCTGCGTATTTGACACTGCTATCGTCAATTGCTCGCATACACTCTTCTCCTTGACTTCCATACACCATAATTCACAGATGGGAGTCAGTCTCTCAACAGTGTAACAAATCCAGCGCTGTTCAGCAAGTGACACTGCAAACAAAAATACCCCCTCGACTACCGCACTCATATATGCTATAACGAGTAGCAAGAAAGAGCGTGAAGGAGGACGACCTATGATGCCCGATCCATCTCCACCCCGGATTCAGGCGAACATGGTCATACGTAATATTGGTCAGCTGGTTACTATAGCACAACAACCTATTCCAGGAGCAAGTAGTGCATTGCAAGTTATTTCAGATGCAGCGCTGGCAGTGCACAACAGCACTATTGTCTGGATAGGTCCAGACGATGATGCTGAACCTATGTTTTACCATGATACTGGCTCCCCCCAGGACGGCATTACCATCGTCGACGCCCAGGGAGCTGTCGTCACCCCTGGTTTAGTTGACTCGCATACACACCTGGTATTTGCAGGCGACCGTTCGGAAGAATTTTACCTGCGACGTTCAGGCGTAAGCTATGCAGAACTACTGGCCCAGGGACGGGGCATTCTCACAACTGTGAATGCCACCCGCCAGGCAAGTACAGATAGATTGATGGAGCTGGCCAGAGCCAGGCTTGATATTGTGCGCGCTTATGGCACAACCACTGTAGAGGTAAAAACGGGCTACGGATTGGATAAGGTCACCGAAGAAACGTGCCTGCGCATTATTAATAATCTCAATGTGCTCGAAGAGACTTCCCCTTCCCTGCATAGTCAGGTGCGAGTAGTGCCCACATTTCTTGGCGCACACACTGTTCCCCCCGAGTACCAGGGTCGGCGCGATGAATATGTAACGCTCATCGTTGAAGAAATGCTGCCTTCGTTTGTAGGCCTGGCGCGTTTCTGTGATGTTTTCTGTGAACGTGAGGCTTTTACAGCCGAAGAGTGCCGGCGTATTCTTACAAGAGCCAGAGAATTAGGCTATCAACTCAAAATACATGCCGACCAGCTCACCCCTTCAGGAGGGGCCAGGCTTGCAGCGGAATTAGGTGCAGTCTCGGCAGACCATCTTGATTATGCCTCTGATGCCGACCTGGATGCTCTGCGTGACGCCGGTGTAGTAGCGACCCTGCTGCCAGGCTGTTCTTACACACTACGCAGCCCTTATCTCCAGGCGCGGCGTTTTCTTGATCGCGGCCTGCGTGTGGCCTTAGCTACAGACTTTAATCCGGGAACCTCTTACTGTGAAAATATGCAGACCATGATCGGGCTGGCTATGTCATCCATGGATATGACCCTGGAGGAGGCATTGACAGCCGCGACTATCAATGGTGCTCGTGCCTTGCAGTTAGAGAAGGAGGTTGGTAGCCTCGAAGTGGGCAAAAGATGTGAACTGGCCCTCTGGTCTATTAAGAGCTACCAGGAAATTGGCTACCATTTTGGCATCAACCTGATTCAGTCGGTCCTCGTACAGAGGTAATCCGCCGGTCCATGTATAACGTATATCTGGCGGCATCATTGCCAGTGTTTCACGTGAAACACAAGGGTTAGATTGCAGTAATGTTTCACGTGAAACTTTTTTATTAAAGAGATGGTTAGTGTGAAAAATACTGCTGAGAGCGAAAAACAGTTCGTCGTCGATCTCCTTACAACTCTGTGCCAGGAAAAGTTCAGCCCTCGCGGCTGGTGGTATTTCTTTCGACGCTCCTGGGAAATGTCATGCAAGACCGCTAATGATAATCCTACTCTAAAACGCTCGTGGGTACTCACAACTCTCTTGATTGCTACACTCGCTGTCGCGATGATCCTTTTTAACTTCCTCTTGGAAGGAGCAGAACGGACACTGCGTTTCTTCCCCGGTTTCCTGTTCTGCGTGGTCTGGCAGCAAAGTGACTTATTCTGGCATCTTGGCCTTAATCGCCAGGCACAAACAGGAAAATTGTTTCCAACGCTGGGTCTCGCTAATGTATTCACATGGCTACGTGGCTTAGGGGCCTCATATCTACTGGGAAGGTTAGTCGGAGGCCTCAGCACGGCATCCTGGTTCGCACTGGTCGTCTTTATTGGTGGCATTGCCACCGATATTCTGGATGGGCAGGTAGCGAGGTCTGCGCAGACGGACAGTAAATTGGGGCAGATCGGTGATGCTGAGGCCGATTTTTGCCTGTACCTGGCTATTACCATCATCCTGATCCAGAATGCCGTTCTCCCGCTCTGGCTGGGAGTAGTGATGCTGCTGCGCTTCTGCGTTCCGTTCCTGGCAGTACTGGCCAGCTATTTTCTTTTGGCCCACCCGGTACGCTTCGGCTCAACTAGCTGGGGTAAGTACGCGGGGCTGGCACAGTGCCTCTACTTTCTTGTCTTACTCGCTCCTCCACAACTCGTGCCTGTCATACAATTCGCCAATCTCCCTTTGCTCGCAGTTACGCTCATCTTACTGATCACTGCTCCCCTGGCACAAATTGTGGAGAATGTGCGAGCCGCGCGTGCATAAACAAAACCTGGCAGCCACCAGGGCTGCCACTACATTTTCTTGGCAGTTCGTGTTGTAAATGTAGTGGCAGCCCTGGTTGCCAGGGTCTCTTTCCGACTTCAGGTTTTATTCTTTGGGGACGGGACGTCCATTACGTGTAAAAAGTTCACGCCAGTCTTTCTCTTGCAGCTCGACATCAAACTTTTTAGCAGCATGCAGGATGCGCTTCCAGGCTTCATCTCGCTCCTTGTTGGTCACATCTTTCACCTGGTCAAAGCGTGCTACAGCCTCCTGGACATGATGCGCATCTACAAGAGGCTCTTTGCGCTCCTTAGGAAAGGCAAAAGCGCTTTCTGGCAAATTCTCTCGCTCTTTATCATTTAGCTTCGACATACATTTCTCCTTCTGCTTGGTAACCATTGTGCAGTCCTGAACTTTACTGACTTTAGCTTATAGGGATGATACGTGTTTTAGCAGGATTTCGTATTACAATATTTGTATAGACATGTGGAGATAACGCCTGTCATCCTGAGCGCAGCGAAGGATCTCTCCGGCAGGCTCGCCAGATCCTTCGCTGCTCACGGGAAGTCTTCTCTCCAAACGTCTGTATTTGCCCTCTTACATTTACGGCAGTATCTCTATCTGCTACAATGCAAAGCAATAGGGCAATGCAGCCAGAAAGGAATTTCTGCCATGGAGACAGAATACAATAATCAACTACCAACCGGAATAATCATCAACGGGCAGGCACTTACCAGCACTGAAGTACTTGCCGTCGCACGCCACTATGCGCACGTCGCTTTAGGTGATGAATCGATCTCACGTATTCGGGCGGCTCGGGCAGTGATTGATACGATTTCAGCGGAGAACCAGAAAGTGTACGGTGTCACCACAGGCTTTGGACATTTGAGTCGGGTGCGCATTCCACAAGATCAATTAGAAGAACTTCAACTTAACCTGCTGCGCAGCCATTCCGCCGGTGTAGGCGAACCATTGTCCGAAGAGATCACCCGTGCTATGATGCTACTGCTGGCGGCAAGTCTTGGCCGCGGTAACTCAGGTGCACGTCCGGAGATTGTCGAGACGCTGCTCGGCATGCTTAATGAAAAAATCTATCCAACCATACCATCCAGAGGTTCAGTTGGGGCCAGTGGCGATCTTGCTCCGCTGGCACATCTTGGCCTGGTTCTCATAGGTGAGGGCAAGGCTATCTATAACGGGCAATGCCTTACTGGCGTGGAAGCATTGCAGCAGGCTGGCCTGACTCCATTACAGTTACATGCTAAAGAGGGCCTGGCGCTCATTAATGGAACACACCTGATGGAGGCAATTGCGGTCCTGGCGCTCTCTGACGCTCAGATTCTTATGCGGACGGCAGAAGTTGCCTGCGCGATGAGTATCGAGGGACTGATGGGAAGCCATATTCCCCTGGATCCGCGCATTCACCAGCGACGCAAACAGCGCGGTCAGGAGATCAGTGCTGCCCGCTTGCGAAAATTGGTTAACAATAGCGAGATTAATGCCAGTCATCAAAACTGTGCCAGGGTACAAGACCCTTATACGCTGCGCTGTGCCCCCCAGGTCTTTGGGGCAATACGCGATGCCCTGAAATATTGTGAGGACGTTTTCGAGCGCGAGCTCGATGCCGTGACGGATAATCCACTCGTTTTCCCAGAGGATGGTGATGTGCTGAGCGGGGGGAATTTTCACGGGCAGCCCATAGCCCTGGCTCTCGATATGCTGGCCATTGCCCTCGCGCAGCTGGCCAGCTTCTCAGAACGCCGTATCTATAGCTTAATGGGACCACATGACTGGGATGAAAGTGGCGCTCCCCTTTTCCTGACTCCTAATCCAGGCCTCAACTCTGGCTTTATGATCACACAATATGTAGCGGCGGCACTGGTCAACGAGATAAAAATTTTGGCCCACCCGGCCAGCATCGATTCTATTCCAACATCCGCCGGTATGGAAGATTTTGTGAGTATGGGTGCGACCAGTGCTAATAAGGTACTGCTCGTCTTAGAGCAAGCACGGCAGGTCATTGCCATTGAATTGCTGTGTGCCGCGCAAATGTTGGATTTTCGTAAACCCCTCAAACCAGGCATAGGCGTGCAGAAGGCATACGAGATTGTACGCTCTTTCGTGCCAATGCTCGAACAGGACCGCGTCCTGGCACCTGATATCGCGACGATGACCAGGGCGGTAAAAGAGGGCGTGTTTAACGCTGTGGAGTAATTACTTTCATAGAAATGTTTCACGTGAAACATTAAAATTCAAAAAAGCTCGTCAACCGCGTCAAATATAATGGCCGATCAACCCTGCCACTTTTTGCCTTGTCTTGGCGTGTACTATATGCTACACTTCTAAGTACAGTATAGTCAACGGCGACTATGCTTTTGAGTATGCGCCATGTCAGGCGCAAACGAAGGGAGTAACATGGTGATTACCCACAAAATTCCTGTGGATTCGCCCGGCTCTTCCAATACATCGTTATCGATACCTGAGCAACATGCTAAACTTCGGCATCTACGCCATCAATTGCTTCTCTACTACCGCCCTATTCTTCAGCAAGGTGCCGGTCCAATTCGCGTTATGGCGCGTATGGTCGCAGAGCTTGAGCGTCAGTGCCGCGAATTCAATATTGCAGACGAGGTAATGCAGACTGAAATTGTGAACCGCACAATAGGCGATGTAAACCTGCGCCTGGTTACTGAATGTGTAGGCGAGCCAGGTGGCCCTGGCGATTATCGCATGCTTGCCGAAGAGTTAGGGATAGCACTACCAAACGAGCAAATCAATGGGTACGTGGCTCCAGGTGAGACGTATCTGTGGCTGCGCAATCAAATGCTGGAATGCGAAAGATTACTACTTGCAGAAAATTTTGACTTACGTATCTACGATATCCTGGCCATTGGCAATCCCATTCTACGCAGCTGGCTTGCTAGAGAAATGCAAAGCTGGGGACTCTCAGTCACCACGGACCAGGTGTACCTGGGCCTGGGTGCTATGGATTGCCTCAATAAAGTGTTGTGTGGCTTGAGCCAGGTGTATCGCGAACAAGATGTTTCAGAGTTTGCTATCCTCTTTCCTGAGCCTGGCTTTGCCGTCCCTGAATGGCAAGCACGGTCCTATGGTTATCGCTTACACCATATTCATACGCTTCCAGAAAACCACTTCAAACTCACAGCATCAGAACTCGACGAAGCACTCGCAAACGATCCCTCTATTCGCATCATCTACCTGACGGTTACGAACAATCCTACCACCTTTGCTTATTCGCCAGAGGAACTCAATGCTCTCCATGCAGTACTTCGTAAGCATCGTGACAAAGGACGGGAGGTGCTCATTCTGGCCGACCTGGCCTATATTGGAACAGGTAATCCAGAAGAAGACCGCGCACGGATGGCTACCTTTACTCCTGTTGATGTCTTACAACACTACATCTTTGTAAGTAGTTTCTCAAAAACATATACGTTAACAGGTGAACGTTTTGGCTGGGTTACGACGGGCCATGCTCCTCTCGCGGCGGCTATCGCTCCCGGCTGGTCAAATAGTATGGCGTCTCTTCCCGCCGAATGGCAACTACGCTTTATGGCCTATATGCATTTGATGCACGAACGCCCCTGGCTTGGTGAAAAGCTGAGGTCTTTTTACCGCCTGAGACGGCAGCGTTTCATCACACAATTGCAGGCTATCGACCAGAAAAAGCACCTGTTTGAACACATCTTCATCGATGATGACGCTACCGTCTATAACTGGAGCGAACTGCGCCCTGGCGAAGATGCTTTTTCTCTTTTTGAGAAGACGGGCATCGCTGGCGTACCTGGCTCTGGTTTTGGCTATACCGATAACTATGTTCGTTTCTCAATCGGTGTGATCCCTGTTCCAGAGGTTCACTTGACCATCTCTTAATGCAGGTGATACCCTATAATTAAGAGATGGTTACAGAGCAGACAAGAGACAATATCGGGAATGGGAGAACCTTTCAAAGAGTTTTAGAAATATTTGTGCTGTTCTGTTCACAACACCGATTGCTGCGCAAAAAGGAGAAACGCTAAATGACAACTCGTGTAGGCATTAATGGTTTTGGTCGCATCGGACGTCAGTCTCTGAAGGCTATACTTGAGCGTCATCCGCATGACCTCGAAGTCGTCGCCGTCAACGATTTGACCGATACAAAGACCAATGCCCATCTTCTGAAATATGACTCCACTTATGGTCGCTTCCCAGGCGAAGTCGAGGCAACCGCTGACTCGCTCATCGTCAATGGACATACCGTCAAGGTGCTATCTCAACGTGATCCAGCCCAGATTCCCTGGGGCGATTTAGGTATCGAACTGGTGATTGAATCAACCGGCCTGTTCACTGATGCCGATAAGGCAGCAGCACACCTGCGTGGCGGTGCAAAAAAAGTGATTATCTCTGCTCCTGCTAAAGGGGAAGACCTCACTATTGTACTTGGCGTTAACGAAAATGTGTATGATCCTGCCAGGCATAATATTATCTCTAACGCTTCCTGCACCACCAACTGCCTCGCACCTGCTGCCAAGGTGCTCAACGATGCCTTCGGTATCGAGCGGGGCTTGATGAATACCATCCACTCTTACACCAATGACCAGCGCATCCTCGACCAGGTGCATAAGGACCTGCGCCGCGCACGTACCGCGGGTGCTAACATTATTCCCACCACAACAGGAGCTGCTCGGGCTCTCTCGCTCGTTATTCCTGAACTCAAGGGACGCTTCGACGGTATGTCATTGCGTGTGCCAACAGTTACCGTCTCAATGGTTGATTTCGTGGCCACTGTCCGTAAAGAGACCAGCAGGGAAGCCGTTAACGATGCTTTCAAGGCAGCCTCGGCTGGTCCGCTCAAAGGCATTCTTGAATATACGGAGGAGCCGCTTGTTTCTACCGACTTCCGTGGCGATTCAAACTCCTCGATCATCGATGGCCTCTTAACTATGGTCCTTGGCGGCAATATGGTTAAAGTTCTCGCCTGGTACGATAACGAGTGGGGTTACTCTTGCCGCATTGCTGACCTGGCAAACTTCATTGCACAAAAAGGCTTTTAGCCTGGAGTGATAAATAATGAATAAGAAAACCATTCGTGACATCCAGGTCGCGGGCAAACGGGTACTTGTGCGCGTAGATTTCAATGTGCCTCTTGACGCAGAGCTGCACATTACCGACGATACACGTATTAAAGCCGCCTTGCCGACGATACAGTATTTACTCGACCAGGGAGCTGCGGTTATCCTCATGTCTCACCTGGGGCGCCCAAAGGGACAGGTCGTTGATAGCATGCGCTTAACGCCGGTGGCAAAACGCCTGAGTGAATTATTGGGAAGGCCTGTCCAGATGGCAGCCGATTGTGTTGGGCCAGAGGTCGAAGCTTTAGCTAAAGCTTTGCAGCCGGGACAAGTTCTGTTACTGGAAAATCTCCGCTTCCACAAAGAAGAAGAGAAGAACGATCTGGACTTTGCCCGCCAGCTTGCCTCTCTGGGTGAGATCTACGTCAATGATGCTTTTGGGACAGCTCATCGCGCACACGCCTCGACAGAGGGCGTAACGCACTATCTCCCAGGTGTGGCAGGGTTCCTGATGGAGAAGGAAATTAATTTCCTGGGATCTGCCCTGGAAAACCCGCGCCGGCCCTTTGCAGCAATTATAGGCGGTGCCAAAGTCTCCGATAAGATAGCAGTCCTGGAACGGCTCATCAACATGGTCGATGTCTTGTTGATCGGCGGCGGTATGGCCAATACATTCCTCAAAGCTCAGGGCTATGAGATTGGGGACTCGCTGTTTGAAGAAGGCAAAGTTGATGTTGCTCGCGACCTGCTTACAAAAGCTCATCAACGTGATTTAAAGTTCCTGCTGCCCACCGACGTGGTCATTGCTGATCGCTTCGCTGCCGATGCAACCTCTAAAGTTGTTGCCATCGACCAGGTCTCTCGCGGCTGGCGCATTATGGATATCGGTCCTGAAACCATTACAGCTTTCAGCCGGGCCCTTGAAGGTGCACAGACTATCGTATGGAATGGTTCGCTCGGTGTAGCGGAGATGCCAGCCTTTGCCAGGGGTACCGTTGCGCTTATTGAGATATTGGCCGAGCGCACAAAAGATGGCGCGACCACCATCATTGGTGGCGGCGACTCAGCAGCGGCAGTCGACCAGGTAGGCGCTGCTGACCAGATGACACACGTCTCGACAGGCGGGGGGGCCTCACTAGAGCTCCTTGAAGGGCGCGTTCTGCCGGGAGTTGCAGCTTTGCAGGATAAAAAGTGATGATAACTCCAACTCGTACGGCGATTATCGCAGGCAATTGGAAGATGCACTACGGCCCCAGGAAGGCAGAGAGCTTTGCCAGGGAAGTTGTACCTGAATTGGGGCAGCTAGTGCAACATTATTCTCATATAACGTGTATCCTGTGCCCTCCGGCCATCTCGTTAGAGGCTGTACGTCATGTGCTGGATGCTCATCCGTACCAGCGTATTGAACTTGGTGCCCAGAACATGTACTTTGAGGAGCAGGGGGCTTTCACCGGCGAAATTTCACCGGTGATGGTGCACGAGCTGTGTAGCACGGTAATTCTCGGCCATTCTGAGCGGCGCACCTATTTTAGTGAAAGCGACGAAATGGTGAATAAAAAGGCTCAGGCCGCACTTCATCATGGCTTACGTCCCATTATATGTATTGGAGAGCGTGAGGATCAGCATGAAGCGAATCAAACCGAACAGGTGATTCGCTTCCAGATACAGCATAGCCTGGCAAACTTTCCTGAGCGCCAGGCCAATATGGTGGTGATTGCCTACGAACCTATCTGGGCTATCGGTACAGGCAAATCGGCTACTGTCGAGGGTGCGGGAAAAGTAATTTCTCTCATCCGTCAATTATTTGGAAATATGTATGGTGACGAGGCAGCAGCGGCTATATGTATCCTCTACGGTGGTAGCGTTACCTCGGATAATATCAGTGAGTTCATGGTCCATCCTGATATTGATGGAGCGCTCGTGGGGGGCGCCAGTCTTAAACACGACTTTGTCGAGATTGTGCGCAAGACAATTGAGACTATAGGCCACTAGAAGCGTAACAGGGATGATGTAACAGTCGATGTGTTACCATTATGTTCGTAACACGCTAACTGTTACATCATCCCTGTTGACTTAAACATCTCAGGAGAGAGGTGTATATCCATAGCCTCAAATTTCGGTAGAAAGGTTGGACAGAAGCCACTCAGTTCAAATGTTCTCTTCAGCTTATCAGGAGCCGCATCAAAGGGGGTATCCTTACAATGGAAGATGCTCTGCAGCTTAATGGCATCATTTTCCATGTACTGCACTTCAGCAATATTCAAAATCTTGCGGGAGCCGTCGCGCAGACGTGATACGTGGACAATCACATCCACGGCAGTGGCTATCTGTGCGCGTATTAGTGTTACTGGGAGGGTTGTGCCTGCAGCCTGGTACATTGCCTCGAGACGGGTGAGACAATTGCGCAGGTCATTCGCGTACTGGGTAATAAGAAAACCGTTGTAGCCGTTGTTCATAGCCTGGAGTATCTCCACCACTTCATCGCCTCGGCACTCGCCAAGTAGAATGCGCTCTGACCCGATACGTAAAGCATTTACCACCAGGTCGCGCATGGTAACGCCGCCTGTACTGCCAGAACTGGTCAGCTGAGATACCAGCGCCACGACATGTTTTTGGCTTAAGCGTAGCTCTGCCACCTCCTCGATGGTAGCGATGCGCTCCTCTGCTGGAATATACGCGCTGAGTGCATTCAAGAGTGTCGTCCTGCCAGAAGCAATACCTCCACAGATGACGATATTTAAGCGAGCCTGTATGCAAGCACGGAGAAATTCGGCCATCTCGGCGGTCAATGTTTCCATTTGAATGAGATCATCTATACTAAGTGGCGTTTTTGAGGCTTTGCGAATGGTGATGGTGGGCCCGTTGACGGCACTGGGTGGCATAACTATATTTACAAGAGAACCATCGGATAGGCGTACATCAACGATTGGCCAATCCGATTTCAAACGCCGTCCAGCACGGCGCAGCATGTTCTCGATAATACGCTGCATGTGCTGGTCATCTTCAAAGTTGCATGGCACATCCTCTGTGATACCATGCCGTTCAATGTAGGTGAGGTGTGGTCCAACCACCATAATCTCGGAGACGCTCTCATCCTTCATCACTTCCTCAAGTGGACCATAGTCGAGCACTTCATTGACGATGCTATACAGTACGAGCTTTGCTTCGGCAATATCGTGTACCTGTTGAGCTAGCTTATGTTCTTCATGCAGCAGGTCAATCACACGCTTCTGCACAAACGAGGCTAATAAAGCTTCAGGTGTAGATGAGATGCCCGGCTTTTGGTACAATTCCTGCCAGATACGTTCGCTCAACCGCAGTACTATAGGCCAGAGTGGATGCCCAGGTCCAATATAGGTTTGTGATTGTGAAACTGGTGATGCCTGTTCCATCGCTGCGTCTATTTGTTGCTGAGGTGGTGGTACTTCTGGACTGCTTTCCGTGGAAGGTTGAGACTGAGACGATGATCCTGCGTCATTAAGCCAGGAATCCTCTTCAGGCTCAACCTTCACGTGCTCCTTTGCCTGGGGAAGAGACACTATACGGTGTTTAAGTAGCATAGAATAAATCTCCACAAAAAACGTAGATCGATAATCATGATAAAGGTAATGGGAAAAGGTATCCTGGATTCAGTATAACCATCATACAATAAGGGATAGAGTCGTCACGGATTAACGCGAAGCAATAAAAAAGTCGGGAAGCGCAACTGTGCTTCCCGACTTTTTTATTGCTTCGCGTTAATCCAGGTAATCTTTCAGCTTGCGGCTGCGGCTGGGGTGGCGCAACTTACGCAGAGCCTTGGCTTCGATCTGGCGAATGCGCTCACGAGTCACGTGAAACTCTTTGCCTACCTCTTCCAGCGTGCGGCTGCGACCATCGTCCAGGCCGAAGCGCAGTTGGAGAACCTTGCGCTCGCGCTCGGTCAGACTATCAAGAACATCTTCCACTTGCTCTTTGAGGAGCTGGTGGCTGGCTGCATCGGCGGGAGCCAACGCAGTATGGTCCTCAATAAAGTCGCCCAGGTGACTATCATCTTCCTCGCCAATGGGAGTCTCCAGGCTCACAGGCTCCTGGCTGACCTTGATAATCTCGCGCACCTTCTCCGCGCTAATCTCCATCTGCTCGGCAATCTCTTCGGACGTGGGTTCACGCCCCAGGTCTTGAAGCAGGCGACGACTAATACGGATCAAGCGGTTGATTGTCTCCACCATGTGTACGGGGATACGTATCGTTCGCGCCTGGTCCGCGATAGCGCGAGTAATAGCCTGGCGAATCCACCAGGTGGCATATGTACTAAACTTGTACCCCTTGGTGTAGTCGAATTTCTCGACAGCACGAATCAAGCCGATATTCCCCTCCTGGATCAAGTCCAGCAGGCTCATACCGCGGCCAATATACTTTTTCGCAACACTGACGACCAGGCGCAGGTTCGCCTCGGTCAGGCGACGTTGTGCCTCCTCGCCATCATCAACGTAACGACGATTAGGCATCGCCTTGAGACGCTCAACTTTGCCACGCTCCATGCGCTGCGCCAGTCTTACCTCTTCCTCTGCCGAAAGCAGGGGCACACGGCCGATCTCGCGCAGGTACATGCGCACGGGATCATCAAGGCTACTTTCCAGGTCAGCAACCACTATACCAAAGCCATCGTGCAGATCGTCCCACTTGGCATTCGCCATGACATCTTCTACTTCATCTTCCGGTCCGGGCTCCCAATCTGCTGGGGGCTCTTTGGTCGGATCGAGGGCATCCATAGGCTCTTCGTCCTGCAACTTAGAAAACAGGTCAAATGATTCTTGCTCATCGACATCGACTGGCGTCACAAGACTGCCATTAACGGCAGTATGAGCATGATGACCCATAGTATCGACTTCAAAGACTTTTTCTTCTGTATCACTTAATAAGGGCTCTTTAAAATGTTCAATACTGAACATCTCTCTCAAAGGTTCCGTGCTAACAACACGATCACTCTGTACCCGATCAATCACTTCTTGTTCCCTATTCACCATTCTGGCATCCCCCCTTCAGAAAACAGGTAGATGATGGAATAAACGAATGATAATAGTGTATCCCGTTTCCTGATCCAATTTGGTAAAAATGATTTCACTAGTCGCCGCAATAAATCCCTTACAACGAGGATCTTCTTCACCCTTGCAAATGCGTTGCCGAATCGATTGTCCGCAACTGTTTTTGATTTTCCAAGAGTTTATGCTTAAGTTGTTGCACTACTGCAACATCTCCAGTACTCTCTGCTTCACGCAAGACATACTGTAGCTCTATATTCAATTGTACCAGTCGTGTTCGCTTGAGCCGGGTGGCGCATTGGACAGCATATTTGATCTGTCCCGCTCCATCTAAAGGAGACCTCGACTCAATACTTTGACGTGCCCTCGCTATCGTCGTCAACAAGGCAGAAGGCACTAACTGTTCTAAGGGTTCATATGAGGGGGAAGAGCCACGTTGATAAACAGAGTTGAGAATGTGGTACAACTCTCGTGTGTCTGTCCCAGCAAAATCACCATCATTTATTATACCACAAACATGTAGATTTAACCCAGGATTTTGCAAGAGTAGCCCAATTAGGTAGTCCTCCCATTGTATCTTATCGGACTTCCTTTTGTCAAGTCCAATTCCCTGAGCTTGAGGCCGGCGTTGCTTTTCCCCCTCCGCTTTACTGATCCAGCCAGGTTCACCGCTCATTATTTGCTGCTGTATAGGTTGGGTCCCCTGCTTCCCACTTCCCGCCTGGAAAGGTCCTCCCGCTCCTTTGCTCGAACGCTGCGGCCCCACTGGCGCTGAAAACTCGGCTACAACACCATTCGTCTTCTGCTCTCTCAGCACCCGCTGCAATTCATCGTAGAGAATACGTTCGTCTGTGCTAATCATGGTGGCTAACTTCCGCATATAGGCGTCGCGCTTGATACGATCAGAAATCATACCTATTATTGGAAGCAAACGCTTTGCTGCCTCTGTCTTCCCGGCTGGCTCCCGTAGATTGAGGCCTGCTGTTTTCGTCCCGAAGTAATAATCCACCAACGGGAGCGGATGTGCCACCGCGTAAGCCCAGACTGCAAAGTCCTGTACAATCACTTCATCCGGGTCCTGGCCCGGCGGAAGCTGTAGTACATTGATCTCTGCATCTACCTGCTCTTCTAGCCGTATCATGCCACGCGGCTCATTGCGTTTGCGCCCCCCGGCTCCCGTCGTCGCTGTCGCCACCGGTACCGGAACAATAGTACGGTCAAAGGTTTTTAGGGCTTCTTGAATACCATGCTCGGTTGCGGCTGCTCCCGCTGCGTCGGGGTCCAGGGCGAGTGTCACCTGTCTGGTCAGTTTTTTCAGTTGTTGAATGTGCTTTTCCGTGATAGCGCTGCCTATGCAGGCTACCGTTTGCTTTGTCCCATACTGGTGCGCAATGACCGCATCGACATACCCTTCGACGATCACCACCTGCTTTGCCTGTTTGATGGCGTCCCGGGCCATATCCATTGCATAGAGGACGCTATTCTTCTCAAACAAAAGCGTTTGTGGCGAATTCAGGTACTTTGGCTGAGCATCACCAAATGCACGCCCACCAAAACCGATCACTCGACCCCGCGTATCCCGGATGGGAAAGATCAACCGGTGCCGGAAGTAATCATAAATTCCACTGCCAATTCCTGTTCCACCGCTATCCCCGATTCCCCCGTCGCGCATTCGTGCCAGACCGCCACTTACCAGCTCGCTCTCCGTATACCCCTGCCCTAACAGGTAACTGCTTAGACCCTCCCTGCGATCAGGTGCATAACCCAGGCTAAAAGTAACCACAGATTCGGATGAGATACCGCGACTTTGTACATAGGCGCGAGCCTCGGCTGCATCCTTCGAACGTAACAGCATCTGGTGAAACCACAATAGCGCATCCTCATTGAGCTTGCGCAGTCGCTCCTTAGCAGCCTGCGACTCGCGCTCTTCCTCTGGACTACGATTGTGACTACTGTAGTCCTCGACCGCTACTCCGGCCTTCTCTGCCAGGTAAAGGAGCGCTTCGCGAAACTCTAGACCCTGCTGCATCTGCACGAAGGTGAAAACATCTCCGCCTTCATTGCAGCCAAAACACCGCCACGTTTGAGACTCACCGAACACATAGAACGAAGGAGTACGCTCATTGTGAAATGGGCACAGCCCCTTGAAAGACTTTCCCGATTTCTGTAGCGCGACAACCAGACCAATTTCTTCTACCACATCAACTTTTGCTTTGATTGTCTCAATAATAGACGTCATATTGCATCCCTTAGCAAAAATTGGTCAATGGGGTAGCCTCGTTTGTCCTACACCACATATAACGAGCAATATTAGAGAAAGTCGCGCTATTATACACAAATGTACGATATCGTTGAAAAATTATGCCGATTGTACTATGTGCTATGACGAAAAAGGCCAGCTTTATGAAAAATCACTGGGCAGCCATTGACAAAGCTGTGCGGATGGCTAGCAGGTTCTGCGTGGGAGTCTCGGGCGGAATAGAGCAGCCAGGAGCAAGTAAGAAATGCCTGCCGCCAGTTAGTTCTATGGCCCTGACTACCTCCTCGTGTACCTGATCGGGCGTGCCCTCCTTGAGGGTGGTTTTCTGGCTTATACCGCCCATCACAGCTTTACCTGAACGCATTTTGCCTTCCCGGAGGTCGGGATTGCCTTCTGCGTTGGCATCCCAGTTGATGGCCTGTACCGGGTAGCCAGCAAGCAGGTCAAGGTAGATATGCGAACCACAATTATGCAGTATATTGAATTTGCTGCGACTCCTGATTGCGTCCAGGATTTCTAGATCGTATTGCTCGCCAAATTCACGATATTGGTCTGGCGTGAGCATGCTCTCGCTGGCCCAACCATTGGTCGCATAGAAGATACCGCTGGCTCCCTGCTCCAAACAGGCAATGGCATATGCCGTAAACGTTTCAGTAATCACACGCAAGGCCGAGTGGATGGCAGCACGGTCTTCGCGCAGCGTCTGGAGTACGGGCTCACTCTTATTGCCAGCCAGGTATTTCGCGACACCGAGTGGACAAAAAATCGTCTGCACGAAGTAGGCATTAAAGCCAACGGCATGATTGATTAATTGCAAGGCACGCAGCTGTTCGCCAAGGACGCCACGATCAGGTTCCAGCGGACGAAGGCGCTTCCAGTCCGAAGCACTTTTAATGGGCGTATCTTCTATGACAGGACTTTTGTACTTCTCACCGGAAGGTCGTACTTTGACTCCCCAGCCCTCGACATGGTAGGAGGCACGAGGGTTGACCTTCATATAGTCCCAATCATAACGGGTGAAGTTTTCTACCATGGCTTCCGCCAACGTTTGAGCACTCCATTCGCGCTCAAAATCATGGCCCCACATACTGGCCGGAATACGATCTACCTGGTCTCCACGCAATGCAGCGTCAACGCGTTCCTTTTTATTCATGATCTCCTCCTTCTCAATTACTTTATAGTAGCACTTTTTGGATAAGGACACGCGACCCTGGAGTCGCTGAACTCTTCTATGTCCCTATTCCTCCAGTTCCTTGAAGCGATAGCCGATGCCGCGCTCAGTCAAAATATATTTGGGGTGGGCCGGGTCTTTTTCTATTTTTTGCCGTAAATAGGTAATATATAAACGTAAGTAGTGTGCTTCGTCACGATATTCGCGCCCCCAGACTTTGGAGAGCAAGGTTTCATGCATCAAAAGCCGCCCGGCATTGTTGACGAGGTGATAAAGGAGACGATACTCGGTTGGACGGAGGACGACTTTTTCGCCTCGTACAATCACTTCGCGGCGCGAGAAATCAATTTTCAGGTCAGGATCAACGATGATCTCTGATTTGCGTGCCGGCGCTGGCATAAGAGAGCGGCGCAGAAGCGCACGAATGCGTGAGAGCAGTTCACGCGGGCTAAAAGGCTTGGCAATGTAGTCGTCGGCACCCAGGTCCAGTCCATGTATCTTATCCTGCTCGTTCTGGCGCACGGTGAGCATAATAACTGGCACGGTTGAAACTTCACGAATAGAGCGCAACGTCTCAAATCCGTCCATTTCAGGCATCATAACATCGAGCACAACTAGATCAGGCAGATTTTCACGCAACTGCTCTAAGGCTTCAAGGCCATTGCTTGCCTCCAGGACACAATAATGCTCTAGCTCGAGGTTCATTCGTACAAAATCGCGGATGCGTGGCTCATCATCCACGATCAAAATAGTCATATCTCGCTGATCGAATGCATCTTTCTCCATCAAAACACCACCATTGGCAAATGTGCTTTTTCTACACGCGGTAAACTAAACGAAAATGTCGAGCCTTCATGCAGGGTGCTCTCGACCCAGATATGCCCACCATGGGCCTCGACAATGGCACGGCAGATATATAATCCCAACCCGGCTCCTGGCATTGACTGGATCATGCCATTACTGGCGCGGTGGAAACGGTTAAAAATATGCTCCTGGTCACGCAGCGAAATACCCATACCCACATCGCTCACACTCACAATTACTTCATCGCCAGTAACGCTACAGGCAAGAGTCAGAGAGCGCTGACGAGGCGAATATTTGACAGCGTTATCCAGTAAGTTCTGTAATATCTCTTCGACGCGATCTCTATCAGCCATGACGGTAGGCAGATTAGGTGGGAGATCAAGCGTCACGCTCACGTCCGGACTTTTCGCCTGCAGGCGACGAACAACTCCCTCGATCAAGCGCGGCAGCTCAAGTGGCACGATCTCCATCTGCAAGCCTCCCGCCTGAATGCGCGAAGCATAGAGTAAATTACCTACCAGTTTGTTCAAACGATCTGCCTCATCTTCCACGGCAATGAGGCGCGAACGTAAGGCTTCTGCATCGAGCAGGGCATCGCTGCGCGCCAGGGTTGAAGCATAGCCTTTAATAATCGCGATAGGTGTCTGCAATTCATGCGAGATTACAGAAATGAACCTCGAACGCTGTTCCTCTTCTTCCCGCTCACGGGTGATGTCACGAACGTTAAGAATGCCATTCATAGGCTCTCCCCTGGCCGAACGCACACACGAGGCTGTAACATATACATCGAAACGCTGACCATCACGCGCAGAGATGATCATCTCTCGATTAACAACACTTTGGCCAGCGAAGGCCTGTAAGATTGGTGAGCCTTGCAAACCCACTTCATTTCCCTGGCGATCTCTTGGCCGCAGCACTTCATAATAGAAGCGGCCCAGGACTTCACTTTCACTCCAGCCCGTCAGTCGCTGCATGGCCGGGTTGAAGTCGATAATTCGCAGTGCATTATCAACGGTGAGGATGCCCTCCATGCTATGCTCAAAGATGGCGGCCAGTCTTCCCTGCTCTTTCACTAACGCCTGTGATTTCAAAGCGGAACGCAGGCCAGCAGCCAGGTGCGTAACAAATAGCTGCATTCTTCCCTGGGTTTCCTGGGCTGCTTCGCTCTGCTCAAAACATGAGCGGGCTCCTCGAGGCCGTATGTAGTGCAGCACACCCAATACACCTGCATGGTCATGGACAAACAAAGAACAGCGCTCAGCATCATGTAGTCTCTCGCTATAATCATCACAACCGGGGCCGAACTGCTCAACCAACGCTTCCGGCAATGTTTCAGTGACCAGGAGATGCCGCGAATTTGGCTGTACACCTTCCTGGACGCTTGCTAGAAGCAATGGGAGCTGTGATGTACTGAGACGGTATAGAGTATATTCTGAGCTGCTCTGCGGGTCAAACGCTTCGTTCGAGACAACAAATACGCCAGCTTCACCACATAACAAGCGAATCGCACTGCCGATGAGGATAGTCATCTGATCATGCAAATCCCCGGTCTGCAGAGTTTGGGACCAAGACATAGATATAGTAGGCTCCGATGTATAGACTTGCCAGTAAGAGGCAACGATGCTATTGTAACACATAATGAAAGAGGAACGAAGAAAAGTATGCATTTCGATATTTTTACCTTGTTTCCTGGCATGTTCCAGGGGCCATTTACGGAAAGCATTCTCAAGCGCGCACAGGAGCGGGGTCTGTTGAGCATTGCCCTGCATAATATTCGCGATGCCACAACGGATAAGCATCATGTTGTGGATGACTATCCCTATGGTGGCGGCGCAGGCATGGTGATGAAGCCGGAGCCAATCTTTGCCTCCATTGAGGCTCTCTATCAGGGTGGTCCAATTATTCTACTTACCCCCCAGGGAAGGCTCTTTAATCAGCAGATTGCCCAGGTCCTGGCCCAGGAACCTCGTATCACCCTGATCTGTGGTCATTACGAAGGGGTTGATGAGCGTGTGCGCTTGCACCTGGTAACCGGTGAACTCTCCATAGGCGATTATGTACTCACAGGTGGAGAGTTGGCGGCGATGGTTGTGGTTGACGCCGTCAGCCGCCTTATTCCTGGCGTGTTGACGAGTGAATCTACCCAGGAGGAATCGCACAGCAGCGGCCTGCTGGAGTATCCGCAGTATACACGCCCGCCCGAGTTCCGCGGGTGGACTGCTGAGATTGACACGTAAGCGAAGACCGGACTTGTTTGCCAGGTTGGATTTGAGCAGTAAGCTGGATATGCAGTTGCTGAAGGAGCTGGAGGAGGAAGAGTAAGACGTGTCGGTGTAGAATAATTGTGACGAAAAGGAGCGAGTCTGAGTCGGGCAAATCTCAGGGATGCTCGATTGAACGAAGCCGATCTCAGTGGAGCAGACCTCGCAAACGCCGATTTCTCTCAAGCCAGTCTGAGAGGAGCTGTTCTCAAAGGAGCCATCCTTATCAATACCAACTTCGCCGGAGCAGACCTCACAGACACGACAACTTGAACAGCTGTGTACGAGACTGTTTGTTGTTCAGCAAAGAATCTCGTGGAGGTGGTGCAAGATCATCACCCCTGTTCTGCTTGCGTTTGATACACTTTCATTTCTGTTGTTGATCTAACATCCAGCATTTTGAACACAGGTAATGGAGATTAACGAATGAATCGAGGTATGATAAGAGGTGAGCGAAGCCCCTCCCCGCGCCGTGGGACCCGATTTATCGGGTCCCTACACACCCTCAGTATTTCGTTAAAGTTCATTACCAATCTCCTCCCTTAGTTTAACTAAACGGCTCAATTTCAATGAAGGTCTCGTCGTCTTCATAGTCTGCTGTAGATTCTTCAGTTGAGCTCATCTCATACTGTTCGCCGTATTTGCTGGCTAAGAGGGTGTTGGCATACTCGTGTTGAGCGGGAGGCAATTCATGGGCATAGACTTCAATCTGCTCACCCAACACTTTGCCTCGTACATCACAGGGCGCTAATAACACCCGTCCATTGTTACGAATGCGCTTGATCTTGCCCACTTTAGCGCTCGTTACCATGTATAGTTTGCCCTGGTCGTGGGCAAACCACATGGCCGTGGGCACAGCCAGGCCATTTTTACGAAATGTGGTGAGTAGTGCAAATTCGTATGGATATAGATAAGTGAAAGGGTCGCTGGTCTGGCTCTCGGTCTGTGTATTCTCAATGGTCACGAAAAGTTCTCCTTTTAAAGAATGTAGCCGCTTACGAGCATCTGTTTACATTGCTAATGCCTGCAGGGCTTGCTCAAAGCACTCCATGGGAGGGTAGACTATGCCTGCGCCGACCTGTCCTACCCCAGGGAGACGATGGGCGATGCCTGTATTAATGACAGGCGGCATATTGAGACGACATACCTGCCGGATGTCAATGCCAAAGGGCACGCCCTGGAAATCGAGGGCTGGTATGCCAAAAAGAGGGTTACTGGTGACGGTGATGTCATACATTTCGCGGGTATAGCGCAGGGCATCAGCAGGCGTTCCCCCAATAAACTGTACAATGGCTGGGGCACCGGCCATGGCAAAGGCTCCTATGCCGCTGGTCTCTGTAATGGCACTATCGCCAATATCGGGATTGGCGTCTTCTGGCCCATAGCCGGCAAAGTACAGGCCCTGGATGTATTGCGCTGGCCCGACAAACCAGCGCTCTCCCAGGCCGCTGACGCGAATGCCGAAATCGACGCCATTGCGCGCCATCGTTACCACGACGCTGCTGTGCGGTACATTGGCTCCCGCCAGTGTTATGGCTTTGGCCGCTGCCATCGAGGGGTTGAGGTGAAAATGATCGTTGCCAGCGATAAAGTGCAAGGCCGATGATGTCTCTGCGCGTGAAGTGCCTGTTTCTACCAATGCCGGTGCCACCTGGCGCACGAAAAGCGATGTTGCTGCTTTATTGCGATTGTGACACTCGTCGCCCATCTGCAAAGCCTGAGCCATGATGGCACGCACGTCAATGCCGCCGAGACTTCTGATTGCGCGACCAAGCGCCGGTCCCAGTACCTCTTGCAGCCAGCGCAAGCGCTGCAAAACTTCGGGAGCAAATGCTCCGTAGCGCAGCACCTTGCCCAAACCTTCATTCAGAGTCGAGAAGGTCTGGTTGCCGTGCGTCTTATCCTCAACGACGAAGACAGGCATCGAAGGTGAGGTAATACCCGCCATAGGGCCGACAGCGTTATAGTGGTGGCATGGTTCAAAGTCGAGCACACCAGACCTGGCCATCGCAACGGCCTCCGCCTCGTCTTTGGCCCAGCCTTCATAGATGCAGGCTCCTATGACGGCTCCACGCATCGGACCGCACATACGCTCCCAGTTAATAGGAGGTCCAGCATGGAGCAATTTGCGCTTTTGTAACGCTGGAATAACGTCGCGCGCCGGCTGTACATCGACGAGGACAGGGTGCGCGGCCAGCATGCGTTCGACGGCAATTTTGTTAGCGGCATCTACAGACGGGTCTGCCAGGAGAATTCGCAGGGCCTGCTGATCGCCAGCGGGAGGTCGCCATGCTACACGGGTAACAGCAATGCCCTGTGCATCAAGCGCGTCTGCAAAGAGGTCAGCACCAATATTGATGGCAGGCATTGGCATGTTATTTGTAAAATCAGTCATAGCATTCCTTCCTCTTTACGATAAGATTTCGATGCAGCGTAGGGCTGCGTCGGCGTTGCTTGTAAATACTTCGGCTCCGGCTTCACGAAATTTGGCGGCCTGTATGGAAAGACGCTGCTGGTCACCTTCTGTGCCACAGAGCGAAATGACAAAGGTTAGCGGTCTTCCAGCTTGCGATGCCTTCTGGCGAGCGGCGATGATGGCTGGCGCGTAGACCGAGGCCGGATCAGGGTGCGCACAATATCCCAGTACGATATCGAGGAGGATCACTCCGACATGTGGTTTGTTAGCCTCCTCTTGCAAACGTTTCAGGCGCAGGCTCGGATCGATCATGGGATGCGGGCGCCCTCGGGTGTACTCATCTGCGCCAAAGTCAATTGCGCAATGCCCCTGTACCTGCCCTTCGTGGCCTTCGGGCAGACGCCACTCTGGTTTGAGCGGAATGTTAGAATAAATAGGACCTGGGGGCACCCCTTGCGAGAACCCTGTCTGGGGGACAGGTAACTTTTCCGCCCAGATATGCATGGCTTCGTCGCAAAGTGTACCGCCGGAGAAAAGGGCAGAAAGGAACCTGGATACCTGTCCCCCAAATACGGCTTTCCCAGGGGGGGCCGCTACATTTCTTCCAACTGGCATGGAAGAGTACCCCTTTAGGGAAGGTGTTCCTGCGAACCATGTTCCGGTTGTAGTTTCGGTACCTCCACATACGCTTACTGCCTGGTGGGCTGCCTCTGCCAGGGTGCGGGCGATAACTACTCGATGCTTGTAGCGGCTCTGTAAAGCATCGTGATCCGCACCTACGAAAATTACAATCACAGGTTTCTTACCTGTTGTGGCAACCCCCAGGATATGCTCTGCCACCTTTGGGGCAGGTGGTTTGGAAATGAGCACGATCACTTCTGTTTGCTCATCCTCTTGGAGGAGACGTAGCCCTTGTAAAGTGGTGATGCCTCCTACTGCTTCAGAGAGGTCACGCCCGCCGCAGCCGATGACCTGTGAGACACCACTGCCTTGCTGGGCAATTAATGACATCACCTCCTGAATACCTGTGCCGGATGCCCCTACGATGCCGATTGGGCCGGAGGGGACAACATTGACAAACCCCAGCCCAACCCCATTGAGCATGGCGGTCCCACAATCAGGTCCCATGAGGAGTAGATCACGTTCTCGCGCCAGTTGTTTCAAGGCAATCTCATCTGCAAGTGACACGTTGTCACTGAAGAGGAAGACGTGCAGACCAGCACGCAAAGCGCGTTCTGACTCTAGGGCGGCGTAGGGGCCGGGGACAGAAATAACTGCCAGGCGGGCATCGGGCTGGATTTGTAGGGCTTGCTCCAGGGAACGAGGCTGTTTCTGACCGCCTGGGCTACTATCAGAATACGTGGTGGGGCGTTGGGCTAATTGTTTTTCAGCGGCCTGTAATGCGGCCTCGGCACTGCTATCATTGTTAGCGCGTACGACAAGCAAAACGTCCGCCGGGCCAGCGTTGCCCTCAAACGGCGTTAATCCAGCTTCCGCGAGGAGCTGTAGATTGGGTTCCGTGCCCATGATAGCAGCTGCATCCTCGATACCATCCATGGCAGTGAGGGTGCGCGCAATTTTCATGAGTGAAATCGAGTCGAAATAAGTATTGCGTTTCACATGCGCTTTGATGATCATTGGAGTATAAACCTCTTTCTAAATTTTGAGGCGGGCACCTTGCCAAAAGATCTGTTGTAGTGTATTGTAGCACTAACAATATTGTAAAATATCAACGTATTTTGTATCCTATCCAGGGTGATCATCTCACACCTTGTATAGCTGTGCTATATATATTACATCAGTTGCTTTAGCGTGCGTGTACGCCTGAGAAAGTAGAAAAGCGAGACCATATGATTAGCCCTTCACCTACTCAACAACAGCCGGGTCGTGACGTGAAGCCTGAGCCCAAAAAAGTGAAGTCCACACCTACCAGGAAAAGAACAGGTCAAACTCCACTTGCGCTATTCATTAAAGCTATCTTCCGTCCCCTCTTTAAGGGCATTTACTACCTGCTTCGAGCAATACAGACACATAAACTGGTTACCTTGTGTGTCATCGTCCTCTTATTAGGTAGTATTGTCGCAACCAATTATTTCTCGACGGGTCAGTTGCCCTTTGGGGTAGGGAACGATCCTTTCAACTTCCATGTGCATGGCAAGAATGGTGGTGGTGACACAGTGAAAAACTGGCTCTATGCCCTACGCGATGGTGATTCCGCTACAATGTCACTCATTGATAAAGCTATCTCACAGCCGCCAAATCCCGATCAACTCATAAGTCAGTTTAGCCAAACAAAAGCCCATCTGACGTGGAAGTCCATCAATGTGACCGGCGTATATCCCGAAGCGGATACGACTATAGATAGTTTTGTTGAGGTAGACCTTTCGGCTACCGGGCCAGGTGGCAATGTCAGTGGTATAATGATCTGGCACTTCGTTACAATCACCCAGACTAGCGAGCTTCTTCTTAATGTCAACCTTGTAGATTTCCGTGCACCATTGCGTTAATACGCTGCGTTTCAACGTTTGTCCCACAAGCAGAAGGAATATAGACAGTGTCAGAAAAAACCGAGACCAAACAGAATGACCTGGATAAATCAATCAATCTAGGCATGGATCAATTTGGACGTTTTGTAAAACTTCGCTGGCTTTGGCTAATTCTTGCGGGCATAGTAGCCTGGTACTTTATTATCAACGTAATCCCACAGTTGACTCCTCCGTCACCGGGAACGATCTTCCTGTATGTCTTCCAGATAGCCTTTGCTGTCTTGTTTATTGTCATACAGTTCGCTGCTCTTTTCTGGTTCTTGGGGCGTCCCCGCCTCTACTGGGTCATGCCCGGCGAGACAGGCATAAACTTTGATGACTACAAAGGAAATCCAGAGGTGCTCGAAGCAGCCAGGCGTATTGTGCTTTTGCTGCAAGGGGTCAAAGAGTTCAAAGAAATGGGCGGTGCCCCCGTACGTGGTCTCCTGCTTTCGGGTGATCCCGGAACCGGTAAGAGCTACCTGGCCCAATGTATGAGCACCGAGGCGGGGGTTCCCTTTGCCTATGCCAGCGCAGCCAGTTTCCGCGCCATGTTCATTGGTATGGACGTCTTAATGATTAAAAGGTTGTACAACAAGGCACGCAGACTGGCCCGTGATTATGGTGGCTGTGTCGTCTTCATGGACGAGTTCGATGCCATCGGTATGTCGCGTTCGCGCAGTGGCGGCGGCACTATGGCTATGGGAGGTGGCATGTTTGGTGCCATGGGTGGCACCGGAGGCCTCAATGAGCTATTGATGCAGATGGACCCACCGAACATTGAGACGGGCTGGTTCAAAAAAATTCTCCGCACCCTGGGTTTAAGCCACAGCCGCGTGCAAGCCGAGCCCGTCTTAACCGTTGGTGCTACCAACATTCCTGATTCGCTTGATCCCGCGCTCCTGCGCCCTGGTCGCTTCGATCGCAGGATCCACGTCGCTCCTCCCACCGATAAGTATCGCGGCGAAGTGATTGAGTATTACTTGAACAAAGTGGCCCATGACCCCAATCTATCGATCGAGACCTTATCACAACGCCTGGTCAATTACACGCCAGTCGCTATCAAACACGTCATCAATGAAGCTGTCATCATTGCTCACTTTGATGGTCGTGAACAAGTAGTATACAAAGACCTTATAGAAGCGCAAGATGTACACGAATTCGGTCTGCGTCAACTAAGCGAGCTGACGCCGATAGATCGACGACGCCTGGCTTACCACGAAGCAGGACACGCTGTCTCTTCTTACTACCTGATGGAACGTTACTTCCCCGCGTATGTGACCATACATCAACGCAGTGACGTAGAAGGTGCGGCAGCTTTCGCTCTGCCACGACCAAAAGAGTCGATAAAAACCTTGAGTAGAGAAGATGTACTTGCACGCATCCAGGTAATGTTAGCTGCTCGCGCTACTGAAGAACTCTTCCTCGACTTGAACATGACGGGAGTTACTTCTGACCTTGAACATGCAACTCAACTGGCGGCTGCTTATGTGGGAGCATATGGTATGGATGGCACGCTTATCTCATATGCAGCTTTTGCCAACCCTCTGACCGGCACTGGTACTATGCATGTACCAGACCTGGTTGAGCGTACCGAGGGTGTACTGCAATCGCAGTTTAAAGCAGTCAAGCATCTCCTTCAAGAACATAGTGAAGCTCTCATTGCTGTGGCCGAGGCCCTCATCGAGCGTGATGAACTGATAGCAGATGAGATCAAAGCATTGATAGATGAGGCTGACGCCAAACGCGTTGCCAAAGTGGTCATCAGCGATTTTGAGGCTGTCCTGGGCAATGGTCATAGTAATGGTAAAACCGGCACCGGATATGCGTTGATAAGCGAAAGTGGCAACGGAAGTGGCAATACCTCGTTGATCGAGGGCCCGCGCATCGATGCGTCGTCATCATCATCGTCTACGCTTGATAGCGAGACGAGTAGTCTGAAGCTCCCTTTCACAGGTGACGGGTCATCGTCTTTTATAGACAAATAAAAAGTGTAGCGTGCCGCATGTAGTGCCCTGGCATTGCATGCGGCACTTATACATCGAGTACTGTAGATGTCAACAAGTATAATAGCGGACGAAAATTCGCCAACAGGGAAGGTAACAGTGGAACCTGCACCTCGTTGGCAAACTATATTTATGTGGGTAGTGCCCTTAGCGCTCCTGGCAATTGCCATCTACATGCGACTGTATAACCTGGGCCAGCCCTTTGACCATGACGGCTATGATGAAGGGGTCTACTGGCAGTCCTTGCGCGCAATGGGAGCCGGGCATACCCTCTATTCACAGATATTTTACTCGCAGCCTCCCTTTTTCTTGCTTTCTACTTACCCTGTCTTCGCCCTCTTTGGCGGCACACTCTGGTCTGCACGCTTCGGCATAGCGCTGGTGTCACTTATCGGTCTCCCGGGAGCCTTTCTCATGGGCAAGGCGTTAAGCGGACGTATTGGAGCAATAACGGCCATGCTCTTGCTTGTCCTTGATCCCCTTTATTTAAGTATGTCACAAAAGATCGAAGCGGAGGTATCGTCGGCGGCTTTTTCTTTCCTGGCGGTCGGTGCGGCCTACCTCTGGTGGGAGAATCCAGATGGCCCTGGTGGCCTGTATTTAGCGGCCCTCTCCGGCATCACACTCTCTTTAGGTATTCTTTGTAAACTACTCGGTGTTACCAGTATTGTGCCGGTCGGATTGCTGCTGCTGGCCCGCCTCTGGCAAATCTGGCACAAGGAGCCAGGGACGGGCCTGCACAGCTTGCGTCCTATAGTTATCACCATCATCGCATGCGTGGCAACTTTCTTAGCAGTACTGGCTCCTTTCCTCGGCTCATATTCCAGTATGCTGCGCGATGTGGTTACGTTTCATACTGATGCTAAGGCCTTACTCATCAATAATCAGATACATAACGTGGGTATCATGCAGAGCTTTCTGCAATCAACCCTGCCTCTCATTATCGCTGCCACGTTTGGATTACTGGCAGCCCTTTTGCGCCGCAATTGGCGTGTCTTGCCATTAGTTGCCTGGGCATTGGTAACCCTTTACCTGCTCTGGATTCAAGTTCCCCTCTTCTATCGTCACTTTATTGCGCTCATTCCCCCTCTCATCTCCCTGGCTGTCATCGGCATTGGAAATATTTCATCAACCAGGGACTTTTTTGCCAGGTTCAGATTCCCGCAGGTTTTGACGTCGCTGGCGGTGCTCCTGATACTGGTCATCATAGCCACGGATCTCCCACAATACCAACCCTACTACCAGGCCGCATCAAAACGCGGCAACGATACATATGCAAAACTCCAGGCACATGTTGCAAATGATGTACGCGACTCAATTGCACCTGATCAACTCGTTATCACCGATGGGCAGTTCGTGGTTTCTATGGCAGTTCGTAATACTCCGCCGGACCTGGTGGATACATCGATAGTACGTGTCGTAACTGGTTACGTGACGCTTCAACAATTAGTTCATGATGCCTCACAGCCGCGGGTACATGCCGTCCTCTTTTTTATGGATCGTTTGCATTTGCCACAGGTAGCTGCCTTCTACGCCTGGGTTGCCCAACACTTCCATCTCAAATATAGGTATGGACCGGGCAAAGAACTATGGGTGAGGTAGGCCTGATAGGCATAATGTCCTATCAAAGCAAGGAAGCCTGCATTTACGGTGCAGTTTTGCGCTGCCCTTCGTTATACTAAAGGAAATCCATAAATGTTTCAGGAAGTAGGTAAATTACTGTGAAGCGTCAATTTGAGCCATCAAATACTTCTCAAGGCCCAGAGCATCACCCAGAACAGCCGTTCGATGAGTGGTTTACAGCAGGTGTTCACCCTGGTATCCCATCTGCTCAGCCCCAGGAAGGACCCCCTCCACAAGTAATACGCCGTCCTGCCGGTAAAGGTCTATTATCAAGCTGGAAATCCAGTGAATTGCAGCAATCCAACGCTGTTGCAAATCCTGCTCCAATATCGATAATAGAGCAAGAAACATTGAAACAGCCAGCAGTACAAGGGCCAATCACAGGTAACGGGCAGTCTTTTTCATGGGGACAGGTATCACCACATCAATCAGGTATTACCACACAGTCAGCACTGCTCTCAGAAAGCCAAACACGTCAACCCTTTGCTTCACAACCGCTAGCGCCAATGGCTGGACCGCCTCAGTTACAGCCGTTACAGCCTTTTGGGCCTATACCTGGACAATCCCAGGCGCAATGGCAGGCAATGGGTTTCCAGGGCGCAGCGCCACCATTTGTGCAAGGACTGCCTATCCAGGCGCCGGGTTACGGGCCGCAAAGCAAATCCCGCCAGAAAAAGAGGCGCTTCCCTATGTGGGCACGAGTAGTTGTATCGATACTACTTGTTATCCTTGTTTTAGTGGCAAGTGCGGGTTATTACTACTACGCTAACTTTGCGGCTCCAGTAAGTAACATTACAGGTCAAACGCTGCCACGCGTCCATGGCGATAATAACCCGAATCAAGTGCGTGACACAGCGAGTACAGGTAACATTTTGAGTGGTAGACGTATCAATATTCTCTTGTTGGGCAGCGATACAGACGAAAAATTTCAAGGTGGTTACCTGGCTCAGACAGATATCGTTGTTACCATTGATCCAACCACGAAGAGCGTGGGCATGCTCTCAATTCCTCGTGATACCTGGCTTAACGCAGCAGGTGGCAAAGGCATGATGAAGTTGGACCAGGTCTACTTCTATGGAGGGCCGGCCTTGAGCGAGGCCACAATCCACCAGGATTTTGGCATCTACATCGACTACTATGCGTGGGTAGGACTCAATGGATTTATTAAGGTAATTAATACGGCAGGCGGTGTCGATATCGACGTACTTCATCCCATTACCGATGATCTTTATCCAGATGATACGGGCAATAGCCGGAATGCATATGCATATAAACGTCTCTACCTGGCTCCTGGTCCACAACACCTGGATGGGCCAACGGCATTAGAGTATGTGCGTTCTCGACACGCTGACCTTGTTGGCGACTTTGGCCGCTCAGCCCGCCAGCAACAGGTTCTTAATCAATTGAAAACCAAGTTGAATAATCCAGACATCATCGGCAAGCTCTCGGAACTGGCACAAGACTTGAACGGGTTTGTTAAAACGGATATGCTCCTGGCAGATGTGTTTAAACTGATGAATTTGGCGCGAACGGTTGACCAGAATAACATTAATCGCCTCATCCTGGATACGAACTATTCAAGGGTAGAGAATCTACAAACTCCCTCTGGAACTCAGTCAGTCGTTGTTCTCAATTGTGATAAAGTTCGACAAAAAATTGCGCAAATGTTTAATTTGGGCGATAATGCAGTCTGCAACACTGGCATAGGTAGCAGCGGTACTCCGACGGTTGCCTCTGTGTCTCAACCTTCACTTTCTTCAAACTTATCCAGTGAGGTGAACGTCAATAATAATACATGGCAAACCGCTAAGCAACTGGCAAAGATCAGCACAATGAGCCTGAATGGTGGAAGCAAAGATCTGTTAGGTATTCGCAGCTTGCTCGACCTGATGCTTTTAGTAGTCTTTGAGTCACCTGCTGCGTTGCAGACATGATAGGATATACTGGCAAGGGTATAACTATGAAAAGATCGATTCCTTGGCGCGCATTTTTTTTACTGGTGCTGCTGGCAATCAGCGTACAGGGTTGTTTGGGCACTGGCAATAATAACAATCAAAACTTTAAGCAGGTCAATACTAGTAACGGGCAAACGCTACAAGTCAACACCAGCGATCAGGCTCTTTTCAAAGGCAAGATTTATTTTACGCAAGGCCACGTCCTCTTACTAATCGATGGGTCGCGTAACATTCATACGTTGACACCCCGGAATCAAGACGTTCGTGACCCTGCTGTCTCGCCTGATGGCAAACGGATTGCCTTTATTGTTCGGTATAAGTATTCCTCTGACCTCGTCTATATGCCAGCTCAGGGTGGCCCAGTGCGTATACTAGCTTCTGGCACGGGGCACTTCTTCCAGAACAACAATAATTTCACCCAGGATAACTATATCTGGTATGCACAGCCAGCATGGTCAGAGAATAGTTCAACGCTAATCTTCTTGGGCGATCTGCAAAAGTACTATGATTGGGCCAATTACCCATATGGTGACCTGGGTGGTGATTTTGACCAATCGCTCTTTTTAGACATGCAGGTGTTTTCTGTTCCCCTCAATAACCCACCTCCCAGAAGTGTTATTGAAAACTCAGGTATCGTTGCCTACGCCAATTTCGGAGATGGGGGAGATCGAGACCCAGGTTATCGTCCGCACCATCCATATGAGATTATATATACCCACTACACTTATGACAGTTCAAGATCTAATCAGGTCATCCAACTCTTTATGGAAGATCCAACGATGATTGTCAAACATCCTGAAAAGCACTATCATCCTGGAGATCCAGGAGGTGGCTATGATCCAGGCATTGCCATAACGCCACCCAATGTACAAAGTCTACAGCCAGCCTTTTCGCCCACTGGCAATTCTATTGCATACATACGCCGCATCGATCCCACCCATATGGGCTTGTATGTGATGCCAGTGCCAGAGAATATAACAGGTGATCCCAACAATAAGGATGTTGAGCAAAAAGCGCTACAGCCATATAAACAGTCATCATTGATTGTGCAGGGACAATTCGTAAGCCAACCTGTCTGGTCACCCGACGGGAAACAAATTGCTTACCTGTCCTACAACAACAATACCTTTGACATCTGGCTGGCTAATGTGAGTGCCGATGCAAAAACTGGCGCGTACAAAATGCAAGGAAACCCTGTACAATTGACAAGTGGCGGGGTTGATGGTGATTCACGCCCATTCTGGGCGCCATAAAAGCGTTAGTGTTGACTGTGTAGTTGCACGTTGGTATACTGCTGATATGAATGAAGTCTACCAATATCCCCAGGTTGCTTGAGGTAAAACGTTGAACCATATTGAAAGCAAACCGCCAATTGCTGGACGATACGAGATCCGCGAACACATCGCGACAGGTGGTATGGCTAGTGTCTATAAAACCTGGGATCACCGCGTGGAGCGGATAGTAGCCATCAAGGTCTTACGATCCCTGGACAAGAATGATCTCCGAGCTGTTGAACGCTTCCGCCGTGAGGCTCGGGCCGCCGCCGCGCTTAATCACCCCAATGCAGTTACAATCTATGACTTCGTCGAAGAGTGGGGCCAGTATTTCCTGGTGATGGAATATATTAATGGACCTACCTTGAAGCAACTGATTGGTCAAAGCCATCAATTGCCGGCATCTCAGACCTTAGAGATTGCAGCCCAGGTATGTGATGTACTGCAAGTAGCCCATGCACGAGGTTTTATTCATCGTGACATTAAACCACAGAACATTATGCTCACCTGGGGTGGGGCCTCTAGCAGCAGCATGAACGGCGAAAGACCGCTGGTCAAACTCACTGATTTTGGTATCGTGCGTGTGGTTGAAGAAGGTGGCCTGACTAACAGCGGCATTGTGCTAGGCACTGCAGACTATCTTTCCCCTGAGCAGGCACGCGGCGAAACACTGACGGCTTCCTCGGATCTCTATTCACTCGGTGTGGTAATGTTCGAAATGCTAGCCGGTCGTCCACCTTTTGTTGGCCCGACAGCGGTCTCTATTGCTATGCAGCATGCCTCGACCAATCCGCCATCCCTGCGCCAGTTTAATCCCACTGTTCCGCCAGGAGTTGAGCATATCGTCATGCGAGCACTGGAGAAAGAGCCAGAAGATCGTTTTCATTCAGCGGCAGAAATGCAACAGGCACTACGTCAATGTGCGAAAGAACTCGCACGAGCAAGCCGCAGCAAAAGGATGCCACCTGGTTCAGAGGGGCAGGGACAAGCTCCTGCCGCCAAACGCGGGCAGTATTCACCTTGACTGTTCGCTATGGCAGGCACAAAGATGTTTTATTAATCACTCATCCATAGCGACCTTTGTGGTCATCACGTTTTGAGGAAAGTAGCTATGCAACGCATACAAATCAGCACCAAACACGCGCCAGCAGCTATCGGACCGTACAGTCAAGCTATACGCTGCGGTCAGTTTATCTTTGCCTCTGGTCAGGCTGCGCTTGATCCTACCAGCGGTGAGCTTGTAGGTGATGATATCCAGGCACAAACACATCGTACCTTGCAAAATCTGCAAGCAGTGCTCACTAGTGCGGGAACTTCATTTGCCAATGTGGTGAAAACAACGGTTTTCCTGATACGCATGAGTGATTTTCAAGCCATGAATGCTGTCTATGCCACTTATTTTAGTAATGTCCCCCCAGCTCGTTCAACAGTGGCTGTTGCAGAGTTGCCAAAACAAGCACTGGTCGAGATTGAATGCATCGCCTTCGTTGAGGAGTAGCCACAGGAGAATGTCCAGTGAATGCAGCAGCTATCTGGCGGACCACGCTTGAACGATTAGAAACGGCACCTATTGACGAAGTAAGTAAGGCGTGGCTGCAATCTGCTCACCTGACGGACACTCCAGGTATCGGGGCAGACGATATTGATGCTGCCTCGCTGGCTCCACAGGACCAGTCCCTCTACTTTACACTGGAAGTAGCTAGCAGCCTGGCTCGTGATGTGATCAGCACGCGCTGGCGGCGCTCCATTGAAGACATTCTCATGGATCTCACAGGCCAACCTGTCGCCATTACTGTCACTAATTATCCCGATGATGGCCTCTCTGAGCAGGACATGCATCCCGGTACCTCCCTGCCGACAAACAATGCGGCAACTAACTATGCCTACTATACACACATGGACATTCCTACGAAGTCGGCCATGCACAATCAGCTTCGCTTTGTTGGACCGGCCAGCTCTGATGTGTTGGATGAGTGGGAAAATGAGCAACGAGCCAACATCTTGATGCATAACCGCCTCAATCCGCGTTACACCTTTGAGGCGTTTATTGTTGGCAATAGTAATCGCCTTGCCCATGCTGCTTCACTTGCCGTAGCGGAGGCGCCAGGCGAATCGTATAATCCGCTCTTTTTATATGGCGGTGTGGGATTGGGCAAAACGCATCTCTTGCATGCTATAGGACACCAGGGAGTACTGACCGGACTGGCCGTGCTTTACGTCTCCTCGGAACAATTCACCAACGAGATTATCAATGCTATCCGCTACCGCACAACTGAGGAGTTCCGGGCCAAGTACCGCTCCGTTGATATCTTGCTGGTGGACGATATTCAATTCATCGCGGGCAAAGAATCCACCGAGGAAGAGTTCTTTCATACGTTTAACAGCTTGCATGAGATGAGTAAGCAGATTGTGATCTGTAGTGATCGCCCCCCTAAAGCCATTGTGAGCCTGGAGGAACGTTTGCGTTCCCGTTTTGAATGGGGACTGATTGCCGATATCCAGCCCCCGGATCTGGAGACACGTATGGCGATTCTGCGCGTCAAGGCCGACCTGCTGCGCTATCGCGTTCCCGATGACATCATCGCCTATATCGCAGGCCGCGTACAAACGAATATTCGCGAACTGGAGGGCTGCCTGAATCGACTGATGGCTTACCAACAACTGCACCGCACTGAGCTGACCATGGATGTGGCCCGTGCAGCCATGACATCGCTGGGAAACGATACCAGGGAAACACGCCTCGACAGCAAACAGATCGTGCAGGCGGTAGCAGAGTACTACCAGATTTCGCTCGATGCAATGTGCGGCAAACAGCGCGATAAACACATCGTTATGCCTCGCCAGATTGCCATGTACCTCCTACGCCAGGAGACAGAGGCTTCTCTCCTGGAAATCGGCCAACTTTTCGGTGGACGCGATCATAGCACCGTGCTGCACGCCTGCGAAAAGATCGACCGCGAGGTGAATATCAACCCGTCATTGCGCCGCGAAATTGTTGCTATCCGCGAACAACTACTGCGTGAATAAAATCGGTGGAGTACCATGCTACCATATACAACCTATCTGATTGATTTAGACGGCGTAATCTACCGGGGCAATGAATTGTTACCAGGCGCCGAAGAGTTTATTGCCTGGCTCAAAGCCAATAACAAAAAGTTTCTCTTCCTCACTAACAATTCTTTTGCTAGCGAAACACAAGTCCTGGAAAAGCTTATAGGCCTGGGCATCGTTACCGACACATCACACTTGCTCAGCGCAGGAGAGGCCGCAGTACAAAATATCGCCCGCCGCTTTCCCGGAGCCCTCGTTTATCTTGTCGGTGAGCAGCCCTTAAACGACCTTTTAAGGCAATACCAGCTCCAGGTAGCAGATGTGGACTCCTACCAGGCTGATGTCGTCCTGGTGGGCCTTGACCGCCACTTTGACTATAAAAAATTAACGGGAGCAGTATTGGCGGTACGTGCAGGCGCGCACTTTATCACCATCAACCGAGACCCGCTGCTGCCGGTAGAAGGCGGCTTCCTACCGGGATGTGGCACAATAGCTGCCGCCATCGAAGCAGGCTGCGGGGTGACACCGGAGGTAGTAGGTAAACCAGAGCCCCTGCTGCTGCAAGAGGCTATGCGCATGTTAGGCAGCAATTCCAGTGAAACAGTGATGATTGGCGATAGCCTGACTGTCGATATCCAGGGGGGCAAAGCTGCCGGTACTCATACTCTGCTGGTATTATCGGGCAATACTTCACGCGAAGATGTGGCACATTCTTCGATCAAACCCGACTATATCTATCAAGACGTGGCCGCGCTGTTAGCGGATTTAAAGTCGTAGGAAACACGTTCTTCAAAAAAATTGGGGTGTGAGGCGACGCAGTCTCCTCACACCCCCCATTTTTTTTGAGGCGCAGCCTCTAACCAAAACTGGGTATATCTTTGTCAAAGGGATTAACAGTATTGGGAGGGCGATCAACGATAGCAACAGTACAACGCGAAATACAGACCAGTTTCTCGTTTTCGTCACTGATTCTGATATCCCAGACATGGGTAGTGCGGCCCAGCTGGATAGGAGTAGCTAGAGCAGTAAGCTGGCCCTCGCGCTTGGGCCGCAGGTGATTGGCGTTGATCTCGAGACCAAAGGCCATTTGCCTGCTCGGATCAATATTCAGTGCAGAGCCAAGTGAAGCTACCGATTCAGCCAGCACTACCGAAATACCACCGTGTAGGTAGCCGATCTGCTGGCGGTGATTGGGGCCAATCGGCATAGTAGCAACCACTTTATCTTTTGCCGCTGATACCAGTTTGATATCAAGTATCTCCCAGACCGAACCCTCACGAGTACTATTTATACGTGCAACTATTTCTTCGTTGGAAAATTCCACGAGCTTTTTCCTTTTCTTAGTTTCTAACAATCGCTATGGATTCTGCTTCCTCAACCTAGTTTGTAAGGGAGCTAAACGACTAAATACCAGGAAGCCCGTATAGAACATCAGCAGCCACATGACAACGTCAAGTGGCGCGGCCAGGGGGCTATCAAATTGGGTATAACTGCTGTGTGTCACAACTGAACTCACGATGTCCGTGGTAGCCCTAAAAATTGGTACAAAGATCAACAGCAAAAGTGCCACCCAATGCCCTCGCCCATGCCAGAAGCGCCAGATCAGCAGGTAGACAATACTTCCATAGGTTAGAATTGGCGTGATATAAAACGGTAATGGCAGGTGCAGAATCAGCCCATTGAGGGTATAATGCCACCAGTGGGCATAATAGGCCAGCAGATCAAAAAGGGCATTGAGAACACCCATTGTGAGTCCACCAAGTAACGAGGCCAACAGGACTACCCTTGGTGGACGGATAAATAGCAGTACCGCAAAATAGACGACAATAATAAAGGGAATAACTAAAGTGGCAAAAGCCTCTATTTCCATGATTGAGAAAACTCCTTAGTGGTTGTGTTTATATGTACCTGTTCATTAGCGTAGTCCGTTTCTATGAGTTCGTCAAGAGCAGAAAGGGGAGCTGGGTGCCCACAAGGACACTCCTACATACATATCTATGAATATTCTACCGCTTCGCGTTGCACTGGCCCAGGTCAATGTTACCGTAGGTGATTTGGATGGTAACGCAAAAAAGATACGAACAGCTATGCAACAGGCACATGCGGCAGGAGCACATATTGTCTGCCTGCCCGAATTGGCGCTGACCGGCTATCCTCCTGAAGACCTGTTGCTCAAGCCAGGCTTTGTCGCCGATAACCTGCGCAAATTAGATGAACTCATTGCTGCCAGCCGGGACCTGTTAGGGCTTACCTCCGTCATCGGTTTTGTGGATCGTGACCATGACATCTATAATGCGGCAGCAGTTATCTGCGAGGGAACACTCAGAGGCGTCTATCATAAGCACTACCTGCCCAACTACGGTGTCTTTGATGAGTACCGCTATTTCCAGGCGGGCCGCAAGGCTCCTCTTTTTCTGATCAACGATGTTCACGTTGGCGTCAATATCTGTGAAGATGTCTGGTATCCTACTGGGCCGCTGACATTGCAGGCATATGCCGGGGCCGAGGTGATTATCAATATCAATGGATCACCTTACTATGAAGGTAAAGGAGTATTCCGCCAAGAGATGCTGGCAACGAGAGCCGCAGACAACGGCGTCATCGTTGTCTATCTCAACATGGTCGGTGGACAGGATGAACTGGTCTTTGATGGTGGAAGTATGGTCTTTAACGAACAGGGAACATTAATTGCACGCGCTAAAGAGTTTGCGGAAGATATGCTCATCGTTGATCTGGATACGGCCTCCGTTTTCCGTTCGCGTCTCCATGATCCCCGCCGCCGCCAGGAGCGTTTACAGGTTAACCCCAACGAAGTACCCGTCATCAAAGTAGCATCTTCTCACGAGCAGCGTCTCCATGATTCAAAGATCGTCCTTGGCGCACCACAGCGTCTCGAGCCAAAGATGGGATACTTGCAGGAAGTCTATTCAGCTCTGATCCTGGGCACAGGTGACTATGTACGTAAAACCGGCTTCAAGAAAGCTATTGTTGGCCTCTCAGGCGGTATTGATTCGTCATTGACAGCGGTAATTGCCGTTGACGCGCTGGGAGCAGAAAATGTGCTCGGTATCTCAATGCCTTCAGGCTATTCCTCGCAGGGCAGTAAGACGGATGCGCAGGAATTGGCCGAGAACCTTGGCATACAGTTCATGACCATCCCGATAGAGGAAACGTTCCGCGCATCACTCAAGATGCTGGAGCCAGCCCTTGGTGAAGGTGACCAGGGTCTGGCTGCCGAAAATCTCCAGGCGCGCATTCGCGGTAACATCCTGATGGCCATCTCCAACAAGCTTGGCCCGATTGTGCTGACTACTGGTAACAAGTCTGAAATGGCAACCGGTTATAGTACGCTCTACGGGGATATGGCCGGCGGCTTTGCAGTGCTAAAAGATGTCCTGAAGACACTTGTCTATGAACTCTGCGTCTATCGTAATAGTGTGGGCGATAAGCCGGTCATTCCCCAATCAATACTTGATAAGCCGCCGTCCGCTGAACTGCGTCCAGGGCAGAAAGATGTCGATAGCCTTCCACCTTACGAGCTGCTGGACCCCATTCTCAAGGCGTATGCCGAGGAAGACCGCGGCTTTGCTGAGATGCTTGCCATGGGTTTCGACAGGGCAACGGTAGAGCGAGTTATGCGTCTGGTCGATACCAGCGAGTACAAGCGTCGTCAGGCTCCTCCCGGCGTGAAGATCACACCGCGTGCCTTTGGACGCGATAGAAGGTTGCCAATAATCAACAAGTACAGGGAATCATGAGCCTTTCCGATTCTTGACGATCTTGTACAAAAATGAGCAATATATCGAGGAAAGCCAATCATGCGCCGCATGATTGGCTTTCCTCGATATAAGCGTATTTTCTCCTCCGGTATGATGAAAACAAAGATGTAGATTCAGTACCTGGAGAGATTTTTGTATGGTAACGTCGGATATGCTCTTACACCTCATTGCAGACTTGCAGGGTGATATGACAGTAACGCATGGACGACGCACGCTCCTTAAGTATGCGCAAACCACTAGCGGAGCGCGGCTGGCACTACTATTTGTCTTTCATAAAGAACATCAAACCCTTGTCCTGCTGGAACGATATAGCCAACGCCCTCAACGCGTAAAACAGGGGCTCCACACATCTTCAATTTCTACGAAGAAGGAGCGGTTCAATTCGAAGCGTATTTCAGCACAGGGGCTCTTTGGCTCTGCACTGCATCGGCAGGGTTTTCTGCACATTCTCCATGCATATAATGACCCTCGCATCTTGAAAGAGGAGCAATACTGGATAGGGCTGGATGATGATGTCATCTTGAGCGCAATTGGTCAACAACAAGGTGTACTGGTCTTGTGCTTTGATCCAGTTGACAAAACACAGCCAACGTATAGCATGCAAGCAATAACGGACGAAGGCAATCTACTTGTTTGCACCACCCTCTTATCTGCCTATCTCTCTACAAGCGACAAAAGAGTGCCTCCAAGGGGAGGAGGCAATGCCGCTTCCCTGAGAAATCGAGTTCCTGGCTTGCCTGCCTCTTTATTCTTATCTCCTGAAAATGTAGGGACAAATCGTGTAGTAACCCGGCAAACCTCACCTATGCTAGAGTATCTTGCAGAACTCTATGAGATAAAACTAAAAGTAGCCATCGACGAGGAGCGCAGTCGTATAGCGCGTGATATCCATGATGGCGTGGCTCAGAACATCGTTCATGCTATACATAAACTCGAGTTTATTCAGCGTGTCTTAGAAAAGCAGCCAGATGTAGCCCTGCGGGAAATCAGCCGGACCTCCGACCTCCTCAAAGAAAGCTGGCATGATTTACGGCATGGTATCTCGTCTCTTATTCCCTTGCAATTAGAAGAACAGGGATTTGACGCTGCACTACAAAACCTGCTACATGAACATATGCGTGATGAGCCAACCTTAAAGATTGACTATGAGAGAGATGATTTCGCTCGCCTGCCGCTCTCATTGGAGGTACCCATCTTCCGCTTCATTCAGGAGGCACTCAACAATGTGCGTAAACACGCGCAGGCGAGCCGTGTAGTTATTCGCATCCGCTTGCCGGCTGATATCCTACTCGTGGAGGTGAGCGATAATGGTGAAGGTTTTGACGTGGAAGAGGTCCTCAGTACTACAAAGGCAGGACCAGTGCCTCACATGGGCCTACGCGCTATGCGTGACCGTGTTCAGGAAGCAGGAGGACAGTGGGAAATTTCGAGCAAATCAGGCGAGGGTACAACCATCAGAGCGCGTTTCTTGCTGGCTACTTCCTCAGGTGCGCTAACACAACGAGAGCGAGAGGTGTTGCGGTTACTGGTAGAGGGCCTCACTAATCGTGCTATTGCTGAAAAACTTTCGGTCAGTACCGAGACGATTAAATCGCATGTCCATCATATTATGCAAAAGATGCAGGTGAATGACCGCACGCGGGCCGCTGTCATAGCTACTAAACAACACTGGTTATGATTGCGAGAGTACTCAAATTTCGTCGTCGGGCAGGAAGCCGTGGCGCAGGGCGAAAATTGCTGCCTGTGTGCGATCCCGAATACCGAGCTTCTGGAAGATAAGCGAGAGATAGTTCTTCACCGTCTTCTCTGAATAGGAGAGCTTCACCGCGATCTCTTTATTGCTCATACCTGCTGCTACATAGCGTAATATCTCAATATCCCTGCCTGAAAGTGCGTTGACATACGTCTGTGTAGAGTTGGACAAACGGCGAAATTCTCGCACAATAGCGCCGGTCAATTCCGGCTCGATGAGCGCCCCGCCCTGATGTACCGTCCTGATCGCCTGGGTCAATTCTTGCGATGAGACACTCTTGAGAAGGTAGCCCCTGGCTCCATTTCTCATGGCCTGTAACATCTGCTGGTGATCGGGAGATATGGTAAGTATAATTACTGCAATAGATGGAAACTCGTGAGTTATTTGTCGTGTGACGGCGATGCCATCTATCATCGGCATTCGAATATCCAGCAGTACAACCTCTGGACGCAACTGGCGAATTTTATATAGTGCGTCAAAGCCATCCACAGCTTCACTGACGACATGTATATCCTCTTCTAATTCAAGAAGCTGCTTCAATCCTTCACGCATCAAGGCGTGGTCGTCTACCAGCAGAACACTGATAACGGCGGTCTTCTGCTGGGTAGGCGCAAAATCGAGAGCGTCATCTCTCGTGGAAACAGAGGCGCCTTGATCCTGGGAGGAATTGGAAGCATTCTCATATTTAACCTCTACATGACTCGTTTTATCTTTCACAAGCATCTCCTTGCTAAGTCCTGGTATTCCCAATGGTGATCCTATAGGAGAGCGAGAGTCTATCGCTAACGCATTATATTGTTTTTCACCTGTGTGGTTATGTTGCATATGCGACTCCTTCCGCCATCCTTAAAGCCCAATTACTTTCATTATCGCTAGTTGTTGTGGTTGAATAGAATATATCCCAACCATATTATGAGCAAGGGAACG
>WNGP01000173.1_pt1 | contig 46024 bp, 33 predicted proteins | sample 5407671 | NCBI WGS metagenome assembly WNGP01 (sample SAMN13153381, study PRJNA577476) | soil metagenome | isolation source: 40 cm soil or saprolite under Garry oak tree replicate 2 | place: USA:California | collected 2016-06-15 | reverse complement strand
CGATCGCGGGGCTGCCGAATAACGGCCGCAACTACCTCAATCTGACCTTGCTCACCCCCCAGGTCGCGATCGTGCAGGGGCCGGACGGCGATGAGCTGACGATCGCGGGCCAAAAGGGGATTCACAACAACATCTCGGTCGACGGCGCCGACTTCAACAATCCGTTCTTCGGGGAGCAGCGGGGCGGCCAGCGGCCGGCGTTCACGTTCAACCTCGATGCCGTGCAGGAGATCGTCGTCTTCCCGGGCGGCGCCAACGCGGAATTCGGCCGGTCGTCGGGCGGCTTCGTCAACGTGATTACGAAGTCGGGGACCAATCAGCTGCGCGGCTCGCTCCACTACTTCGGCAAGTCGGACGCCATCGCGGGAACGCCCGAACATTTGGGCACGACGTTCCAGCCCGACTTCAAGCAGCACCAGTTCGGGTTTACCCTCGGCGGACCCCTGAAGCGCGACCGGGCGTTCTTCTTCCTCGCCTACGATCAGCAGATCTACGACGAGGTCAAGCAAAAAATCCGGCCGCCAAGCACGGCGTTCGACTCGCTGCGGAACTGGATGAACACCGCGTATGGCGGCGCGCTGGGTGGCGATTTCGGCCCGATCTCGCGGACCAACGATGCCCGCGCGTTGCTCGCCAAGTTCGATTTCCATTTGTCGGATCGGCATACGCTGTCGCTCAAGTACAATTACACCTGGTCCGAGCAGGTGAACGGCACCTTCGACGTGGATTCGTGGGCGCGCAGTGCCAACGGTTTGGAGCGCGATCACTCGAATGCCGTGAACGGTAGCCTCGTGTCATACCTGTCATCGCGTACCTCGAACGAATTCCGTTTTCAGTTCTCGCGCGAGGATCGCCCCCGTCCGTACGACGGCCCGCGCTCCGCACTGCTGGGACCCAATCGCGCCGATCCGCCGGCCGCTCGACCCTTCCCGGACGTCGCGATGGACTTCGCCAACCATTTCCGGTTCGGCATGCCGTTCTTCCTGCCGATCGATTACTACGACACCCGCGTGCAGCTGCTCGACAACGTCTCGTTCAATAAGGGCGATCACCTCTTCAAGCTGGGCGGCGAGTTCAATCGCGTGAACTCCGTGCAGACGTTCATCGGGTTCGCCAACAGCCGCTACATCTTCGGCTCGGTTCACGGCTTCCTGAGCTATCTGGCTGATTCGACGTATGTCGAGTGCTCGGGGGGAGGGACGGGAACCAACCGCACCTGTCCCGCCGGCCAATCGATCACCGGCCCGGTCCTGCTGTATCTGCAACAGGCGGGCGTGGGACAGTCCGTACGTGCCGCCGGCACCCAACAGATCCCGCAGAAAGAGCTGGGCGTCTATATCCAGGACACGTGGAAGCCCGACCCGCGGTGGACGCTGAACTATGGGCTCCGCTGGGAAGCGCAGCTCGAGCCTGATCCGATCACGCCGCCGAGCCAGGTGTTTTTCGCGCCGTTCATTGGACAGACCGTGACGAACTCGACCGGGACCTATGCGTTCCCGTCGAATGGCAAGATTCCCTCCGACAAGAAGATGTGGCAGCCGCGGCTGGGCATCGCGTTCGACCCGCAAGGCAATGGGCGGCAGGTCTTGCGCGCCAATGCCGGCGTGTACTACGCGCGCATTCCCGGCCTCAACCTGGCGTCGACGCGCAGCACCAATGGATCGAATGGACTCACCTATTTCCGCAACAGCGCGCTCACCGGCGTGCTGGGTCCCGTTCCGGGGTTCGGCAACCTGCTGCCCGACGCTGTGCCGGCGAGCTCTGTGTTCTTCCCCGACGTCTTCGTCTTCGACAAGAACTTCCAGAATCCGCGGACGCTCAACGTGACGGTGGCGTATGAGCAGCAGCTGGGTGCGGATCTCGGCCTGCTCTTGAGCTTCACGCACGCACGCACCGATCATTTGACGCGGTTCATCAACCGTAACGACGGGGTGTTCGGCAGTCCCTGGTCGAGCGGTCTTCCACCGGCCGGCGCGAACGGGATCACGACGTTGACCACGGTCGAGTCGTCCGCCAAATCGCGGTACAATGGCTTGACGATCGGCCTGAAGCGGGTGCTGGATCGCAACTTCCAGTTCCAGGTCAACTACACGCTGTCGTTCGATAAGTCGGACGACGACAACGAGCGCGATCCGTTCACGTTCCGCTACGCGCAGGCGGACTCGCTCCAGCACGAATACAACTGGAGCGATCGCGATCAGCGGCATCGCTTCAACGGCTGGGCACTCGTAAAGCTCCCGGGGGACGTCTTCATGGACAATCGGGTGAGCTATTACTCGGCACAGCCCGTCTCCGCGAGCTGCGGTCGGCCCGGGACGCCGCCGGCTGGCCAACCCGCCGGTGACGCGTCCGACAGGGTCTGCGCCGATGGCCACATCCTGCAGCGCAATACGTTGCGCAAGGACAATGCCTACTTTTCGTGGGACGTGCGGTTCGCGCGGCCGTTCAAAGTGGGGATGCGCAGCCAGGTGGAGGCAATGATCGAGATCTTCAACCTGACTGGCAACGACAACTTCCGGGATCCGTCCTACGGCAACTTGGTCTTTAACTTTGACGGCACGATTCGCAGCGGCCTCGGCGACCCGCGCCAGGTACAGGCGGGTGTGCGCTGGCTGTTCTGACAAACGACGGTAAAGGACGGTAGGTGATACGACGGCAAGGGACGGTAGGAGCTACCGTCCCTTATCGTTTTGGAGCAGTACGACGCCGGAGAACCGCTTGAACTGCGCGCGGCGCTGCTTTGAAGCGAAGAGTCCAAGCAGTCGCCACACCCACGCCATCTTCGGCGCGCGCCGCAGTCGTAACGCTTCATCGAGCATCGGATGGTACTCCGCCTCGCGCCATCCAGAGGGCGCGAAGAACGCGGTGCCCTCTTCGGGTGCGAACCGCATCGGCGCGTTGCCCGAGCGGAGCTGATTGCCCCAGGTCCGGCTGAGGAACTGCAGGAGTGCGGGCGAGCCCAGGTCGATCAACCACCACCGCAACGCGGGTTGCGCGGAGAGATCCTGGGCGAGCGACGTGACGTCTTCGGGCGTGAGATACACGAGCAGCCCTTCGGAGATCACGAGCGCGCGCTTAGCGCCGGCGCCAACGCGCTGAAACAGCGCGCGTCGGGCCGCCTGATCGGTCATGTCGGCACGAACAAACTCCACGCGGCAGCGCGGCGTCTCGCCGGCCAGCGCCGCTTCCTTATAAGAAAGGATCCCCTCGAGGTCGACGTCGATCCAGTGCAGCTGCGACGGGAGATCGAGGCGGTAAGGGCGCGCGTCGAGACCGGCGGCGAGGTTCACGATGGTGTCGAGCCCTTCGTCTCTCACCACCCGCATGATGATCTCATCCATTACGGCCGTGCGAACGATCATCGGCCACGCCCAACGCCGGCCCTGCGGCATCGATGCGAGAATTTGTTCGCCGGTCGGTCCGGCTAAACGGCGCGCATACGTATCGTGGAACAACGCATCTGATCGCTCGCTTTCCATGGCTCGGTACATCGCAACCCAGCGAGCGGTGTCGGAGACGCTGGAGATTGGGTTGGTCGCCGGAGACATACGCGCAAAACGTAACCTCACCGGCTATCTTTCGCCGGGCGAGCCGGTAGCTCAGTTGGTAGAGCAACGGACTTTTAATCCGTAGGTCCCGGGTTCGATCCCCGGCCGGCTCATCATTCCCGTCCTCCAGACCCCCGTTGTCAGCCGAGGACATCCGAGGCAGATTCCCTGCGATGCCCTCCATCGTGTGGATCGATGGGACGTGGTACGACCGCGGCAGCGCGGTCGTTTCTGTATTCGACCACGGCCTCCTGTATGGTGATGGCGTATTCGAGGGCATCCGTGCCTACGGCGGCCGCTTATTCCGCCTCGACGCCCACCTCGACCGTCTGTTTGGATCCGCCAAGGCGATCTGGCTCGACATTCCCATGACGCGCGAGGCCATGGCTCGCATGGTCGAGGAAGGCGTCGAACGGAGTGGGATCAAGGACAACTACATACGACTGGTGGTCACGCGGGGCGTCGGGGACCTGGGCCTGGATCCCAGAAAATGTCCAAAACCTACCGTGTTCTGCATCTTCGATACGATCAAGCTGTGGCCGCAGGACCGCTACGAGAAGGGACTAACCGCTCTGACCGCGGCCACACCGATCCATCACCGCGAAGCGCTGTCTCCCCGCGTCAAATCACTGAACTACCTCTCCCACATTCTCGCCAAGGTCGAAGGTATCGCTGCCGGTGTCGACGAAGTCATCATGCTCGACTCCGCGGGCTACGTGGCCGAGGCGAGCGGGATGAATCTTTTCGCTGTGTCCAACAGCACCCTGCGCACGCCCCCGCCGTACACGGGTATCCTGCGCGGCGTCACCCGCGACACGGTGATCGAGCTGGGCCGCGAAGCGGGATATGGCATCGAAGAACTGCCCATGAACCGCTACGATCTCTATACGGCCGACGAAGTGTTTCTCACCGGAACTGCCGCGGAAATCGTGGGAGTCTCCAAACTCGACGGCCGCGCCATCGGGAAAGGCGTGGCTGGACCAGTCACGCGAGACCTCGCCACCCGCTTCCGCGCGTACGTCACCCGCGACGACTGAAACAAGCTTAAACCATTGACTGGGAAGCATCTAAGCCTCATATTGGGGCCCCTTTGCGCCCATTCCGCGCTCGAGGTGAGCCATGTCATGGCGAGTGATCGCGCACGGGGATCAGGTTTGGCATGTGGACGCGGTTGCCGAGCGTCGCGCGAATACGGCCGCTTGGCAGCTGGTGTTGTCGTTTCGCGCCGCGTCTGAGCCACTCCCTGGTCGGCGCCGCTCGTTCTGGACGCCGTATCCGCTGGAGGCCACCTCGAAGTCGTCGCTGTTCATCCAGGCCGAGCGCATTTCCGACGCTGCGCTCTCGCAGCTGCTCGCGGAGCGTCTGGCGTGAGCACCGCCGATCTGCAAGATCTGCGTCGCGTCGTCGGCGCGGTGACGCGGCTCCGGGGCGAGACGGTCAAACATGTCACGGTGCGGTCGGACGTCCGGCACGTGAAGGTGGAGTTCGACAGTGGTTTGATCCTGCTCATCTCGGCGGAGCGCGACGCGCAAGGACGTCCGCGCCTCGAGGTCGACGTCGTTGAGGCGACGCAGGACACCAGCGTGAAGCAGCAGATCGAAGTGCGCTTCGACTGAGGGACGGACGTGCCCGACGAGCGCCTGCGGTTTCACGAGTTCGGGTTTCAGCGGCTGGCGAACGGCCGCTGCCGGGCCAAGGTCGTCCTGACCTGGTCCGATGGCAGGCGGTTCGAAGGCTCATCGGACGGCGTGTCGTCGCAAACCGGCGAGCTGCGCTGTTGTGCGGTTGCGGCCGTGAACGCACTGGAGCAAGCGGTACAACCGCGACTCACATTCGAGCTGTTGGGTGTGAAAGCGGTGCGGGCGTTCGATGCAACAGTAGTGATCGTTTCGCTGTCAGCGCGCGCAAAGGAAACCACGCGGCTGGTAGGATCCTGTCTGACGGAGGTCGATCCTCCCCGTGGCGCGGCGCTTGCAGTGTTGAATGCGACGAACCGTCTACTTGGGAATTATTTGGCGACTCGATGAAACGCTGGACCGTCTTTGGGCTCTCGATGATGAGCGCAGCCGCGATCGCCGGCTGCGCCGGCCACGCCGTTGTTCGAGCGGCCGCTCCACCATTGCCCCCCCCCGTGCCGACGCAGGCTGCCGCGCGTGACAGCTCGGCGGTACAGCTCGGCACAGCACTGGCCCGGGCGGAGCAGGATTCGGCAGCCGATCAGTCGGCGCTGGACAGCCTGCACGCGCGCTCCCCCGACACCCTCACCCCCCCTCGCACGAACGTGTCGGTGCGCGGCGAAGACGTCCGGCAGGAGGCAGAGAATCTGTTCGGGGCCGACGCCAACGCGACGTTCGACATCGACGTCACGAAGTTCGCGGGCAACCGCCGAGTACTCGAGTATCTCGAATTCTTCCAGCTCGACTCCCGTGATCGCTTCGAAATCTGGCTGTCCCGCCTCGGCCGCTATGAAGGAATGATCCGCGAGAGGCTGCGCGCGCGGCGTCTCCCCGAAGACCTCGTGTACTTGACGCTCATTGAAAGTGGTTTGTCCAACACGGCGGTCAGTCGCGCGCGCGCAGTAGGGATGTGGCAGTTCATGTCGTCCACGGGGCGTGGCTACGGCCTGCAGATCGATCCCTGGGTGGATGAGCGACGCGACCCCTTCAAAGCGACCGACGCCGCTGTGAATCATCTGCAGGATCTCGTCCAGCGCTTGGGGAGCGTCTATCTCGCCGCCGCGGCCTATAACGCCGGCGCCGGCCGCATCGAGCGAGAGATCCGCCGCCTCCCAGGGGGGGGGGAGTCGGATTCGGTGGATGACCAGACGTTCTTCGAGATCGCGGACCGCCGTAACCTGCGTCGCGAGACGCGGGACTACGTGCCAAAACTCATCGCCGCGGCGCTGATCGCCAAGCAGCCCTCGCGGTACGGCTTCACCGACATCCAGCGCCTGCCGCCTCTCGTGTTTGATGAAATATCGGTGCCCGACGCGACCGGCCTCGACGTGCTGGCGCGCCTTGCGGATACGAGCGTGGCGGCCTTGCTCGAGCTCAACCCGCAGTTCGTACGCGGGATCACGCCGCCTGGGCGCGGTGTGGTCGTGCGCGTGCCGCGGGGCAAGGGCGCCGCCGTGGCCGAGCGATATGCCGATCTCCCGGTCACCGAACGCATCACGTTCGTGGACCACTACGTGACGTACGGTCAGACGCTCTCGACCATCGCACAGCGCTACAAGGTGACCGTCACGATGCTGCAGGCCGCGAATCCCCGCCTGCGGGCGCACGCCCTGCGCGTGGGCCAGCGGGTGATTGTGCCAATGAGTGGGCGCGTTGTCCCGCGCGGCGCCTGGAGCAATCCACCGGAGCCCAGGGTGCGCCGCGTGTCGAGGCGCTACGGCTCGGTCAACGCTGCTCCTGACCCCGATGGCAGCACACGCCATCGTGTGGCGCTCGGCGAAACCGCCAGTGGAATCGCCCACCAGCACGGGATTGGGCTGACGGCGCTCTTGGAAGCCAATGATCTTACGATGCGGAGTGTGATCCGGCCCGGGGACGTCCTGCTGATTCCGAGCCGGTAGGCCCCAGGCCCGCCCGGCCTCCCCGGCACCCGAGGTTAGCGGTGCCGGAATCCCTTCATGACTTCAACCTCATAGCCGTTCGCGGGGTTGCGACCGGCGCCCAACAGCTGTTCGACTTTCGCGGGGCCGCGGTTATACGCGAGTAGCGCCAACTGCATGTTGGCCGGATAGCGGTCCAGCAGGTCCCGCAGGTACCGGAACCCGATCCGTAGGTTCGTATCACGGTCATACAGCTGCTGCGTCGTCAGCCCGGGCTCGTAGAGCCGAGCCGTGCTCGGCAGGACCTGCGTGAGGCCGATCGCGCCGACATGGCTGACGGCCCGGGGGTTGAACCCCGATTCGACCTTGACCAGACGGAAGGCAAGACCGGGATCGATCCCTTCGCTGAGCGCGACGTCATAGACCGCCGTCGCCATATCGGCCGGCAGACGGTAGTGCGTCGAGTACTGCATGATCGCGTTGACCCGGTCAAGCTGGAGCCGGGCGACTTCGAGCTCGCCTTGCTTGGCATCGAGCTGCTGCCTGAGCGACCGCAGTTCGCCGACGAGCTCCGAACCAGAAGCTGGGGCTCGATCGGCATCAGTGGTCGTGCCCCCGGCCCACCCGCCCACGGTACTGACGAGCAGAGCGGCCAGCACGAGGATTCCGCCGCGCACTACCAGACGTTGAGTTTTCGCTTGCATACTCCTCCCTTTCCATGCCTTCCTGCGCATCAAGCATGCGACGCCCGCATCAAGCGCCCCTCAATCATCGCGAGGAGCCTTTTGCTTCTCGACAAGCTGCACATCCCCGATCACCATGCTGCTATCGACGGCCTTGACCATGTCATAGACGGTCAGCAACGCCACGGCGACGGCAGTTAAAGCTTCCATTTCTACGCCCGTTCGACCAACCGTCCGCACCTTCGCCCGCACCAGCACGCCGGGCAGCGACTCCACCAGACTGGCCTCGACCTCCACGTGGTCGAGACCGAGGGGATGGCAGAGCGGGATAAGCTCCGCCGTCCGTTTCGCCGCCAGCGTTCCCGCGACTTCGCTCACCGCCAGGACATCGCCTTTGGCGACGGCCTGCTCGGCTACCTGCCGGAACGCGTCCGGCGACATCCGAATCGTGCCCGTGGCGACCGCGGTCCGATCCATCAACGGCTTGTCGCCGACATCCACCATTCGGGCGCGGCCGGCCTGATCCACGTGTGACAGTTTCATGACCGCCGCATCGCCTGCAGGTCCTCGGCCAATACGGCTGCCAGGAGCTGCGGGTTCACATTGCCCTGCGCGAGGTCTCGCGCGTCCAGAACCAGTGCGATCGCCTCGACCAGCTTTCCGATGTCGCCGCCACGCTGAACTTCGCTGCGCAAACGACTGGCAAGCGAATCGAGCATGTCGGTGAAGCCACCGCGCGCCTGAAACGGCACCTGACCAAGGGCGAACAGCCACGGAGCTTCCAGGAAGCGCCCTGCTTCGTCTCCGTTTCCGCCTGATTGGCCGGATCGGAGGGGTATTGTCGCAAAGAGCTTGCCAATGCAACCTTCCGCTGCTGTAACTCGTTGTGCCAGTTCAGCTTTGTTCGTACTACCGAGCATTTGCTGTGCGAAAGCTGTCACGTCACTGTCGGCGATTCGCGCCACACGAACGGGCACAACACGTGACAGAATCGTTGCAAGTAAGGCGTTGGGATCCGCCGCCGTAATGATGATCGTCGAGTCGGCCGGCGGTTCCTCTAGCGCCTTCAACAGCGCGTTCGCCGCCACTTCTGTTCCCAGCTGCGGTATCAGCCGCTCCGCATCGCCGACGATGAACACTTTGCGCGTCCCCATCGCCGGCGTCAGCGCCAAGCGCCTCAACAATAGACGGACGGCTGCGACCGGATGGCTCGCCAGTCCGGCCGGCGGTGCATACAGCGGCTGCTCGCGCCGGGCGGCCATCTCCTCGGCCAGCGCGTCGGCGACGAGTTCGACTTGTTTGTCGGCGTCGACACCACCGCCGCTCCCCCGTTTGCCCAGCTCCACCGGTACAAACCAGTGCACGTCCGGGTGCTGCAGCGAGAGCACGAGCCGACAGGAGCGGCATGAACCGCACGGCTCCTGCGGAGAGCCCAGTGCCTCGCAATGGATCAGTTGCGCGAGCCACAGTGCCAGACGCTGCTTGCCGACGCCACGGGGGCCGGCAAGGAGTAGCGCTTGCGGCAGTTTTCCCGATACGTGGGCGCCCGCCAGTCTGGTCTTAATCCTTTCGTGCCCGATCAGGGGCGGTAAAGGCATGGGGGAATCTAGCTGGGGGGTCTGTGCGCCGCGCCACTCAGCGCCGTAAGTCTTTATAGAACAACATAGTACAATTGTTACCCCGGCCTTGCGCACACTTAATGGTATAATGTAAAAAGACTTATGCCGTTAAGTGAGCGCGCACTCGCGAGATAATTACGATATTATCGATTTTTTTCGGGACTTATTCGGGTGCGCGACCGACGCCATGCAGGACTTCGCGCACTTTCCGCAGCAGCGCTGCTGGGCGAAATGGCTTTTCGAGATAGGCGAGGCCGGGTTCGAGCATGCCGTGCCGGACGACGGCGTCATCAGTGTAGCCCGACATGAAAAGCACCTGGAGCGCGGGCCGGCGCGCCTGCAATTGATCGGCCAGCTCTCGGCCGCTCATTCCTGGCATGATGACATCGGTCAACAGCATGTCCACGTGGAGATCGGCGCTCCCGCCATCCATCAACGCCAGCGCCGCCGGTCCGTCCGCGGCTTCCAGGACCGTGTAGCCGTTCCGCTCGAGCAGTTGTCGAGTCACCGACCGGACCGGTGCTTCATCCTCGACCAGCAGGATCGTCTCGCTGCCGCGCAGGACCTCGGGGGCCAGCTGCCCGGGGTGCTCAATGGGGTCGGCTGGTTCATCCACCCGCGGCAGGTACACGCGCATCGTCGTGCCACTGCCGGGTTCGGAGTAGGGCCAGATATGCCCGCCGGTCTGCTGCACGATGCCGTAGACCGTGGCCAAACCCAGACCGGTTCCCTTGCCGCGCGTCTTCGTGGTGAAAAACGGCTCGAAGATGCGGGCCTTCGTCGCTTCATCCATGCCCACGCCCGTATCGGTGACCGTGAGCATGACGTATCGGCCCGGTTTGACGGAGGGGTGCTCGGTGGCGTACGACTCGTCGAGCTCGACGTTGCGCGTTTCGATCGTGAGCCGGCCGCCATTGGGCATCGCGTCACGAGCGTTCACGGCGAGGTTGACGATCACCTGCTCGAGCTTGCCCGGATCCGCCCGGACGTTTCCCAGCCGCGGGTGCAGCACCGTCGCGAACAGAATGTCTTCGCCGATGAGCCGCCGCAGCATTTTTTCGAGATCCGGAATCAGGGCGTTGAGACTGATGACTCTGGGTTGCAGCACCTGACGGCGGCTGAACGCGAGGAGTTGCTGGGTCAGGCTGGCGGCACGTTGGCTCGCCTGATGAATTTCGTCGACGTCGCGGCGACGCGGGTCGTCAGGAGCGAGGTCGGACATCAACAGATCGGTATAGCCGCCGATGGCCGTGAGGATGTTGTTGAAGTCGTGTGCCACGCCACCCGCCAGGCGCCCGATCGCCTCCATTTTCTGCGACAGGACGATTTGTTCCTCGAGCAGCCGGCGATCGGTCACGTCGCGATAGTTGTTGACAATTGCGGCGACGCTCGGATCGTCGAGCAGATTGGTCAACACCCCTTCCAGATGACGCCAGGTCCCGTTCTTGTGGTGGACGCGTGCGGCAACGTGGAGGCGGGAGCGGGGGCGCGCAGTCACCTCCGCGAGACGCAGCAGGATGGCGGCCCGGTCATCGGGGTGGATGAACTCCATCGCGTTGCGACCTACGAATTCCGACAGGTCGTAGCCCAGAAGCCGGGACGTCGCGGGACTGCCGTATACGATGGTGCCGTCCGCGGTGAATAACGCGACCGCGTCCCAGCTCTCTTCGACCAGCGCACGAAAGCGCCGCTCGCTGACACGTAACGCGGCCTCTGCGATCTGCTTGTCGGCCTGACTTTTCGCCAGCGCCAGCGCCGCCCGGACCGCTGGTCCGAGCCGGATCAGGTTGGTCTTGAGGACGTAGTCGGCAGCACCCGCCTTGATGCATTCCGCCGCGGTCTCTTCATCGAGGCTGCCGGTCACGATGATCAAGGGGACGGCCGATGCTGTCGCGCGCAGCATCTCGAGCGCCGCCATCCCGCCGAATCCGGGGACGGTGTAGTCGGCCAGCACGAGGTCGGGTGCGAATTCGGCCAGGGAACGGCGGAAGTCGTCGGCCGTGTCGACGCACCGTGTCTCACAGTCGAGCTCGGCACGCTTGAGCTCCCGAACTGACAACTCCGCGTCCTCGGCGCGGTCTTCGACCACGAGCACGCGCAGGGACGGGGCGCTCTTCATGGCTTACTGGGGCGGATGATTGAGCAGCAGCCAGTACAGGCCGACATCCGAGACGGCCCGTGCGAATGCGTCGAAGTCCACAGGTTTCACGATATAGCTGTTCGCGCCGAGCGCATAGGCCCGTTCGATGTCCGGCTCCTCCCGGGACGACGTCAGGACGACCACGGGAATGGCTTTCGTGCGCGGGTCAGCTTTGAGCCGCCGCAGCACTTCCAGACCGTCTACCTTGGGCAATTTGAGGTCGAGGAGGACGACTTTCGGGACGGGCGTGGCGCCGTTGAAGAAGAAGTCCAGGGCTTCGGCGCCGTCGCGGCAGAGGAAAACCTGGTTCGCCAGATTGCGCTGTTTGAGCGCCCGCAGCGTGAGCTCCGCGTCATTCTCGTTGTCTTCGACGAGCAGTATCTCGACGGCGGATGGCATCAGGGCTCCTCGGTGGGAAGCGTGAAAAAGAACGTGGCGCCGTGGTTCACTTTGCCCTCCGCCCACACCCGGCCGCCGTGGCGTTGCACGATGCGTTTGACGATGGCGAGTCCGACCCCGGTGCCGTCGAACTGCTCGGTGCTGTGGAGCCGTTGGAAGACGCCGAACAACTTGTCAGCGTAGCGCGCGTCGAATCCGGCGCCATTGTCTTTCACAAAGTACACGGTCTGCTCGCCATCCCGTTGGGAACCGACTTCCACGCGGGCTTCAGCCCGATCGCGGGTAAACTTCGCGGCGTTTTGCAGTAGGTTGCTCATCACCTGCCGCAACAACGCCCGATCGCCATGGACCGGCGGCAGCGGATCGATCTGAATGGCGAGGGCGCCCTTCCGTCCGGCGTCGGTTCGCCGGATTTCGTCCGCGACGGTGCGCGCGAGCTCCTCCATGTCCACCAGACCGGCGGCGATTTCCTTCCGCCCGAGCCGGGAGAAAGCGAGCAGATCGTCGATGAGCTGGCCCATGCGGCGCGTGTTCTGGTCGATGACGCCCAGCAGCCGCTGCGCCTCGGGATCGAGCTGCGCGTGATGATCCTCGAGCAGAATGCGGGCGAAGCCGTGGACCGCGCGCAGCGGAGCGCGCAGGTCGTGAGATACGGAGTACGAGAATGCCTCCAGCTCGGCATTCGTCCCTTCGAGGGCCTTCGTGCGCTGGGCAACTTGCGCCTCGAGATGGTGATGCGAGCGCGACACTTGCTCGGCCATCGTGTTGAACGAGCGCGCCAGCCGTCCCAGCTCATCGTCGCGCCGAACCGATACGCGCTGGTCGAGATCACCGGCCGTCAGCGCTTCGGCGGCGTGGGTCACCTCGCCCAACGGCCTCGTCAGGAGCCGGCGACTCCCCCACCAGGCGATTAGCGCTCCGACGATGACGATCAGCAGGGCGAGCGGCGCCATCCCCGTCAGGTACGCGCGCGCGGGTGCGGACACCACTCGATTGGGCAGCTCGGCGACGACCATCCAGGGCGTCCCGGAAACTGGCGCCGCGCTCGCGCGCATCGTCTCGACTCGTTCGTAGCGGACCGGCGTACGGCTGTTGAGCACGGTCGCCGGCGGCGCGGGAACGATCCGGGCGAAATCGGTCCAGGGATCACCCGTCGCGTTGCCGAGCAGCAACCGGACGTCGCCGCCCGCCAGGCCGGTGAGCGTCGTGCGGGTACGCTCGCTGAGATTCATATGCGCGACCTGCTGTACGATCCCGCCGCCGCGTTCCGCATCGTTCCCCTCGCCCCCACCTACCGCAGCAGCGATCGCGATAAAGAGCGTGGTATCCCGGCGCATCAAGGGGCCGTATCGGGCCGAGTCCTTTCCGGGGGAGACGTACACGCTGTCAGCGACCGAGAATCGTCCGGTGCGCAGCAGGAGCCTGCCACTGAAGTCGCGGAGCTCCAGGCCGGCGTTGCTCGCGGTGTCGGTAGTGACGCGCCGCATCGCCGCGAGCGCCGCTTCACGGCCACTGCGCCCGCCAGAACGCAGGAACGCGGCAATCGCCGGATCCTTCGCCAGCGTGGTGATGCGAACGCGTCCCTGTCCGGTTTGAAAGAGATCGGCGAGAACCTTGGTCGCGAGCGGGAGTCGCTTGTCGGCGAGGGCGCTGGAGGCTTGCCGGACCTCACCGTAGCCGATCGTAAGCTGCGTGATCGCGACCGCCACCAACAGAATCGTCACGAACAGCGGCAACTTGCGTTCGATGGACCAGTTCATCACGCCTCCAGGACCTCGCGTACTTTGCGCGTGATCGCTTCGGTGGTGAACGGTTTGGCGAGATAGGCGACGCCCGCTTCCAGCATGCCGTGATGGACGATCGCACCCTCGGGGTAGCCGGACATGAACAGCACGCGTAACCCGGGGCGCGCGGCCCGCAGCGTCTCGGCTAGCTTCGGACCGTTCGTGTCGGGCATGACGAGATCGGTCACCAACAAATCGATTGGACCTTCATGCCGGCGAGCGGCGTCGAGTGCCGAGCGACCGCGGTCAGCCTCAAGTACCTCATACCCCTGGGCCGCGAGCGCGCGATGCGTCAAGCGGCGCAGTTGTTCGTCGTCCTCCACCACCAGCACTGTCCCGCTGCCTTGACGCTCGGCCTCGACGGGGGCCGCTTTGCCGATATCCTCCGGCAAGGCGTCCACCGCCGGCAAGTAAATCTTGAACGTCGTCCCTTTGTTGGGCTCGCTGTACAACCAGATGTTGCCGCCGCTCTGCTTGACGATGCCGTACACCGTGGACAGGCCCAAGCCGGTGCCGCGCCCGGCAGGTTTGGTCGTGAAAAATGGCTCGAAGATCCGCGCTTTCGTCGCTTCCGTCATGCCGCATCCGGTATCGGTCACAGCGAGCATGACGTAATCGCCGGGAATCACCGAAACGTGCTTGGCCGCGTAGTCCTCACCGAGCGTGGCGTTGGCGGTCTCGATCGTCACCGTGCCGCCGTCGGGCATGGCATCGCGCGCGTTGATCGCCAGGTTCATGATGACTTGCTCGAGCTGATTCGGGTCGACGCGGGCCGCGTCGAGATCCTCCGCGAGCTGGGTCTCGAGCTCGATGTTCTCGGACATCAGCGACCGCAGCATCTTGTCGAGGTTCAGCACGACCCCGTTCACGTCGACGATGCGGGGCTCGAGCACCTGCTTGCGCGAAAACGACAGCAGCTGGCGCGTGAGGGCGGCGGCCCGGCGCGCCGCCTTGCGAATCTCCTCGATGTCCTCGCGCTGCTGGGCGTTGTCGCCGAGTTCGGCCGCGAGCAGATCGGAGTAGCCCACGATGGCGGTCAGGATGTTGTTGAAATCGTGTGCCACGCCGCCCGCGAGCTGGCCGACGGCTTCCATCTTTTGCGATTGCAACAGCTGTTCCTCGAGCAGCTTCCGCTCGGTAATTTCCGTCGCCACGCCGAGCATGGTGACCGCCTCTTCTCCGGGCAGCCGGAGCGGCAGTTTGATGGTTTGAAACCAGCGGGTCTGCTTTGTGTGAGGATTGGTGACGGGCTCTTCGGGAACGAACTTCGGGCGGCCGGATGCCATCACCTCGCGGTCGTCGCGCAAAAAGTGCGCGACCTCCTCCGCATTGGGGTTGAAATCGGCGTCGGTCTTGCCCACTAGTCCGTCAACGGTGGTGCCGTAAATCTCCGCCGTGGCCTGGTTCACGAGCACGAAGCGCCCTTCCCAATCCTTGACGAAGATCAGGCTCGGATTCGCATCGATGATCTCCCGCACCAGGCGCTCGTGGCGGCGCAGCGCCTGCCGTTCGCGCGCGCGCTCGAGCGCTTCGAGAATTGCGGGGCCGAGACGCACCAGGCGATCCTTGAGGACGTAGTCCGTCGCGCCTGCCTTGAGATACGAGACCGCCGTTTCTTCATTCAACGATCCCGTGACCAGGATGAAGGGGATGTCGGGAAGGATCGCGCGGGTCTGCTCCAGAGCCCTTCGCCCATCAAATGCGGGAAGGTTGTGATCGCTCAGGATCACGTCCGGGGCGAAGTCCTTGAGCGCGGCGAGAAACGATGCTTCGCCCGTCACACGTTCGATTTGAGGTGGTGGAGTCAGTCGCCCCAGCTCATGAGCGATGAGCTGCTCATCGTTCGCATCGTCCTCCAGCAGCAGCACGCGCATCGCTGGCATGAACACAGTTTTGGTGATGCGGGAAAACGTGTCTGTCGGCGGTAAGGAAATCCGCTGGTAGGGGTTTGCCTACGTCGAATTACGACATCGAGCGCAGGGCCGCCGCACTCACCAGCCCATGCTGCGTCGCATAGAAGGTGAGCTCGGCGTTGGATCGCATCCGCAGTTTGTGGAGCAAACGCGCGCGGTACGTCGTCACTGTCTTCGGCGAAAGACCAAGCTGGCGACTGATCGCCGTGATGGGACGACCGGCGGCGAGGAGGCGCAAGACCTCCAGCTCGCGGTCGGACAGCTGCTCGTGTGGCGCCGGGGGTGGCCCGCCGAGTCCGTCCGCGACCGCCTGTGCCATGGCCGGGCTCAGGTACTTATGCCCCGCCATGACACGCTCCAGTGCGCGCAGCAACTCCTCGGGCGCCGACTCCTTTGTGAGATAGCCGGAGGCGCCCATCTCCAGCATTCGCAGGGCGAGCTGGTCCTCGGGGAACATCGTGAGGATCAACACGGGCAGCTGCGGTCGCGCTGCGTGTAGCTCGCGGAGGACCTCGAGGCCGTGCCGGTCGGGCAGGCCGAGGTCGAGCAAGACGACATCCCATCGTTCATTGGAGGCAAGCGTCATCGCTTCCGCGGCGGTCCCCGCTTCTCCGAATTGGACGCCGTCGGGAAATCCCTGCAGGATCTGGATCAGCCCCCGCCGTACTAGCGCATGGTCGTCGACGACGAGGATGCGAATCATCGGCGGGTAGCCGATGCCGATGGCGGAAACCAGGCCGCGACGCGCGTTCCCCCTTCCTGGCGGGGCACGACTTCCAGGACGCCGCCAAGCGCGGCGGCCCGCTCGCGCATCCCCAGGATCCCGAGCGAGCCTGGTCCCACGGTGCCGGCCTCGGTGATACCGGTGCCGTCGTCGTTGATCTCGAGCGTCACGCATCCACTCTTCATGCCCAGCGCGATGTCCACGCGCGTGGCACCCGCGTGGCGCAGGACATTGGTGAGGGCTTCCTGAACGATTCGGAACAGCGCGGTCCCGAGCTCACCATTGATCGCGTCATTCGTCGCACCAATCGTTGCCTCGCATTGGATGCTGGTCCGCCTCGAGAAATCCTGCGCCAGCCACTCGAGGGCGGCGGGCAGGCCCAATTGATCGAGGATCGGCGGCCGCAGATCGGTCGCGATGCGGCGCACACTCTTTACGAGGTCATCGACCATCCGCGTGGTTTCATGCAGCCTGGCGCCGAGCCCGGACGCGTCTCGGCAAGCGGCCTCCTCGGCCGCGGAGAGCTGCAGCTTCAGGGCCGTGAGCGCCTGGCCCAAACTATCGTGAATCTCGCGGGCGATCCGCGTGCGCTCGTCCTCCCGGATATCCTGTTGCCGAGTAGCCAGACTGCGAAGCGCCGCGCGTGAGGCGCGCAGTTGTTCTTCGGCGCGCTTGGCCTCCGTGATGTCGCGGTAAGTGCCCAGCGTGCAGTCCTGGCCGCCGAGCTCGATGCGGACGAGCGAGAGCAGTCCCGTACGGGGTGGACCGCCGGCCGCCTTCACCTCGAGCTCGATATCGGTGACGACGCCAGTCTTCGTGAGCATATCGATGATCCCGGGCCGCCGCGCCGCATCGATGACGCCGAGTTCGACCGTCGTGCGCCCGATGATTTCGTCCCGCGGGCGGTTCACGAGGCGGGTGAACGCTTCATTCGCATCCAGCACCGTGCCGTCAGAGAGACGTGTGATCAGGAGCGGCAGGGCATTCGCGTAAAACGCCTTACAAAACCGCTCTTCGGACTCGACCAAGGCCCGCTCGGCGATCCGGCGGCGGGAGATGTCCCGCGTGATTCCCAGCAGTGCCTGAATCGTCCCGGCCGCGTCGCGCAATGGCACGGCGTGGGTCGCGAGCCAGCTGCGTTTGCCCTTCAGACCGACGATCTCGAACTCGAGCGTCCCGGATTCGCCGGCAAAAACGCGGCGGTGTAACTCGGCGAACGCGGCACGGTGCTCGGGAGCAACGATGTCCACGATCGGGAGACCGCGGAGCACGTCGATGCAGTCGGCCTGGACCATCGCGAGGCCGGCCGGATTCATATCCAGCAACCTCCCCTGTGCGTCGACGAGCTTTACGCACTCGGGCTCGCTTTCGATAATCGTGCGCAGCCGAGCCTCGCTCTCTCGTAACGCGTCCTCGGCGCGACGGCGCTCCGTGATGTCGAACGCGAGCCCAACCACTCCCACGATGGGCCCGCTACCGTCGCGCAGCGGCTCGACGCGCGCGCTGAAGATGCGGCCCTGGAAGCGGGTTTCGTAGAACGCGGACTGGCCCCCGAGCGCGGCGCGATGCGCCGCCAGGACGGTCTCGCGGTCCTCCGGATCGACGAACATTCCGATCGGGATGCCATCGGCAGTCCCCGGCAGCTGGTCAAACACCGCGAGTACGCCGCCGGACCGCGACGTCAGCTGGAGATCGGCATCGGTCGACCACATGACGGCGGGCATCTGGTTCACGAGCTTGATCAGGTGCTCGGCAGCGATCGGCGTCGCGGCGTGCAACATGGCGCTACGGTACTCCCTTGGGGCTCACGCGTCCAGCACGTCGCGCACCTTGCGCGCGAGGCTGTCGGGCGAAAAGGGCTTCTGCAGGAAAGCGCTTCCAGCCGGCAGGCTGCCGTGCGCGACGACTGCATCGCCGGGGTAGCCGGACATGTAGAGCACGCGGATGCCGGGCCGCTGCGCGGCGAGCTTGTCGGCGAGCTCCCGGCCGGACTTGCCCGGCATCACCACGTCGGTCACGAGCAGGTGAATGGTCCCGCCATGGCGCTCCACCACGCGGAGCGCCGCGGCTGCATCCGACGCCGTCAGGACGATGTAGCCCTGCGCTTCGAGCGCGCGACGGCTCAAGGTGAGCACCGCGGGCTCGTCTTCGACGACGAGAACGGTCTCGGTGCCGCGTGCGGGTCGTCCCCGGTGGGGACTGGCCGGCGCACTCGATGGCGTCGCGATTCTGGGCAGATAGATCTTGAAGCTCGACCCCCGTCCCACCTCGGAGTACACGGAGATGTAACCGCCGCTCTGTTTGACGATGCCGTACACGGTGGCGAGGCCCAGCCCCGTTCCGCGACCGACTTCTTTCGTCGTGAAGAAGGGCTCGAACAGGTGGGCGCGGACGCCGGCATCCATGCCCACTCCGGAATCGGTGACGGCGAGCATCGCGTACGGCCCGGGCACGGACCCGAGGTGCGTCTGCGCGTACGTCTCGTCGAGGTCGACATTGGCGGTTTCGATCGTCAGCTTGCCGCCGTCCGGCATCGCATCGCGGGCATTGACCGCGAGATTCACGATCACCTGCTCGAGCTGATTGGGATCGGCGCGGACCCGCCCGAGATCGGGCGCGAGCACGGTGACGAGCGCAATGTGCTCGCCAATGAGGCGGCGGAGCATCTTGTCCATCTCCGCGACGACGCCGTTGAGATCGAGCACCTCGGGCTGGAGCATCTGCCGCCGGCTGTAGGCGAGCAACTGGCGGGTCAGCGAAGCCGCCCGCTCGGACGCCTTGCGGATCTCCTCGACATCGCTTCGCTTGGCATCGCCCGGCGGCAATTCCCGCAGGAGGAGCTGCGTGTTGCCGAGGATCGCCGTCAGGAGGTTATTGAAGTCATGGGCGATGCCGCCCGCGAGCTGGCCGACCGCTTCCATCTTCTGTGATTGGCGGAACTGCTCCTCGAGATGGCGTTGCTCGGTCACGTCCCGTTGCGTGCCCCACACGCGCACGAGATGACCATCTTCGACGAAGCCGACCACGTTATTAAGGAAGACGCGCGGCCGTCCGTCCCGATCGTGCTCGCGCGTTTCAGAATCGGACACCCGGTAACCGGCACGAATGAAGGCACGGATCTGCTCACGGTTGGTCGGATCGCTCACGTTGTGCAGGTCGGCAAGGCGCGTTTCGACCAGATCGCGGGCTTCGTTGTAGCCGTACATGCGCGCCATCGCGTCGTTGCACTCGGCGATGCGCGCGCCCGCGTACAGCCGATCGATCTGCTCTTCTTCCGAGAGGGTAGTCGGGACGGGTGGATCGATCTCCAGCCGCGAGACCCCCTCCGAGCTCTGCGCGATGAATGCGCGATAGCGCTCCTCGGCCCGCCGGCGGTCCGACACGTCCATGCCGATCGCGAGCCAGCCACCGCCGGTGAGCGGCGCGTTCGCCCAGATCGTGTCCAGGACGGCGCCGCGCCGCGTGCGGGTCCGGAAGTCGGTCCACTGGCCGACCGGTGCCCCAATGGAATCACGCAGCCGCTGCCGTTCGGCGGGGTCCGGGTACAGGTCCGCAAAGATGTCGCGCTGGCGCGCCTCCGCGAGGTCGTATCCGAGCGTGTGCGACCATTCGCGGTTGCCCCATTGGATGCGACCCTGCTCGTCGAGGAATACGAGCATCACCGGAATATTGTCGACGATCCGCTGTAGCAGCTCACTCTGTTCGCGCCAGGCGTCCTCGACGCGCTTGCGCTCGATCGCCATGGCCATCTGCGAGGAAACGAACGTCAGGATGTCGAGCTCACTCGGCCCGTAGCGCACGCCCTGGGAATACGTCTGCGTGACGACGACTCCGATGGTGCGATCCTTCACCTTCAGCGGGACGCCGAGCCAGTCGATGGATGGCGTGCCGATCAGCTCCGCTTCGCCGGCGGCGACGAGACGCTCGTACACTTCCGGCGTGGCGAGCAGCGAGTGGCCGGTCCGGAGCACGTATTCGGTCAGTCCCTTGCGCAATTTGCGTGGCGGGATGTCGCGGGCCGTGTCGTACTCGTCCACGAAGTAGGGAAACTCGAGCCGGTCGTCCTTCTCGTTGTAGAGCGATACGTAGAAATTCTTGGCCGGCATCAGCTCGCCGACGATTTCATGAATCGCGCGCAGTAGCTGCTGGAGGTTCTCGGCGGTGTGCGCCGTGTGTGAGATGCGGTAGACTGCTTCCTGCACGCATTCAGCCCGGCGCCGCGCCGTCACATCGCGGAAGCTCCAGACCCGGCCCACTGAGCGCCCATCCAACCGCAACGGAATCGAGTAGCGCTCGAGAACCCGGCCGTCCTTGAACGTGAGGACGTCGAAGCTGTCGGACTCGGGCTCGGCATACCGCTCTTCGATGCCATCGACGAAGAGCTCCGGATTCACGAGCTGGTCCTTCACGTGCTGGATCAAGCGGCGGCGACCGGCGGGGTCGTCATTGGCGGCGATGAACGATGCCGGAACGCGCCACATTTCCTCGAAGTGTCGATTGTGCGAGACGATCTTGCCGCCCAAGTCGACGACGAGAATGCCGTCGGCGGTGGATTCCAACGTCGCCTGAAGCACCGAGACGGTCAGGGAATCCGCGACCCTACGGGGTTTCTTCGCCCTGTTCGGTGAGTTCCGACCGCGCGCAGACATGGGCCGAATTTACGGGAGACGGCCCCCGTGACCAGCCTCACGGGCTACAGCAGCGTATCGCACCTAGCTTTCGCACCCTTCCTTCCAGCCCGGAGCAGGAGTGCGCCCGAAGCGGTTTCGGTGGCTTGGCGTCGCGGAAACGAACCGCGCGGAGCAACAGTTGCGCGCGGCGGCGCGTCAGCAGGAAGCCGTGGCTCACCTCGGCCAGCAGGCGCTCGCCGGGGCGCTCCCGGTCGACCTGTTCGACACCGCGGCCACGCTGCTGGCGCGCGGGCTCGACGTCGAGTTCAGCGAGATTCTCGAGCTCAAACCTGAGCACCGCAGCCTGCTGCTGCGCGCGGGTGTGGGATGGCGCGAGGTCGCGGTCGGGAGAACGCTGATCACGACCGACAGCGGCGCGCTGGCAGGCTACGCGCTGAATGCCGCCGGACCGCTGGTCATTGAGGATCTCGCCGCCGACATCCGCTTCAGCGTTCCTCCTCATCTCGAAGCGCACGACATCGCCAGCGGCGTGTGCGTCGTCGTGCAGGGCCGCGAACGTCCGTGGGGCGTGCTCGGCGCGTACAGCGCGCAGCTGCGGGAGTTCAGCGGACCCGACGTCCTGTTCGTCCAGGCGCTCGCGCACGTGCTCGCGACCGCGCTCGAGCGCGCGCGGGTCGAGGAAGCCCTGCGCAAGAGCGAAGAGCATTTTCGCTCCCTGACCGAAAATGCCTCCGACATCGTCACGATTCTGGGCGATGACGGCATCATCCGGTACGTGAGCCCGTCGGTTCAACGGTTGCTGGGATACGGCGCCAACGAATTGCTGGGGCGTAACGCGTTCGAATTCATGCACCCCGACGATCTCGCGCCCGTCATGGAAGCGCTGGCCGACGCGATTCAGCGTCCCGGGTCGCCCCAAACCGCGACGTTCCGCTTCAAGCACGCGGACAGCTCGTGGCGGATCCTGGAATCGATCGGTCAGGCGAAGCTCGATCAGCCGAACGCGTACAGCGTGATCGTAAACTCGCGTGACATCACGGAGCGTGTGTTGCACGAGCAGATGCTCCGCACCAGCAAACAGCGGCTCCGCACGGTCGTCGCGGGCGCGCCCGTCATTTTCTTCTCGCTCGATCCCAAGGGCGTGTTCACGCTCGTGGAGGGGAAAGGCCTGCACTCGCTCGGTGTCCGGCCGGGCATGCTGCTCGGGAAGTCGTTTTTCGAGTTGCTCGGGGATGTGCCGCAGGCGGTCGCCGATGTGCGTCGGGCACTCGCGGGCGAGTCGTTCACGGCGCGGGTTGAGCTGTTCGGGTTCGAGTTCGAGGCGCAGTACTCACCGGTGCGCGAGCGCGATGGCAGCATCTCCGGCGTCGTGGGTGTGGCGACGGACATCACCGAGCGTCGCCGCGCGGAAGAAGCAGCGCGCCGCGCCGACGCTGCCAATCGCATGCTGGTCCAGCAGGCCCCCTTCGGTATCTTCCGCGCGACTCCCGAGGGCGCCTTCCTGTCGGTGAATCCAGCGCTCGTCGACATGCTGGGATATGAGTCGGAGGCGGAGTTGTCGAGCCGCAATCTCGATCGCGACGTCTTCAAAGAGCCGGCCGCGCGCGCCCGCTATCTCGCGCAGATGAACGCCGCTTCCGGGGCCGTCGAAAGCCAGGCAGTGTGGCGGCGCAAGGATGCCGAGCCGATCACGGTGCGTCTCTACGGCCGCTCGGTGCGCTTCGAGGATGGTCGCGTGGAGTGTCACGAAGTCTTCGCCGAGGATGTGAGCGAGCGGCGCGGACTCGAGGAGCAGCTCCGCCAGGCGCAGAAGATGGAGGCGATCGGCCAGCTCACTGGCGGCATCGCGCACGACTTCAACAATCTCCTGACGATCATCCTGGCGAACGCGGAACTGTTGTCGCGGGGACCCGACGAAGCGAGCCTGCGCGACATCGTTTCCGCGGCGGTCAGCGGTCGGCTGATGGTGAATCAGCTGCTGGGATTCGCACGCCGCTCGACGCTGTCGCTCGAGTCGGTGCACCTGGGCCAGCTCTTGAACGATCTCGCCGCCGTCTTGCGGCGAGTGCTGCCGGCGGATATCGAGCTGCTCGTCTTTGCCGACGAGGACCTGCCCGAGGTATCCGCGGACGGCCATGCGGTCGAACAAATCCTGCTGAACCTCGTGAACAACGCCCGTGATGCGATGCCGGATGGCGGGGTGCTGCGGCTCGAGACGAGCTGCACGTGGATCAGCGACGCGCACCGCGAGGTGCTGGGCCCCGGCGCCGCATCGGAGTACGTGTGTCTCGCGGTCGACGACACTGGCCTCGGCATGGACGAGGCGACACGGCAGCGCGCGTTCGAACCGTTCTTCACGACCAAACCGGTCGGCAAGGGGACAGGCCTCGGACTCGCGACGGTCTACGGGCTCGTGAAGCAGCACGGCGGCTTCGTCCAGATCGACAGCGCCCCGGGCGCCGGGACGCGGTTGCGCATCTATTTCCCGGTGGCGGAAGAGACGACGCGACGCCGTGCCTCCGGATCGCACGAGCAAGTGACGGTACCGACGGACGGCGGGAAGGAGACGGTGCTCGTCGTGGAGGACCAGGCCCAGCTGCGCCGGGCGACGGTGTACACCCTGGAGCACGCGGGATACAGCGTCCTCGCCGCCGGCGACGGGATGGAGGCGCTGCAGCTGCTGCGCCAACACCCCGCGCCGATCCACCTCGTCTTCACCGATCTCGTGATGAGCCGGCTGGGGGGCCGCGGGCTGTATCAGATCGATCGCCGCGAAGGACGGCAGACGCCTTTCCTCTTTACCAGCGGTTACGCCGGAGCGGGGCGGGGCGAGGACGCGCTTGATCCGGCGTTGCCGTTCCTTCCGAAGCCGTGGACGAGCGCCGACCTCTTAGCGCGCGTGCGGCAGGTGCTCGATGAGGCCAGCGCTCGTGGTTAGTGGCAGCCGGGAGGACAGCGAGAGACCGCCGCACGATTGGGGATGATGCCCAGGGGGCGGACCTCCCCGGCAGGCTCCGCTACGACAAGGGCGATGGCCTTGGCGTGGACAACGAGGCCTAGATAGCCCAGATTGCCAGGCATACAGCGGCGCCCACTCGCCGCGGCCCGCCGGGACGTGTACCGACGACTCGTGTGAGACCAGGTGCGACGCGAATGATCGAGGACACCAACCGGCGCGTATTGAGCGATCGCCGCACCGGGTTCGACCGGCGAATCAGCGACCGGCGGCGGTGGCCGCTGCTGGCGAATCCCGTCCCCGAGCGCCGCGTGGGGAACTTGAGAACGCCCGGACCGCGGCGGCGGGTGGTCCGGCGTTCAGGGGAACACGCGCGCCTCCTCGCGCGAGTCCGCCACCGTCTTTATCCCACGCCGCTCCGGCCGGACCCGTTCGACATGTTGCTCGCCGACACGACCAGGCAGCTCGTCGGGCGTGTGCTGGATATCGGCGCCGGACGGGGCGGCATCCGGCCCCGCTTCACACCGGGACACGTACTCCTCATCGGATGCGACCCCACGGACGCGGTGTCCAAGAACCCGACGATTGACTGGGGCGTCCAGTGCGATGGGGGGCGACTGCCGTTCGACGACCAGTCCTTCGATGTCTGCTACATGCGATACGTCATCGAGCATCTGCGGGACCCGCGTCGAGCATTCGAGGAAGCCTATCGAGTGTTGCGGCCCGCAGGACGCTTCGTGTTCGTAACGCCGAACGCCTGGTATTACGCGTCGATCGCCGCGCGCGTGATTCCCAGCCGCGCCCATCCAAGAGTGGTGCATTGGTTGACCGGGCGTCACGAGAGCGACGTGTACCCCACCTTCTACGCCGCGAACACCCGAGCACGGTTGCGTGACCAGCTGCACGCGGTCGGCTTTCGTGAGCGCACGCTGGCGTTCCACCAATGGGGAAGCGGTCACGGGTATATCGATTTTTCGGTGCCGACGCTCCTCGTCGACTGGGCCTACGAGCGAGTCGTGAACAGCACGCCCCTCCTCCAAGCGGCGCGCCGGATGATCGTCGGGGATTTCGAGCGTCCCCCCCAAGACGAGCAGCGGGCGCGGCCGTCGGTCGCCTTCGACCGCCGGCGCGTCGACAAGGTCCCCGCGGCTCGCGCCGGCACGCGATTGGGAGCGGCGGTCGCCGTGCTCGCCGCACTCGACCGTGCCAAGCTCCGTTACTGTCATTGGAAGAGCGTGTGGTCGCTCGAGCGGTCGCTCGCGGGCAAAACGGATCTCGACCTGCTGGTGGACCGGCGGCAGTCGCGTGAGATGCAGGAGACGCTCCACCGCTGTGGCTTCAAGCGGTTCGTCGCCACCGAGGCGGCCGGGTACCCCGGTGTGGAAGACTATCTAGGGATCGACGCCGCGGCCGGTCGGCTGATTCACTGCCACGTGCACTATCGCCTCATCTTCGGACAACCAAACATCAAGAGCTACCGGCTGCCATGGGAAGAGCAGTTGCTCACGTCACGACGCTACGACGGGAGCACAGGTGTCTACGTGCCCGAGCCCGATCTCGAGATGTTGGTGCTCCTCGTCCGATACGCCATCAAGCTGCGTCTGCGGAACGTCTTGGGATACCTCGGGGGGCGCAACTGGTTGGGCGAGCTCGGGGCGGAGTACCAGTGGCTACGCGGCCGCGTCGATCCGGACGGGGTGGGTCGGCTGTGCCGCGAGCTTTTGGGCGACGAGGCGGCGGTAGCGCTCCAGGACTTGCTGAATGCGTCGCCCACGCTCCTGGGGATGATTCGTTTTCGGCGAGTGGTCGTGCGGCGATTGGCGCTCTTTCGGCGTCACAGCGTCGTCACGCGTGTGCTCCGCCGGTGGCACAGCGAGGTAGTTGCCCTGCGGGCGGCGATCGGCCGCATGCGGTTAGACACCACGCGACCGCTCCGGCGCACCGTGCCCACGGGCGGCGTGCTGATCGCCTTCATGGGACCGGGCGGATCCGTCAAGTCCGCCATGGCCCGGGCCGCCGCCACCCTGCTCGCGGAGAAGCTCGACGTCCTCCTGATCTACTTCGGGAGCGGCCACGGCCCCGGCTCGCTCCTGCGCTGGCCACTCGACATGGCGCGCGCCGCCGCCGCATGGCTCGGTCTGTTGCCATGGGGCCAGGGCCTCCAGCCCGCTGCCGATCCCGCCGGGTCGACCACCCGCCCCGCACGACGCGGACCGCTCTTGACCGCCGCGCTCATTCTTTTTGCGCTCACGCTCGCGCTCGAGAAGCGACGCAAGCTCAAGCGGGCCTGGAGTGCGCGGGACGCGGGGATCGTCGTGCTCGCCGACCGCTACCCCCAGGCACAAGTGTGCGGGTTCAACGACGGGCCGCTCCTCGCCCACCTCGCGAACCATCGAAGTCCGGTGCTCCGCTGGCTGGCCCGCCTCGAAGCCGCGGCGTACGTGACGGCACAGCGCTATCCGCCGGACCTGGTGATAAAGTTGCACGTCACACCGGAAGCCGCCGTGCGCCGGAAGACCGACGGCAACGTTACCGAGGTGAAGCGCCGGCTCGGCGCACTTCAGACCCTGACGTACCCGTTCCCCACTGAGGTCGCGGACGTCGATGCGGACCGCCCGCTCGCGGCGGTACGCCGGGACGTGTACCGACTCGTGTGGGACCAGATCTGACCGCCCGGCACCGTGCAGCAAGCGCGCTGTAGGGTGTCGCCGACTGGCACGGCGGTGCCGCACCGGAAACATTGCGAGATATGGCCCGCATCCTTGTCATCGACGATCAGGAGCCCATCCGGCGCATCGTGCGCCGGGCGCTGGAGAACGAGCGACACGAAGTATTGGACGCGAGTGACGGCGAGCTGGGAATGCAGCTCCTGGAGCGGGAAACGGTGGACATTGTGATCACCGACATCTTCATGCCCGGTCAAGACGGCATCGTCACCCTGCGCGAGATCCGCAAGAAATTCCCCTCGCTCAACGTCATCGTGATGTCTGGTGGTGATTCGACCGGAATGCTGGATTTGCGCAAGGATGCCGAGCTGCTCGGCGCGGTGAAGAGCCTGCAGAAGCCATTCACCGCGCGAGAGATCGTCGACCTGGTTGGAGAAGTGCTCCAGTCCTAGGGCCCCTGGCCCCTCGAATCGTCAAACTGTCACATACTATTAAGGCAATGGACCTCCGCCAGCTGCGTTATTTCGTCGCTGTCGCTGAAGAGCTCCATTTCACGCGCGCGGCCCGTCGTCTTCGGGTTGCACAGCCGACGTTGAGCCTCCAGGTCCGTATGCTGGAGAAGGAGCTCGGCGTCACGCTCCTCAAGCGCAACAAGCGTCACGTCGAGCTGACGCATTCGGGGCGCGTCTTTCTGGCCGACGCAAGACGTCTGCTTACCAATGTCGCAGAAGCGATTCAGGCTGTGCAGTCCGCGGAGGCCGGCCGGCTTGGCCGACTGGTACTGGTGTGCGGACCTACCGCTGCGTACGCCGGGCTGCTCGGAGTGCTGGAACGCTACCGCCGTCTCTCTCCTCTGGTCGATGTGCACGTGCTTGAATCCCCGGTGGTCGACGCGGTCGTGACGGTCGAGCAGGCGAAGGCGGACGTCGGTCTCGTCGTGCCGTACTTCGAATCGCCACTGCTGCAGCGGGAAGTCGTGCTGGACCTGCCGCTGCTCGCTGCGGTGCCGAAATCGCACGCGCTGGCATCCGCGGGAAGCGTCTCGTTGCATCAGCTCTCTCACGAGCCGTTTGTGTTGTTCGGGCAGCGGAGGGGGTCCGGTTTCTTCGAGCGCGTATTGGGGATCTGCCACGCTGCCGGATTCACGCCGCGAGTGCTCGAAGCGATGGAGCACCTGCACACGCTGCTGTACGTGGTCGGTGCCGGGTACGGCGTGTCGCTCGTCCCCGCCACCCTCGAGCCGACCGCTCATCGCGAGGTGGCGCTCATCCCGCTGCGCGACGCAGCCGCGACCGTCGAGTTCGCCATGGTCTGGCGCTTCGATCAGTCATCACCAGTCCTGCACGGCTTCATGGAGACGGTCCGAGCGTGGTGCAAGGAGATTCGGGACGCGCGCGGTAGCGAATAGCGGCTCAAGTTGCAATTTGCGTAGGGATGACAGGCTCTTGAGAGACCGCGACGGGGGCTGGCGGAGCTGGTTAAAGGACTGACCTGTATTGATTTACGAGCAGCTTACCAACAATTGGGCATGGGAAATGCCAATTACACATGAGAGAGTAATTTGTTTTCCAAATAACTGTCCTTAGCGGGGGTGGCTAGAATGAGTCGCAAGGGTTTCACACTCATCGAGCTTCTGATCGTGGTCGTGATCATCGGCATTCTGGCCGCGATCGCGATTCCGAAGTTCGCGAATACGAAGGAGAAGGCGTACCTCGCATCCATGAAGTCGGATCTTCGTAACCTCGTGACGGCCGAAGAGGCGTTCTTCGCCGACTCGGTCAAATACACGAGCGCGATCGGCGCGGGTGGTATTCAGTACGCGACGACCACCGGCGTGGTGGGCCCCACGATTACGGTGACGGCTGACGGGTGGACGGCCCGCGTGTCGCACACCACGACGACGAAGACCTGCGTGATTTACGTGGGTTCGACGGCGCTGGCGCCGGCTAACAAGGAAGGCGAGCCGAAGTGCCAGTAAGGCTGGAGTTCTAAGACATCGGATGACACAGAGAGGGACGGCGGGGAGCAATCCCCGCCGTTTCTTTTTTGGAGCTCCCGAGGCAGGACTCGAACCTGCGACCCGCCGGTTAACAGCCGGCTGCTCTACCAACTGAGCTACTCGGGAATGAGGCCGGGAAATATAGGGCTAGGAGCCAACCGCACCAAGAGCCTCACTTCGCGCCTCACCAAAGACGGCAAGTACCATTCCCACGAAAATCAGACCAGCTCCCGCCGCTTGGCCGAGGGAGAATGTCTCTCCCAAAAACCACCACGAGGTAAGCGCCGCGAACACCGGCTCGAAGCAGAAGATCAGCGACGCCCGGGCGGACGACATCTCGCGCTGCGCACGCATCTGCCACACGAGCGCGACCGCGGTCGACATGACGCCAAGAAACAACAGCGCGGCCCCAAGGCTCAACGACCAGTCGAATCGCAGTCGCTCCAGGATGAGTGCGGCGATCAGCGTGCCGATCGCCGTTCCCGGAAGCTGCAGCCACACCATGCGCTGCGCGTCGAACCGCTTTGAGAACTCCGACACCGCAACGATGTGGCCGCCGAACACGACCGACGTCACGAGCGTCCACAGGTCGCCCCGATTGAGACCGCCTGCATCCGGAGAGGTCAGGAAATAAATGCCGACGCCCGCGATGATGAGGGCGAGCAACACCATCCACCCCGTCCGATGCCTGAGTACGACGAGCGCGATGAACGGCGCCAGCACGGACGACATCGCCACGATGAATGCCGAGCGGGCCGGCGTCGTGTACTGCAGGCCGTAAGCTTGTGTCGCGAACCCCGAGGCCAGGAGCAGGGTGAGCAGTGCACCGGCCTGCAGTTCGGCACGCGAGAACCCGTCGCGGAGATTGACCAGCGGTGCGAGCACGATGGTCGCAAGCGTGAATCGGACAGCGAGGAAGAGCAGGGGGGACGCGGCGGTGAGCGCGTCCTTGACGACGACAAAGCTCACGCCCCACACCGCGGTCGCGGTGATCAGCAACAGATCGGCGCGACGCCGCGTCACGCCAGATCCCGCAAGTATCTTCCTGTCGCTGACTCCGGTACCTGAGCGACGTTCTCGGGTGTGCCCGCGGCCACGACCCGACCACCCTGGTCGCCCGCGCCCGGTCCCAGATCGATCACCCAGTCGGCGCGTTTGATGACGTCGAGGTTGTGCTCGATCACGAGCACGGTGTGGCCGGCGTCCACCAGCCGGTCGAGCACTCGACAGAGGACGCGCACGTCGTCGAGGTGGAGCCCCGTCGTCGGCTCGTCGAGGATGTAGAGCCGCCTACCCCCGCGGGCGCGCGCGAGCTCGCGCGCGATTTTCAACCGCTGCGCCTCACCACCGGATAACGTGGTGGCCGGCTGGCCGAGCCGCAGATAACCAAGCCCCACCTGCTGCAGATACCAGAGACAGCGGGCCAGCCGCGCGTGCCGATGCAGGCGTTTGATCGCTTGATCCACGGTCCACTCGAGCGCCTGCGCGATACTGTTGCCCTGCAGCTTGACGTCGAGCACCTCCCGCTTGAACCGCGAGCCGCCGCACACCTCGCACGGGACGAACACGTTCGCGAGGAATACCATCTCGATGAGGACGTGGCCGGCGCCTTCACAGGCTTCACAGCGGCCGCCTGCGACGTTGAACGAGAAGGTGCTGGGCGCATAGCCGCGCGCCTGCGCGAGCGGCTCGTTCGCGAACATCGCGCGCAGTTCGTCGAAAGCTTTCACGTAGGTGACGGGATTCGAGCGCGGCGTCCGCCCGATCGGCGCCTGATCGATGAGCACGACATCCTCGAGGTGCTCCCATCCCTTCAGCGATACCACGTCCCCCACCGGCTCGCCGAGATGCTGCTTCGCGGTGTGCTCGCCGCGGAGGCGCGACTCGAGCTGCCGATAGATGACGTCGTGCACGAGCGTCGATTTGCCCGAGCCAGAGACGCCGGTCACCGCGGTGAGGGTGCCGAGAGGAATGCGGACGTCGAGGCCCGTGAGGTTGTGCAGTCGAGCGCCGTTGACGTCGAGCCAGCGTACCGCCGGCCGGCGCGCCGACGGCACTCCGATCCGCTTTTCGCCCGCCAGATACTGGCCGGTCAGTGTCCCCGCTTCGCTGACCTTGGCCGCGGGTCCCTGATACACGAGCTGGCCGCCGGCGTCGCCACTGGCGGGACCAAGCTCGACCATCCAATCGGCCGCGCGCATCGCCGCGGGATCGTGCTCGACGACGACAACCGTGTTACCGCCGTCGGACAGCTTGCGCAGCAGGGCGAGCAGGCGATCGACATCGGCGGGGTGTAAGCCAATCGACGGCTCGTCCAGCACGTAGAGCGTGTCAACCAAGTGGGACCCGAGCGCGTTGGAGAGCGCGATGCGCTGCGCCTCGCCACCGGACAGGGTTCGCGTTTGCCGATCGAGTGTGAGATACCCGAGACCGACATCGTTCACGAAGCCGATCCGCGCACGCAGCTCACCGAGGATGTGATTCGCGACCTGCTGCTGAAACGCGGGCAGGTCGAGATGGTCCAACCAGGTCGCGAGATCGGCGGCAGTCAGCGCGGACGCCTCGGCTATCGTCCTGCCGGTCACGCGCACTGCGAGCGCTTCGGGCTTGAGCCGCGCCCCGCCACATCCCGGACACGTTTTCGCGAGCTGGTATTGCCGCAGGAATACGCGGATGTACTGCTTGTACCGCTTTGCCTCGAGGCGCTCGAGAAACGGGAACATGCCAAGGTAGCGGCCGCCCTCGTTGTGCAGGAGGAAGTGCCGCTCACGCGCCGGGATGTCCTGCCAGGGCGCGTCGAGGGGGATGCCACGAGCACGGGCAGTCTCCCGCAGCAACCGCCGGCGGCCCTCGTACCGCGGCTTGGTCCACGGATCAAGGGCGCCGTGGGCCAGTGACCGCCTCGGATCAGGCACAAGCAACGATTCGTCGTACTCGAGTACCGCTCCGAAGCCGTTGCAGCTCGGGCATGCGCCGCGGGGATTATTGAAGGAAAAGAGGGTCGGCGTGAGCGCCGGTGCCGCGCAGCCGCAGGCCGAACAGGCGGGGTGCTCCGAGAAGCGCCGGCGATCGCCGTTGTTCAACGCCAGGGCTACGCCCTCGCCTTCGCTGAACGCGGTTGCGATCGCGTCGGCCAGTCTCCCGCGATTTGTCTCGACGGCATCGATGCGATCGACGATGATGAGCACGTCCTTGCCCGCTCGTACGCGTTGCTCGGCGCCATCGTCATCCAGGCGCAGGAGCTCGCCATCGACCTGCGCACGCACGAATCCCGCTGCCCGAAGTTGTGCGGCAACTTCGACATCCGGCCGGTTGGCAGATGCCGGCAAGGGGAAAGACACCAGAACCGGAAATTCCGCATTCCGCATTCCGAAATCCGCAATTACCGAATCCACCACCTCCTGCACGGTATCCCGCTTTACCTCGCGCCCGCATTGCAGGCACGTCTGCGTGCCCGCTCGTGCCCACAAAAGCCTTAGGAAATCGGCGATTTCCGTCGCCGTGCCGACAGTCGAACGGCTCGACGTCGTGGGATTTTTCTGCTCGATCGCGACAGCAGGCGACAGCCCCTCCATCGCATCGACCAGCGGCTTGGGCATCCGCTCGAGGAATTGCTTGGCGTAGGTCGACAGCGACTCGATGTATCGCCGTTGCCCTTCGGCATACAGCGTATCGAAGGCGAGCGAGCTTTTTCCCGACCCCGATGGTCCAGTGATCACCGAGAGCGCCCGGCGCGGGAACTCGACCGTGATGCCTTTCAGATTGTGCTGGCGTACGTTGCGGAGAACGACGCGCTGGGGAGGCTGATGCATAACCGGGAAAGATAACGTAGTTTCGGCCCGTGCCCTTAGCGCTGACCCCGCGTCTCCTCCGTCGTGGCCTAGAGCTGTTCGCCGTCATTTCCTTCTGCGGAGTCACACTCCTCGTTGGCTATTACCTGATTCGATTCGGCGATCGGGTCGATGTCTTCCTCACACCATTTCTGCGGCTGCACTGGGGCTGGGTGCTGGTGGGCCTCGTGCTCGCTTCGATGGACTGGGTAGGGGGCGGGCTTCGGCTCTGGGTCTCCACGCGCTACGTGCATCCCGGGGTGAGACTGCGGGACATGATCCTGGCGGGCGGCTTCGGGGCGTGGGGGGCGTACCTCACGCCTTTTCAGTCCGGGTCCGCCCCGATGTCCACGTGGGTCATGAAGCGCGCCGGGGTGCCCGTCCCCGTCGCGCTCAGCTCCATCTTCGTCACGTTCATCGCGACCGTCGGCTTCTTCGCGATTGCGGGACCGCTCGCCGTCTGGCTGGGAGCGGGGAAGTCGCTCGCCCAGCATGGCCTGGTGCTCGGCATCACGCTCTACGACCTCTTCAAGACCAGCCTCACGATATTCGGTGTGATCGGGTTGCTTATGCTGATGGCCATCGTGGCTCCCGGCCTGGTCAAACGCTTCCTCCAGCGGCTTGTGGAGCGGATGGGGCGGCGCAGCCCAAGAGTGGCGGAGCGGATGGAGATGCTGTCTGCCGGCGTCGATCGCGCGCACGACTGCATGGTGGCGTTCGGTTCACCACGGGGGTTGCTGACGCTGCTGCTGGCTATTGTGATCTCGGCGCCCTCGCACGCGAACAAGCTGCTGGCGGGTTACGTCACACTCCGGGTCCTCGGCATCCCGGCCAACTTTGCAGACATCCTCCTGCTGCAGACGCTCATCTCATTCCTACTCTATTTTGCACCTACGCCGGGCGGGTCGGGTCTCGCCGAGTTGACGTCGGCCGCGGTGATGTCGATCTACGTTCCGCGCGAGTTGACGCCGAGTTACACCTTGATTTGGCGGTTCATCAACAGCTACGCGACGGTGATCGCCGGCTCGCTGATCTTCTGGTATTGGCTGCGCCGCGGCCTGATCGGACGCGAAGAGACCGTCGGGATCACCTAACTGCAGCTTCCTTGCCCGGTTACACCGCCGGGCGTAACTTGACGGCCTGACCAAGGATCGGGGAGTGCACGCGCATGGCTTTGCTTGAAATGGGCGGGCGGGGGGGACAGAGCTTCACACTCCCGCAGGGAGACGTGCTGCTCGGATCCGATCCGAGCAGCGCAATCCCACTCGCCGTTCCAGGTGTCCTCCCGCGACATGCGAAGCTGAAATCTCTGCCAGACGGACAGGTCGTCATTTCAAAAGCAGTTCCCGAAGCTGAAGTTCTGATCAACGGCGTCCGCCTGGGCGCGGAGCCGACCCCCCTCCTCCATGGCGACAAGGTCGAGATCGCGGGGCAGGAGCTGACCTTCGTCGACGAGCGGCGGAGCGGCAGTACGCAGTACGTGCAAGCCATGAGCGTGCCGCAGGCGATGGCGCAAGCCAAGGCTGAAGCCAAAGGAGGCAAGGCCACCGCCAACACCGGTGGCCGCGTTGTTTCACTCACGGACGGCAGGGAATACGCCGTTGCCGGCTCGTCCCTAGTCTTTGGGCGGGACGCGTCGTGCGACGTGGTGGTGCCGGGCAAGGATGTGTCGCGCCGCCATGCGGAAATCGTGCCGACGCCAAAAGGTTACTTGCTCGTCGATTCCAGCACGAACGGCACCTCCGTGAACGACGTGCGGGTGGAAGGCCAGCGGTTGCTTGCTCGCGCGGACGTGATCACGATTGGCGAAGAGAAGTTTCGGTTTTACGCGGATACGGTTGCTCCGTCTCCCCCAACTGCAAACCCTTCCTCCACCGTTCCTCCCCCCTCCGTTCCCCCAACCAAGGGCTCGGCACCCGCGGTGGGTGAAAGACTCAGGGAGACCGTCCACGGCGTGTCGGCGGCTCCTCCGCCGTCCGCACGACCTTCGGGTGGGGCTCTTGCGAATTTTCTGGTGCGCGCCGGCGCGCTGAAGGGGCAACGCCTGATCGTCAAAACGCCCGTGGTCAATATCGGACGGGCGGACTACAACGACGTTGTATTCCCCGACGAATCCGTGTCCACGACCCACGCGAAGCTGCAACGGCGCGAAGGCGTATGGGTCTTGGTGGATCTCGACTCGACGAACGGCACATTCATCGACGGAGATCAGGTGAAAGGGGAGGCGCCGCTGGCGCCAGGAGCGAGCGTGCGGTTCGGGGACGTCTCGACCGTGTTCGAGCCGACCGACGACTCCGCAGCTGTGGAAAAGGGAGCCAGCACTCGGATGATCGAGGTGATGACGATGTCGCCGCAGCCTCCCAAGCCCCCCCCCGCTGCGGCCCCACCCCCTCCTCCCTCGCGTAAGCCAGCTCCAGCGCCGGCAAAGGCTTCAGCGGCGGCGCCAAGGCCGGCGTCCGCCCCGCCCGCGCCCACAAAGCCGAAGCCCGGGCCCAGGCCGCCGGTCGCCCAGCAGCCCAAGAAGGGAAAGGGCTGTGGCGGGAGCGCCGCAGTCCTGGTGCTCGGGCTCATTGGACTGGTTTTCTGGGTGTTTATTTAAGGATCATCGTGCATATCACGTCCGCAGGTCGTACCGACGTCGGCGTCATCCGGTCGGGGAATGAGGACAGTTTCCGCATGATTCCCGACCGGGGGATCTTCGTCGTGGCCGATGGCATGGGCGGCCACGCGGCCGGCGAAGTCGCGAGCGAGATGGCGGTGCGCATCGTCGCCGACGAGATCCATTCGGTCCGTGGTCTGGGCGACGAGCAAGTGGCCGAGCGCATGCGCGGCGCCATCCGGACGGCCAATGGCGCGATCTTCCAGCGCACCCTCACCGAGCATGACAAGCGGGGGATGGGGACGACCGTCACCGCGCTGACACTGTACGAGACGCGCTTTCTGATCGGTCAGGTCGGAGACAGCCGGGCGTATCTGCTGCGGGATGGCCGTCTCAGCCAGCTGACGAAAGACCACTCGTATGTCCAGGAGCAGGTCGACGCCGGCTATTTGACGCCCGAGCAGGCTCGGACGCACCCCTACAGCAACGTGATCACGCGTTGCGTTGGTGCGAACAGCGACGTGATGCCGGACATCTACGCCGGGACGGTGAAGGCGAAGGATGTCTTCTTACTGGCGTCCGACGGACTGACCGGAATGTTAGAGGATTACCAGCTCGCGGAGCTGCTCTCCCCCGAGCGCATGCCGCAGGACGAGGTTGACTCGCTGATCGCGGAAGCCAACCGGCACGGCGGTCTCGACAACATCACAGCGATCATTGTGCGGATCGATTCGGTCGAAGCGCCCGTGCCGGACGATGAGAAGACGCAGCAGACGGTAACGAGACCTCGCTAAACCCGCAGGATCGCGCCACCACTCACCAGACGTGCCGCCGCCTCCTCGCGAGGCAGCATGATCAGCTCGATGATCGGCCGCGCCGGCAGCTCTACCGGCTCGAGCACGAACACACGTAAACGCTGCGCGGAGCGATGCAGCTCTGTTGCAACGCGGGGCAGCCCCAGGTGCTCGTCGGCACTGCCGCTGCGTCCCACCACCGGCACGGCGACGTCCAGCATGTCGGGCTTCGCGGGGAAGTCCAGAAACAGCTGATCCGCGCGCAGTCCGACCTCGCGCGCGAGCCGCTCTTCCACGCGCTCCAGCAAATCGGGATCCCGCGATGGCCAGTCGGAAGTATCTTGAGGCAAGTCGGTCGCGGGAATGTCCAGCGCCCGTTTGGCGAGCCGGCGCTCGCGCAGCGCCCGGGCCAGGCCGGTCTGATCGTGCTGCTGCAGCTCGTGGATCAATGCGTCATCGGTCGCCACCGCGATGACCTCGGGCGTCAGCCGGCGCGCGGCAATTGCTCGGCGCACGAGCCGCTTGAACATTGCCGTCGCGCTCCGCACCGCGTGATGCCAGTACACATTGCGATACATCTGGTACTTCGCGAACAGGAGCGACTCGAGCGCGGCCAGCCCTTTGGGGTGAAGCGCCAGTCCCTCCGCAGACGGCGCGAGCGATGTGAGCAGCCGGTCCACGTCGATGACGCCGTACGGCACCCCGCACATCATCGCATCGCGCGACAGGTAATCGAGCTTGTCGACGTCGATCGATCCCGAGATTAACCCAGCGAGTCGTGCCGAGCTCGTGCCCTGGATCAGAGGGAGCAGGCGCTCGGCCGAGATCCCCAGGCTGTCGAGCGCCGCTGCCAGTGCGCCGCTGCGGAGATCCCGAGTGGCCAGGGTCTCGTGATGCGGCAGACCCGCCTCTTCGAGCGCGTGTGAAAACGGATAGTGGCCGATGTCATGGAGCAGCGCTGCGAGACGCACCGCGAGACCTTCTTCTGTATCGGCATCCCCGAGCTCCGCCACGACACGGCGCGCGAGATGATAGGCGCCGAGGGCATGCTCGAAACGCGTATGCGTAGCGCCCGGATAGACGAGAAACGCGTGACCAAGCTGGCGCACGTAGCGCAGGCGTTGCACGGCCGGCGTGTCGAGGACGGCGAGCGCCTGGGGCTCGAGGCGGATGTTGTTCCAGAGCGGGTCGCGAACGACCTCGAACGACACTGAAAGGGGCTGGGGCCTAGGGCCTAGGGACCTGCGTTGCGAACTGCTCGAAATTCTTGCGGAAGAGGGCCGTGAGTTTCTCCGCCTGGGCATCGTATGTGGCTGGATCCTTCCACGTGGTGCGCGGATCGAGCAAGTCGTCCGAGACACCGGGGACGTGCGTCGGGACCTCCAGTCCGAAGATCGGCTCACGTCGAGTCGGCGCACGGTCGAGCTGTCCCGCCAGCGCCGCGCGAATCATCAGCCGCGTGCTCTTCAGGTCCATCCGATGGCCCACGCCGTACGGCCCGCCGGTCCAGCCGGTGTTCACGAGCCAACACTTTACGTTGTGCTTCGCGATCCGCTCGCCGAGCATCTTCGCGTACACGGTGGGCGGCAACGGCAGGAACGGCGCGCCGAAGCACGCGGAGAATGTTTCTTTGGGCTCGGTGACGCCGCGTTCGGTGCCCGCGACTTTCGCGGTGTACCCCGACAGGAAGTGATACATCGCCTGCTCGGGAGTCAGCTGCGCGATGGGCGGCATAACGCCGAAAGCATCGCAAGTGAGGAAGACGATGTGCTTGGGATGTCCCGCCATCCCGTCCGGCACGTGGTTCGGGATATAGTGAATCGGGTATGAGGCGCGCGTGTTTTCCGTGATCCGCTGCGAATTCAGATCCACGGCGCCGGTGGTCGGATTCACGTCCACGTTCTCGAGCACGGTGCCGAACATTTCGGTCGTCGCGTAGATTTCCGGCTCGCCCTCGCGCGACAGCCGAATCACCTTGGCATAGCACCCGCCCTCGACATTGAAGATGCCCTCGTCGGACCAGCCGTGCTCGTCGTCGCCGATCAGGCGCCGCTCCGGATCCGCGGAGAGCGTCGTCTTCCCGGTGCCCGAAAGACCGAAGAAGAGCGCGCAGTCACCCTGCTTGCCGACGTTGGCGGAGCAGTGCATCGACAGCACGCCCTTCAGGGGCAACAAGTAATTGAGAATGGTGAAGATTGATTTCTTGAGCTCGCCCGCGTACCGAGTGCCGCCGATGAGAATCGTCCGTTGCGCGAAGCTCACGATGATGAAGATGCCCGACTTCGTACCGTGGACCCGAGGGTCCGCGTGGAACTCGGGCGCATGCAGCACTTCAAAGCCGGGCGCAAAGCGCGACAGCTCGCCGTCCGCGGGACGCAGGAACATGTTATAGACGAACAGCGCATGCCACGCGTTCGGCGTGACGAAGCGAATCGGCAGCCGGAAATTGGGGTCGGCGCACGCGTAGACGTCGCGCACGAACAACTCCTGCCCGCTCAAATGCGCTTCGACATCGGCCTTGAGGCGCTCGAACTTCTCCGGCGCGATCGGCTGATTCACCTTCCCCCACCAGATCCGATGTGTGGAGTCAGGCTCCTGCACGAGGAACTTGTCATTCGGACTGCGGCCGGTGTGCGGCGACGTCACGGCCGCGAATGGCCCCCCGCCGCCCCCCCGGCTGTTCGTCACGATCCCTTCGCCGCGGCGCAGGGCGTGCTCGTACAGCTGGGTCGGCGTCAGATTCCGGTGCAGGCGCTGTTCGGTCGAAATACCCATGGTCTATTTGGTTGAGCGGACGACGCGACGATGCTCCAAGGCGTCGACGGCCGCTATTACCGCCATATTCACGATGTCGGGGACTTCTGACAACCGTTGCAAGACATGAACCGGACGGTCCATCCCCACAAGGATGGGTCCAATCGCCTGCGCGTCCCCGAGCCGCGCCAATAGCTTGTAGGCGATGTTCGCGGCGTTCAAGTCTGGGAAAATCAACACGTTAGCAGGACCGCGCAGCTTCGAAAACGGATACACCCGCGTCAAAATCCGCTCCACCACCGCCGTGTCAGCCTGCATCTCGCCGTCCACCTGCAGCTCGGGCTCGCGTTCGTGTAGCAACGCGACGGCCTGCTGCACTTTCGTCGCGGCCGGGTGCTTCACCGAGCCGAAGTTCGAGAACGACAGCATCGCGATGCGCGGCTCGATGCCGAGGCGTGTCACGAACTTCGCCGTCGCAGTCGCGATCTCGGCGAGCGTCGCTGCGTCGGGCTCGATGTTCACCGTCGTGTCGGCGAAGAAGAACGTCTGCTGGCGGAAGATCATCATGTAGATCCCGCTGACGTGCTTCCGGCCGGGCTCGACGCCGATCACCTCGAGCGCCGGCCGAATCGAGTCGGGATAATCGATTTCTTCCCCGGCCACCAGCGCATCCGTGCGGCCCGCCCGCAGTAGCAACAAACCGTAGTACATGGGATTGAGGACTCGCTCCTTCGCTTCGCGCAGCGTGATCCCCCGCCGCTTCCGCAGCTGCCAGAGCTCTTCGGCCAGCTTGTCGCGGTCAGGGGCGGAGCGCGGGTTCATCAGCTCGATGTCTTCGAGGGTCAGGGACGCATCGTCCGCCTGGCGACGAATGGCGTCGAGATCGCCGAGCAGGATGGGTCGCGCGATCCCTTCGTCGGCGAGAATGCGCGCGGCGCGCAGAATGCGGGGGTCGTCGCCTTCGGGGAAGACGATACTCGGCGGATCCTGCTGCGCCCGGGTGATCAGTCCCCGCATCACCTGTCGCTCGGGACCGAGCCGCGCCTCGAGCTCGGAGCGGTACTCCTCGACGTCGATGATCCGGCCCGCGCTGCCCGACGCGACCGCAGCCCAAGCCACAGCGGGCGCGACCCACAACAGCACGCGCGGATCGAACGGTTTGGGGATGAGGTAGTCGGGCCCGAACTTGAGCTTGTCGATGCCATAGGCGCGCGTGACTGACTCCGGTACGTCTTCCTTGGCGAGCGCGGCCAGCGCGCGCGTGGCCGCCATTTCCATCTCTTCGTTGATCTGCTTTGCACGCACGTCGAGCGCCCCGCGGAAGATGAACGGGAAGCCGAGGACGTTGTTCACCTGATTGGGAAAATCAGAGCGGCCCGTCGCCACGATCGCGTCGGGCCGAGCCTTTTTCGCCTCATCGGGCATGATCTCCGGCGTAGGATTGGCGAGCGCGAAGATCACCGGCCTCTTCGCCATGCCCTGCAGCATTTCTCCCGTCACAATGCCTGCCACCGACAGTCCCACGAATACGTCCGCTCCGTGCAGTGCCTCGGCCAGGGTACGCGCCTTCGTGTCGACCGCGAAGCGTTGCTTGAACTCGTCGAGCCCGTCGCGGCCCTTGTAGATCACACCCTTGTGGTCCGCCATCACGATGTTTTCGCGCCGGACGCCGAGGCGCACATAGTGCTCTGCAGTCGCTATTGCGGCCGCGCCGGCACCGGCGAACACGATCTTGACCTGGTCGAGATCTTTTTTCACCAGCTCGAGCGCGTTGAGCAGCGCGGCGCCGGAAATGATCGCGGTGCCGTGCTGGTCATCGTGAAACACCGGAATGCCGAGCGTGTCGCGTAGCTTCCGCTCGATGTAGAAGCAGTCGGGGGAGCGGATGTCTTCGAGATTGATCCCGCCGACGGTCGGCTCGAGCAGCTGGCAGAAGCGGATCACGTCCTCGGGGTTTTCAGAACCAACTTCGAGATCGAACACGTCGATATCGGCAAAGGCCTTGAACAAAATCCCCTTGCCCTCCATCACCGGCTTGCCGGCGAGCGCGCCGATGTTGCCGAGGCCGAGCACCGCCGTGCCGTTGGAGACCACGGCGACGAGGTTGCCCTTGGAGGTGTAGAGGTAGGCATCCTCGGGGCGCTTCGCGATTTCCAGGCAGGGCTCCGCCACACCAGGCGTGTAGGCCAACGACAGGTCGCGCTGGTCTTTGAACGGCTTTGTAGGGGTGACCTGGATCTTCCCGGGCCGGCCCTGTGAGTGATAGTCGAGGGCCTCCTGGCGGCGGCTCGGCGGGACCAAGGACAGAAGTCCTTTTTGGAGAAGGGGTTATGCTAAGAGCCCGTGACGGGCGCTGTCAAGAGCGAGTCCCGTTGGGGTATCAATCAGGTCCCTTGACGCTCATGAACCCCGGCGCTGGTGCCGGGTCGGACGGCTAACCACGGAGCTGGAAGTTGTCAACCAACATCAGGATTTCAGCGGCAGCAGTCATCGGAAGCCTGCTACTGGCGAGCGCCTGCAGCAGCAGCAGTGCTGGGCCACGCCTCCCGTCCTGCGGGGCGCACGGGACTCAGCTTTCCCTCATGGTCGCCGGATACAGCCCGATCGATCCAGCAACCGATTCCGGCTGCGTGACATTCCCGGCCAACACGGCGCCCGACACCGCGGAGTATCTCGTGCTGCCTTGGTCGGCGGGTGGCACGCCAGGGTCGTCGACTCCCTTCACGCTGCAAGCGGCCACACCTCAGGCCGTCATCGCAGCGCAGCTCGTCGCGCAGTTCGCGCCATCGCCCTCCCGCGGTGCGCCGAGCCCGCGGGGCCCGGCAGCCGTGACGTTCGATCGTTTCTTGCGGGAATCGGCGCGCGCTGGGCATTATGCGACTCCCGCGCGCTCGACCGGCGCGGCTGCTCGCGTGTCGGCGGCGTCGTTGGCCGGACCGCCGACGGTGGGGAGTACGCGCACGTTCAAGGTGTGCTCCAACACCACGTGCTCGACGTTCGACAATGTCGGTGCCGTCGCGCGCTCCGTTGGCACCCACATCGCCATCTACGTCGATACGCTGGCGCCGTCGCCCGGACTGACCACCACGGATCTCGATTCCCTGAAAGGCGTGTTCGATACACGGCTCTATCCGCTGGACACGCTGACGTTCGGTCATGTGTCGGACATCGATTCCAACACGGTCGTCATTGTGCTCATGACGAACACCGTGAACAAGCTCGTGAGCAAGGCGCGCTGCACGAGCAGCGGGTATATCGCCGGGTTCTTCTTCCCGGCGGACGTGGCTCCCGGGATTTCCACGAATTACAACAACGGGGAGATCTTCTACTCGATTGTGGCGGACTCGAGCGGAACGTTGAGCTGTGCCCACAAGCCGTCCGAGGTCAACAACGTCACGCCGGTCACCTTTACCCATGAATTCCAGCACATGATCAATTTCGTCGAGCACGTCGTGGTGAAGAACGCCAATTCCGAGGAAGGGTGGCTGGACGAGGGTCTGTCGAAATACGCAGAAGAGATCGCCGGGCGCAGCTTCGGCGACAACGCGCATTTCAGCCAGTTCGCGATCGGGGACGTCTACGACGCCTACCAATACCTGGCGGCGACGGGGACTTCGCCGCTGCTGATTCCCGAAGACACGGGATCGTTGGCGGAAGTTGGCGCGAGCTGGATGTTCACCCGCTACATCATTGATCAGTTCGGCGACTCATTGGCCGGGCGCCTGGTCCGCACCTCGCTCACCGGCGCCGCGAATGTCCAGGCACAGACCGGTCAATCGTTTGCCACAACGGTGAGCCGTTGGGCACTCGCGAACTGGGTGTCGGACCTCCCCGGATTCTCGGCGCCGAGCGAGCTGCAGTACACGACCTGGCACTTCCGGACGACGTTCGGCAAGCTGCACAGTCAGGACCCGACTGATTTTCCGCTCGCCTATCCGCTGGTGCCTCCGCTGGCGGCGGGAAACGCGGTGAATGTCAGCGGCAAACTCTGGTCCGGTTCGGGCGTCTATGTACGGGCAGTGCAGCCTCCCAACGGCGCGGCCTTCACGCTCCACCTCAGTGGTTCCAGTGGAGTGGCTGTATCGCCCGCGGTGATCCCCCGGCTAGTTGTGCTGCGGATTCGCTGAGAATCTCCGCACGAGCGCCGCCAGGATCAGGAGCAGGCCGTACATGCAGACGACCAGCGGTCCCGTCGGCAGATCCTTCGTATAGGAGAGCCAGAGACCGAGGATCGAGGCGAGCGCTCCCGAGCTCCACGCGATGATCGTGAGCTGCCGCTTGTCGGCCGTGAACAAATTCGCGATCACCGCTGGGACCACGAGGAAGCTGAAGACCATCAATACACCAGCGATGGGCACCGCCAGCGTGATGACGACGCCAAATGACAGGTAAAAGAGGAAGTCCCACATGCGAATGTTCCATCCCTGCGCTTCCGCCTCTTCGGGATGGAAGGAAATCGTGAGGAAGTGGCGGCGTAGCACGAACTGAAAGACACCCAGTGCCGCGTACGCAATCGCCAGTTTCACGATCGTGGGCCAGGTGACCCACAGCAGACTGCCCACCAACGTCTTCTCCACCGCCTCGCCGCCGCCCGGCACCTTGTTGGCGACCAGCACGGCAGCCGCCGACGCCACGACGTACACGATGCCGATGAACGCTTCCTGTGGCACTCGGCTCTTGCTGGCTCCTGCGTGCCCCGACGTCCGCGTCAACGCGAATAGAAACGCGCCGATGGCCGTCGCCAGTAACGCAAACAAGTACGTCATCGGCGATTCCGGCGCCACGTGAAAGAGCAGCGCCGACAAACTCCCCAGCGCGGCCATCTGCGCGAGCGAGAGATCGACGAAGATCACCTCGCGCGCGATCACGTGCAGACCAAGGTAGGACAGCATGGCCACCAGGATCATGCAGGCGACGAACGGTGGCAGCATTAGCTCAAAGCCGCTCACGGAACCTCCTTCGCGCCGAACGCCTGGGCGAGCTCGGTAATCCAGAGATTCATGAGATCGAAGTACGTGTTCACGCCTGCCTGACCGCCGGTGTTGGAAGGTACGATGACCGCCTTCGCGCCTGTCCGTTGCGCGACATCCATGACCTGATTGCGGTCATAGTAGTTCGTCGACAGCAACACCTGGACGTGCTGGTCCCGCATGGCGGTGATGATTTCCTGCACGTGGCGCGGCGTGGGTGGAATGCCGGGCTTCGGCTCGATGTAATCGAAGCACGTGACCTGGAACTCGCGCGAGAAGTAGTCCCACTCCTTGTGGTAGCAGGCCACGAGCTTGCCGCGGAACGGCATCCCCTGTTTCAGCCAGCCGCCCAGCCGGTTCATGAGAGGAGTGCCCTGGTACTTCTGTTGATTCAGAAACGTGAACAGCTTGCCCTGGCGATCGAGGTCCGCGAGCGTCTCGCCGCCGATTAGCTTCACGAGCTCGTCCCCGAACAGCGCGCGATAAATCCGATCCTCGAAGTCCTTTTCGCGTGTGGTGAAGTAGTCCTCATCCTGCGGCGCGACACGCCTGAGGCCGCGCAGGATGTTGCGCGCGATCAGAACCGCGTTGAGCGGATCCGTCCAGATGTGCGGATTGCCGTAGACGTGGATGTCGCCCTGTGAGCGCGACAGGTTGACCGGGACGTCGAGCAGCGGCAAGCCCTGATACGCCGCGACGTATCCAGGTCCGCCTTCGGTGATCTTTGCGTTGTTCGCCTTGTCGAGCAGCGCAGGCACCCACAGCTCGAGGTCCAATCCCGTCGTCACGAACAGGTCGGCCTGCGCCAAGGTCGGCACGAAGCTAGGCTTGGGCTGAACGTAGTGCGGGTTCTCGTCGCCCACCGCGATCGAGCTGACTTTGCCACGATCGCCTACGATTTCCATGGCGATGGCGGCGTACGTGGTGAGCGACGTGACGACCTTCACCGGCGCCGCCGGGGCTCCGGGACGCGCGGGCGACGGGCCGACGACGCCCAGCAAGAGAGCAATGATCGATAGCATGTCAGTAGGTCTCGTGTTTATGAGGTCCAATGGCCCAGACCGCCTGAAGGGCGATCTGATGGTTCGCCGTAGCATTGGCGACTCGCTGCCACTGATATTGAGCGCGAAGGAAAACCCACTCGCTCTGCCACAGCGTGAGCGAGGGGACGAACTGTCTCGTGATCACCCCGAAATCCGGGGACTCGACGTAGTCGTAACGAGCACCAAGGATGAAGCGCTGGTTCAGCTTGTAGGTCGAGCTGACGTAGCCGCCGACGCGCGTCGGCCCGGTGCCGGCAACCTGTTTCTGCAGCGCGAGCAGCTCGCCGCGCAGTGTCCATTCGTGGTACATCGCACGCAGCGGCGGCCGCCACGTGAGCCGGAACTCGAGCCCGCCGACCTTGGTGCGCAACGCCGAGTCCGGATCGGTGCCATAGAGCCCCGTACCGCCGATTTGCATATATGTCGAATGATTGAGCTGCCAGAAGTTGAGCAGGTGCAGCAGATACGTAGGTCTCCCGCTGTTCCCGAACAGCTCCGAGTCGCTCGCGCTCCGCGTCACCTGCGCGGTGAGCTCGTGAGTTCCCAGCCCGCCAAACGCGCGATAGAGCGAAAGCCCCGTCCCGGAGAGGCCGTCCTCTCCGAGGAACGTCGTGATCGCGAGTGGATACTCGGTTTCGGGCACGGCATGGAGGTGCCAGCGATTGAGCTCGCCGAATTGCTGGCGGTATTTGCCGAGGTCGAGCCGAACGTGTCCCGGCAGGCCGGTCCAGTAGGCGTAACCTTCTTCCAGACCGATGTGCCCGTCTTCGAGACTGATGAAGATTTTCGTATGCGAGTAGGGGTCGAGGGCGGATTGAAAGCCGACCTCGAACTCTCGCGGATCGAAGTTATCGCGCTGCACGCCGCGCCCGGTCGCATAGCCGCGGATATCGCCCGTGACGCCGATCTCAGGATTGAGCTGAGCCTGATTGCGCTCCCGCCCCATCGCTTGTGCCATGGTGTCTGCTTGCGCCGTATCGCGTGCAGCGCCCCCTGCGGCCTGGCTCGCGGCTGCGCGCAACGCGGCGAGATCGTCGCCGACCGGCGCGGCGGCTGCAGGTGCTGCAGGCTGCCGGCCCAATACCCGCAGTAAGCTGTCCAACCTGGCGCGCAGCTGCCGAACCTGCGCCGCCAGCGAATCCACCTGGCGCTTCGTGGGCTGCTGGCTGACCGCGGACGTCGTGAAAACCGCCGCGGCAAGCAGCACCGCGCACAACGTGCGTCTCATGGTGATCGTCCTTTCCTGTGTATGCGAAAATGCCCGTCGCTCCGCGACGTGCGGAGCGCTATTAAGGCTTCAGGAGAAGAACGGGGGCGGGGCTCGGGCGGGGGCGGTCAGTCGAACGACGGCCGCGATAGAAACCGCCGGCTGCTCGGGGGCGAACCGGACGTCCGTGGCCCGTTCGGGAATCGTGA
>WNGP01001468.1_pt1 | contig 46138 bp, 37 predicted proteins | sample 5407671 | NCBI WGS metagenome assembly WNGP01 (sample SAMN13153381, study PRJNA577476) | soil metagenome | isolation source: 40 cm soil or saprolite under Garry oak tree replicate 2 | place: USA:California | collected 2016-06-15 | reverse complement strand
TGAAGTAAGACGGTGGCGGTGGGATGGGCGGGGTTGGAGCTGGGCTTAGTGCCGAGCCATCAATATCAAAATAGCCGTCGCTAGAATTAACTATGTGATCAAGGTTTCTATCTCCCGAAAGGGCGCGGTACAGAACGAGGCTCGCCGCTCTGTAATTCGCAGTTGTAGGATCACGCATCGTGCGGGCGTCGAGCGCGTCTGTCGTATTACTTTATAATTTTCGCAGGCAGCAGACATGGCTGCGATTTCGGTTTCGGCGCGAGCGCGGGCCCCTTTTTTACGCGCGTAGCCAACGGTGCTGAGAACTAATCCCGTCAGGACGATGATGAGTCCAAAGACAACAATGAGCTCAATAAGAGTGAACGCGCGGGAGGAAAATGACGAATGGCTTTGCCACGTTAAACCGTTAAAGCGTTGGATCGTTGAACCGTTAGTCCGATGTAACGATGTAACGATGTAACGAATCACTCGCTTCGTCATTCCTTCGGCATTCGACATTTTGACGTCGTCATTCGCGCCGGAGGCGCGTCACGTTTGCTGTTGCAAGCCAGTGATGATGCTGATGAGAGGCGTGAACAGAGCGAGCACAATTGTGCCGACGATCACCGCCAGAAACACAATCATGATTGGTTCCAGCATCGATGTGAGCGCGGCCACAGCATTATCGACCTCGTCATCATAAACCTCGGCAATCTTTAGTAGCATTTCCGGGAGTTTGCCCGTCTCTTCGCCGACATCGACCATGCTAACGACCATTGGCGGAAAAGTTTTGCTGGCCTCCATCGGTTGGACAATTGACTCGCCTTCTTTCACGCTGTCGTGCACTCGCGCAATGGCGCGCGCGACGGCAGAATTGCCTGCAGTTTCACGGGTGATATTCAATGCCTGTAATATCGGAACACCGCTCGTCACAAGTGTTCCCAATGTGCGCGCAAACCGAGAGATTGCTGTTTTGCGATTCAAGTTGCCAAAGAGCGGCATGCGCAGTTTGAACGTATCAATCGCGAGTCGCCCGCCACGGGTGCGGCCGATGAAGTTGTAAAGCATGACACCAGCCACAACCGCTGCCAGCAAAACCAGGCCATGGTTTTGCATGAAACCGCTAACGCCGAGAACGAACTGTGTTACGGGCGGCAGCGGTTTGTCACCGAGCAGATCATGAAAAATTACTTCAAACCGTGGCACGATGAACACCAGCAGGAAACACAGGATTCCGATGGCCATGGTCATCACGATGATCGGATAGACCATTGCCGAGAGGACCTTGTTCTTAATCTTCGCGGCTTTCTCTTGAAATTCCGAAAGCCTGTTAAGCACCAACTCGAGCACACCGCCGACTTCCCCGGCTTTTACCATGTTAACGTAGAGATTGTTAAAAACTCGCGGATGCAGCGACAACGCGTCGGAAAACGTGCTGCCACTCTGCACCGAGTCGGCGAGTGCGTTGATGGTTTTTTTCAGCACCTTGTCGCGCTCCTGCTTTGCTAAAACGTTTAAGCTTCTCAGCAATGGCAACCCCGAATCGATTAGCGTCGCCAGCTGACGAGTAAAGATCATCAGGAGTTTTGACTTAACTTTTTTGCGCTCGAAAAGAGCAATGCTTTTTTTCGCCCGCGGTTTCGTTAGGCGCACGGTCGTCATCGCGTGCCGGCGCGCCTCCTTGCCGTCGGCGCTGCTCGTAGCTTCCTGAATGACGCTGGTGGGAAAGTAACCGTCCTGGCGCAACTGGCTTATTGCTGCGTTGCTTGAAGCAGCCTCAAGCAACCCCGAGGATTCCTGTCCCCGGGCATCAAGAGCTACGTAGTTGAACCGTGGCATTGGGGGGCTGATGCGGGGCTAGTGTAGATGGTTCCCAGGAGCATGTCGAGCGTCCATCGAATGGCCAATGCCGAATGTCGAAGGAAGTCCAAATGAGCAAATGATGAACGGGTTCGCTGAGGACTTCTGTCGTTTGTGCTTCGGTATTCGTCATTTCTTCATGTATATCTCAGCACTTCTTCAATCGTTGTGTCGCCTGCGAAAATGCTACGCAAGCCGTCCTGGCGGAGTGTGATCATTCCGAGCTCGATCGCTTTTTGCTTTATGGTGACGGTCGGCGCGCGTTCGTTGATTAATTCACGGATCGGATCAGTAATCTTCAGAAGCTCATAAATTCCTTTTCGTCCTTTGTAACCGGTGTTGTTACAAGCGTCGCACCCTTTGCCGTAAAAGAATTGTTTCTCGCCAAGATCGTGCCGCGAGATGCCGAGTTCTGCCAGCAAGGTGTCGTTCGGCCGGTAAGGGGCACAGCAGTGAGCACAGATGCTGCGCAGCAACCGCTGCCCAAGGACGGCCTCCAAAGTGGACGAAATAAGGAATGGTTCCGCGCCCATGTCGATCAAACGCGTGATCGCGCCCGGCGCATCATTGGTGTGGAGCGTAGTAAAAACCAAGTGGCCCGTGAGCGACGCCTGAATGGCAATTTGCGCCGTCTCCAGATCACGCGTTTCTCCAATCATGATGCGATCCGGATCCTGCCGCAGGAAGTGGCGCAAAATTCGAGCAAAGGTCAGGCCGATGCCTTCATTCACCGGCACCTGCACGATTCCCTCCAGATCGTACTCAACGGGCTCCTCGGCAGTGATCAGCTTCGAATCAATCGTGTTGATCTTGCGCAAACAGGAGTAAAGCGTCGTCGTCTTTCCGGACCCCGTCGGCCCTGTGGCGATAAAAATTCCGTTCGGACGCTCGATCACTTCCAACAGGAAATTGTAGATGTAATCAGGCATTCCCAGCGCTTCGAGATCCAGATTGACGATGCTGCGATCGAGCACGCGGAGCACCAGGCTTTCGCCAAATTGCGTAGGCAGAGTTGAAACCCGTAGATCCACATTGCGCCCGGCGATATGCTTCTGAATCCGGCCATCCTGCGGCAGCCGCCGTTCGGCGATGTTCATGTTTGCCATCACTTTCACTCGCGAAATCACCGGCAGCGCCAGATGGCGCGGCGGCGGTGACATTTCGTACAGCGCGCCGTCGACACGGTAGCGGATCTTAAATTCGTTTTCGAACGGCTCGAAGTGAATGTCGCTGGCGCGGTCCTGGATCGCCTGATAGAGGATAAGATCTACGAAACGGATGATCGGCGTCGCGTTTGCTTCTGCTGCCACCACAGCTTCGCCGTCTGTCTCGCGTAATTGCAGCGCTTCCCCGGCTTCGCCGAGTTGCTTCAACACTTCCTCCATGCTCGTCGTATCTGTGCCGTAATGCTGCTTGATTAGCTCTTCGATCTGCTCAGGCGGCGACACGACGATCTGGATGTCTTTGCCCAGCGCGAAACGCAGGTCCTCTGCCATGTGCGGGTCGAACGGATCGACCAGCGTCACCCGGAGCGACTCTTCGCTCATGTCAATCGGCAGCGCACCGTGCAACCGAGCCAGTCCGCTGGGAATGAGACGTAAAATCTCCGGCGCAATTTCGTGCTGGCTCAGGTCGATGAATTCAGTGCCGAGGCCACTGGCAATCGTTTCATAAAAGCTCGGCTCATCAATAAAGCCACCATCAATCATCGCCTGCGCGACGGTTTTGCCGTTCAACTCCACTTCGCTCAACACGTCTTCCGCCTGCGAAGGTTGCAGCACGCGTTGCTCCACAAAAAATTCGGTAAGTTGCTTTTCAGTCATTTAAACGATGTACGATTCACGATTTAACGATGTAACCGTCTCAGCTCACATCTCCAACGGTCATGGAGATGACTTCGTCGGCGGAAGTGAGACCTGCGAGCACCTTGCGCACGCCATCTTCGCGCAACGTTCGCATGCCGAGTGCGCGTGCTTTTTGCCGGAGGATAAAAGTGGAGGTGCGCTTGTTGATCATGTGGCGGACCTCATCATCGATTACAAAAATCTCGAATATTCCCATCCGGCCTTTGTAACCGATGTGACGACACAATTCGCAGCCGACCGGCTTCATCACCTGCGCGTCAGATAATTGGCCAGGCTCGATATGCAGCGCGCGCAACTCGGTGTCCGTGAGTTCGCCTGGTTGTTTGCACTTGTTACACAACCGCCGGACGAGCCTTTGCGCCGCGACTGCCCGGACCGAAGACGCAACAAGAAATGGTTGTACGCCGAGGTCGATCAAACGCGCGACTGAAGAGGGTGCATCATTAGTGTGCAGCGTGCTGAAAACAAGATGGCCGGTCAGACTCGCATTCGTTGCGATGCTCGCAGTCTCGAGATCACGAATTTCTCCCACCATGATAATGTTCGGCGCCTGGCGCAGCATGGAACGCAACGCAGCGGGAAACGTCATGCCGATTTCGCTATTCACCTGCACCTGGTTGATTCCGCTCATCTGATACTCGATCGGTTCTTCGACGGTGATGATTTTGCGGTCCGGCTTGTTGATGTAATTGAGACAGGCGTAAAGCGTGGTTGTTTTTCCCGAGCCGGTAGGTCCAGTTACAAGGAGAATCCCGTCGGGCAATCTGATCAGGCGCTCGAATGTTTCCTGGTCGTCGGAGAGAAATCCAAGCTCCGGCAAACCGAGCTTCAGACTAGACTTATCGAGGATACGCAAAACCATGCTCTCACCATGATTGGTAGGCATGGTGGAGACGCGAAGGTCGATGGGATTCTTTTTGATCCTTACCTGGATCCGGCCATCCTGCGGCAGGCGTTTCTCGGCGATGCTTATCGAACCGGTCATAATTTTGAGCCGGCTGATGATGGCTGATTGCAAGCGCTTTGGCGGCGATTGCATTTCCTGCAGCACGCCGTCGATTCGAAAGCGGACGCGGAATTTTTTGTCCATCGGTTCGAGATGGATATCGCTCGCGCCAACACGGTGCGCCTCGATCAGTAACATCGATACGAGCCGGACAATCGGCGCGTCTGCTTCATCGATCGGAAGCGCTTCCCCGCCGTCACCGAAGTCCAAACCAAGGTCGATGTCCTGACCAAGTTCTTTTTGCAGCACATCCGCCGCTTCATCGGCGGTGCCGTAGTATTTGATTAACGCTTCGCGGATTTTTTTTGGACTTGTGCAAACCAGTTCCAGCTCGCGTTGCAGCAGAAAACTGAGGCTGTCGATCGTATCGATGTCGAGTGGGTTGCCCACTGCGACTACTAGCCCGCTCTCGCCAAAAGCGACCGGGATTACTTTGAAACGCCGCGCGTCTTCGCCCCTGATTTCGTTGATGACCTGTGGCGGAATGATCATCGTGGAGATGTCGATCCAATCCATGTGCGCCTGCGCGGCGAGCGCGCGCGAGACGTCCACCTCGGATAAAGCTCCGTCATTGAATAAAACGTCGAGCACGCCAGGCTCGCCGTTCAGACGTGACCGCGCGCCATCGATTTGCTGGCGCGTGAGGAGCCCTCCCTCCTGGAGAACACCAAGAACATAATGCTCGTTTTGTTGCATCTGGGGAGAAATGCTGTGCCCAGTCTAGCGCAAACTGGATCAATTTCCAGCATCGCGGGGAACCGCCCTGATTGCGCGGATGTATAGATGCGTCCTTGATCGCCCTTGAGTTACCAAACCCTGTGCTTACAATCGCGGGGAAGAAGCACTGAGAAAATGAAAAGATACATTCGACAAATAGCAGCGGCTCTATCGTTGGGCATCCTTGCGCTACCATCATTTACGCCGTCTGCGCAGCCGCAAAAACCACCGTGGTGGTATTATGCTTGCTTTCAAGGCTTCGTTCCGCAAGCGCCCGGCAATATACCGGACCCAGGCACTACAGGATGGGCCCAATATCAAAGCTGTTTGCAACAACAGTTAACCGTGTCGCCCCAACAGAGTGCCAGAATCCTGCCCGTTATTGCGGATGAAGGACGAAAGGTCATAGCGATCAGAAACAACAATTTGCTTTCGAACGTTCAAAAAATACAAGAGGTTAAGACCCTTCAAAAACAATCCGACCAGCAGTTGAAGGCGATTCTCTCATCTGCCCAGTACGACAAACTAAATGCCGGGCGCAAACAGGCCATCCGATGGGTCACTCAGCCAAGGCTCGGTTGGCAGTGACCTGGAAATCGTTCTGAGCGAAGCGGCCGCTCGTGCGACTTGCTTTAGCTACAGCCTGCTTGAGTTCCTCGGATTGCTTTTAGCCAGAGCAGTGCGCTAACTCAGAGTGAGCCAGCAGCCATCAGCGTGCATGCTGCTCACACACTCGTGAGACTGCAACTGGCGGTTTTACCCGGCGCCGATCAGGTAAACCAAGCCAAATGCACTTGTCGCGTCTGGCATTCGTTAGGATACCTCGCTGACAACAGGCAAGGTAATTTTTGGGGACGATGTGGTTTGTCCAGATTTCTTCACGTCCCAAACTACGACGCCGGAAACTTCACGATCTTGTTTCGCAATTCCTTCTGCGCTTTCATCTCCGCAAACGCGCGCGCCAATCCTTGCTCGACAATATCGTGAATGAGGTCCGGGACCGTCTTGCCCAATGTGTCTGCGTGCCGACGAAGTTGTCTCATTCGCTTTTGATCAATTGCATCGAGCGGAATCCGGCTGTCGCCATCGAGGAGGAACTTCACAACGTTCGAGGAGGTCTTCATGGTCGGCGTCATAACCGCTTATGTAAAAGGGCACAAGGAAATTTTTGTGCTATTTAGGCCGGGTAATATGAATCGAAACGCCAGCGCGTTGGGCAGGCTTGCGAAGGGGAAGCCGAAGAAGTACAGAGCCGCGGAGATCAGGCGACGGACCGCGCTCCTCAAGAAAGCTCGGGCTAAGCGCTGGAAAAAAGCGTTAGAAGCAAATTTGCTCTAGCGAGGCTCAAAAAGCCTTGTTCGAAATCTAAAGAAGCTTGCGCTGTGCCGATCTCAGATTCGCCGTTAACACACCCTCTTAAGAATAAGTCTAAATGCCATTTCCCGAGAGGATGTGATCGATCTGTCATACAAACCGGAGCTTCACCAGATTCTATTCTAGGAAAGCAAAACCGGAGCCTACGGGGCTCGAACCCGCAACCTCCGCCGTGACAGGGCGGCGCTCTAACCAATTGAGCTAAGGCTCCAGCGGAAGAAACAGAGTGTAAAGGCGCACATCTTCAGTCGCAACTGCAAGAAGCATCTGCGGCCAGAGCGCATTACATCGTGCGCCTCGCTCGTTATGTTGCGAAGCGCAGAGAACCGCCCGCCCTCTCAAATTGGCGGTGTTCAGATTGTTTCGAAAACCGCAACTGCGATGGTGGTTGAACATTTTGGGACGCGTAGAGTCGAACACCGAAAGCTTTCGCGACTCTGAACATTGCGAATGTGTGGGATCACGGTATAGTCAACTTGGTTCGGCGGATTGACCCAAACCACAATGAGCGACGAGCGCAGCGAGGGATGGCAGGGCGGGGAAGGGGAGCCGCTTCCCGAAAATCTCCTCGATTCATTCGACCAAGTCATCGCTTCATTACCGCAGGGCGATCCAATTCGACGGGATCTGTTGCAGATGCGGCCGCGGATTCTCGATCAGCAAGAGACGATGGTCGACGCGCGCCGGATGATTGAGAAACTCGAGGAAGTCATCAAAAAGGTGACTTCGCCTGCGAACCGAATCGGCACGTTTCTCGGTGCGACCTCGAAGGAGACAGCGCACATTGTTGTGGGCGGCGCCGATTATTATTGCAACGTCGATCCGCGCATTCCGCTGTCGAGATTAAAGAAAGGTACGCGTGTCCTCGTAAACGAAGCTTTTGTCATCGTCGGTGATTTAGGATTCGAGACCGCCGGGCCTATAACAAAGGTTACCGAGGTCATGGGCAAGGACCGATTGCGCGTAGGCTCGGAACATGGGTTGCATTCAATGGTGCTGCAGCGTTCCTCGGAACTTGTTCATTCCAATTTAAAGTCAGGCGACGAAGTCCGGGTTGACTCGAATTACCGCATGGCTTTGGAAATGCTCTCGAGCACGAAATCGGACGAATATTATCTCGACACGGTGCCTGAGTTGCCGTGGGAAAAAGTTGGCGGCCAGGAAGCTGCCCTGGAAGCGATCAAGGACGCGATCGAACTGCCGCTTTTGCATCCTGATCTCTTTGCAAAATTCCATCACGCCACGCCGAAGGGTTTTCTGCTTTATGGGCCGCCGGGCTGCGGCAAAACACTCATCGGCAAGGCGACTGCGTTCAATTTGACGAAGCAGCTCGGAGAAAAAAGCAGAACCGAGATGCGCGAATATTTCATGCACGTCAAAGGGCCCGAGATCCTCAATATGTGGGTGGGCGAATCGGAACGAATAGTGCGTGAGATATTTGCCACCGCTCGCGAAAAACGAAAAGAAGGTTTCATGCCGTTCCTGTTCATCGACGAAGCTGAGTCGATCCTCGGCACCCGCCGCGCGTCGCGGCATTCGAATATTCTTTCTACACTGGTGCCGATGTTCTGCTCGGAAATGGACGGAATCGATTCCCTCAACGATGTCGTGATTATTCTGGCTTCGAATCGCGCCGATTTGATCGATCCCGCAATTTTGCGTCCCGGCCGGATCGATCGAAAGATCAAGGTCGATCGTCCCGACAAGGAGGGCACGCGAGAAGTATACCGCATCTACCTGACGGACGATCTGCCATACGACGGGGTCCTTGCCAAGGAAGCTGACGGAATCGGCGCTTCGATCGAGCGGCTGATCGAACGATTTGTTGACTGGCAATTCGCGCGACGTGATGAGAACAAGTTTTTGGAAGTAACCCTGCGCAGCGGTCGCAAAGAGACGCTTTATCGCAGCGATCTCATCAGTGGCGCAATCATTGCCTCAATCGTGGAGCGCGCCAAAGGGATTGCGATTAAACGGGCCATCGGAACTCAACAGGAGGAAGGAATCCGGGAAACAGACCTGCAACTTGCCTTCAACGCGGAGTACGCGGAGAACGATATTTTCCCGGCCACGGATATCACCGAAGATTGGCTTAAGCTGATCGATTACGACCCCGAAAATGTGGTGAAGATTTCACCGGTTAGGCCAGTGTCGGATGCACGCGTGCGCACGACATCGGTGATCTAATGCGCGTGCGAACGGCGATTCCAGACTGTAAGGGAAGCTGACGGCTTCTGGCGCGTATGGCTGAACCGCCGCTTTTACCAGCAATCTGCCTGCCTTGGCAGAACTCGATTATGTATCTGGTGAACATCTGCGTGAAAGACCGGCGGCAGGGTCGTCATGACAGTAGAGTAGCTCAAAAATGAGACGCGTCTTTGGGCTGGAGACGGAGTACGGCATCACGCTATGCGGTGCAGAGAGCGTCGATGTCGTGGCTGAATCAATCGAGCTGGTCCGCCGTTACACCGATCACGGCGCGCTGATGAAATGGGATTATGACTTGGAAGATCCGCACCTTGATGCACGCGGGTTTCGCGCACGCGAATTACTCCAAGACACCGATGAATCCGCTTACTACGAGATCGACAAGCGCCGCCCTCTTAGCTTCGAGGAAATCAAGAGCGATCTCGTGCTTTCAAACGGCGCCCGGTTTTACAACGATCACGCGCACCCGGAATATTCTACTCCCGAATGCACAACCCTTGGCGAGATCGCGGCGCAGGATAAAGCTGGCGAGCGCATTCTCGCGGAATGCGCGCGGCGTCGGAACGAAAAATTGCCGCCCGGATACGAGGTTCGGCTTTACAAGAACAACAGCGATTTTGCCGGCCACAGCTACGGCTGTCATGATAATTACCTGATGCGCCGCGATGTCGCCTGGGACCGGATTGTTGCCGGCATTCTGCCGTTTCTGATCACTCGGCAGATTTTCTCAGGCGCAGGCAAAATGGGCATCGAAGGCGAAAGTAGCCAGGGCGACCCCGGGATTTACCAGATTTCACAGCGCGCTGATTTTTTCAGCGTGGTGGTGAGCATCGACACGATGAATCGCCGTCCGTTGATCAATACACGCGACGAGCCGCATGTGGACGCCAGCCGTTACCGCCGCTTTCACGTCATCCTCGGCGATTCCAACATGAGCGAATGGGCCACTGTGATGAAGCTTGGGACTACTGCGCTCGTTTTGGATCTGATCGAGCGCGGAGAAGCGCCGCAATTGGAAATTGCGCAGCCGGTGGACGCCAACAAATCCATTAGCCGCGATCAAACATGCGATTGGATCATTGAGCTGAAGGACGGCCGCAAAATTTCTGCCGTTGATGTGCAGCGGATTTACTTGCACGCCGCGCGCGAGCTGTGGCGTGATCCGCCAGACCACGAGCACGCATGGATTTTGCGCGAATGGGAAAATGTGCTGAACGATCTCGAGCGCGACCCGATGGCAACGCGAGATCGCGTCGATTGGGCAGCCAAAAAGTTCCTGCTGGAAGCGTTGCAGCAGGAAGAAAGACTTTCCTGGGGCGATCCCTGGCTGCAATCGATCGACCTGGAGTACCACAATCTCGATCTCGACCGCGGATTGTACTACGAATTGCTGCGAAAAGGCCTGATGCGTCGCGTCACCGGTGAGGAGGAAATCAAGACTGCAATTTTTAATCCGCCGGAAACCACGCGCGCGTTTTTCCGGGGTCGCGCGGTAGCGCGTTTCAATGACGAGATCTCCTCTATCCAATGGGACGAAATCGCCTTTACAAACGGCACGTATTCATGTCGCGTCGCCTTGCCCGAACCTGCCATGGACGCGCGCCTGGACGCGCTCAATCACGCCGCGCGCAACGGTAAAGATTTTCCCGAGTTCATACGCGCCATCGCACAGATCGGTTAATTTAGCCTCTGACAATCGGCAATCGAAAATCGCCTCATTCCCACTCGATCGTGCTGGGCGGCTTGCTGGAGATGTCGAAGACCACGCGGTTGACGCCCTTGACTTCGTTGGAGATGCGGTTGGAAATGCGCGCGAGCAGTTCGTAGGGGATGCGCACCCAGTCTGCAGTCATGCCGTCCCGACTTTCCACGATCCGCAGGGCGATCGTGTTTTCGTACGTTCGCTGGTCGCCCATAACGCCGACCGATTGTACTGGGAGCAGCACAGCAAATGATTGCCAGACTTTGTAATACCAATCGGCGGCTTCCATTTCGCTTTGCACAATCGTGTCTGCCTCGCGGAGGATCGACAATCGCTCGGGCGTGACTTCGCCCAGAATGCGAACGGCCAGACCCGGTCCCGGGAAAGGCTGACGGTAAACAATTTCTTTCGGTAAGCCCAGCTGGAGGCCGGCCTGACGCACCTCGTCTTTGAACAATTGCCGCACAGGTTCGACCAATTCGAAATGCATCTTTTCGGGCAACCCGCCGACATTGTGATGCGTCTTGATGACTTGTGCAGGATTGCCCTCAATGGATACACTCTCGATAACGTCAGGGTAAAGCGTCCCTTGTGCCAGAAAACGGAACTTGTGATCGGCAACGGGTGATCCGTCATCCGTTTTCGCAAGATCGACAATCGCGTCTTCAAACACCCGGATGAACTCGTTCCCGATAATTTTCCTTTTTTCCTCCGGATCAGTGACGCCGCGCAATTTGGACAGAAAACGCTCCGACGCGTCCACGTATTTCAGCTTGATGTGGAAATTTTCGCCGAAAACACGCTGCACGACTTCCTCCTCTCGCGCGCGTAGCAGTCCATTGTTTACGAAGATGCAAGTGAGCTGATCGCCAATGGCTTTGTGCAGAAGCGCGGCGGTCACGGAGGAATCGACGCCGCCGCTCAAACCGAGCACCACTTTTTGATCACCGACCTGTTTCCGTACGCGGGCGCAAGCTTCTTCGATGAACGAGCCCATCGTCCAGTCCATCGCGCAGCGACAGATGTGATAGACGAAATTTTGCAGGATTTCCTTGCCGCGGGGCGTATGCACGACTTCGGGATGGAATTGCAGGCCGTAAAGTTTTCGTTTCGCATCCTCCACGGCTGCGAAATCGCAACCTTCAGTCGTTCCCGCGACGCGAAACCCTTTCGGCAATGCTGTTACTTCATCGCCATGGCTGTTCCAAACATCGAGTTGGTCGCCTAGGCCATCAAAAAGGTCTGATTGATTCGCAATATGCAACACGCCCGCTCCGTACTCGCGCCGACCGGTGAACACGACCCCCCCGCCAAGGTGATGCGCCATCAGCATCAGCCCGTAACAAATTCCCAATACCGGTACGCCTATCGAAAAAATTTCCGGATCGACTTGCGGCGCGCCTTTGTCGTAAACACTGGCCGGCCCGCCGGAAAGGATCAGGCCATTGGGTTGCATTGCCGCGATTTCGGCGGCCGATGTGTCGAACCGAACAATCTCCGAATACACCTGGCATTCCCGGATCCGTCGCGCAATGACCTGCGTGTACTGCGAGCCGAAATCGAGGATGAGAATTCTGGAATGCTTGGGAGATTCTGACGTCTTCACACACTACGGATGAGTTTGCGGGACACCGTGTTCCGCTGCTGGATCGTCGGGACCTCGTTCCAGCGGCCCAAGCGTTCCCTGACCGGTGACACCGCGCTGCAATTGCTGTTGCACTTCCTGCGTGGAGCGTTGCTCGAGCGGGTCTGCGCAGCCGCTCAAGGCCAGCCATACGATCGCGAGCGGAATTGAAAGGGGCCTCATCGACTTATCTTATGAAGGTGCTCTTTCATTGCAAGGAGGTTGCGAGGTGACACGCTGGAACGCGAAGTGGTTATCCTGGGCGGAGCGCAGCGGAGTCGAAGCTGCAACGCAGCGAACGGAGTCCGCGAGGCCAGGCTTTCCATCTCGCGATGTTATCGAAAAGTAATCCAAAGGGATGGAAAGCCTGGCCTCGCCCCGACAGCTTTCGGGGCTCCATTGCAGCCTCGACTTCGCTCGGAATGACAGTTTAGCGTTTGGCGCTTTAACGTTTCAACGGCCATGATCGATCCCGATCTTTTGCTCGAAGGGTATAGACTCGGTGTTTTCCCGATGGCCATGTCCGATAATTCGATCGAATGGTTCTCGCCTGATCCGCGGGCCATTCTGCCCTTGGAAGATTTTCACGTACCGCATGCGTTGCGGCGTCTCGTGCGCAGGAAACCGTTTCAAGTGACCATCGACAAAGCGTTTTCGGCCGTGATCCAAGCCTGCGCGGAACGCAAAAATACGTGGATCAACCGCGAGATCATCGAGAGCTACACGCGATTGCATGAACTCGGCCACGCACACTCCATAGAAGCTTGGAAGGGAAATAGCCTCGCCGGCGGGCTGTACGGTGTCGCAGTCGGCGGGGCGTTTTTTGGCGAATCAATGTTTCATCGTGTAACTGACGCCTCCAAAATTACGCTTGTGGCGTTGGTGGAACATTTGCGCGTCCGCAAGTTCGTCCTACTCGATACACAATGGCTCACCCCGCACCTGCAACAGTTCGGCGGGATTCAAATTTCACGGAGCCATTATCTGCGCCTGTTGCGCCCAGCTGTTGATCTGCCGCAGAAATTTCTCTAGGGCGCTCGGTCAAAGTTGTAGCCACCGGCCTGCGGCCGGTCGGATTTGGTAGGGCGGGCAGTCTTCGGCACGCCTATCATGAGACGGCGCGCACGGAGTGACACGCCCTACCTGAGACGGCCCTCGGGGCCGTGGCTACAGATTGATACTGCGGGAATCTGACCGATATTACGCGTCAGATGGTTGCTTGGATTTTAAAGAAGATTTTGGGGTCAAAAAATCAACGCGAGCTCAAGCGTCTGATGCCGATTGTTCGTCGGGCTAATGAGTTCGACGAGCAGTTCAAGAACTTGTCCGACGATGAGTTGCGAGCAAAAACGGCTGCGTGGAAACAAGAGATATCGAAGCTTCCGGATATCCAGGAGCAGTGGAAAAAGCTCGATGAAATTTTGCCGGAAGCATTTGCGGTGGTGAAAAACGCCGCGCGCCGGCTCAAGGATCGGGGACAGACTTTCACGGTGTGCGATCAGCCGATGGTCTGGGACATGGTGCACTTCGACGTGCAGTTGCTTGGCGGAATCGTTTTGCACAAGGGCCGGATCGCCGAGATGGCTACCGGCGAAGGCAAGACTCTGGTAGCGACATTGCCGCTTTATCTGAACGCGCTCACCGGGCGGGGCGCGCACCTTGTGACGGTGAACGATTACCTGGCCCGGCGCGATGCGGAGTGGATGGGGCAACTCTACAATTTCCTTGGACTCACAGTCGGCTGCATTCAACACGATCAGGAACCGGACGTCCGGCGCGAGCAATACGCGATGGACATCACCTACGGAACAAACAGCGAGTTCGGTTTCGATTACTTGCGTGACAATGGCATGGCCACCACCCGCGAACAACAGGTGCAGCGTGGCTATTGTTACGCCATCGTCGATGAGGTCGATTCCATTCTCATCGACGAAGCCCGCACGCCCCTCATCATCAGCGGGCCTGCAACAATTTCGACTCATCAATACGACAAATGGAAACCTCTCATCGAGCAGCTGGTGCGAAAGCAAAACATGCTTTGCAACCGCCTCGCCAGCGAGGCCATCGAGAAGTTCGAGCAGGATGATGTAGAGATCGGCGGCCGCCTGATGTTCAAAGTCAAACTCGGTCAACCGCGCAACAAACAGCTGCTGCGGATGATGGAAGACCCTGACAAACGCCGCGCGATCGATAAAGCCGAACTTTCGTTTTACCAGGACACGCGCAAGGAGGAACTGTTTCAGCTTAAGGAAGAATTGTTCTTCACCATCGACGAAAAATCGAACGAAGCGGATCTCTCCGAGCAGGGCCGCGTTTTTCTTAATCCAGACGATCCGAACGCGTTCGTGTTGCCGGATTTGATCAACGAATTCACCGAGATCGATCTGGACCAGACCCTGTCGCCTGAGGAGAAGGACAAGAAAAAAGCGGAGCGCCAGCAACATTGCGACACGCAAGCAGAGCGGATCCACAACATCTCACAATTGCTGCGCGCTTACTGCTTGTTCGAGAAGGATGTTCAGTACGTCATCGAAGAGAACAAGGTGGTGATTGTCGATGAGTTCACCGGTCGCAAGATGCCAGGCCGGCGGTGGAGCGATGGATTGCATCAGGCGGTCGAAGCGAAAGAAGGCGTCCAGATCGATCGTGAAACCCAGACATTGGCCACCATCACGATTCAAAATTATTTCAGGCTTTATCAAAAACTGGCGGGAATGACCGGCACCGCCGAAACGGAAGCGGCCGAGTTTCACGACATTTACAAACTGGACGTGAACATGATTCCAACCAATCGACCTGTGCGGCGCACCGATTCCAACGATCACATCTACAAAACGCGGCGCGAGAAATACAACGCGGTGATCAAGGAGATCAAAGAAGCGCATGCCAAAACTCAGCCCGTGCTGGTTGGAAGCGTAAGTGTGGAAGCTTCGGAGTTACTGAGCCGAATGCTAAAGCGCGAGAAAATCCCCCACAACGTGTTGAACGCGAAATTTCACATGCAGGAAGCCGAGATCGTGGCGCGCGCCGGTCAACCTGGCACCGTCACGATTTCAACGAACATGGCCGGGCGCGGCACGGATATCAAGCTCGGCCCAGGTGTCACAGAGCTCGGCGGTTTGAAGGTGATTGGCACGGAACGCCACGAGGCGCGCCGGATCGATCGGCAGTTACGCGGACGTTGCGCGCGCCAGGGTGATCCGGGCGCATCGCGGTTTTATGTCAGTTTCGAAGACGATCTGATGCGCAACTTTGGCGCGGCCGATCGCATGACAAAAATCATGGAGCGCTTCGGGCTTGAAGAAGGCCAGGAGCTTGAGCATCGCTGGCTGAATAAGTCCGTCGAGACCGCGCAAAAACGGGTCGAGCAACGCAACTATCTGATCCGCAAACGGACGCTCGATTTCGATGACGTGATGAACATGCAGCGCGTGGTCGTGTATACCTGGCGCAATGAAATCATTGATGCCGAGGAACCGCGTACGCACATCTACGAAGTGATCGATGAAGCCGTGCCGGCAAAAGTTAAGGAATATCTCGAGGGCGAGGAGCCGAATTACACAGGTCTTATCCACTGGATAAACACCACGTTTCCTCTCGGTTTAACGAAGGAGAAAGCGCAGTTCGATACCCGTACAGTTGATGAAAACGGGAAATTCCTGCTTGAAAAGATCAAGAACGCTTATGAGCGCAAGTCGAGTCACGAAGAACCGACTGCCGTCAAAAGCCTGGAGCGTTATATCATCCTGAACGCGATTGACCGACTCTGGCAGGAGCATCTCTACGCCATGGACGCATTGCGCGAGGGCGTTTATCTGCGCGGCTACGCGCAAAAGGATCCGCTCATCGAGTATAAGACCGAAGCATACGACATGTTCGTCGAATTGATGGCGAACATTAAGAACGAAGTCCTGAACAATCTTTTCCGCAGCACTTCCAATCTGCAGGCATTCGAGAATTTTCTGGCCACATTGCCGCAGTTCCTCCTGCGCGAAGAAGGCCCAACCGCGCCGACGGCAACTGCCGATGCGCGCATGCGCCACCCTGTTGGCGCAATGGCCGCGGTCGGCGGAGATGGGGACGGCGACGGCGCAGGCGAAGTATCACTCGATCTGCCGATTCGCCGATCATTGCCCAAAGTCGGTCGCAACGAACCGTGTCCCTGTGGCAGCGGCAAAAAATACAAGAACTGCTGCGGACGCATGGCGTAGCGGTGTAGCGGCCGCTGTCCTCAGCGGCACATTGTGGGTTCGATGGTCCCTGGAAAGCGGCGGAGCACCGCCGCACTCCAAGACGCAAGCGACTGGCATGTGCTCGAAATCACGGCAGCGTTTTGGAGTGCGGCAGTGCTCTACCGCTTTAATCGCCTACGGGTTGGCAGGCGACTTCGCTCGACATGACAAGTCAGGAAGGCTGGGGCAACTCATAAGTCGTGATTTCGAGCGTGTGCCCGTCTGGATCGTGAAAATAGATAGAGTGCGAGATCTGGTGGTCTTGGAATTCGAATTCGATTCCGCGCTTTTTCAGTTCGCGTTGAGCGGCAAGAAAATTTTCATGGTCGGCGCGAAAGGCCAGGTGAAGCATTCGAAGTTCGCGATGACTTGGCGATGTCGGTTTTGCATCCGGCTTCGCGGGGAACAACGCAATCCCGGTATTTCCTTTACCGATAAAAGTCGGCACGCCGTTCCACATGCCTTCGTGAAGACGCTCGAACCCGAGGACGTCGACATACCAATTGGCCGAGCGCTCAATATCGCGCACACCCATGGCTACGTGATCAATTCCCTCAAGTTGCATAAAGCTTTAGACAGAATCTACAAAATAACTCGGGTCGAGACAATGAAGGATGCGAGTACCCATCGCACTCCAACAGCCCGTCTTGCGAAAGGCCATTGAGAGTCTTGCCTCATTTCGCCGAGCTTTGGGAGTGCGCGCGCGTGCTTGCGTCGCTTTTCGCTAATGGCGCTACATTAGCGATGTCGCCCAAGACCCGGCTTAATGCGCATTATCTAAGCGGTTGTCCAGCTTCCCGTTTCGCAATCCGTTAAGAAATACCCCGTAATCTTTGAACGGGCCGCCCACGGCGCGCCAGACCACTTTGGGTTTCGCGTCGTTGTTTGCGAGAGTCGCCACCAACACGTGAAATGTGTGCGCGATTCCGCCGCGCTCGTAATGCACCACGTAATAATCGCCGCCCACTGCTGCCCAAATCAGCCGTTTGCCGGGGAGAGTCGGGTCGATGATCGCATCGGTCGCGTTCCATTTCTGTCCCGGCTCCGCAAGCTTGCCGTCGCCGCCGCCGTCACAAAGCGCGAGGACTGCGCGTGGCAAATCGCTCGTGGAATGAATTTCGTGGAAGCGCGACGCACTCTCCAAGGCTTTACGATCCTGTGTCGAAAGCTTCGTCACATCGCCCCAGCACAAGCTCTGAATCGTAACGGCAAAAAGCAGGTAAAGCCTAATATGTTTCATGCGGGTCGCACGTCGTAACACAGCCATCATGGCTGTTAGGTCAAGCGGGCATGTTGCCCGCAAGAGCCGGCATATTAGGCAGCGTGTTCGGCGTGACTCGCACCTAACGAAACGCCCGCGACGGTGAGAAAGCAGATTCACAAAAGGCCTCCGTGCATGACCTAGGGATAAGTCGGGCGGGAGCGTAGCGTTAGCCACGCGTCGAAGTTGAATGCATACGCCGCTCGCCATGCTACTGTGCCTTATGCCTTCCGATCCGCCAGAGAAACCGAAACCTGACGACGAGGCGCGGGCGCGGGAGAAAAGCAATGAGCGCGAAAAGAACGATGAGCTTCAACCATCGCGCGAAAAAATTCCTGAAGGCCAGGGGAACCTGCGCAGGCGCGCTAATTGGTTTCAGAAACGAACAGGCGGAACGGAGTAGTGGTGTCCTGCAGCCGCGGGAATCTCGGAGGGCCTTTGCGCCGCGACTGATCGCCGCACAACGGCTCCAGCATTTGTTAGCTCGCGCGCACTTTCAACCGCCAAATGCCCCGTCCATAAGTCGCCGTCGTCAGCGTCCCCGTGCCTTGATGGTAAACGAGATCGACGAACATCGTGTTTGGCAGGTTGCGTTTCAGGTTGTGCCAGGTGGCGCCAAGATCGCGCGACACGTAGATGCCAGCATCGTTGGCCACGAAAACCGTCTGCGGTTCGTCCGGCGAAACCACCGCGGCGTGATGCGGAACGTCAGGCAGCCGGCCGCCATCGACGTCGTGCCAGTGCGCGCCGCCGTCATCGGAGCGAAAGACATGCGAGTTGCCGAAATTCGCGACTGTGGCGAACAGAACATCGGCATTCGTGGGACTCGATTCCAAACGGGTGATTGTCACGCCGGGCAATTCCGGCCCCGCCATGTTGGGACTCCAAGTGTTTCCCCCATCGAGACTGCGAAAGAACCCGCCGTTCTCCGTGCCGATATAGACGCGCTGTGAATCCGCCGGCGCCACTTCAATGGCGCTGATTGAGCTGCCGTCGAGTGAACCAGAAACCGGACGCCACGTCGTCCCATCGTTTTTCGATCGCCACACACGATTCGAGCCGGTGAAGACCGTTGCTGGCTTGTTCGGATCGAGCGTGATGTAAACCATCCAGACGTTTTCCTTCTCCGACTTCGGCGCAGGCGGAGAGACATCGCGCCGTTGCGTGCCACGAATCCGAGTGATGTTCATATTGTAATAGGAGGCGTAGACCTGGTTCGCCTTTCCTGGGTGGTAAACCATCCAGCCGCCATCGCCGCCTTCGATCTCGAAATGGTCGTCGCTCCCGCCAGTCGTTGTCACGACCGTTCCGTTGTCCTGCGCGCCGCCGCCGAAACTGCGCGGATCGCTCGGTGCCACGTCGATGTCGTAATACATCGTGACCGCCAATCCAGTGCTGCGGTTTTCCCACGACGTTCCACCGTCATCGCTTACGTCGACTCCGCCATCGTTGCCATCGTAAACCCGGCCTGGCGCCGCCGCCGGCATGAGCAACGCGTGATGGTCCGCGTGCGCGTAATCGGGATCGCCGCGCCTCGCGTCCCAGTGCGTGATCCGCTTCCACGTATCTCCGCCGTTGGTCGTCCGATGCAGATCGACCCCGCCACAAATCACGTGGTTCGGATCTGTCGGATGCACGACAATAGAATTTCCGTAGGTCATCTGGCCTTCGTCCTTGAAATGCGAGCCGGCGATGTTCGATGCCGCGACCTGGAGATAAATCACGTTCGGGTCCGACGGCGCCATGGCCAGCGTCGCGCGATTGAACTTCGCCGGCGCCGGCAAACCATTCGTTAGGTGCGTCCAAGTGGCGCCACCGTCGAGCGACCGCCAGACGCCGCTGCTCACGCCCTGCGCCGTGACCGTGGCAAAGATGCGCTGCGCCTGCACCGGATCGAACACGATCGAGTGGCACCAATAGTTCTGCGCCGAGATGAAGGTCTCGCGCGTCCACGTCTTGCCCGCATCGCGCGACGTATACATGCCGCCGAATCCGCTTTCCTGCGGGCTGACCTTGCCGAATCCGATCCCGCCGATTCGAATATGACTCGGGTCGTGCGGATCGATCGCAATTACGCCAATCCGGCTCGGGATTCCCGTCTTCGCGCACGAGGCAAACAGCCTCCAGCTCTTCCCGCCATTCGTCGTGCGATACAATCCGACTCCGGCGTAACTATCCGCCGAGAGGTTCGCTTCGCCGGTGCCGCAATAAATCATCTTCGAGTTCGTCGGATGAATCGCGAGCGCGCCCAGGTTAAGCACGGCCTGCGAATGCCAGAGCCCTTTCCAGGTTCGCCCGGCATCCGTGCTTTGCCAGACACCGCTGCCAGCCGCGCCCGCCCAGATGCTGTCGGGCTTCGCCGGATCGCAAACCAGACACGTGATGCGCCCGCCAACGTTCGTCGGCCCGACACTTTCCCACTGCGTCGTGCCCGGCGCCGGCGCAAATTCCTTCTCGACCCGCGCGCGTTCCGACACGAGCCTTCCCACTCTCGCCTCTCGCAACGGCCACGCCGCCCGCGCCTGGAACCAGACGCTGCGCCGTTTATGATTGCGCGAGATTCGCCCGAGTTTCCCGCGGAGCGCTCGCTTCCCCGGTCCTGGAGCTAGCGGCGCCTTCGTATTCGCCGCCGATTTCTGCCGCCGCGTCTTTGTCGTTGCCTTCTTGGTGCGCTTAGCCACGGCGAACACCTCCAATCTCGGAGGGACGTGCTTGATCAGGTCCCGCTTGTTTATGATCGCTGAGAAGTCGGACGTGCTGAGGCACGTCCGACTGATGTCCGAACTTTCGCGCCTTGTTTAGCGCCCAGCTGACTCCGTACCACGTCGCCAGAAACGCGAGACATTCGAGCGTGAACGAATGGAACCGGTAAAACGTTTCCGCGACAGACAGTGCAAAGATCGCGGCCAGACTTTCGTGCGCGGCCAGCCGCAGCCCGCGCGATTTAGTGAGGAGATACATAGGGATGTGTGGGGTTGAGGAATTGGAAGATTAGCGAGAGCGCCATACTGCCGCGAAAGCGCGTGCGAAGTCAAAACAATAACGCCCCGTCCGCAATGCCCATTTAGATCACAAGGTGTGTGCAACAGCAGGATGCAATTTCATGGTAAGCGAAAAATCGAGGCTGCGTGCCGGTCGCTGCATCGGCTTCCACGAGAAGGTTAAACGCTTGTGTACCGCCCCTTCCAAATCTCTCCCTGTTCTGCGTGGCGACGCTTGCCGAGAAACTCAAACCCTACCTTGCGCCGAACCGCATTAGGCGCATCGTACTCAGCCAAAGTGTGCGCAAAAAACTCTACGTCAGAATCGGTGTGGGGAGCGCGTGTGATTAGCTCGATTACCATAGCGGTAGTCATTCCTCGACCCTCAAAAGGTGGAAATGTGCTCCGCGCTTTTGGCTATAACAACAAAGCAGACTTCGTGGAGAAAAAACTCTATGTGTTACGAAGCTATCCTTGACCTAACCACATGTCTGGAGCGACTAGATGACATGATGGGGATTGTCGGGTGCGAGTTTTGGACCTACACCCGGCAATTATGAGTAATGAGTTGTACTCAGAGTTGTCCTCACTTGAGGAAACCCGCTGCCAGTTTAATGGCACAAGAGCCGACATGAAGTCCGCCGAAGGACGGATCCGTCCGTATGTCGGACTTGGGATTGATGTGCGCCAGGACTTCTATGTGGTGGTGATGCAGGAGGGGAGGAAGTAATCCCAAACCGCCACAGCGTTTTAGCAAACAAGCCTTCCACACAAAAGCAACTGGGATTAGAAGTTTGAAAATACAGAACAGAAAAACAGAGAGGAGGTTCGAGGGAAACAGTTCTTTTTAAGCGCAGCTTGGAACGATGCGGGGTGAGTGCCCGGCGTCTAACCTGCTCCGACTGCGCTTCGCGAGCGTCGCATTAGATTGGGCCCGCCTCCGCGCTCCTCTTCCACCCTGATCGCATTGATCAAATAGTGCTGAGAACACAACTGCTCATGCACGGATAGGAGTATGACCACTGGAAGCCTAACTCTGGTGGGTAAACCGAAGAGGACACCCTCAAACCAACACCAACCTCAACCCACACCAAACCTATGAACCGATAAACTTACCGCATTTGACTCCCCTCATAGGGGTTAGACGGTTTTAGGCGCATTCCGGGTGCGATAGCAGATCTCCAGGCGATTGCAGCAAGGATCTTCAAAGAAAAGAGCGTAATATACTGCATCGGACCTTCTATGCTCCGAGCGCCAGCACGTGTTACTACCTGCGCGAGTCGGTCAACATCTGCGGGACTCTCAGCCCAGAAGGCGATGCGATTCTCATTCGCAATATGTGCTGCAGACTCGGTAATCCCAAAAAACTCAGTGATGCCGCGATCAGCAGCTTCAAACTGAAACCACCCCTCCATAGCCACTCGACTGGAAAACCCCAAGGCAGGAAGCAGCGCCCCGTAGAAAGCGGTCACATCTGCAAGCTTAGGCACTCTCAGGTCGATGTGGTCAAAGTGTCGAGGCATACGTGGACAACCAGCCGTCTAACTATGATTAGGCGAATGTTCGTGAAACATCGCGAATTATTCTTCGTCTAATCCGGTGGCTATACGAACACCTGCCGCCATGCGGCAGCATGGGCGCGGACGGGTGAACCGAAACCTTTAAGGCTCACTTCGCCGAGGTCTTCGAAGAGAAGTCCCTTGCCAAGGCACAGCTCGGCGATTGCGTTCGATACCAGGATTTGTTCCGGTTGCGCGTGGGCGCAGAGCCGCGCTGCCAGTTGAACGGTGGATCCAAAAAGGTCGTTATGTTGCTCGACCGGTTCGCCTGCTGCAGCGCCGACTCGCACCTTAAGCTGGCGGTCGGGATTTGCTTGTGCATGCTTGTCCAACTCGCGCTGAATTTGAATTGCACATCGCACCGCGCCCGCTGGCGAGACGAACGATGCCATGATGCCGTCCCCGGTGTGCTTCACCTCGCGTCCGCCTAACGCGGATAACGCATCTCGGACAATGGTGTCGTGGACGCCAAGGATCGCCAGCGCCACTTCGTCACCAAGCGATTGAGTCAATGTGGTTGAATTTACAACGTCCGTGAACAAAACGGTTCGGATCCCCGGATCTCGCGCGTCCGCTCCGCCACCGGGCAGGATTACAGCTCCCGCGGCATTTGTTTCGACACCACCCACAAATCCCTCTGCAAGTTCAGGCTGTATCTCAATAATCTTGTCAGGTAGCAGGCCATGTGCTTCGCGATGGACTTGCTTTGCCGCTTCGGCGTTTGGTGCATGGCAGAGACAAAAAACTTTCCCTGCCTTTTCGTTGAGCCAGTATTTGGTGTATTCAACGCCATATTTCCGCTGCGTTTCCATGTCCTTCGCGTGAGCCTTCGCGACGTCTTCCGGAGTCGTTCCCTCCGGAAGATTGTGAATGTCCATGTATAACGGCATAAGGTCGGATTTTAGCGCGATGTGACGCGATGCGAAACCGCGATGTTCGCCGGCTGATGTAGCGTTTGATAAACGACGCAATAACGCTCCGTCAATCGAATGAGGTTCGCCCGTCGCTCTTCGCTGGCGTCGGTGTCCAGGTCGAAATGCAACCGAATCTGCTTGAAGCCAACGAGCACCTCCTTGGAAACGCCAAGTGTTCCTCGAAAATCCAGATCGCCCTCGGCGCGAATTGTCGCGTCACGCAAAGTAATCCCGAGAGCGGTAGCTACTGCGCCTAACGTGACGCCCGCGCATCCGACCAGCGCTTCGAGCAACATGTCAGCGGAACACGCGCTTTGGCCATCGCCTCCGGTGGCAGGATGAAGACCGGCTTCGACACGCGCTTTTCCGCTTTCAATTTTGCAGGTCACATTTTGGCCGACTCGTCCCTCCGCCCTCAGTGTGACCAATGCCGTCTCAGGACGCTCGCGATACTGAGCTTTCAGAGGCGCCTGCAACGATTTTAACTCTTCAGCAGTCATTAGTGGAATTTCAGGTTGTGAGACAGTAGAGGCAGCCGTGTCGGCTGCAACGCCTGAGATGTCTGCAGGCGACACGCCTGCCGGGCGAAAATGCGAATTGCAGAATCAGGCGGCCGTGACGCTGCCAGATTATTTGCCGCTCGGCGTAATGTTTTGGTTCACTCTAAAGAAATTGTCCGGATCGTATTTCCTTTTGATCGCGACCAACCGGTCGTAATTTGCCCCGTACGTTTTCTTCACGCGCTCTTCTCCTTCGTCGCCCATCAGGAAATTTACATACGCTCCGCCCGCGGAAAATGGGTGAACCGCGTCGTAATAGTTTTTTGTCCACGACACAATTTTCTCCTTGTTCGCAGGATCAGGATCAACGCCGACGATCACCTGCGCCCAGTTAGCGTCGCGGTAGTTCCACGCCGTATCACTTTTACCGACGCGTGATGCTGCGCCGTTAATCGGATACATATGCATCGTGGAATGCATGGTTGGAAGCGCTTCACCGAAGCGGATGTGCTGCGCAATCGCGTCGTCGCTTATCTCATTTACAAAATCCGCGCGCCAGTACCATTGCAGCCCCGGCGGGTAAAGCGCGTCGAACATGCTTTGCAGGGCAGGCTGCGGCAGCGGGCCTACGAAGTCCAGCGCAGGCTTTTTGAATGCCCGGATCGGCTCGAACGTTTTTTCTGCTTTGTCCAGAGGCCCGGCATAGGCCCAGACCACGCCGCACATTTTTTTCATGTGCAAGTGTTCGGGGAAGGGCGGAGCCGGCGGCACAGTAAGAAATGCGAAGAAGCCAGTCAGATCATCGGGCGCTTCCGCGATCAAATCGCGATACCATTTCATCACGTCAGCTGTCTCGCTCAGTTCGTAGAGCATTGGGCCCGCGTTAGCCTTTACAAATTTGCCGTTCGCCAGAACGACATCGGCGGAGAGCAGATTGTCGATACTCAATCCGCATTTGCGCGTGAGATGACCGACGCCCCCGCCCAGGGTTAAGCCACCGACGCCAGTCGTGGAAATGATTCCGCTCGGGGTAGCGAGTCCGAATGCATGCGTCGCATGATCAACGTCGCCCCAGACGCATCCGCCTCCAACCGTGACGGTGCGCGCAACAGGATCGACCCGCGTGTATTTGATCGGCGCAAGGTCGATCACCAAACCGTCATCACAAATTCCCAGACCGCCCGCGTTGTGGCCGCCGCCTCGGATGGAAACGAGGAGACCGTTATCGCGCGCGAAATCCACGGACCGCATGACGTCTGCGACATCCACGCACTGCGCGATCAAGCGCGGTTTTTTGTGGATCATCCCGTTATACACCTTTCGGGCGTCGTCATAATCTGCGTCGCCCGGCTGAATCAATCTGCCTCTGAGGTTTGGTTTGAACTCGGCGATGGAATCTTCGTTGAGCATAGTAAGAGAGTTGTAACGCAGACAGTCATACCTGGTGGCCGAACGATCAAGAGCTAGCGAGCGGCGCTGCACGTTTTTTTCGATTGAAACAAAGGTGCATTTACGGTTAGCATCTCGGCAGAGGCTACTACGCAATGTCTCACCCCTACACCTCCTGGACGCGGCGCGATTTTTTAAAACTCGCCGGGCATGCTGGGTTGCTCAGTGCATTTCCAACATTGGCGAGTGCGTTTGCCGCGCTTGAACCCGACATGGCGTGCATCTCAATCCTGCACACCACGGATTTGCACGGCCATATTTTGCCGACCTCCGATTACGATGGAACGACTAATCTTGGCGGGCTAGCTAGATGCGTCACGCAAATTCAGCGTTGGCGCCGGCAGAATCCGAATTCAATCCTCATCGATGTTGGCGACGTCTATCAAGGCACGGACGTGAGCCTGCGAAATAAGGGCGGGCTGATGATTGATCTTTTCAATCATCTCAATTACGACGCATGGGTCATCGGAAATCACGAGTTCGATTGGGGAATCGAACCGTTCCATGACGCGCTGCAGAAATCCGCAATGCCGGTACTCGCCGCGAATTTGTTATTCGAAGGTACATCGGCAGGCGAATTTCAGGATGGGAAACATCCAATGGCCAACGTTCAGCCAATGATCGTGAAGGAAATCCTGGGAATTAAAGTCGCGATAATCGGCATCACGACGCCGGGCATGTCGTTCTGGCTTCCGCGGGAGTTTACGCCGCGACTCGAGTTTCCGCATCCCGTTGAGTCGGTGCGCCGGGCAATTGCGAAGGCAAAGAGAGACGGCACGGACGCCATCCTACTCACTGGTCATATGGGACTCAAGCCGCACACTGGCGGGGATGACTTTGCCAACACAGTGATGGCGCTGACTTCCGAATTTCCGGATATTGCTGTTTTCATTGCCGGTCATACGCATCAGGCAATTCCGAATCGCCTAACGAATGGTGTGCTTTTCACACAGGCGGACCACTTTGGAATTCACGTGGGTCGTGTGGATCTGCTGTTCGATCGTAATTCAAAAAAGTTGCTGCGTCGCGAACCCATCTGCGAGCTGATGGACAACCGGTTTCAGCTCGATCACGTCGTCATTTCGCGGGCGGGGGCACAGCTCACCGAATCGGAAGCCACCCTTGCACAGTCGATTGGTGAGTTGACGGAGACGTTGCACGGTCGCGGCCGGAATGGCCGAACGAGCGAAATCGAGAAACTAATCGGCGCGGCGATTATGGAATCTTTGTCGGAGCGACACATCGTGGTCGATGGAGTTATCCACGGCGTGTTCGATGAAAACGCTAAACTTGCAGCCGGCCCGATCACGGTAAACGACGTTTGGAACATCCTTCCCTATGAAAATTTTATCGTTACCGCCGTTCTTTCACCGGATGAAATCAAAGCTGTCATGGAAGAAGTGTATGCCAGCCACGAGTCGCGAAGTTTGCTGGGCATCGAACTCAGAGTGGAGGGCCGTGGTCCCGATCGCAGAGTTGTTTCGATGATGTTTCCAGACGGACGCCCGCTGGAACGTGGCAAAAGGTATATTATTGCCGTTAACAGTTTCGACGCACGGAGTGGCGGCCATCACTTTATGAAACTGCGGGCGTTGCTCGACAGGCCCGAGGCGAATTGTGTTCTGCATCCTGTGCAAACACGTGATGCGCTCATCAATTATTTTCGGCGTCATAAAATTGTAAACAGAATTTCCGAGGCGCACACGTGGCCGGAGGCCGCCTGACCGGCCAGTTAGCTCGAGTGGAGCGGAGTCAACAGTTCCGCGCAGCCTGGCTCACGATTTTGCAACGGATTGAAAGCTTGGCCTCGCCCCAAAAAGTTTCGGGGCTGCGTTGCAGCCTCGACTTCGTTCGGAATGACTAAACAGTTCCTCTTGCAAAGGCGGCGCGTTTTGCTTGCCTATGTCCCCATGCGCGTCGGGATTCTTTTGTTTGTTGCTTCGCTTGTCGGTGCGGGTTTTGTCTCATCCCAGACACCAAAATCCCGATCGCCTTCTCCATCACCGGGCTCGACGCTGCCGGAGTTTCGACCAGCGTTGATCGGGACAGCTCCCAATTCGTTGATTAACACGATCGATACTGCCGACCTTCTTAAGAAGGGCCAAAAGGAAGCCGCGATTATGTTCTCCTGCCTTGTGGCGCCGACCGGGAACGTTGTTCGCAGCGGTGCCTATCGCGGCACGCGCGGATCCGAACTTCTTGAGCAGGAGTTACTCAAACGCCTCGTAACCGCAAAGTTCATTCCTGCAATTCACAATCACCAGCCAGTCATCGCCGTCTTCTATGGAACAGTGAAATTCGCAGTCGTGAACGGGAAACCACGGCTCCGCATTTTCGCCAACCAGCAACTGGAGGAAGTGGACAAGGAAACCGATTTCGTCGATCCGCAACCATACGTAGGGCTGGATTCAAAATTCACCGGTCTGCATTATCCCGAAACGGGCAGCACAGTGGCTGTCAGTGGTGTTGTGGAGCTCGCGCTGAATGTGGACGCGAAGGGAAATTTGAAGAACACGCAGGTTTTGTCTGAGGAACCACCGTTGCTTGGTTTCGGGGATGCGGCGCTTTCGGATTTCGGAGGCGCGAAATTCATTCCGGCTTTCCGAAACGGTCAGCCGGTCGAATGCAACGTGAAGATTCCGGTCTTCTATAAGCCGTCGGCTTAACTCCGCGTAATCCGGGCGGAAAAGAATAGGGGTCGGTTGATGAACAAGCTTGTTCGCGCTTCTTTTTTTAAGCGCGATCCGCTCGCGTGCGCGCGCGAACTCATCGGCACTGAACTGATATGGGGCGAATGCTCCGGGGTAATCGTCGAGGTGGAAGCGTATGCGGCAATCGATGACGAAGCCGCACACACGTTTACGCGACCGAGCGCGCGCCGCTTTATCGAGCGCAACAAAGCAGGCGCGGCGTACGTCTATTTTAATTACGGCGTGCATTGGATGCTGAACGTGCTCATAAAAGGCAATGAGAACGGCTTTGTTTTGATTCGGGCGCTTGAACCGCGACGCGGCATTGAACTGATGAAGCGCCGCCGCGGCGTAGGTGATATCCGTCAGCTTTGCTCCGGCCCGGGCAAACTCACGCAGGCCTTCGCAATCACCGGGCGACATCATGAGATGAATCTGTGCGCCGATCAGCGCCACTGTTTTGTCTCGGATCGACAGGCGCGTTTCGATGTTGTGGCAGACAAACGCATCGGCATCAGCCGCTCTGCGCATCTGCCGTGGCGATTTACGCTGCGCGGGAGCCCGTTCGTAAGCCAACCGGTCAAGCTGTAGCTGCGCATTCTCGTTTCTGGGGGAGCGCGGGCAGCTTGCCGGCAGGCGTAGGCAGCCTGCCGACGACATTTCTCTTCGGCAGGCTGCCGAAAAGTACAGGCTGACAGCCAATGGTCCCCGGAATATTGACTCGCTTTGCGCTTGATCGAAGTTTCTCGGTCAAATGAATCGGAATAAACAGCGTGTTTTGCTCGGCATGAGCGGGGGAGTGGACTCCAGCGTGGCCGGATTTTTGCTGCGCGAGCAGGGCTACGACGTGGTCGGCGTCACGATGAAAGTCTGGCCGCAGGATTGCATCTCACGCGCGGAGGACAAATGCTGCGGGCCGCAGGCGGTCGCCGATGCACGGAGCGTGGCGCACGCGCTCGGCATTGCGCATTATGTTGTTGACGAGACCGATCAGTTCGAGCGTCTCGTGATCGATTATTTCGCCGGCGAATATCAGGCCGGGCGGACGCCGAACCCATGCGTCATGTGCAACGAAAAACTTAAGTTCGGAAATCTCTGGAGTAAGGCGAAGGCGCTCGGTTGCGACTACATCGCGACGGGTCATTACGCGATCATTGAGCACGCTGTAGCCGGGGGCGGTGACCCCGGCCGTGTTGGTGCGTCAATCCAGTTGGATTCTGCCGGGGTCAACGCCCCCGGCTACAGCATCCTGCGGAAAGGCATCGATCCACGGAAGGATCAGTCCTATTTCCTTTTCAGTCTGCGACAGCCGCAGTTACGGCGCGCTCTGACGCCATTGGGCGAAATGACCAAGCCGCAGATCCGCGACATCGCACACTCGTTAGGCCTGAAGGTTGCCGATAAGGTCGATAGTCAGGAGATTTGTTTTGTTCCCGGCAACGATTACAAGGCGTTTCTGCGTTCACATTTGGGCGACAATGAATTTCATCGCGGTGAAATTTACGACGTTGATGGAAAGTTCGTCGGCAAACACGATGGCATCGAATTGTTCACGATCGGACAGCGCAAGGGCCTTCCCGGCGGTTCGCCGCGTGCACGGTATGTGGTCGATCTGGATCCGGCGACCAATCGGGTCATCGTTGGAAACACTGCAGACTTGGTTTGCGAGCAGTTCGAAATCGATCGCGTGAATTGGCACCCTGTAGCCGGGATCGGGGATCCCGGCAGCGTCATGGGCATACAAGAAGCCGGGGTCAACGCCCCCGGCTACAGCGACGAAATCGAAGCGACGGTGAAGATTCGCTACAGCCATCCCGGCACGCGCGCGAGTGTGACGCCTTTAGAAAACAATCGGGCGCGCATTCGCCTGCACGAACCACAGCGCGCGGTAACCCCCGGACAAGCTGCGGTCCTTTACGACGGTGACGTTGTGTTAAGCGGCGGCTGGATCTGCCGGAGAGAAGCATTGATACCGGCTTAAGATCGCCTAGAAAAAAAGTAACGAACCTCTTGTTCCCGTCCTTTCCCAGCAGCCTTTGTTGCCTTCGTTAGCTTCTGTTGAATTCTTTTATGCCGCAAAAGATTCTGCTCGCCCTCAGCACATTTCCGGACGCGAAAATCGCGCGCCGGATTTCGCATGATTTGGTGAGCCAACGATTTGCGGCGTGCGCGAATATTTTGCCGGCCGTCGAATCAATTTACCGTTGGAAGGAAAAGATCGAATCGGGAAACGAAACCCTCGTCTTCTTCAAGGTCGGCGAAGACCGGCAATCGGCGTTCCAAGACAAGCTTCGATCGCTTCATCCTTATGACGTTCCGGAGATCATTTTCCTTGCGGTCGGGAGCGGGCTTCCAGAATACCTGCGTTGGGTCAGTGAGAACTGCCGTCAGGTGCCCTGACGTTTCCTGCCAACTGCGTAGATTGCGACGCCAATCGCGTTTGCGATGGCGGTCACGGCAATAATTTTCGCAGCGAAAGTCACCGTGCTTGGGACATCGATAATCGGGTGGACAGTAAAGTAAATCGCGGACAGGGAGACGGCTGCGCCGCAGATGGCTGCGATCCGTAACCAGATGGGAGCTCCGGAACGAATCTCGGTCGCGCCGAAGATCGGTATGGCGAACATGGTGAAGTAAACAATTCCGTAGAAAACGTTCGCCGCGTTATCGACAAGTTGAAACGCTTCCTGGATTCCCGCACCGATCTGGCTGGCGATAGCAATCACGAGCGTCACCGTCCCGACGAAGATAATCGAGTTGATTGGCGTTTTGTAGCGCGGATGCAAACGCGAGAACCAACTCGGGAGCAACTGGTCCCACCCTGCGACCATTGGCAATCGCGAGCTGCCGGTTACATGAACGCTTGTGGAAGCAATCGTGCGCGTAGTCATCAACAAAATTCCAATCGATGCGATGGCACCTGCGATTGGAAAGGAACGCAGGCCGAGTCGCAATGTTTGAGGCACCGGACCAATAAGGTCGATGGGATTGTTGCCAATGAACGCGAGCACGGAGCTCGTGCCGAAAATAAACATCACTGCGATGATTGGCGAAGCGATCAGTACCGAGCGCCCGATGTCGCGCGCAGGCGAGCGCGTTTCGCCCGCGAGAATGGCTACGTATTCGAATCCGCTGAGAGCTCCGACAGCGAGCTTGGTAAAAATATTGAAGCAATAAAAGATCGACATTGTAGGCAGTGCGAGTTGTAACGGGTGATACGATTTCAAGTCGCCGCGCGCCAGCCCGACGAGCGGCAGCAGGATCAACGCTGAGTAAACGAGGAACATCGCCAACGCGCCGATGTTGTGAACCCATTTGCCTAACGACAACCCGCGCACACACGCCCATCCAAGGCCGACGACCAGGGCCGCGCTAATCAGCGACACACACCATTTGCTCTCCGGCATCCAGGCGGCGCCCGGACCGATTGCGTAAGAGATGTTCGTTGTGGTGAACATTCCACCGAGCGCTATCACCGTGATCGAGAGCAGCCAGAGATTCCATGCGACCATAAATCCGGCGAACTCGTTGAAGCCCAGTTTAGCCCATTGATAAATACCGCCTTCGAGCGGTATCCGGTTGCTGAGATACATAACGACCACCGCCTGGGGAACGTAAAAAAGCAAGATCGCCAGCAGCCAGAAGAAGAGCTGCGCCTGGCCGAGTTTTGCGGCGGCGCCGACCCAACTCGAGCCGACCACAAACAAAATTTGTGTCAGCACAAGGTCGCGCAGAGCCAGCGGCTTTTTCAGCGCGACGCTGTGTTGTGCAACGTCGTGTTCTGCGCGATCGAGTTGGGTTGCCATAGGCAGAGAGTGAAGAATTGAAGCCCTGAACCGGACTTTTGCACGTCATCCTGAGCGGAGCACAGCGGAGTCGAAGGATCCCGCGATGTTACCAAACGATTATGCCACGGGATTGAAGACCTGGCCTCGCCCCGAAAGCTTTCGGGGCTGCGTTGCAGCCTCGACTTCGCTCGGAATGACTTCGTTTTGGCGCTTCAACCCTTCAATGGTTCAACGATTATTGGTCGTGCTCTTGTTCCGATTTGGTCGGCGGCGCTGGTTCGTTTCGAAATTCGCGGTGGCGGATCTTGCCGCCGGCATAGGCGATGTAGCAGCCAGAGGCCAACGCGCCCGCGCCGGCCAACACCACGACGAGGACGAGTAGCGCGGCAGATTTCGGCCAGCGCAACGGGGCGATGATGCCGGCCACGCTCAAAGCGGCGAGCGCATAGAAAATGTAAATAACCCTCTCGGCGCGTGCTTCGTGTTCATCGAGCCAGGCATGACCATCGTCATCTGTCATAGCCAGAACGCGGTCGTATCCTTGCTGGCCAAATTCAAAGACCGGCCATGCGGAAATCGAAGTCATGAATACCAGAATCAACGTCACAATCTGCGCTCTGCGGTTCTTTGAAATGACAGCGGCGATAAGACCGAGCCAGCTGATAAGCAGCCCGTACACCGGCAGCGGATTGAGCAACACATGAACGTATTCCGGTTGGCGCAAACCGCGAATGAAACCTTCGATCATAGCTTGCCGTTCCACTGGGTTCCGCACACATGCACGGAATGCCGTACTTCTTGTGGCAGATAATTTTGCCAGTCCGCAATGGTGAAATGCCACCATTCGGTGCGCAGTCCCCAGAATTTTGCCTTATGCATTGCGTACTGTAGCAAGCGCACATGTGCGCGTATTTCGGGAGAAAAGCCTACGTATCGCCACATCGCCGCAGGAGTGAAATCGTCGAAGTCACTCGGCATACTCACAGGGCGATTCCATGAATCGACAATAGTCGCATCGACGGCGATCCCCCAACTGTGAAGCGAGCCGATACCGACTTCGGGATTGGCGACATAATCACTGTTGTGCGAGGCCTCCCAAAGCTTTGTCTGTGCCGCCACCGGCCGATAAGCATCCCAGATTTTTAATCCATATTGGTAACGACGGAGAAAAGCCTGCGCAGTAGTCAAAGCTGAAGCAACCTCCGGGCGCGTGAGAGCGCGCGTTCCTTGAGGGTAAAGGGGCTGCTTTAGCAAATTGTTGTTTCCTGCGTAGCGCAACTCCACCACGATCGTGGGATTCACCGATTGGATATCAACGAGAGGTCCACTCGCATTCGCGTTGACGGAGACCAGCATTAGCGCCAAAGCAACCGACAAACAAAGCCAAGGCTTACGGCGGCGTCTTTCCATTTTTAGCTAATATGTTGCCACGGCGGTTTCCGGAACGTCCGTTCCCGCGAGACGCTCGAGAAGAAGGTGCGCGCTGTTTTCGGGCACAGTGAAACGCAATTCCAGATTCGAATCGCCTCGTGTTTGGATCTCCGGCAACTGCGAATAAAGCAACAGCGGTGACTCGGGCAAACGTAACCATTGTTGCGCGTTGCCGCGCAAATCTCGCGCGACGTCGGCTGCTTTTTTCGGAGGATTCACTTTGATGAGGATTCTGGCTTTTACTGGATTCTGCAGGTTCACTGCAAGCCCGATCAATTGCGACGCTTCGAGTAGTTCACGCGAAAAGATGGGGTGAAAAACGCGCGAAAGATCCGCAGGATCCCGGGAGATCAGGCGCAGCGCACTCTCGCGATCCAGAGCCTCAAAGCGATCGAATAGTTGCCCCGTGATTTTCAGGTCCGGTTTGATTCCCAGTCGCACCTCAACGAGCTCATCAACTTCTTTCGGCGTCCCGACTGCCAGCGTCGCGGGTCCGACGCGGGCGACCGCGAAATCGGGTCTGCCGGGCGTGGTCGCAGCTGACGTCGGTCGTCGTTTCCACACCGGCAAACCGCTAATCGGGCGCTTTTCGAAATTCCTGTCATCGGCGACGGTTCGAATGACTTTCGCAAGACTGCGGCGGGTTTGAACGAGATTGAATTCCCGGGTGTCCCCGTTTTCGTTCGTGGTGAGCGCGCGGGTGATGCGCGCTGTGTCGCGCGATGGATTCAAACCGGGGACAGACGCGGCAGGTCCGATCAATCCGGACCAAAGCTTCGGCTGCCCGTCTCGCCAACGCTTGGCGAAACTGCCGTGCTCAAATTGCTCTGCATTAATCGAAAGGATAGTGTCGGTTTCCTGTGGCAGCCATTCGCGTCCGCGTGGAGATTGGAAAACCACCAGCAACGTAATCGCCAGCAGAATCAGCACTGAAAACGCGCTGAAGTAAAACTTCCGCAGCTCCTGTTTGTCGATCAGAGCGGACAGTCGAGCCAGCTCTGCCTGATGTTGCAACTGCAAGTCTACCGCCTGTCTTCGACGATGGGCCTCTTCGAGCAGATGCGGTGCGTTCGGCGGAGCAACGCCCTTTTCAGACAAATGCCGGCCGATGCTCAAGTACGCCGGATTCTTTCGCTCTTCCACGGTCTGATGCCGCGCCCGCGCATCGCGCGCTGCTTGTTGCTGGGTGGCAATACTTTCAGACAATTTTCGGTCACGGGCTTCGAACTCGCTGCGCGTACGCGCTATGTTTTTTTCCACAATGGCGAGTTCAGATTCCGCGCTGGTCAGCTTCTCTTTAGCCGCACGTACCGCGTCGGCGCTGCCCATGCGCGCCCGAACGAGTTCTGCGCGTTTATCCGGCAGACGCGCCCGCTTCGCCATTATACCCGCGGAGAGCGTTTCTAGGTCGGGAGGAGCTGGATCCAGTGCATGCAGATCGGAAAGTTGCTTTAGAAGATCGCGATCGGCGGCTTCGCTCTCCTGAATGCGTCGCTCCACGCCGGCAAGCTCTCGCTCGCAAACTTCGGCAGTGCTGTTGGCCTGGTTACGCTGCTGAAAAAGCGGCTTCTTCTCTGCTTCCAACTTCGCAATTGCTTCCGCCTGTTCACGCGCGATTTGTTGCCGTTCTTCTTCGATCCTCTTTATTCCTTCTTCGATCCGTGCCAGCCGGAGCGCGACTTCCTTTTGCTCCTGCTCCAGTTTTTTGAGAGCGACGATCTCGTTGCGCAGCTCCGGAAAGTTTGCGGCTTGTGCGGTACCCTCGCGCCCAAGGTCGATTTCGCTTTTTTGCAGAAGCCGCCGCTCGTGCCGGAGCACCATGCGTGTTCGCTGACGCTTGATCTTTAACGCTACTTCGCGAAACCCTGTGCCGATGAAGCTCACAAGAAAAAGGCTATACGATTACAACACGCCAAAAAGAAGTTTCAGTTTCATTTATCTTATCTGTCATATGAGTCGCATGGGACAGATGAGGTCTATTCCTCAGATGTCGCCAGTTTTGCCAGTACACTGAAGTCCTCGAGTGTTGTGGTGTCACCGGTGACCTTTGCGCCGCTCGCGATTTCCTTTAAAAGGCGCCGCATGATTTTGCCGCTGCGCGTCTTTGGAAGCGCTTCAGCAAAACATACTTCATCCGGCTTCGCGATGCCGCCGATGTGCGCGCCGACATGATCGCGCAGTTCTTCTTTCAGATCACGCGTGGCGCCAACTCCTGTTTTCAACGTCACAAAAGCGACAATTCCCTGCCCCTTTAGCTCATCCGGCCTTGGGACCACCGCTGCCTCCGCGACTCGCGGGTGACTGACCAGCGCGCTTTCTATTTCCGATGTGCCAAGTCGATGGCCGGCGACGTTGAGAACGTCATCGATGCGGCCGACGATCCAAAAATAACCGTGTTCATCGCGTCGTGCGCCGTCGCCCGTGAGATAATTGCCTTTGAATTCACTCCAGTATTGTTGGCGATAACGCTCTTTGTCGCCGTAGATCGTGCGCAACATCGAAGGCCATGGGCGACGGATGATCAGCTTGCCACCAATATTCGGCCCGACGTCCTGTCCCTTTTCATCGACTACTGCCGGATCGACGCCAAAAAACGGAAGCGTCGCGCTACCCGGTTTGGTTGGAGTCGCGCCCGGCAAAGGCGTAATCATGATAGAGCCGGTCTCAGTTTGCCACCAAGTATCGACAATGGGGCAACGTCCCCCGCCAATGGTCTTGTGATACCAAATCCACGCTTCCGGATTGATCGGTTCGCCAACTGTGCCTAACAAGCGCAGAGATGAGAGGTCGTGCTTAGCCACCCAATGATCGCCCCACCGAATGAAAGCGCGGATCGCCGTCGGCGCGGTGTAAAGAATGGTGACCTGGTATTCCTCGATGATTCTCCAAAACCGATCGGGCTCGGGCCAGTTCGGTGCGCCTTCGTACATCACAACTGTTGCGCCATTCGCCAGCGGACCATAGACGATATAGCTGTGACCGGTGACCCAGCCCACATCGGCTGTGCACCAAAAGATGTCTTCATCGCGAATATCGAAGACGTATTTTGTGGTCGAATAAACCTCCACCAGATAACCACCGGTGGTATGCAAGATTCCCTTCGGTTTGCCGGTCGATCCGCTGGTGTAGAGAAGATAAAGCGGGTGCTCGCTGTCGAGCGGCGCCGACGCGCAGTTTGCATCCACATACTCCAGTTCCCGATGCCACCAAACATCGCGTCCTTCCTTCATGTGGATGTCATTTGCCGCGCGACGAAAAACAATCACACGCCGGACAGAGGTGCCGTTGCGGAGTGCGTCATCGACATTTTTCTTTAACGGAACAATGCCGCCCCGGCGATACGAGCCATCGGCGGTAACCAGCGCGACCGCGCCGCTATCGTTAATCCGGTCGCGAATGCTGTCGGAGCTAAATCCGCCAAACACAACCGAGTGTACCGCACCGATTCGCGCACAAGCCAGCATGGCAATCGCCGCCTCGGGTATGTTTGGCATATAAATGATAACGCGTTCGCCTTTTTTGATCTTGTTCCGTTTCAGCACATTCGCGAAGCGGCAGACTTCGCGATGCAACTGCTGATAGGTGAGCGTGCGTTTGTCACCGGGCTCGCCTTCCCAAATGATCGCCGCCTTGTTCCGACGCGAGCCGCTCAGATGCCGGTCCAGACAATTTTCGCAGGCGTTTAACTTGCCCCCGACGAACCATTTCGCGAACGGCGGCTTCCATTCGAGAACTTTCTTCCACGGCGAGCGCCAGACCAATTCCTTCGCTTCGCGGGTCCAGAACTTCGTCGGCTGGCAGTTGGATTCGCGATACATTCGTCGATATTGAGCCAGACTTTTGATCCGCGCCTTGCTGCTGAAATCCGCCTGTGGTTCGAAAATACGTTTTTCGACGAGATGCGATTCGATGTTGTCATGCATGAGGTGTCCCTAATATGCCGAGGAAAATTTTTCGGCAAGCGCGGCAAATTCCTGTAGCAACAAGCCTGCGGCGGGTCAACCGAACGACTCGCTGGGCTGGGTATGACTGGACGGCGCACAGGGTCGTGGCTACACGTAAGCGTGGTTGCACCGCTGCCTGACGAATTTTTCATGCGCGAAGCATTGCGACAGGCGCAGAAAGCATACGCAGCCGACGAAATCCCGATCGGCGCAGTGGTGATACGTGAAGGAAAAATCATCGCGCGCGCGCATAATCAAGTCGAGTTGCTCAAGGACGCCACGGCGCACGCCGAAATGCTGGCGCTAACGGCAGCTGAGGAGGCCGTTGGCGATTGGCGCCTGACGGACTGCGACCTTTATGTAACGAAGGAACCATGCCTAATGTGCGCCGGTGCTCTCGTTCACACTCGAATCCGACGCGTAATTTTTGGATGCGCAGATCTGGTTGCCGGCGCCGCTGGAAGCATGATGAACGTGCTGCAGATGTCCGGCTTGAATCACCGGTGCGAAATCACATCCGGCGTTTTGCAAAAGGAGTGCGCTGCGGTTTTGCAGGATTTCTTTCGGAAGCGCCGGGAGTCGTGAGCGCAATCCCTCGGGCTTAGACAAAAAGAAAGCTGGCTTGGAATCTTCCAAGCCAGCTGATTCCGCCCTCACACCAACCGCTGCTTAGTAATTGTGATGATGCTTGTGGTGTCGGTAAACCCGGTGGCCGCTGTAGTAGTACGGCCGCCCACCGTAGTAGTAGGTCCGGTAGTACGGATAACCCCCGTAATAACCGTACGGATAATAGCCCGGATAGCTATAGTAGCTGTAACGGTAGGCCGGATAACCGAATCCAATTCCAACTCCCCCAACTCCGACGGAAACCTGAGCGTCAGTTTGTTTTACCGGAACCAGAGCCAGTCCGATTGCTACCAATGGAAGTAAAAGAAGTCTCTTCATAGAATGATCCTATTTTGATTTTCCCTTGTTCTTTGGAGGGATGCGGCCCCTAGCAGGAGCTCATGGGCACGTCTGAAGATCGCACCGCTGCCCTCTAATTATGATTCGGACGCGAACGGGCTGCCGGTTCCCGACGCCACGAAAAAGGACCAAAGATGCCTCTGGTGTGGAATTCCTTCCAACCAAGGCGCGAATTTCAGAGTCTGTGATCGGGATTACTCGCTGTGCTGATAATGGTGCCGATGCTGGCGGTGATAAGTCCGATGCCCGCTGTACCTGGAGGTTGGCGGCGCGGAATAATATGAATATCGATTCCCGGCATATGGATAGTAATGGACATACGGATGCCCGGAGTACCCGTAGGGATAATAATTCAGGTACCTCGGAGAACCGTAGTATCCGCTCGGAAATCCAAAACTGAGCCCCTCAGTTCTGGGCACCAGGACGGTTGTGGTGCTCTGAGCGTCAGAGCGCTGGGTCGGTATGAAGGCCAACGCGGTTATTGCCAATGCGATTAAGAGAAGTTTTTTCATAAATCCCCCTTCGTTTATCATTTTCTACAATGATGGTTCGGATGTGGCCGACTATGCGGTTCCTACGGCTGGGAAAAACCGGAACGATTCCTGAGTCGCGCTTTGACGCGACTTGACTGTGAGTGGAGTCGCCACGTGAGATTGCAAGATCTTTTACGTGGCTGCCTCGCTAGGATTCGAACCGCGTAAAAATGCTTCGCCTCGCGCGGTTTGACTGTGAGTGGCATCGCCACGTGGCGCCTTAGCGCTTTTACATGGCTGCCTCGCTAGGATTCGAACCTAGACAGAGAGATCCAGAGTCTCTAGTGCTACCGTTACACCACGAGGCAAGGAGCGAAGAAAATAAGATCGATGAGCCTCGCTGCAAGTCGAGCGCAGCCGCAAATGAGATGATCCCGTCGCAGCCGACTCGCCTTCGCCGAGCTTCGGCGTAGCAGGCACGGCTGCCGCTACAGGGCTGGCGTTTTCAGGCAGCTACGACCGTCTTCGCCTCGACCAGGAGTTCCCTGCCTTCCTGAGCCCCTGTGACTTGCAGAGGTCTTCCGCTTTTTGTCGCGAGTTCGCGAGCGGATTCCACCATCGTGTCCACGACCTTATCGTCGTGACTCGGGTCGTGATGAAAGAGCAGCAGCGTCTGAACCTCTGCTTCCAGCGCCAGCGAAACGGCGCTGGAAACCGAGCCGTGTCCCCAGCCGATGTGAGTTTGGTACTCTTTGTCCGTATACTGCGAGTCGAGGACCAGAATTTCGCTGCCGCGCAAGAATTGCACCAGCCGCGCGTGCTCGTTCGTTGCGATTTCTTTGGCCTGTTCTGGTGTCAGCGGTTGTCCCCGGGCCGCATGGAGAAAAAATTCATACGGCTCGTGATCTGGGAGAAATGCAATTGAGCCGGTGCTGGTGAAAATGCGATAACCAGCGCACACGCCGGGATGATTAACGAATGCGGCGTGGACGTTCACTTTGCCGAGAGAGAATTTCATCTCGGTTAGCTTGGTGATTTCCGTTTCCGCGGAGAGCTCGCGCATCCTGATCGGAAAAAAAGGCGATCTCATCGGCTCGGTGATGATCTCGCGGAAGGTCGCCCCCGCGCCGTCGAAGCCCAGAATGCGAATTTCGTTTTTGGGATCGTACGCGGGCTTAAAAAACGGGAAGCCCTGGATGTGGTCCCAGTGTGCGTGAGTAATCAACAACGAGAGGTTAATCGGTCGTTCTTGGAATTCCTGGTTCAGAGCGACACCAAGGGGCCGAATGCCCGAGCCGGCATCGAGCACGATAAGCTCGCCGTCTGCGCGCAGCTCTATGCAGGTTGTGTTCCCACCATAACGCAGCGTTTCCCGCCCGGGCACCGCTATCGAGCCACGTGTGCCCCAAAGCTTAATTCGTGTAGGCGGTGACGATGCCGAAACGCTGGGCATGGGTGACAGACGGCGGATTTTGCCACGCATTTCCAATTAAACAAAGCGTTTTTAGAGGCGCGCGACGTACCGACGATTGAGTCAATCCTCCAAACTCTAAAAGAAAATGGGAATGATCAAAATCGCGAGAATATTCACGACCTTGATCATGGGATTGATCGCAGGCCCGGCAGTGTCTTTGTAGGGATCGCCGACGGTATCGCCGGTAATGGCCGCGGCGTGTGCGAACGAGCCTTTGCCGCCGAGGTTTCCTTCCTCGATGTATTTTTTTGCGTTGTCCCACGCGCCGCCGCCGGATGTCATCGCAATCGCAACAAAAAGGCCCGTGACAATGGTTCCCACCAGCAAGCCTCCGAGTACCACCGGGCCCAATTGCGGAATCGCAGCCACGGCCACCACAAAAATCAACGGCAGCAACGCCGGCACGATCATTTCGCGCAGGGCCGCTTTAGTCACAATGTCCACGCAGGTGCCGTACTCGGGCGTGTCCTGTCCGGTCATGATGCCGGGATGAACTTGTATTTGACGTCGTACTTCGCGAACAACTGCGCCCGCGGCCTTGCCCACCGCGTCCATACTGAAGGCGGTGAAGATGAAGGGAAGCAATCCGCCGAGGAACAGCCCGATGATCACCTTCGGGTCGGTAAGCGAAAACTCGAACACGAACGGATGGCCATTGCGTGTCACGTGCATCTTGAGTTCCTGCACGTACGAGCCGAACAAAACGAGCGCTGCTAGCCCGGCTGAAGCAATCGCATAGCCCTTGGTAACTGCTTTCATGGTATTACCTACAGCGTCGAGTTGATCGGTGACGCTGCGCACTTCCTTGGGTAAGTTGGCCATGACAGCCACGCCGCCAGCGTTATCGGTAATTGGGCCAAACGAATCGAGCGAGATGATAATCCCGGCCATGGACAGCATTGCCATGACAGCTATCGCGATTCCATAAAGGCCGCCAAAATGGAAACTCAGCAGTATGGCGATTGCGATAAAGCCAACCGGCAACGCGGTGGCGTGCTGACCAACGGCGAGGCCGGCGATGATATTCGTGGCATGACCCGTCTCCGAAGCGCGTGCGATTTTTTGCACGGGCCGGTAACGCATCGATGTGTAGTAATTGGTAATCGCCACCACGACGGCGGTCATGACCAAGCCGACGAGGGAAGCCAAGTACAGTTGTGTGGGTGAGCGCATCTGGCCGGCGATCATAACGCCGGTCGGAAACAGGTAGTGCGTAGCCGGCCAGAAGAGTACGGCCGAAACAATTGCACTCGTGATCACGCCGCCCATGAGCACATTGGCCGGTTTACCGCCGGCCACGTTTACGAACAGCACACCCAAGATCGCACCCAGGACGGAAATTCCCCCGAGGACGAACGGATAAATCACGGCGGCTGAATTGCCTGGCAAAGTGAGCGCGCCGACCAGGATTGCACCGATCAAACTCACCGCATACGTCTCGAACACGTCGGCAGCCATACCGGCACAATCGCCGACGTTGTCCCCAACGTTGTCTGCAATCGTAGCGGGATTGCGCGGATCATCTTCTTCGAGTCCCTTCTCAATTTTGCCCACCAGGTCCGCGCCGACGTCAGCCGCCTTGGTGTAAATGCCACCGCCTAAACGCGCAAACACGCTGATGAGACTGGCTCCGAGTGCGAGACCCACGAGGCTATTGATCGCCATCTGCGTCCCGACGATATGCGTCACCACGGTGTAGAAGATTGACACGGCCAAAAGCGCGAGCCCTACCACCAGCAACCCCGTAACGGCCCCCCCATTGAACGCCATGCGGAGAGCTTTCATAATAGACGACGTTGCGGCCTGGGTCGTGCGCACGTTTGCGATCACCGCGATTCGCATCCCAATGTAACCAGCCGAGAGCGAACAGAACGCGCCAATCACGAAGCCAATCGCCGTCGGGCGATCCTTGAAAATGAAAAGCAAAATGAAAACGATCACCGCAATTGAGCTGATCGTAATCACCTGACGATTCAAATACGCTTTGGCACCCTCCTGAACCGCGCCGGAAATTTGTCGCATCCGCTCGTTTCCCGCCGGCGCTCGCTTGACTACGGCGATCAACACAAACGCGAACACAAGCCCGATGACGGCGCATACCATCGAGAGCTGCACACCCGATTGAAGAACGTTAAAGGCAAGAAGAATCATGGTCGTATCAGGCTGAAGCGCACGATTGTATGAAGAATTGCTCCGGTGGCAACTGCGTTAGTTCAATCTTTCGCGCCGGTGCGGCTCCGTGAGATCGAGCAGCGGGCCAATGGGAACGATGCGCGTCGGGTTAATCTCACCGTGCGTGATGTAGTAATGACGTTTGATGTGATCAAAGTTGACGGTATCGGCGATGCCTGGTTGCTGATACAGGTCCATCAGATAAGCCTGCAGGTTGGGATAATCGATAATGCGTCGCAGGTTGCATTTGAAATGACCGTGATAAACCGCGTCGAAACGCACCAGCGTGCAGAATAATCGCCAGTCCGCTTCGACAATACGATTGCCGAATAAATATCGGTTTTTCGACAAACGTTGTTCGAGTTCGTCGAGCGCTTGAAACACTCTACGGCTCGCGATCTCGTATGCCCGCTGGCGCATGGCGAAGCCGGCTTTGTACACGCCATTGTTCACATTGTCGTAAATGAAATCGGAGAGCTTCGCATGCTCGGGCTCGATTTCCTTCGGGAAAAGATCCAGCTCTTTTCTCTGGGCGAAATCGTCAAACGCGCTGTTAAACATCCGACAGATGTCGTCCTCACAGTTGTTGACAATCCGTTTTGTTTGCCTGTCCCAGAGAACGGGAACGGTCACGCGCTCGTCGTACTCTGGATCGGTCGCTCTGTAGGCTTCGCTCAAAAATTGGAAGCCGTTGATCGGGTCAGTGGAGGCAAACGACGCGCCGGGAGGAACCTTGCCGGACGGATCGCTAAAGGCCCAGCCGTTCTCATCTCGAATCGGATCGACTACCGTCATACTGATCGCCTCTTCCAATCCTTTCAGCTTCCGAACAATAACGGTGCGACTAGCCCACGGGCAGGCCAGCGAAACGTAGAGATGATAGCGGCCCGCCTCGGCAGCGTAGGGCGTCGAGCCATCATTTGAGATCCATTCGCGAAACGCGTCGGCCTGCCGTTTGAATTCGCCGGACTCACTCTCCTCGTCTGGAAATTGCGCTTTCATTGTTCTGCTTTCGAACTGTAGGGCGTCTGTGTCAGACGCCAAAAGAATTTGACCGGCGTTTCACAGAAACGCCCTACAACACGTAAGTCGGGCCGAAAAGAGGATGAACCGCGGATGGAATACCGTGGCACGAGACTTTAGATCAACAGCCTGTACCCTCACGCCGGAAAGTCCTCCACATTGACAGCTAAAAATGCCAATGGTAGCGTCGGCCAAATTTACGCGGAAGTCTGTAAAAGGCAGACGATAACGCGATTACCCCATACACACTTTGCACACGCTGTTAAACAGTCAGGTGTTGGTGCTCAACCGGCTTTGGCAGGCCGTAAACATCTGCTCGGCCCGCCGCGCTTTTTCGCTCGTTTATGCGGGGCACGCGCAGATTGTTTCTTCGGATGATGCGAACAACTTTTCAACGCACGATTTCGAAAGCTGGCGCGATCTGTCGGCGAGCGCGCCGGATCATGAGGCGGTCACCACGATTTCGTTCAAGATTCGTATCCCGCGGGTGATCGTGCTGCTCGTGTTCGACAGGCTTCCAAAGAAAGAGGTCAAATTCACACGCCACAACGTATTCGAGCGGGACAAGAACACCTGCCAGTATTGCGGCCAGATTTTCGACCGGAGTGACCTCAATCTGGATCACATCGTGCCACGCGACCGGGGCGGGACGACCACTTGGGAAAACGTGGTTTGCTCCTGCATCCCATGCAACACGCGCAAGGGCAACCAGCTTCCACGTGAAGCACACATGAGCCTGATCCGCAAACCTAAGCGACCGAAGTGGCGGCCGTTTGTCCAGATCACTTTTGCTGCGCCCCAGCACGATGACTAGTCGCTGCTGCGAATTGTAGGGCGTTTGACTCGCTCGCTCCCGCTCGCTCGGTCTCTCGACCTGCCCGTCCATGTCGCTGGTTCCCGCCGGCTCCATTCTGTGAAACGCCAGCCGTCTTCATCGTTTCCTGGTCCTTCGGTGCAAGTGACGCGACAATCTTTTCAAATCGAGGATCGTCGCGCAGCGGGTCCCAAAACGGCATCAGTTTCAATTGGCCATAGCTGAGATCGCCCGGCTCGCGAGTGGCGATCGCCAATTGTTCGCAAGCGAGATCTTTCTCGCCAACCCACGCAGCAATCATCGCCAAATACTTGATCATTGCGATGCCTCGGAACGCATCATTTCCTATCGGACAAAGCTCCACCGCACGGCGGCCTTCGCGCAGCGCTTCCTCTTTGCGTCCAAGACCGGCATCAATCAAACCAAGCACGCACAGTGCCGGAGCATAATTTGGTTGAGCTCGGACGGTTTTTTCCTGCTCAGCGCGTGCAGCGGTGAAGGCTGACCGCGCTTTGGTATCGTCCTTTGCTACACGGGCGATAACCCCTTCCATAAATGGACGATTAAGGACTTCGCCGTTGGAGATAGGACCTAAGGAGGGTGGATTCTCGCCTAAGGCAATTAAGGCCTTTCTCGCGGCAGCGGGGTCGCGTTCGGCGAACGCGCAGAGAAGCCAATTGTCAGTGATGCTGGGCAGCGCAGCAGGGTTCTTGTCTCGAATTGAATCGATCACTTCACGCAATGGTCGCGTGTCAGCTTTTGAATCGAGTTCCACGAACGCGTGCTGCGATTTCGTAACCGGATCGTTCGGTTCGAAAGCCAATATGCGTTCGAACGTCGATTTCTCTTGAGCGTAGCGCCGAAGCTGCTGGTAGGTTATTGCCAACTGCTGAAGTGTTAGAACGTTCCGTGGATCGAGCTCGGTAGCGCGCTCGAGATCGCGTATGCACTCTTCCCAGCGGCCTTGCCGCCGCTCGATGTAGCCGTTCAACGAGAATACCCAAACGTCGCCGGGCAAGCTTTGGCGGGTAATTTCCAACTCGCGTAAAGCGCCGTCATAATCGAGGTAACCCCAATAAAGATTGCGAGCGCGCGCGAGGTGGGTTTCACCGGCGTCTGGATGTAGGCGAGCCGCCGACTGCAAAGCTGCTTCGGCTTGTGCCAAGTACTCAGGAGTATGGTCAAGAACACCGTAAATGTTGATCTCAGTGAAGGCGAGTTGGCAGTATGCCTGAAAGAACAATGGATCACGCGTCACAGCCTGTTTCAGCAGATCGGCCGCTTGCAGTAAATCGGCTCGTCCATTAGTGCCGGCAAACGCCGTCAGAAAAAGATTTTTGGCGTGAGAGTAGAGATTAAACGCAGTGATATCCGTCGTCGGCGGCTGTTCAATGGCACTCTTCTCGCTTGGTGAAAGTTTCGCCTGGAGCTGATCGGCGATGATTTTTGCGATTTCGCTCTGAATGGCGAATACGTCGGCAAGATCGCGATCGTAAGTCTGCGCCCAGAGATGCGCATCGGTGCGCGCATCGATCAACTGCGCGTTTACTCGCACGCGGTTGCTAACACGCTGAACGCTTCCTTCCAGGACATGCGCGACGCCAAGTTCATTTCCGATTTGGCGCAGGTTACGTTTCGCTCCGGTCTTATACTGCATGACCGAAGTGCGGCTGATGACTTTCAACGCCGCGATCCTGGCCAGGTCGGTCAGAATTTCATCCTGCACGCCGTCGGTAAAAAATGCGTTATCCGGATCGCGGCTGAGGTTTTCAAAGGGGAGTACCGCAATTGATTTTGCGGGCACAGTCGTCGCAACTGGCTCTTTCGCTTCTTTGACGATTTTTTCGAAGCGCGGATCACTCCGCAGCGGATCGAACATTGGATCGAGCCGGAGCAGTGCAGGAGTCAGTGGTGCGCCCGGACCAAGCGGACCTGAGTAAGGCGTCGATAATAGCTTCTGCAAAGCGGTGATGGCGCGATCGGCTTCTCCTGTTTGCGCTGCCACCCGAGCAAGGATCTCGAGAGGCCTGGCGCCGCTCACCGCGTCGCGCTCCATGGGGTGAGCAGCCATCGCCCGCTCGGCCAGACCGAACGCGGCCGCTTTGTCACCAAGGCTTGAATCCGTTAGCGCG
>WNGP01000650.1_pt1 | contig 46429 bp, 36 predicted proteins | sample 5407671 | NCBI WGS metagenome assembly WNGP01 (sample SAMN13153381, study PRJNA577476) | soil metagenome | isolation source: 40 cm soil or saprolite under Garry oak tree replicate 2 | place: USA:California | collected 2016-06-15 | reverse complement strand
GAGACGGCTGAGGTGCTGCTCAAGCCGACGGCAACGGCACGCTCAAGGAACGTCCGGCGGGTTATGCGCCCGGCACGGATTTTGGTGATGATTTCATCAATGACTTCACCTTGCTCAAGAATCATGGAGAGTCCTCCTTTGGAGTAAATACTGTCTGACGTAAATGAAAACACCAAACACTATCAAGTGTTGGCTCGACTTCCAATCTACTGGACATCCGTGTCCAGCAGTCCTTCTCTAGAGATTTTGGAAGTTCTCCAAAGCTCTCTATTAAAATTTGGGAGCATAATGAAAGTACGTCATTTTGTCGACAAATTTCACATTATGTGCGTTTGCAGACGTAACCCTTTTGCCGGACTCACTTATCTCTATTATAACTTACATCAGCGTAAAAATGAACTGTGCTGAGCAGTAGTAGCCTTTTTCACTGGGCTCTATCAAATCATAAAAGCACAAAAACTCAGGTCAACTAACTTTTCAGTACTTGTATTCGTCTGTACGACACACCTTTCACGCTGAAGTTTCAGTTTAGACACACTCCTTTCTGCGCAGTAGAATGACTTTGTTCAAGCCATCGATTGGACTAAATATAAATTCGGAAGTGCTCCGAACCTCTCTTATCTCAGATAGAAAGAGAGGACGATGTAAATACGTCATTTTGCCTGTAAACTTCACATTGTTTGATAGCCTTCAGGCGTAACCCTTTTTAATGGACTCGCATAACTCTATTATACCTTACTTTAGCAACGAGTGGTACCCGGCTGCGCATTACCGGTCTTGTTCATTGGAATCTGACTAAATCATCATCGCACGATGAGAGATCAGGCCCCCAGCCAGTATTTGATCTAATTGAATCATGTAACACTCGCACTAAATAGTTTCGGATCAGGCACATTCCTTTCTGAGTAATAGAATTACTCTCGACAAGCTGTTGCCTGCATAACACATAGGATGTTTCAATTTGGAAACGTTTCCATTATTTAAAATAACAATAACATAAAAATTCCAGCTTGTAAATAGAGACATTCGTTTCCTTCTCTCAAAGAGCATTTGGCTTCCTAATTCTCTTTACAGGAGGACTGTGCGTGTGTTATTCTCAGATTAAAGAAATTGTGCTAGAAACCTGGAAACGTTTCCAAAGCTTAAGCTGACCCGGATTTTGCAAACAGAGGGCGGCCGTTATGGCATCAACAATCCATGATGTAGCGCGGGTTGCTGGAGTGGGTATTGGGACCGTTTCGCGTGTCATAAATAATCACCCTGGAGTCAGGCCTGCCACGCGCGAGAAGGTGCTGAAAGCGGTTGCTCAGCTTAGTTACGAACCTAACCCGATCGCTCGCAGCATGATTTCGAAGCGTACCGGTGCAATCGGTGTCATAGTCTCGTTTTTCACTCGTCCTTTCAATACAGAGGTGTTGCGCGGTATGGAGACTGTTCTTGCCCGCCTGGGTAAAGAACTGGTGCTTTATAACGTCGAAACCGATACCCAGCGCGATCATTACTTTTCTGAACTAGCCTCACATCGCAGAGTAGATGGATTGCTGATACTATCGCTCATTCCAGGAGACCCGGTCGCGCTTAGATTTAAAGAGGCGAAAATACCCGTGGTGCTGGTCGATGCTTATAGCCCTTTTCACACCTCGCTGGTGGTCGACAATATAGAAGGAGCTTACCAGGCGATAATGTGTTTAATACAGAAAGGTCACCGGCGCATCGGCTTCATCAACGGTGTAATTGAAGGCAACTTCAAGTTTAATCAGGCCAATGATCGCTTGATCGGGGTGCATCGAGCGTTTGGGGAGGCAGATCTGCTCTTTGAGCCAGAACTCATGCTGACGAGTGAATGGGACCGGCATGGAGGGAAGGTGGCGGCACTGCAGCTTCTCTCGCGAGAAAAACGGCCAACCGCTATTTTTGCCGCCTCTGATATGCAGGCGGTAGGAGTACTGGAGGCGGCAAAAGACCTGAATATCAACGTGGCTGAAGATTTGTCTGTTATAGGTTTCGATGGCATTGAGATAGCGGAGTTGCTTGGACTCAGTACGATTCAGCAGCCGATGCGGCAGATGGGGGAGTTAGGAGTAAGTAAACTCATAGAGCAGGTCGAGAATCCCCAGCGGTTACCCGAACTCATCCGGTTCAATACTACGCTGGTAGAGCGCCGTACCACCTCTGTGCTTACGTCCGGGGTACCAGGCGGTTTATAATGAGTTTTGAGTGCCATAGAGTCTACTGCGAGGAATAAAAAGGGGGAGGCAAGAAACTTGAGACAATTGGATGTCCTCTCTGTCGGAGAAGCATTGATAGATCTTATCTCGGATACAGAGCAGGGGTCACTACTTGAATCAAGCAGGTTTGTGATGTACCCCGGTGGCCAGGTAACGAATGTTGCACTGAATGTCTCTCGACTTGGAGGATCTACCACGGTCGTCGCCGGCGTTGGTGACGATGCTTTTGGCCTATTCCTGCACCAGCATCTAGAAGCGGCCGGTGTCGAAACGACCTATCTACACAAAACTCCAATAGCTCCTACGACGCTCGTTGTTGTCACGCGCCAGACCGCGACACCCGATTTCGCTGTCTATCGTGGCGCGGATGCGCAGTTACTTCCAGACGATATGCCGCTTAGCCTGTTGCAGTCTACTTCCCTGGTACATACTTCAGCGTTTGCGCTCTCACGCGAGCCGACTCGTTCCACAATATTGGGGTTTGTCGCGCAGGCGCATGCGGCTGGTTGTTTGATTAGCTTTGATCCGAATTATGACCGGCGTCTGTGGGGGGTAAATGCCGATCCATTACCGGTGTTTCAGGAAATTTGTGCTTATGTGTTCCTGGCAAAGCCATCGCTCGATGATTGCACAAGACTCTTTGGTGCAGGGAAATCGCCGGAAGCCTATGCGGCCCATTTTCTAGATTTGGGAGTGCAACAGGTTGTATTGACAATGGGTTCAACCGGTGTGCTGCTTGCCAATGCCGAGGGATCTTCTTACTTCCCCACGCCCCGTATGGAGGTGGTAGATGTGACAGGTGCAGGCGATTCCTTCTGGTCAGGATTGTTGCTTGCCACGTTAGATGGATATGCAATAGGGGACGCGATTCGTGTGGCGCAGGAGGTTGCCGCAATAAAACTGCGGCAGGTTGGACCACTCTCACACACGGTTGACCGGGCTGCGCTCTACGCACGGCTTGGCTTGCAAAAAGCAGGAGAGCAGTTGGCACATGAGGGTAGATCAAACGGAGTATGAGGAGGCTGAGGCATATCAACAGTCGCTTGATTTGGTGCGCGGGTGCCTCTCTCCAGCAGGTTTTGTTGCTTCGCCGGTGAACGTTGACAACTATGCGCGCGTCTGGGCACGTGACGGGGTGATTACCGGATTAGCGGCGCTGGCAAGTGGCGATCCAGCTTTGATCGCAGGAATGCGGCAGACGCTGACTACGCTTGCGCTCCATCAAGGTCCGCATGGAGAAATTCCCAGCAATGTCACGGTAGATGGCAGCGAGGTGAGCTATGGCCGCCTGGCCGGGCGTGTTGATGCGCTGCTCTGGTATGTGGTTGGTGTGTGTGCATATATCCGGTATAGCAGTGACAGTGGATTTAAAGAGCTCGCCAGGGTAAGCGTGGAGCGTGTATTATTCCTGGCAGCATGTTGGGAGTACAATAATCGCGGCCTTGTGTATACGCCTATTTCGGGAAACTGGGCCGATGAGTATATTCAGCAAGGGTATGTGCTCTCTGATCAATTGCTTCATAGAATGGCACTAAGCAGTGCGGGGCTGGTCTTTAATAAGACAGAGTGGCAGGAGAAAGCGACGTACCTTCAGCAAATGTTGGCGGTAAACTATTGGCCGCTCGCGTCTCTCAGCAATGATCCACTCGTGTATCATCCTCATGCCTATCGCTACCAGGCTGGCGAGCAGGGAGAGATTGATCATTGGCTGCCGGCTTTTTCGCCCGGTGGCTACGTCACCTATTTTGATGGATTAGCACACGCTCTGGCCCTGCTGACTGGTTTGGGGGATGATGGGCAACGTCAACGTGCGGAGGCACATGTCCAGGCATTGGAACAGCAAATTGGGAGTGCCCTGTTGCCTGCATTCTGGCCTGTGATAAAACCTGGCGACCCAGATTGGGCGATGTTGCAGTCTAATCACTTGTATGGTCAGATCAAGAACCAGCCCTACACCTATCATAATGGCGGGTTATGGCCGGTTCTCACGGGATTATATGCCGTTGGGTTGATGCGCTATGGCAAGCGTGAGCGAGCAAGGCATTTATTGGCCGCCATCAATACTGCAAATGCGCAAGGGAGTGATGGTGGGCAGTGGGAATTCTCTGAATTTGAGCATGCCCAGACCCATGCTCCTATGGGGACGAAATACCTGGCCTGGAGCGCTGCGGCCGGAGTACTGGCCAACCAGGCGATATGGCATGGCGTACCTTCCTGGTTGCTTTGAGCGTTAGATTTGGCAAACTGGACATATTCTACACACTAGACAAATCGCTCGAACCATGCTACTGTGCGGCGTAAGCGATCGACGCGCTGCTGAGGTATACCATACTCTGGAAAGTCGATCAGATGGCTGGCACCTGGATAGCGCACAAGCTCTACTAAGTGTTTGCGCCTGCGCAGCATGACGAATAGTTGCAGAGATTCACTAAACGGGCAGCGCAAATCGTTTTCTGCGTGAAGCAACAAAAGTGGCGTCGTTATGTGATCAGCAAAGGTGAGCGCAGAGCGATTCTGCTGCAAAGCATCATTTCCTGCTCCTGTTCCACCCATCACGTAATCGAACCAGAGCGTCTGATCTGAAAGCAGGGCTACACTCGGAAGGTAGCTGATACCGTTGCGGCTCACTGCTGCTTTGAAGCGGTTGGTTTGTGTGATGGCCCAGTTGGTCATGTAGCCACCATAACTGAGGCCACCAATGCCCAGGCGCGTTTCGTCCACTGGCTCGGTGGCTATAACGTGATCTACACCGGCCAGCAGGTCACGGAAATCGTCGCCTCCCCAATCATGCAGGTTTTTCTTGCTGAAGGCCTCGCCATAGCCTGCACTTCCGCGTGGATTGGCCGCCAGTATCGCGTAACCCTTGCCTGCCAAAACCTGGAACTCGTGAACATAGCTGTCGCCCCAGGCCATTGAAGGCCCGCCGTGAATCTCCAGGATCAGCGGAGCTTTTGCATGCCCTGCTAGCGCCGAGAGATAGAGCCATCCTTCAATTTCCAGGCCATCAAAACTTTGCCAGGTGATACGTTTGGGGCGTACCAGTTGGCGGCTGCGCAAGAGCGAGTCGTTCACGCCGGTCAGCTTGCGCCTGTTATCACCGTTGCTGTCCATACGCCAGATATCGCCGGGGGTGAACCAATCTGTACGGATCATGACAATTGTTTGCCCGTCCTTGCTAAGCCGGGGGGTAATATAGCAGCCGTTGCCGCTGGTCAATTTCACAACCTGGTCGTGCTCTATATCTGCGCAGTATAAATGAACCTGTCCTCGCTCCTGTACTGGAATAAGCAAGGATTGGCAATCGGGGAACCATTGGGGACGGCTGAGGGGGGTAAAGTGCAGTTCATCGACAATCCATTCCATGCAGGTGAAATCCTGGGTGCTGGAGATAGCTGGACGGGGTGCATCATTGCTGTGGGCGTTGACCACCCAGGGTAATACGTTGCTTGTCTCGGTCTGATCCTCGGAATAGTAGTATGCGATAGTTTGCCCGTCGGGTGACCACGCGGGCATTTGAGCCAATCCCTCTTCGGACGTAAGGCGCAGCATCTGACCGGTTGAAAGTGCCAGCACCCACAAAGCCATGCTTACGCTGAGATCGGGGTCGGGTCGGCGATTGGCACAGAAGGCAATCTCAGTGCTGTCAGGTGACCAGCATGATTGAACCAGGTCTACCGGCTCCGAGGTGAGGCGAGTGGCTGTACCATCCAGGGAGATCAGCCAGAGCTGCTGGTGGCGTCCCTGCTTGTATCCCAAACCGTCCCATTGCTCATCCAGGCGCGTGTAAACGACTGAAATTGCACTGGTGTCCGGTATATTCTGGTCATCGGCAGGTTTCCATGAGCTGTGCGCCAGCAGGGCTGTGCCATCCGGTCGCCAGTGGAACTCTGTGACATCCTGGCTGAGATTGCTCACCTGGCGAGCTTCTCCTCCTTGCAAGGGCAGCAAATAAATCTGCATTGAGCCACTCCGATCGCTCAAAAATGCGAGATGCTGACTATCGGGCGACCAGCGTGGTGCTACATCGTGATGCTTTCCTGGCTCTACACCTGTCAATTGTCGCGGCGTTTGGTTTTTTCCGGCTTTGCTATCTACCAACCAGATGGAACTGCTTGTTGTGTTCGTTTCAGCCTTGGATTGAAGAATGGTAAAGGCGATGAGCGAGCCATCGGGTGAGAACTGCGGATCACCGGCGAGCTGTAATGCCAGCAGATCGTCAACATTGATATAGGGGTTTGCAGGTGGGGCTGTTACTGCTGGTACAGCAGGTACCTCGATAGTGGCAGGAGAGGCGGCAGCATCGTCGTGGGTAACAGGGCGTTGTTCGGTGGCCATATCGTCGTTCTCTATCATAGAAACAACTCCAATCGCTAGCTAGTCTGACGTACGAGAAATCTTTGTTTTTGAGTATACTCCATCCTTCACAATTACGATACGAGGGCTATGCGGTTGCAAGGTTGAACCACACATGCTCACAACTACTCTGCTCACCATTTAAGGCTGAGCAGTGCCAGGATGCCGAAAAGCACGAGAATGACACCTGAGATCCTGTTGATCCATAGCAGCCATCCAGGAGTAAATTTTCCTCGCAGCAGACTGATGCCACCGGTCAGGATGAACCACCACAGGGCTGAACCGGTAAACACCCCGAGCACAACGGTGGCTGCTGAGAGAGTATTTCGACTTGCTGCTACACCTATGCCGGCAAAGATGGCCGCGAACGAGAGTATGGTCAAGGGATTGGTGAGGGTCAGCAGAAACGTAGAAACATATGCGCCAGGGAAGTTATTGGCTTTCGTCTTGGCTACGGCTGCGCGCTCAGCAGGTCTGGTAAGCACGGTCTTGAGGCCCAGATAGATGAGAAACAGACCGCCGAGCAGGCGAATCCATGTTTGTTGGCTGACGAGGAAGTTGGTAATCAAAGTCAACCCAAATGCGGCAATACAGCCATAGACGGCGTCGGCTGTTGCAATACCCAGACCAGATACCAGGCCATAGGCTTGGCCTTTGTAGAGCGTGCGCTGGATGCACAGGATGGACATTGGACCGACGGTGGCAGCAATAGAAAGGCCAATAAGAAGACCGCGCACAAAGAAACTTGGATCCATCTCTTCCTCCTGTAAACGATAGCCTGCATTGATACATAAAAAATCGCCAGGCCTCTCAGAGGCCTGGCGACTCGTTGCGTCTGCTTCTTACTTACTCAAGTAGCGAAGACATGCAAACCAAACCTCTGGTCGGCTTGGTTGGCCTGCTGGTTTCGAGTCAGTGCGCCTGGAAAACGATTGAATCTATTTACTGGCATCCGCGCATTTTGCTTTCAGCTACGACTACTTACGAATGCACCTGATTGCTATTTACCGATAATAGCAGCGGTGCGTAGAAGTGTTCGTGAAACTCTGTCAAACGAGACGAGTTGAGTATAGCATACATATCTTTCAAGGACAATAAAAGCTATGCTATGATTAGCATTAATGAAAGCTGATTTAAAGACTGTTGAGGGCACGATAGTATGATTGTATGCGAAAGAATGACGACCAAATCTATTCGGGTTACACCGGAAGATACACTTAGCTATAAAAAAGGTGACAAGCATGTCTAAATCTACGGCAAAAGCCGACTCCAGGGCGCGACTAGTCTATGACTCTAGCGAGCTTGATTATAACTTTGGGCCCGATCATCCATTGAAGCCAGCGCGCATCGTTGCCTTGATAGACTTGTTGGAAACCTGCGGTTTGTGGCATAGTGCCGGCGAACAGAGCAGGTTACCCTTGCGTGCCGCTACTGTAGAAGAATTGAGCCTGGCTCATACAACCGATTACATCGCTGCAGTGCAAAAGCTCAGTATTCCCGAAGGGAGAAAAAACGAATCTGAGGAGCACAAACTGCTTTCTATAAAGTATGGTTTTGCTGATGGTGACACGCCAGTGCTGCCCCACATGCACGAAGTGTGCGCAAGTATTGCAGGCGGTACGCTGGTGGCTTTGAGCGCTGTCATGGGACTACCCGCGGGTGGCACGTTCACTGCTGAGGATGAGCGTCCCCTGCATGTCTTTCATCCAGGTGGTGGGCTTCATCATGCCTGGGCCGAGCGGGCTTCGGGCTTCTGCGTCTATAATGACATTTCGGTGGCGATAGCCAATGTGCTGCGTGCCAGCGAAGCAAAGATACTATATATTGACTTCGACGCTCATCATGGTGATGGGGTGCAGCGTTCATTCTACGATGAGCCGCGTGTTATGACCGTTTCGCTTCATGAAACCGGGCGTTATCTGTTTCCGGGGACGGGTGACGTGCTTGAATTAGGCAATGGCTTGGGGCGCGGCTACTCGGTAAATGTGCCCCTGGAACCTTTTACCGAGGATGCTTCGTATATCGAGGCGATTGAGTCGCTACTCTCGCCGCTTGTCATATCGTTTGCTCCCGATGTCATCGTTACCCAGCACGGATGCGATACACATGCCTGGGACCCATTGACGCATCTTAGCCTGACGTTACGCGGTATCCAGGCACAGATTAAACTGGCCCACCAGTTGGCCCATACCTATTGCCAGGGGCGCTGGGTGGCAGTGGGTGGAGGTGGATATGACTTGTATCGAGTTGTGCCGCGCGCCTGGAGCATGGTGTGGGCGGAGATGTCGGATCAATCCCTGCCCGAACACTTACCTCATAAGTGGGTGAAACGCTGGCAGCCGGTATGGAGTGATATGGAGAATCAGGAGGCGGAAGCACAGCAGTTGATGGGCAAGGAACCGGTATCAATGATTTTCCCGACGCGCTTTCAGGACCGGCAGGAAGATTTTCCTGCACAGCCGCGCAGGTGGTCTATCAGTCGCGCGAATCGCTATACGGTTGCACTCGTGCGCCATCTTTTAATACCTCCTTCTATACGCCAGGCGTTTCCAACATACCAATCACCGCTGGCAGGTCTTGTGGATTTACTGCACTTGCGGGGCAGCGCCACTCCTTCGCGCAGCAAAACATTGGAAACTCCGGCCAGCACCCTGTTGTTGCGCGACTTTTGCCCGCCATCGCTAGTCGAGCGCCTGACTCCTGATAAAGGCCTTCGTGCTTTCGCTCGTCTACCGGAGCGCGAGCATCAACTCCTGCTCAGTATCGCAAAGCGCCCGGACTGCGCACTTACGCTGGCACATACACCGGATGGTGAGATCGTCGGTGAAGTGACGCTTGCGCCTGGCGATGAGTGGTGGGATGGCCTGGAAAATGTCTATGAGGTGGCTATAGAAGTAAGCTCAAACTGGCGAGAGTTGGGAGTTGCAAGCAATTTATTAGCCTTTGCTCTCGAACTAGATGCGTTAGAAGATATGATTCTCTTTGCGATGGGGTTATCATGGCATTGGGATACCGAGGGGCTGGGGTTGAATATCTACCGCTATCGCGAACTGATTACACGACTGTTTGCGTCACAAAGCTTTATCGAATACCCAACGACTGAGCCAAATGTGAGCATGGAACCGGCAAATATCCTGTTGGTGCGCGTTGGTAAACGCGTTGACCAGCGCGTGGTGAGCCGGTTTGTCAACCGTTTGCTGAGCTCGCCAAACCTATCTGGACTATGAACCGGGTGGACGCGCTGCGTATACTATTTGCCCCATTACTTACCTTTTCAACTGGGTCTACCTCCCTTTAATTTCCTTAGAATTTGATAAGAAATAGACGCCTTTTCTAAGAATAACTTGAGATTGTTTAAGCATAATTTAGTTTATGCTTAGAGGTCTTTATAGCAGAGTTTATAAGCGCATTTATGTATTGTAATTCTCTAAGAGATAGATTACGCTAGTGTCAGGTCAAGAGAAAGCGAGGATGATCTAGTGGAAATACGAGAACGAACAAAAACACATCGCTCAGAAATCACTGATGGCGTATTGGCAAAGCAATGCCTCGAGGGTGACCAGCATGCATTTGAATTGCTGGTGCAGCGCTATAGTGGGTCGCTTTTTAACTTTATCTGCCGGTTTTTAGGAGATTATGACGCAGCCTGCGATATTTTACAGCAGGTAATGCTCCAGCTATACATTTCTTTACCTAAGCTGCAAACCGGGATACCGCTGAAAGCCTGGTTATTTCAGGTTGCACGAAACCGTTGCCTGGATGAGTTGCGACGAAAGCGTGTGCTGCATTTCTCCGAATTGGAGAAAGGAACAGATGAGGATGAACAGTCAGTACTGATTACCATGCCGGATTTGAGCCCTCTTCCCGAGGAAGTGGCCGAGCGACATGATTTGCAACAAATCATGCTAAGAGCAATTCAAGCATTGCCTCCCAAGTTTCGTGCAGTAGTTCTGCTGCGTTATGCCTCTCAATTGAGCTATTCAGAAATTGGAAAGGTGCTCAATATGCCGGAGGCAACCGCTAAAACCTACTTTCAGCGTGTGAAGCCGCTGTTGCGCAATGCTCTTGCATCTGAGTTGCAAGTTGTCCCGGCGCGCTAAACTTGTAGGGGGAGATGGTCTCAGTAAGCAATCTGATCCGTCAGTTTGCCTGTGTGAACCAGCCAGCGTACAAATTCCAAGCGACGGTGCTCAGCCATGGTCCGAAGTTTCTCTTTTTCGTGGTGATCCCGGCGAAGTTGGATTAATCGCTTTACTTCTCCCTCTGCAAATCCCCCGCTACGCAAAATATCACGATCTTCTTTACGGTCCATACAAACCTCCTCTTTCACTGTACGCAGCTATGAAGGTTCTATAGTCAACATGCGTTCGATACGCTTAAGAAGTGTCTGCATAGGATATGGTTTAGGCAAATGATCTAAAGTAGTCTTTGTCTCGCCACGTACACGAATTTGCTTGCGAACTGCCGATTCTGCGCTGGTTAGCAGCACGGGTGTACTGGAATAGGCACGTAATGCGTGCAAAACATCCCAACCAGTAATCGCACCTGAGAGCTCCAGATCGAGCAATACCAGGTCTGGAAGCGCTTGCTGCAGTGCCGCTATAGCTATCTCTCCATTACGTGCTATCGCTACCATGTAACCATGAGCGACTAAAATACCGGCTTCCAAATTTGCGAGAGAGGGATCATCTTCAACTACGAGTATGCGTCGCGACGAACCCGGCTCCCCAACTTGATTTTGTGCCGGGTTGGCTGTAATCCTTGCGCTATGCGATGTTTCCTCGTTCCACACATTCGGGTTACCGCCACCCGGCAGAGTGTATGCAGCGTCCCTGTCTTGCATGACTGGCATCCTGCTCCCGCAAAAGTAATAAATATACTGCGGTTACACCGCCGGTGCGGTGTTGAGATACTTCTACTCTCTACTAGCAGAGTACCTGATTACCGGTGATAAAGACGTGAATTATGGTATAGATTCTGTGAAATTTCTGTGAAGGCCAGGAACATTCCGAGCAGGGACCTCCGGCATCCTCGTTCCTAAAGTTCGCTGGGATCAGGCGGTGGGACAAGATACCCCACGCCCAACTCGTTAAGAAGGTAGCGAGGTTGCGCAGGGTCGGGTTCTAATTTACGGCGCAGGTGACGGATAAAGGTGCGCAGATAGGTATTTTCCCCGCTGTAATCTGGCCCCCAGACTCGCTGCAGGAGTTCGCGATGCGTCAAAACCTTCCCGGCATTACGGGTAAGTTCACAGAGCAAATCGTATTCGGTGGGGGTGAGGTGAACCTCTTTCCCGCCTGAACGTACCACGCGGTGCGCGAAATCTACGATCAGCCCATTATCGCCCCCACATCGATAAACCGGGCGTTGTGCATCGCTGCCTGTTAAACCACTACGGAGACGCTCCGTTTCTTCGGAGCGCCGCAGCGCCACGCGTACACGGGCCAGCAACTCATTCAGGCTGAAAGGTTTGGTTAAATAATCGTCGGCTCCCTCGTCGAGAGCTTTGATCTTCACAAGTTCCTCGTCGCGGGCTGAGAGTATGATGACGGGGGCATTGCTCCATTCGCGCAGGCGTCTCAAGAAGGTCAATCCATCCAGTGTAGGAAGAGAGAGATCGAGCAGGATCAATTGAGGCTGAAAGATAGCTGCCATGTCAATGGCTTGAGCACCATCGCGCACTGCATAGGCCTGAAAGCCCCGGGCTTTCAACTGGGCAAGTAGAAATGTACGCATCTGCGGATCATCTTCAACACAGAGGATACGAACCTTTTTGTCTGTGGTCGACATCACACACGCTCTCCTGATCAGACCTCGCTCTTGATTGAACTGGCAATGCCAAGGGTAAATGCGAAGGTAGTTCCCTCCCCCGGATTGCTCTTCAACCGGAGTTCGCTGCCGTGTGCCTCTATAATACCACGGCTGATGTATAAACCAAGTCCTGTCGCTGGACTCCAACGAATACCACTCCGTTGTCTGCCTGCCTCAGGTTGTCCCGGACTGTCTGCTGTCGGGCGCCTCATGGCGGCAAAGGTGCTAAAGCGCGTAAACAGTTCCGCCTGCTGTTCCTGTGTAATGCCCGGTCCTTGATCTATTACTCGTATTTCGACACCGGATGGTTGGTCATGGCATCCGTCAAAGATTGCCTCGGCTTCAAGACGTACAGTATCACCTTCAGGGGCATAACGGAAGGCGTTGCTGAGTAGATTGGTCAGCACGCTGATGATGAATTCATAATCTGCCTGCACCGCGGGTAGATCAGGCGAAGCGTGTACCTTGAACTGGCGATTGGAAGAGGAGATCAAGGCTTCGAGGCGATCTTGCAGGTCTTCAAACATCTCAGGCAGCAGGATAGGTTCGAGATCAAGGCGCAAGGCACCCGCTTCAACGCGTGAAGCGTCGAGGAAATGGTTGATCATACCTACTAAACGTTCAACCTGTTCATCAGCGGTTTCCAAAAAATTGCGCTGTGCTTCGCCTGACCACTCCAGGTCATCAGCCTGGAGGGCGCTCAGGTGGGCGCGGATATTGGCAAGCGGGGTTTTCAGTTCATGAGCCATAGTGGTAAAGAAATCTTCACGCACCCTTTCTAATGCTTTGAGTTTTGTGAAATCTTGCAGCACTAAGACTGTATCGGTGATCCTTCCACCCGCGCTTTGTAAAGGTGCTGCGTTGACAAGCAGGAATAAGTTCTGACCGTCGGGCTGGGTAAGATGGAGTTCGATTTCGCTTGCCTCTCCCTTGTGTAAAGCGCGGAAAAGCGGTTGCTCCTCGAATGGAACTAGCGAGCCGGAAGCCCCGTATAGTGGAATGGCACGTAAGGTCTCTTCGATATTCATACCAACGGCACTTTCAACAGCCTGGTCGGGATCATCGAGCGGTTTTAAGAGCACCCCCATGCGTTGTAAAAGCTGTACTGCCTGGCGGTTGATGACGGTGACGCGTTGGTCGTCCGCGGAGATGAGCATGACACCGGAAGGCAAACGTTTCATGAGAAGCCGCATGCGTGCACCCTCGAGCTCCTGCGCTGCTTGTGCTGCTTGCAGGGCCTGGTTACGTTGTGCCAGCTCGGCGGTACGAGCAATCACCTGGGCTTCGATCTGTTCTCGCGCAGTGGCCTGCTCTGTGACATCGTGATACACAACCACATACGCAAAGATATTACCCGAGTCGTCTTGTATCGGGGCTTTGGATCGACGGATGGTGTAATTCCGCCCATCTGCTCCAATCATCTTGAATTCGTCAACCAGCCTCTCCTGAGGAAAGCGCTTAAGTTCCACTACAAGGTCGGCGATAGATGGAGAGTCTACGGGAAAAATGGAGGTACGGCGAGCCAGGGCCTCGCTGATATGCAGGCCTCTCACGTCGCCTGTCCAACCCAGGAGTTTGCGGATAGCGTTATTCGTGTCGGCCACGTGCCAATGCGCATCGTAGATGATCACTCCATCGGGAATAGCCTGCATCACATTTTCGCGCTGGTGTGCCTCTTGACTCGCCACTTGCGCCAGGCGGTCAATGCTGAGAAACAGGCGCGCATCTTGAATTGCCAATCCGACCTGCTGGGCGAATTGCTCGAGTAGCTCTACTTCTTCGATGGGAAGTCCGCGTGCTCGCCGGTGATAGACCTCAATCGCGCCCAGTATTCTCTGGCTGGCGAATCCATCTCTCTCCTCGGGGACCGTCCCGGCGGCCGAACTTTTGCCGGAGCCATCGGCAGGTGCTGGTTCGAAAATAGGTACGCAGAGTACCGACCCTGGGCGGCGGGGTATGCCGTTGTCGTCCAATAAAGGGAACTGGATATCAGGCCAGTCGTTTGTATCTGGAATAATCAGGGAGCGGCGGTCGCGTATAACCCGGCCCAACAATAACTGTTCACTAACCTGGGGGTGCCAATCCTGTGAACTAAGATGCAAGCCCTTCTGTACCGCTACAGTGACTGTGGCTGCATTCCCGTTCGAACGATCTGTTCCGAGCTGGTCTTGTTCCTCCAAACCGGTGGTGCGCGGCTTACCCCCGGCAAGCGAGTAATCAATCAACAGTATGGCACAGCGCGTGGAGCCTACCAGCTCTTGAACAGCCTCAAGAATGCGATCGAGTACCTGGGATAGTGCAAACCGCCCCACGATAGCTGAAGAGATGTAGTGAATGGCATCCAGGTGCAAGCGCGAGCGTACCTTGTCGGTGACATCCTCAATAGTCAGCAGTAGTGTGGGTTCTGAATTATGCGTTTCCACACCGGCTTGTTCCTGGTATTGCCTGGGAGGTATGAGATTTGTGGAGACTTCAATAGACACATGCCAATATGTGCGACCTCGCGTTTCGAGGAAGCCTTCAAAAGGGAGTTCGGAGAAGGTCTGACTTTGGCCGGTAGAGCATACCTGTAGCAATACTGGCTTCGCTGCATTGCGTATTTCTTGCGGCGCCACTTCATCCAACGTATGACCTATCACGCCTTGAGAACGCCACGGTTGATCGAGTAACGACAAAAAATACGAATTCGCATAGAGAAAGCGCAAGCCGGTGCAGTCGAGGACTGCAACTCCAACTGGTATGCGTCCCAGAATGTGTTCAAGTAGCGTGGGATGTGCTGGCCCCATATGATTGCAGTTTCTAGCGACCCGGTGCGAGCTTATGAAGCATCTCGCATGTAAGTATCGATCAAGGAATACGAATCTGAATGACTTATGAGTATATTATAGCGCTTTTTAGCTTTATGCGAGCGTAAATTTCTCGAATTTCGTAGGTTAGCATCTTTTTTTCCGAGAGGAAGCTCCCATGGGTTCTGCATTTGTATCTCGATCACCATTCTGCTATCATAAACGGCGTACTTTGTGAAAATTGTTTAGCCAGGAAGTTATGAAGATGGACCTGCGTGGTAAGCGTGTATTGATTATGGGATTGGGGTTGCATGGGTCGGGCATCGCCTCGGCCAGGTATGCTGCCCAACAAGGGGCTATCGTGCGTGTGACCGATTTAAGATCAGCAGAGGTACTTGGACCAAGTATAGCATCACTTGCAGGTTTGCCGATCGAATATGTGCTGGGCGAGCATCGTGAAGAAGATTTTCTCTGGGCCGAAATCGTCATTCGCGTTCCCGGTGTGAGCCGGACTTCGCCCTACCTGCGCCTTGCCAGTGAAAATGGAGCGCGTATCGAACAGGAGATAGCGCTCTTCTTTCAAGCCTGCCAGGGACAGATCATTGGTATTACCGGTACGCGTGGCAAAACGACGACGACTACGCTGATTTACGAGATGTTACATGCCAGCGGCGCTCCTACGGTGATAGGAGGTAATGTTTCTGGCGTTGAAACTCTTTCTCTACTTCCCGCGATTACCCCTCAAACGCTGGTCGTCCTGGAATTATCAAGCTGGCAACTCGAAGGATTGGCACCCCACAAGTTAAGTCCGCCGGTTGCGGTGATGACAAATATCTATCCCGACCATCTTGATACCTATCAGAGCATGGAAGAGTATGCCGAGGCCAAGGCCAATATCTTCCGTAATCAGCATGCGAGCGACATGGCAATATTCAACTACGACAACCCCTGGACGCGCCGCCTGGGTGAGCAAGCGGTGGGGGAGACATGGTATACAAGTTTAGAGCTTGGGGGAAGTTTCCCTCGCGGCGCTACAACACTTATGCCTTTCAGCTTTACCGAGACCTCTTTGTATGGAAAACACAATCTTGAAAATATTTTGCTGGCGACAACCACCGCAAGACTGCTCGGTGTTGCCGATGAGGTCATCGCGTCCACGGTACGGAATTTTCACGGCGTGGCTCATCGCTTGCAAGAGATCGCTGTAGTCAAAGGTGTTCGCTATATCAACGATACGACGAGTACCACTCCCGTGGCGGGTCGTGTTGCCCTGGCGGCATTTGACGAGCCGATTGTGCTGGTAGCCGGAGGCAATACCAAGTTTCTTCCATTGGAGGACTGGCCAGAGGAGATGGTGCGGCGTTGTCGTGACGTGATCTTACTGAAAGGGACCGGCACAGACGAACTGCTGCCAGCTTTGCGGGACGCGGCACAGAAACTCGGGGTCACTAACCCGGTGCGTGGCGTGTTTGACGATTTTACTGCTGCTATGGATGCCGCGATATCTTGCACACGCCCTGGTGATGTATTGCTTTTCTCGCCTGGCTTTACCAGTTTCGGCATGTTTCTGAATGAATTTGACCGTGGCGACAAGTTTGTGTCATACGTGCGTAAGCTCAATAAGTCTTAATATTTACGTCTTTTTGAATGGATAGTCTCTCTTATCTCACTCCAAATATCCCAGCTATCACATATTCAACTTTTTTGTAATACCTATAACAAAAGACTTTGTGCAAGAGGCCTTTGGTATCTTCTCTGTGCTTCTGGGCAAGATCTTACAGTTTAAAAGACAGAGTCGCTCCGGCTTGCACTAGCTGGATAACTTCTGATAGACTAACGTGTGACAGGGACATCGAGCGCGTTGCCTTGTACTTCGAGTGCTTGTACAAATGTGAACATAGCTGTTACCAACGTGCCCACGGGAGGAGAAATAAAACATGACGATGTTGATGAGTAGAAAAGCCCTGGAAGATTATGGCCTGGTGAACTTAGGCACTATTAACTGGAACCTTGCACCAGCGGTGCTTGCCGAACATGCTCTGGCTCGCAAAGAGGGATTGCTAGCTGCAAATGGTGCGTTTGCTGCCTATACAGGTACCTATACAGGGCGTTCACCCAAGGATAAGTTTATCGTCTCAAACGCAGAATACGCAGCGAAGATCTGGTGGGGCGAGATCAATCACCCGATGTCTCCCGAAGCCTTCGAGGACATACGACGCAGTCTGGCTGCCTATTTGCAAGGGCGTGATGTCTATGTGCTGGATGCGGCTGCCGGTGCCGATCCTGCTTATCGTATGCCCATCCAGGTAGTTACTGAACTGGCCTGGCATAGTCTTTTTGCCCGGCAACTCTTCTTGCGTGCTAACGAAAGCGATTTGACCAGTGCGCGTCCTGGTTTTACCGTCCTCTGTGTACCGAATTTTCATACTGATCCACGCACGCTTGGAACACGCTCTGAGACGGCTATTATCATCGACTTTGAAGAGCGTCTTATCTTGATCGCCGGCACACAGTATGCTGGTGAGATGAAGAAGTGTATTTTTACCGCTCTCAACTTTGTGCTGCCTGCTGAAGGTGTGCTGCCCATGCACTGCTCAGCCAATGTAGGGCCTGGTGGTGATGTAGCGCTCTTCTTTGGCCTTTCCGGTACCGGTAAGACCAGTCTTTCTGCTGATCCGAGCCGCCGCTTGATTGGCGATGATGAGCATGGTTGGAGTGATAATGGGATCTTCAACTTCGAAGGCGGCTGTTACGCGAAGTGCATAAACCTGTCGAAGGAATACGAGCCGCAAATCTGGAATGCCATGCGCTTCGGCGCGGTCTATGAAAATGTTGTGCTGAATCCAAAGACGCGCGAGCCTGATTACAGCGATGATTCAATAACAGAGAACACCCGCGCAGCCTATCCCGTTGACTTCATCGACAATGTGGTCGAATCAGGTACCGGGGGCCATCCAGAAGCGGTGATTTTCCTTTCGGCAGACTCATTTGGTGTCTTGCCGCCTATCTCGAAGCTTACCACGGAACAGGCGATGTATTATTTCCTGTCCGGCTATACAAGTAAGCTAGCAGGCACAGAGAGGGGTATAACCACGCCAGAGGCAACATTCAGTTCTTGTTTCGGCGCTCCTTTCTTGCCACTACGCCCCGTTGAGTATGCCGACCTGCTGCGCGAGCGCATAGAGGAGCACAATGTACGCTGCTATCTCTTCAACACCGGCTGGACTGGTGGCCCACACGGTATTGGCAAGCGTATCAACATCAACTATACGCGAGCAATGGTAAGGGCGGCAATCAGTGGGACACTCGACAATGTCGAGATGTATACCGATCCCATCTTCGGGCTGCATGCACCCACGTCCTGCCCCGACGTGCCGAGCGACTTGCTCATTCCGAGAAATACATGGTCAGACAAAGAAGCCTACGATCGGATGGCAGCTGACCTTGCTAATCGCTTCAAAAAGAATTTTACGCAGTTTGAGTTGCCCAGCGATGAAGTGCGCAAGGCCGGCCCAAGGTAGAGTGACGACTCCCCACGGCTAAAGCCTGCGGCTTCTCAGAGGCGCGTCCTCTGAGCGCTCCGTCCGAGCGCGGGATTCTGTTTCGATGGCTTGCAGTCCAAGCCGAAGGATGTTTTTCGCGGCGTTGTGGTCACGGTCCAGAGAGCAGCCACAGGAGCACTCATGCCAACGCTCCTCTAATTCCTTCTGGATAATCGCGCCACAGCCACTACAGATCTGGCTGGTGTACTTGGGAGAAACAAACAGGATGTATGAACCGGCGCACTCTGCCTTGTTCTTGCATATCTGTTGGAATTGCCCCCAACCAGCGTCTAAAATGGATGTATTCAGGCCAGCTTTGGCACTGGCTCCATTGGGCAGATAGTGCCCGGTTACCTCATCCTGTTTCGGCTTTGGTCGCCTCGTTGTGCGGCCTTTCTCCGTCGCTTTGATCCGCGCTTTTTGCGAGCGAGAGCCTCTTGCAGCTTCTTGAGCTTTTGTTCGGCCCGGCGCAAATGGCGCGGGTTCTCGATGGTGCTGCTATCTGAAAGCGTGGCAAAGTGCAGGAGTCCCAGGTCAATGCCCACGGCTTCTTCTGACGGATGATAGACGACCTCTTGCTTCACCTCACAGGTGAAAATGACATACCAGTGATTGGTTTCGCGTTTGATCGTACAGGTTTTTATCTCACCTACCAGCGGATTTGCTTTCTTCCCTTTGGGCATTTTTACCTTGATGGTACCGATTTTCGAGAGGCAGACCCGGTTATCCCCAGTCAAAGAAAAGCCCGACTGTGGGAACGTAAAAGATTCATAGCGCCCGTACCCATGAAACCTGGGATAGCCGGGGGTTTGTCCCTTCTTGATGCGCCGAAAGAATGCCTTGTATGCCTTATCCACGCGCCGCAGAACATCCTGCAAGACCTGGGAGTGGATCTCGTTGTACTCTGGCCGGATCTCTTTGATCTCTGGAAGCTGTGTAGCTTGCTGATTGTAATGGAGGGCGTGTTGGGTGGTGAGGTATGTGCGAGTCACCTCATCATAGTAGTTCGGGTGCCGCTTGACCGCCATCTCGTAGCTCTCACGTCGTTCCTGGAGCGCAGCATTGTAGAGTTGCCTGGCCCGGTCCAGCGTCCATTGCAGCTTTTCTGCCTGCTGCTTATTCGGGTACAAGCGGTACTTGTAAGCTTTCAGCTTAGACATGCTTCTGGTTCTCGATATACTGTTGAATGACCGAGAGCGGTGCTCCCCCAACCGTTGACACGAAGTAACTGTTCGTCCACAGCGTCGGGAGCTTGCGCTTCAATACGGGAAACTCCTGCCGTAAGAACCGTGATGAGCGACCTTTGAGCGAACGCACTAACCGATGAATGCCGAACTGTGGATCGCACTCCACAAGCAAATGCACCTGATCGGGCGTGACGTCCAACTGCACGATCTCTGCTTGATGTTCCTGGCACACCTCAGCAATGATGTGCTTCAATCGTTCTGCGATGCCCTCGATGAGCACTTTGCGCCGCTATGTGGGACAGCAGACCACATGAGAGTGGCAGGTAGAGAACACGTTCCGGTTGCTCTTGTATGCCGCGCTCATGAGATTCAGTCTACAGCATTCGGCTATCTACTGTCAAGAGCATGTGTTCCAGACATTTCCCTGCTCCCCGACCCCAAAAAGGAACGCGCCTTCTATCTATAGGGCTAAAGCCACAGGGTTTTACGGCGCAGTCTGATAAAATTCTGGATTTGCCGTTCCTTATTCATAGGGCAGGCAGCTCTCTCCCCTTGCGATTTCTTTCAATTAGTGTAAAATGTCTACAGAGCCTAAATATGCCAAATCTAGGGATAAAGAGGGATTTTACGATGAAACAGGTAGACGGCGCAGAGCTGCTAGGCCCCAATGTCCCAGGCAGTTCAAGTATCGGTCTAATATATGTGGATCCCGAGGATAACAGGCAGAGCGTTTTAACTGCTATTTTGACACAGGATAAGCTCGGTCGAAAAGAAGTGGCTGTGGTATTGCCGGAAAATAACACAGCCTTTCAGCGGCCGGTAGATTTTGACGGCCTGAAGAAAGTGCGGCGTGGCCTCAAGTCCCAAATTGTCTTTATAGCACCCGGCGGTCCTGGCCCGGCTGAATTTGCGCGCCAGCGGCGTTTTACCGTGTACCCGACGCTGGAGAGTTTCGTACAATCGCTCAAAGTGGAGGCTAAGACCAATGAAACTGCTGCTAAAAGCAAACGCTTTGGGCGCAAGTCAAAATCTGCTGATGCGCATGCAAGCCCCTCTCCTTCAGATGGTCGCATAGAGCAAGAACCGATCTCACCCCCTCCTGTGAATGAATCTATAGCGGACCCCCAACAGGCACCTCTTGGTCCCAGGCATGGTGAAGAGGGTGATGTAACAGAGGATAGTGATGCGCGTGCTGGACCAAACGCGGCCCTTGCAGGCATGGCAGGCGCGGCTGCAGGCCTTGGTCTCGGTGCATTGGCCGGTGATCGCGACGATAGTCCCACGCTTGAAAACAGCGCTGAGGATCAGTACGCAACCCCTCCACTTGAGACGGGATCGCCAAAAAACGAGAGTAGATCCTCAAGCAGCGCAACACTACAGGCAGACGAAGAATCCAAACCTGCTAGCTCTAATGACACGGAGAACAAAGAGGATCCAGGCATTATATTCTTTCCCGCGCCTGCGGCGCGCCCTAAGACGGCTGGTAAATTGGCCGCCGCGCCCTCAAAGCCTGTGCCGTTTGTAGCGCCAGTTGCAGCAGCAAAGCCGGATGTGCCAACTGCTGCCCCGCCTGTCCGGCGTAGAAATACTGGAAAGAAGGCTGCCGTAGTCGCTGGTGCCGCTGCTGCGGGAGCAGGGGCTGCGCTGGCCAGTCGTACTTCCAGTGGAAGTAGTGGCCCACCCCCTGGCGGAAGCAGCCCTGGTGGTCCTGGTGGTCCCGGCGGGGGAAGTGGTGGTTCAGGTCGTTCTCCCAGGCGAACGCGCCAATTGATTGCTATTTTGTTGGTCTTGCTTATGTTGTCACTGATCGCCGGTATCGCCATTGCAACCCCCGGTGGATTAGGTGGCATTACCCATATACTACCTGGTGCGACGACTACGGCCACGGTAACGATTACGCCAGTTAGTAGTGACAAGAAAAATACATATGTGATCGAGGCCGTGACGGGTCGCCCTAATGCTAAAGTTCGCCAGGTTCAGGCCCGTATACTTAAAGCTTCAATAGCCTCCACCCAACCAAGTATAGTACAGGCTAGTGGCAGTATTCCGGGTATCCGAGCGGCAGGAGCTTTGACATTCCTCAATACCACTTCCTCTGCGAAAACTCTCTCTAGCGTTATTCTTAGAGGCGCTTCCGGGGTACCGATTACATTCAATGGACCGATTACGGTTCCGGCTGTTCCTCCTTCTGAGATTACCGTGACTGGCTTTGCTGTCAATGTTGGAGCGGGTGGAAATATCGGGGCGCTTGATATTAATGGAAATTGCTGTACTGCTGGCATTATTGTGAAAAATGGATCTTTCGGTGGCGGGCAAGATCCACAGGCACACGCTGTCGTTGTACAAGCCGACATCAATGCCGCGACAAATCGGCTTGTGGCTTCGCTCAGGCCGAAGGCACTGTCAGACTTGCAGCAACAGGTGCATGCGAATGAACAGGTTGTGCCTAACACTTTGCAATGTCTCAATAGAGCACTATCTGACATTACTGTCAATCACAATGCCGGAGATCATGCAAGTAGTGTGTCCGCCGGTGGGACCGTCGTCTGCACAGAAGAGGTCTACGATCATGATGGGGCGCTCTCAATGGCGAAGAGCCTGCTCAAGGCAGATGTAAGTAAAAAATTAGGGACAAATTACGCGCCCCCACTGGATAAGGATATCGCGGCCGGGGTGACGCAAGCCACTGTAATTGATACAAAGGGAACTGTATCCCTGAACGTAAGCGCGCAGGGTCTATGGGTCTACCAGTTTAGCAAAACCGTGCTGCAGGGGTTTAAGAATACGATCGCCCGCGAGAGCGAGCAGGCTGCCATGAACTACCTCTTGCAGCAACCCGGGGTGAAAAGTGTCAACATCCAGATCTCCAGCGGCAATACATTACCGGATGCCGCAGATATTACTATCAAACTAGCAACTGTACCAGGGGTAATTGGCAGCCCGGCGACCACACCGAGTAGTCATGAGCCTCCGGTGGTACCTACCGCAGGGTCCGCCCCTACAGCTTCTCCCATTACTCCCACTCAGGGGTTGGGAGGATGATAGGCAAGGAGAGACGCTGGCGATGCTGACTCTCGAGGGTACGCAACTCGGAAACTATGATGTCGTACGGCGCATGCGTGTAGGAGGCATGGGGGCTGTCTACGAGGGAAGGCAGCGCACTGCGTTTGGTCGGCGCGTGGCGATCAAGGTTATTCTAGGTAACTATGTTAATGATCGCGAGATGCGTCGTCGCTTTGCGCGAGAAGCGCGCACAGTTGCACAGTTGCACCACCCTCATGTCCTGCAGCTGATCGAGTTTGGGGATGAGCAGGGGATTTTGTACCTGGTAATGCCTTTTATCGAGGGAGGGACACTCACCGGCTACCTGCGGCGTGGTCTGCCCGACCTGAACGATGTCGCTGCTATTTTCCTGCAACTGTTGGATGCGGTAGAATATGCGCACGATGAAGGGCTGATTCACCGCGATATCAAATCCTCCAACGTGTTGCTAGAGGCTCGTCGCAGTGGGCCACCTTATGTCTACCTGGCTGATTTTGGGCTGGTGCGCTACTCGGAGCAATCTGACGCAGAAAAGGTAGGAAAACCCATTCCCCTGGATCAGATACCAGGAACGCCACACTACATGGCTCCTGAGCAGGCACGAGGTATCGTTACTACCGCGACCGACATCTACGCCCTGGGCGTATTGCTCTACCAGATGCTGGTTGGCGAACTCCCCTATGATGACCCTGATGACGTGAAAGTCGTCAAGATGCATCTTGACGCGCCGGTTCCATCTCCCTGTGATCACGATGCTTCTATCCCTGCCGAGCTGGGAGAGGTAGTGTGCAAGGCTATGTCAAAACGTGCAGAGGGGCGCTTTGCCAACGTAGCCGAGATGCGCCAGGCATTTCTGGCTGCTATCGATGGGCCTGTGTCAGCGGTCGATGGTGATTATGATCTCCTCGAGATGGATGAATTGATAGTTACACCATCGCCTGGCCAACGCGTATCGGTGCCTTTAACAGAGCCGGAACCGGCAGACCCTGCCCCTGTAATGCCGGTGAAACGTCGTCGTATTGCTGCTCGTATGCCAGCACATGCGAGGCAGCCGGTTAGGAGTTCTCTAAATCGAAACCGCAGGCGTTTTACACTGTCGGCGGTGGCTGCAACCTTGATCCCACTCATCCTTTTGTTGATGTTGATTATGCCACGAGTGTTTGGCTTCAGCTTCTTTCCCACGGGATTTCCGTTATTTAGCACTTCGTCGGTTGCCAACATCTCTGTCACAGTGCAAAGCAAAACACTCCGGGATACTTTTCTATTAACTGCTTCTCCACAGGTCAGACAACCGAATCTTGAAACCCGGGTCATCCCTGACCGCACTATCTCGAGTACTGCTATGGATAGTCGCACTGTAGCAACCACCGGTAGCAAATCGACACCCGGGGCACAGGCAGGGGGGTCTGTTCGCTTTGATAATAGCAGCCCATCGACCTTCTCGGTGCCGGCAGGGATCATTTTCACAACAACTACAGGTGTACAGGTCAAACTCACACAGCCAGTAGAGGTGCCGCCGCACAAAAACCGGCAGGATGGTACGGTTACAGGACCCGCCGTGGCTGTCTTCCCTGGTGTTTCGGGAAATATCCCCGCGAATACTCTCGATACAACCTGTTGTAACGATCAGGTGGTCGTCAGCAATCCTGATCCCTTCGCAGGCGGTGTGGACCCGCGTGTTGTGCATGTCGTAACACAGGCTGACCTGGATGGGGTGAGCAATGAGCTGCATACGCAACTCCAGCAGCGTGCGTTGCAGCAACTTCAGAAACAGTTTGCAGCCAACGAAGTACAGGATGCACAACCAACTTATGTTACTAAAGTTGTATCAGATAGCCTGGTCGGCGCGCAGGAGAACCAGGTGCGGGTGCAAGTGAGCGTATCAGCCTCGGTGCTAGTCTATAACAGGGCAATGGCACGTCAACTCGCGAAACAATTGCTGAGTAAACAGGCTATAATACTGCTGGATAGTAACTATCAATTGAAAGGTTCACCGGCTGTCAGTACACCTGTTATCGTGCAATCGGGGAGCCACGGTCTGATTTATCTCAGCGTGTCAGTGCATGGACTCTGGATATATAAGCTATCCTCGCAGCAGATTAATTCGTGGCTCCAATCTATTAAAGGAGCGACACCTACCTTAGCAAAGGCCTATCTCACATCTCAGCCCGGTATAGCAGGCGTACAGATTCAACTCCCCTTTGGAACGGACCATCTCCCGGTATCCGTTGATAGTATTAAGATTGTCCTGGTGAACCTCTAGAGGCCAGAGTATAGTCTATGTGTTATACTGATGCCGTCGAAGAGTGCGACGGCAGAGTGGCCGGCACTACGTGCAAGATATGAGGGGAGTTGTGAAATGGAGAAGACGACAGAAGCTCCTTGGAGAGATATGCGCTATTATAACTCGATGCTGGATCTAATAGGGGATACCCCGCTCATACATCTCAAGCGAGTCGCAGGTGATGTACCGCCCCTGATCCTGGCGAAAATGGAATTTTTCAATCCTGGAGGCAGCGTCAAGGACCGTATCGGGCCGGCTATGATTGAGTATTGTGAGAAGCAAGGTTTGCTACGTCCTGGCGGTACCATTGTTGAACCAACCAGCGGCAACACGGGGCATGGGCTTGCCATTGCCGCGGCTATTAAAGGCTATCATTGTATCTTTGTCATGACCGATAAGGTGAGTGAAGAGAAGCGCAGTCTCTTGCGTGCCTATGGCGCGGAAGTGGTCATCTGCCCCAGCAGCGTCTCTCATGATTCACCTGAACACTATAAAAACGTAGCTCATCGACTTGCAAATGAGATTCCAGGAGCCTGTTGTCCCGACCAGTATTCCAACCCCGCGAACCCGGCCACGCACTATGCCACGACCGGCCCTGAAATCTGGCGCGATACCGCCGGTCGGATCAGCGCATTGGTAGCGGGTATCGGCACAGGTGGCACGATTTCGGGTACTGCCTGCTATCTTAAAGAGCGGAATCCAAATGTGAAGGTGATTGGCGCTGATCCTCCCGGATCGGTTTATTCCGGTGATATACCAGGACCTTACAAGATTGAGGGCATCGGCATGGAAGTGCTCCCACAAAACTACGATCCGTCGGTTGTGGATGAGGTTATTCGTATCGATGACCGTACCTCGTTCTATTGGGCACGCCGGCTCGCGCGTGAGGAAGGGGTGCTGGTGGGTGGCTCATCTGGTACCGCCCTGGCGGCCGCTCTTCTTTATGCACGCCGCCTGACACCCAACGACGTTGTAGTTGTGCTGTTTCCCGATACCGGGCGCGGTTACCTGAGCAAGCAATTCAATGATACCTGGATGCGTGAGAACAACATGCTGGTACAGGCAGAGACAGACGAACCTACTTTGCATGATGTACTGACCTATCGCCGCACGCATTCGCGTACGATGCCGCTCGTGGTCAGTGTCGCGCCAACCGATTCGTTTGCCGATGCTGTTGAATTATTGCGCCGTTATGGTATCAGCCAGACCCCTGTAATGGAAAATGGACAAATGGTCGGAAGTCTGACGGAAAATCTGCTGCTGCGCCATCTCGCCAGCGGTGAGCCCCTGTCGTCAATGTCTGTACGCGATTTTCAGGGTCCACCTTTCCCGCAATTGCAGGCCGATGCTCTTGCGCAGGAGGCATACACGCTCTTTAGCTCCGGGCAGTCTGCAGTGGCTGTGATGAATAGAGATAGCTTAGAGGGGATTGTAACGAAAAGTGATCTGCTGGAGTTCTGGGCACACACACGAACCACGTAGGAATGGGGGAGTGTACATAGTATAAGGAAGGATACGGCCCTGCCAGTCACATCTAATAACCTTGTAAGGTTCGTCGGGGCTGTATTGCGAGATGCGAAATGATGTCGCAAAAGCCCTATGAGGTATTCGAGCATACCGCCGATGTCGGCCTGCACGCTTACGGCAGTACACTGCCTGAACTGTTCATTCACGCTGCCCAGGGCATGGAAAGCCTGATGGTGTCTCCCGAACAGATAGATGTGCAGGTCAGCCGGGAGATCGTTGTGGAAGGTCACGATGTTGTCTCGCTGCTGATTGCCTGGCTGAATGAACTGATTTTCCTGTTTGACTCCGAATACCTCATCTTCCGCCAATTTGAAATAGAGAGTCTCACTGAGACTGACCTGAAAGGCCGCGCCTCCGGTGAACCCTACGATGCAAAGCACCACGACCTGAGTAGCGCTATTAAAGCTGTGACCTGGCATGAGGCTGCTGTGGATCGAACTGATGTGGGGTATAAGGCCCGCATCATCTTCGACATTTAAGCCCACCAGTGAGGAACCTTGTAGCTACCCCTTAATAACAATGATCGGCCTGAGCCTTGCAACGAGCTTTGCCAGCCCGGCATTGTGTACGACATTGACGACTTGCTGGGCATCTTTGTAGGCCTGCGGTGCTTCTTCAGACAATAGATTCTTGCTATGCACACGGACGGTAATCCCGCGTGCATCTAGTTGTGCGAGGAGCTCCTTACTACTAATTGACTTCTTGGCGGCGGTACGGCTCAGGCGACGGCCTGCTCCATGACAAGTTGTACCGAAACTCTGCTCCATCGAACCTGGTGCCCCGACCAGGACAAACGAGTAGCGGCCCATGTCCCCAGGGATGAGGACAGGCTGGCCTACGGCGCGATATTTCTCCGGCACCGCGGGGTGACCCGCAGGAAACGCACGCGTCGCTCCTTTGCGATGAACGCAGACACGCCGCATCTGCTCATCGGTTTCGTATTCTTCCATCTTGGCGATGTTGTGGCACACGTCGTAGACCAGTGGCAAATCCTTGGCACGTGCCTTACGCCCGAAGACAGTAGCAAAGGCTTGCCGCACCCCGTGCATCAGCAACTGGCGGTTCGCCCAGGCAAAGTTGGCACCGCAGGCCATTGCTGCAAGGTACGCCTGGCCGTCCGCTGACTTCAAAGGTAAGCACGCCAATTGGCGGTCAACAAGCCTGAAGCCGTAGTCTTTCTGCTTTGACTCTGCTAGCTTGATAAAGTCTTCCGCCACTTGATGTCCGAATCCCCTTGAACCGCAATGTATGGTTGCTACCACCTGCCCTTTCTGCCCGATTCCTAAAGCATTTGCAGCTTCCTTATCGTAGATATGATCTACAACTTGTATCTCGCAGAAATGATTTCCAGACCCCAGGCTACCCAGTTGAGAAATGCCGCGCTGAATGGCCTTCTGGCTTACAGCATCGGGATTGGCGCCAGCCAGGCAGCCATTCTCTTCGGTGACTTCCAGGTCTTCGGGAAAACCATAGCCTTCTTCAACTGCCCAGGCCGCTCCACGTAGCATGACCGCGCGCATCTCGCTTTGCGTGAGCTTACGCATACCATCAGTGCCCACACCAGAAGGCAGATGAGAGAAGAGCTCATCAGCAAGCCTGTCAACCTTGCCCTTGACTTGATCTTGCATTAAGTCAGTAGCAAGCAGGCGTACTCCACAGTTGATATCAAAGCCAATACCCCCGGGGGAGATGACACCTTCCTCAGCATCAGTTGCAGCTACCCCGCCCACAGGAAAGCCATAGCCCCAGTGAATATCCGGCATTGCCAGAGAATAACCGACGATGCCCGGCAAGGTCGCTACGTTTGCTACCTGCTGTAACGAATTATCTCCACTAATCTGCTCTATGAGTTCATTGTCGGCATAGACCATACCAGGCACAAGCATTTCAGAATTATAGCGCCTGGGTATACGCCAACGATATGTATCTACACGCTCTAAGGGAATCTTGTCGCTCATACATGCCTCCTGTTTCTACTACTTGATGTGTTCCCTTGCTCGTTTTATGATATAGTGAAGCACATCTGTACGAAAGGATTGCGTGTACTATGAATTTGTGCTGGTTGGCGCATTCCTACTAGCCGCTCTAAGTATAACAGAGACCGTCAATCAGAGCGTCAAGAGTAAAATGTATCCTGTAAAATGGCTACCAGTTACCGTTTAATCCTATAAACAAAAGCTTGGTTGCTTGTGGAGACAAATTGTAGGTAAAGAGAGTAATCTAAAGATGGGTGATCGCATAGGACAGCGTCTTGGCAATTATCGCGTGATTCGTCTGATAGGGCAAGGTGGCTTTGGTGATGTATACCTTGGTGAGCATATACATTTGAGCACCCAGGTGGCCCTCAAAGTACTTCAGACCCGCCTGGTAGGCAGTAACCTGGAGCAATTTCGCGTCGAGGCTCAGACCATTGCTCGTCTTGTCCACCCTCACATCGTGCGTATCCTAGACTTTGGCGTGGAAGAGGAGATCCCCTTTCTAGTGATGGATTATGCTCCTAATGGTACACTGCGCCAGCGTCATCCTAAGGGCGTTCCTGTGCCGCCAGCAAGTGTCGTTCACTATGTTAAGCAAGTGGCGTCTGCGTTGCAGTATGCACATGAAAGAAAGCTCATTCATCGTGATATAAAGCCAGAGAACATGTTATTGGGGATCAACGATGAAGTCTTATTGAGCGATTTTGGCCTGGTCTTGATTGCCCAGAGTACCGGTTCCCAAACGACGAAAGAGATGGCTGGCACAATACCTTATATGGCACCTGAGCAGATTAATGGAAAGCCCCGCCCCGCCAGTGATCAGTATGCACTGGGAGTTACGATCTATGAATGGCTGAGCGGAGAGCGTCCTTTCAACGGGTCGTTTGTCGAGGTAGCAACCCAGCACCTGATGACTCCTCCTGCGCCTTTGTATGGGAGAGTGCCAGGGATTTCGCAAGCGATAGAAGAAGTTGTGTTCACGGCTCTGGCGAAAGATCCACTGCAGCGTTTCGCGAGTATGCAAGCGTTGGCTACCGCCATAGAACGAGCATGTGAGCTAGTAGATATGCAACTGGCTGCTCCTCCTCTTGCAGCGACTCAATCGGATCAATCATACCAACCTACCTACATCGTTACACCACCAGGCCAATCCGTGCAGTCAACCTTTGGAGCGTCTCCGGCGACCCAGTCATCCCAGCCCACTTACGTGGTTACGCCACCGGGCCAGCCTGTTTTGCCAGGTCAGTTGATAACGTACCAGGGACAACCGGTCCAGCCTGGCGAGACAATCACTTCATCCAATGAATCGGCGTGGCCAACTGAGTTAGTCACGCAACTGGGGCAGGGTAGCGAATCATCTATAAAAAACCCATCAGTGCCACCAACAGTTGTTAACGCTCAATCGAGTACAATTCCTCCGCAGGGGGATACGTGGGCGAGACCCGCGAATCTGACGAGTGCAGAAAACGTGCTTGTACAGCCAACAAACGATTTCCCCAAGCCTCCTCGCAGGAATAGACGACGTTTGTTGATAGCCAGTGCGCTTATCCTGCTATTACTCCTTGCTGGAGGTACCATCCTGGCTGTAACTGGTATGCTAGGTTCATTGCAACGAGGAGGGGGACCTGGCCTGGCAGGGGCAGCCAGGATAACGATTACGCCGGCAGATCAAGACGTGAAAAATTCCTTTGTAATCTCGGCGGTGACCGGAACGCCTGGTGCTTCCAAACACCAGGTGCAGGCTCGTCAACTGTCCGCTACCACGCCGGCGCAATCGCAGACGGTTAATGCAACTGGCTCCAACCAGGTTCCTGCAGTTCAAGCGTCAGGCACACTGGTGATGACCTGCCGTGCTTCTTCATCTCCAATTACGATACCCGCTGGTACTGTGTTCACGGGTAACAATGGGGTGAAAGCAGCAACCGATGTGACCGTCACTACGAGCGGTTGTAATACGACTGTTACTGCTCACGCAGTCCAACCCGGCACAAGTGGAGATATTCCAGCTAACGATATGAATCAGCCGTATCAAGGGTACAATTTAAACAATCTTTCAGCATTCGGTGGTGGGCAAGATGCACAAACGATCACTGTTGTAAAGCAGGGCGACATCGATGGCGCAGCAAACACCCTGGAGGCAAACCCTCCCAAGGCGCAGCAGGTGCTACAGGCACAGGTTCAAGCAAATGAACGACTGATTGGAACTCCACAGTGTACGCCCAATGCGAGCTCTGACCATAAAGCGGGTGATAAGGCGACGATCGTGACTGTTACGGCAAGTTTTAACTGTACAGGGGAGGTCTACGACCAGGATGGGGCGCTGTCGATGGCGGCGAAACTGCTCACTGACCAGGCAACCACCAATCCTGGTACTGGTTATACGCTTGTCGGGAAGGTAGCAACGGCGTTGAGGCAGGCCACCCCGGCGGATGCGAGCACGGGAACTGTCAGGTTAACAGTCAGCGCCGAGGGGATGTGGGTCTTTGCATTCAGTAACGCTCAGAAACAGAGCCTGGCGAAGTTGATAGCAGGCAAGAACAAAAAGAACGCGCAATCCTTGTTGTCGACTCAGAAAGGCGTAGATAGAGTCAATATGCAGGTCTTTGGAGGCGATGGAAATACACTGCCGACCGATCCGCATCAGATTGCCATCATCGTGCAGAGCGTACCGGGGGTACAGGTAACTGGAACCACGACATAAGGATCAAGTGAGCATTGCTTTCTGCTGCCTTTGCTCAAAAGCGATAGCAGTTTGGCCTATTGTTGTATAATCTTATTGTAGGTAGGGTTTTAAGGTTTCTATTTTTTCTGGTAATGCAACTTACACATCAGCGTGTTGAGGAGCATGCACTATGATCCCTTTCTCTTCTCTCTGCTGCGATGTGTGTGGTGCAGTGAATGCACCAAACGCACACCTCTGCTTTGCTTGTAATAACCCGCTCTCCTCCTTACAAGCGCCTGTGCCGGCACGACCTAGCCCCAATACGCTGTTCAGGGACCGTTACTACATTGTTGGTAAGATAGGGACAGGTGGCTTCGGCTCGGTTTATAAGGCGATAGATATGCAGAGCGGAGGTCACCTCGTTGCTATCAAGGAGGTGAGGCTGGGAGGGCTGAATCCACAGGCAATGATCGAGGCCATCAACACCTTCCAACGTGAAGTGAGCTTATTATCGCAATTGACTCATCCAAATCTGCCACGTTTGTATGAACACTTTAGCAGCTCTGGGCAATGGTACCTGGTAATGGATTTCATCGAAGGCGAGACGCTTGAGGAATACCAGGAGAAGGCGGGCAATAAACCCCTTCTTTTAAGTGGAGTACTCGATATTGGGATTCAGCTCTGTACTGTGCTGGATTACCTGCATACACGACAACCTCCGATTGTCTTTCGCGATCTAAAACCAGCCAACATCATGCGGACACCCAGGGGACAACTCTACCTGATCGACTTTGGGATCGCACGTTACTTTAAGCCTGGACAGGCTAAAGATACTATTGCCCTCGGTTCACTTGGGTATGCTGCTCCGGAGCAGTACGGTAAAGCGCAGACCACTCCACGTGCCGATATCTACGGCCTGGGGGCAGTATTGCACCAGTTGCTCACTGCGAAAGATCCATCAGAAGCACCATTTCGCTTTAGAAGGTTGCTTGCGAACCGTCCTCAAAGCTCCTCTGACCCTGGCTCGCTTTCCACAAGCATAGTAGATATACACCTGGGCAAGCTTGAAACGCTTATTGCAAGTATGCTGGAAATGGATGTGAACTTAAGGCCAGCCAACGTAACAATTATCAAGCAGGAATTACAGTGTATTGCCAATGTTTGGTCCGAGGTCGTTAAGAGCTATTGGCGACCGAGACTGGGGCAAAGGAAGCTCCAACCCCAACAGTCTTAATTTCTTGGCAATCTTAAGCTAAATTGTTATACTCCCGATAAAGGGCGGCAGGCTCATCATTTACTGTCTGTTTGGGGCAATGGTTTGCGTCGTCGTGCATAGAGCCAGTTGAAGAGATAGGCAAGTGTCAGCAGCACGAAGAGAGCATTACGCGCGGTGACGGATTGCATGAAGCCGGGAACAAATGGTGCCTCAAGCCCGTTGGTTGTGCGTGTATAGAAGTAGGGATAGATCATAGTGGTTAGGATTGAGATAGCCCCCCAGGTAACCAACCAGAAAGCGTCAAAGGCCCCACTATAGGCCAGCAAAGGTATGATCCATATGAGATATTGGGGACTGAATACTTTACCCGTGACGATAAAAACGAGTAACAGCGCAATAAATGCTTGCACGATGTCCAGTTTTCCGCGCCACTGGAGGAAAATGGCATAAATATACCCAAGCACGAAGAGCAGTTCAAAGACGAGAGCAACCGGTCCTCCCAGCGCGCTTACGAAGTTAATTGATCCATAGGTGTACACGGATTGTACGGGATAACCGAGGAGGGTTCCCAGCCAGAGTAATGGACTAGCGGTTGCTTCGACCTGTACAGGGCGGTTCGCAAAATAACTCAACTGGCTCAGAACTGCACCTTTGAAGTCAAAAAGCGCAAAGAAGCCGGTGACTACTAGAATTATACCGAAGAAGATGAGTGTGTTTTTCCAGTGCCAATGACGTATGCCTTGCAAGGTGTGCCAGATTTCTCCAGGTAATGATTTGAGCGTAAGCGGCTCTTGTGGATTGTAGAAACGTTGCGCATCTTGTTGTTCTGCGATGAAAAGTGTGGGTAGTAGCAAGAGCGGATAAATTTTCAGCAGGAAACCGAAGGCCAGCGCAACATATGCGGAGGTCCAGTGTTTGCGTTCGGCTGCAATGAGACAAAGAAGCGTAAGTGCTACAGGAACCAGGTCAAAGCGTCCCTCGGCAGTTGCCGCTGCTCCGATGAGCATATAGAGGGCAAATGCCAGCCCGGCTCCGCGTGGCCCATAACGTAGCAGCAACCAGTAGATCAGTACCCCGGCGAGCGCCATGAACACAGCAAAGACGATCTGGTAATAGGCCAGCGGAGCGAGGAGCGCTAGCAAGAATATTACAAGTGTGAAAGGTGGATACTCAAGCGGGAGCATGTGGAATGGCGGCTGGGGCTGAGCCAGGTTGGAGACATTTAGGAACGAGCACTGGACAGTAGGTAGATAGTGCACTGCGCTGCTGCCCAACCAGTATGTCAGAGCATAACACTGGTAACGTGCTGCGTCGGTATGTAGCCAAAAAAACTGCCACGATGCGCCCCAGAACATAAGCATCGTTGCCACAATGATAGGTAAGTAAGCTACAATACCTTCTCGTGCTAGCAGGGCATTCCAAAGGGTAATCAGCGGCTTTTTTGTCTCGACTGTCTTTTCGTGTGGAACCTTTTCTCGTAACATTGTATGTAGAGCAAAGGTGAAGTGATACCCGTGCTTCCTGTCTCCCGTCTCAAAATTTGACATGCCTTACAGCCCGGTGCTAAAATCCCAGCCGGTGGGCTTTCTGCGCAGCTTGCATATTTTTATGCCTGTAACGTATACCTTGCAAGACGATTGGCTGACTGAGCCAGTAACGTTTGGGCGTATTAACAAGTGTGGTATGCGCAGAAAATATTTCGAAAGGATACATTCTGATGCCTAGTAAGAGTCATGCTGAAACGAAGACCTTGAAGGTCGGGGACATTGCCCCTGATATTACTCTACGTACGGGAAACAGGGAAGAGTGGCACCTGGCAGACTTTCGTGGTAAGAAAAATGTCGTGCTGGCGTTCGTCCCATTTGCCTTCAGCTCCGTTTGCTCGATGCAACTTCCCTCGTATGAGACTGAGCTTGAGCGCTTTAGAGATTTTGCTACCGAGGTAGTTAGTATCAGTATGGATAGTGGCTACGCGTTAAATGCCTGGGCCAAATCGATGAATACATCATTCCCGTTGCTCTCAGACTTCTACCCGCAGGGCAAGGTGGTTGACCTGTATGGCCTGCGTCACCAGGCGGGCATGTCGAACCGCGCGGTAATTGTGATCGACAAGCAAGGCGTGATTCGCTATATCGAGGTACTTGACAGCCCTGGAGATATGCCGGATAACGAGGACCTGTTTGAGGTGTTGCACAAGCTCTGAGCAAGCGCAGGTGAAATCACAAGTGGGTGGTGTACAAGACGAATGCAGGCAGGGGCGAACAGGCCCTGCTGTTTGCTTCGTGTTTTACTTGCTATCCTTCTTGCAGGTCAATTGGCTGCCATGCGCTACTATCATACTCTGGTTGGTGATCAGCGGAAATACGACCTGTAGCCGAATGCTCACCTATCCAGGTAACAATATCATCATCTAGCAGCGAGCGATCGTGTTCAAACTCGCTATCGTGGCTGTAGCCGGGGTAGCTTTTCCATGTTTTATCGCTTGCGGTCAATGTCTCATACAATTTGTGTGTCGCTTCAGGCACAACAGACTTGTCAGCCTCAGCTTGCATTACGAGTGCAGGAATGCTGATAGTGCTGGCTCTTTTGAGTATAGCTAAGCGCATGAGGAATATTTGGAACAGGAATGAAGCGGTTTCCTTCCTGCGCCAGAAAGGATCTGCCTGCAGCATGCGTATTGCGTCCGCGTTGGTGGTCATCACTTCGGTTCCACCAGCAGGCTGCCAGTAGCGATGAGACTTAAAGAGACCACCTAACAGGATCGCTACTGTGGTTAGCAAAGGAATACGTGCAGTGTCTTGTACCCAGGGATTAAGGAAGAGAACGCCTCCGAGCATATGCTCGTATTTCGCAGCGAAGTGTGCTGCAAAGATACCTCCCATGCTGTGCCCAAGTATATGGATTGTGGCTTGAGGATGGCGCCTGCGGATTGTAGTAACAATGAAATGGATATCTTCAACATAGGTATGGTAGTCATCGATATGGCCTGGGATGGCACTTGAACGGCCAAAGCCACGATGATCCATAGCGTAGACAGTTATGCCGCGTGAGGCCAGTTTATTGCCCATATCCATAAACCAGCCGCTGTGCGCACCCAGGCCATGTAGTATGAGAAGAACGTCGGAGCCACTCGTCCTCCAACTGCGCAGGAATAATTTACATGCATCTGCTGTGGTGAGTTCCTCGGTTGCTGTTATGATGTCAGGTGTTACCTGCATGCGGCCCCAGTCTCCTGGAGCATCCGGTTGGTAGCTCATGGTGATCTCCTGGCTGCTAAATCTTCTCGACGCCGCAATTTGAGGGATGAGTTACGCTCAAGAGTAAGTATACCACCATCTTGATTTGCCTTTCTACATAATGGTCCTTGATACCACTTGACAAAAGAAATAACAGCGTGCTATATTTATTATAGCAATTCGTTATGAAATAGGGTTCTATGATTCTCAAAGTTATACTATGCCGATTACTACGACGAAAGCGGGAAATTTAGTTATCGTGCTTGTGTCTTGTTTATGGTATGATAACCATATAAATTGGTATCTGTGTAATAGGCGCGTTGTTTAACCAATGGAGGTAAATTACCATGTATTCGCGCCATGCTCGTCGCAAACCATATGTACTGTCTCTACTTCCCGTGTCGATCATCGTGGTTGTGCTCGTCCTGGTATCTTTATCTTTGACTAGCAGAACCGTCTCCGCAGCATCACCACATGTCGATGTAATGAATCTGAACAGCGCGATCAATCCTGCTTCTTTGCGCTATCTTACAAACTCGATCAGCACTGCGGAGTCGGACGGCGCGCAGGCACTTGTGATTGAGATCAACACTCCTGGTGGTGATCTTCAGTCGATGGAGTCCATGAAAGTAGCGGAACTGAATAGCACTGTGCCCATCATCTCCTATGTTTCCCCCCAGGGCGCTTACGCTGCCTCTGCCGGGGCATTCGTCACGCTGGCTGCTCAAATTGCTGCCATGGCTCCTGGTACCACGATAGGTGCATCCAGTCCGGTGGACATTAACGGTGGCGATCTCGGCGATACGCTCAAGGCAAAGATCGAAAGCGTGCTGGTTTCAGATATGACAAATATCCAGACCAGGTATGGACGTAACATCGATGAGGCGATCAAAATGGTCACCGAAGCCAAATCCTATACCGACCAGCAGGCAAAGGCCCAGGGAATCATCGATTTCCGAGCCGCGAACCTGGGCGATCTCCTGAATCAAGTCAATGGCCGATCAGTCACACTTGTCTCCGGTCACTCTGTCACCTTGCAAACGGCGGGGGATGCAGTGCTGGATATCAATGCCGGTCCGGTTGATGCCCTCTTTAATCTTTTGCTGGACCCTAATGTGGCATTCCTGCTCTTCATTGTAGCCATGGTAGGCATTTTTGTGGAGATCTCGCATCCTGGCGCAATTCTACCGGGAGTAGCAGGTGGCATAGCCCTGTTACTGTTCTTCTTCGCGGCGGGATCGCTTTCTCCAAATTGGGTGGGATTGGCATTGATGGTGCTGGCGTTTGTGCTGCTTGTGCTGGATGTGCGCTTACCGGCACATGGCGTATTGACGGTGGGAGCTGTGATCTCCCTCATCTTCGGTGCACTGCTCTTTTTCAATAGTGGTGGTCCTTATCAAGGAGCACAGGTGAACCCCATCCTTGTCTATGCGATGGGTGGGCTGGTCGGCCTTGTGGGTATATATGTTGTCTCTATAATTGTGCGAACCAGGCGGCGACCCGTTAGCACAGGCAGGGAGGGTATGATTGGCGCTACCGTGATCGCCACGACTCTGCTGCAACCTGACGGGCGGGTTAGCTATGGTGGTGAAGACTGGGCTGCTGTGCTCGATGAGCCGTCAGCTTCCGTCGACCCCGGTACTGAACTACGCGTTGTCGCTGTCGAAGGATTGGTGTTACATGTTCGACCTGTTTTTGACAGGCTCTCAAATTCTACCCCTAAATACATTCAGGGGTCCTAAAGGAGGAGGCGTTCCATGGGTCCAGTTATAGGTATCGTAATCGGTATCATTGTAGTTATTGTGTTGTTGTTGCTCTTGTCCGCCATCCGCGTGGTGCAGCAGTACGAGCGGGGTATAATTTTTGTACTTGGGCGTCTGATTGGTGCCAAAGGGCCAGGTATATTCCTGGTGCCGCCGTTCATCACGCGCATGATCAAGGTCGATCTGCGTATTGTGACATTAACAGTCCCACCTCAAGAAGTGATTTCACGCGATAACGTGACGATCAAGGTCACGGCCGTCGTGTACTTCTACGTGGTAGACCCCGTACAGGCTGTTGTGAACGTGATGAATTACATGCAGGCGACAACGCAGATTGGTCAAACAACGTTGCGAAACGTGCTGGGCCAATCAGAACTGGATGAATTGCTGGCGCAGCGCAACAAGATCAACCGCGAACTGCAAACCATCATTGATGAACACACGGAGCGCTGGGGCGTAAAGGTGACCGCCGTGGAGATCAAGGATGTTGAGTTGCCGGCTACGATGCAGCGTGCAATGGCAAAGCAGGCAGAGGCAGAGCGCGAAAAGCGCGCTAAGATCATTCATGCTGAGGGCGAATTACAGGCTTCTGCCCAACTGGCGCAAGCAGCAAGCGTGATTGGTTCGCAGCCCGCCACCTTGCAACTGCGCTACCTGCAAACGCTTACAGAGATCGCCGTTGAGAAAAACTCAACCATCATCTTCCCACTGCCCATTGATCTCATCGAGCCTTTGATAGGAATTATGAAGAATCGGGAGGCAGCCAGCTCTGTTGATGGCCATGATCGTCCCCCTGTATATCCTAACCCGCCTGTGCCACAACAGCCGCGCTAGCTGTAAATCTGAGACCAGGGTAACTGAAAAGATTACCCTGGCCTCTTTATTACCCATCGTCATCCCCACACAGATTTGGCTATCGCCTGGTCTTCACTGTAGCGGCGGTCTTCCTTGTGGTAGCAGCGGTGTGCGTTCTTGTTTGTGCGGGAAGAAAAATCAAGTGCATAAACTCATTTTTTGGCGGGTACACCTGGCAAGGTGTCAATAGGCTGTGCGGTCGGACTTCCCTCTATCTGCTGCGCCTCAGCGAACTCGTAAACGCCTGCTAATCCGGTACCCCCTGTTTGCTGCGTAAATACTCGGCGCTTATATGGTAGGTCTCCTCCGAGATCAGACCCCTGGACATGTAGTGATTAAGCATTACATCAAGTTTCAGAATGCTGATCAAGTTGTATCCTCGCGCTCTTAAGCGGTTTGTCGCGCCATGTTCGCGGTCGACCAGAACGATAACATCCTTTACTTTCAAGCCATTCTCTCCGAGCATTTCGGCTGTTTCTAGAATGCTGCTTCCCCTGGTGATCAGGTCGTCGATAATCAGGGCAGTATCGCCAATGTTAAAGTGGCCCTCTATACCGCGTTTGCCCGTACCCTCTGGTCGAATGCGCGCATAGATGAGGGGAATATTGGTTTCCAGTGAATAGGCTGTTGCCAGTAGCAGACCTCCCACGGGGACTCCAGCCACCACGGCAAAGGGATGAACGCGTGCGCGACGCAGGGATTGAGCCAGGTTGATTTCTTGTTGCATGAGTTTGCTTGCAACGCGTAATGCGGTTGGGTTACTGATAAGTACCTTGGGGTTAACGAAAACGGGGGAGCTAACTGCCGACTCGCTGACTGTAAAATTGCCGAATTGTACTCCTCCAAGATCGAACAGCGTTTGTGCCAACCACAAATTGTCCAGGGTCTGCTCTTTCGCCACCTCTCAGCATCCTTTCTCTTATAAAGTGAGGGAATATGTTTACCTAGTATATCATAACTTGTTCGGACGTGGAACAGTATCTGAAAAATTGCGACGAATACCGAGCAGAATTTTAAAAAAAACATGGTACAATGATTATGGTATGCTTATGCACGAATTAAATCATAAAAAAATACGCAAATATCCGGGTGAACATATATGCCAATAGTTAGTGTTATACAAGTGGGGAAATCGTACGGGGCTGAGCGCGTTTTTGCAGGGGTAAGCTTTCAAATAGAAGCAAATGATCGGATTGGCCTTGTTGGTCCAAATGGCGAGGGTAAATCAACTCTGCTCAATCTCATAACGGGTCGTGAAGAACCCGATGAAGGTTCCATCGTCATTGCACGCAATGTGCGCATTGGTTACCTGACACAGACGATAGACTTCCAACCTCAGAATTCGCTGCGTGAAGAAATGCACACCGTGTTTGCTGAAGTACGCGCGTGGGAGCATGAACTGAGCGAACTTGCTCTTGAACTGGCGACCCCGGCAGCGCAAGCTGATAGCGCTCTGCACGAACAACTGTTAAAACGCTATGATGAGCTACAGACCCGCTTTGAACTCGCAGGTGGATACACCTACGAGAACAGAATAGACCAGGTGCTCGATGGCCTTGGTTTCACGCGTGAGCAACAGGCTGCTCCGGTATTGCACCTGAGTGGCGGTCAACAAACGCGGGCTGCGCTGGCGAAACTGCTATTACAAGAGCCAGACCTGTTGCTCCTGGATGAGCCTACAAACCACCTGGACCTGGCTGCACTCGAGTGGTTGGAAACCTACTTGACGAGTTGGAAGGGAGCGATGGTGGTGGTTGCCCATGACCGTTATTTTCTTGATAAGGTTATGGCACGTACCATTGAAATGGCCTTTGGCCGCATCGAGGAATATCCCGGCAATTACACTAAATACCTCCGTTTACGGGAAGAACGCATGGAGCGGCGCATGCGTGAATACGAGGCACAACAGGCGCACATTGCTCATACAGAAGAGTTTATTCGCCGTTACAAAGCTGGCCAGCGCAGTCGAGAAGCGCGTGGCCGTCAGAAACTGCTAGACCGGTTGGAGCGCGTTGAGCGTCCACAAGATTTTCCTGAAATGCATTTCGAGTTCAATGCAGTCGTCGATAGTGGACAGGTTGTACTTTCGACTCAAAAGCTTGCTGTTGGCTATACGCCTGCGGATCGGCAGAGCGAGCCAACTGTGCTGGTGCGAGTTGCTGACCTGGAACTGTTGCGTGGGGATCGTGTTGGCTTGTTAGGGCCCAATGGAGCGGGTAAGACAACTCTCCTGCGTACGATCATTGGCGAGATAGCTCCTGTGAGCGGACAGGTCTATCCCGGTCATAATGTACGTATCGGATATTACTCGCAGACGCACGGCGGGTTAAATCCCAACCGGACAGTCGTTGACGAAATCCGGCAAATGAGCACCTTGAGTGAAGATGGTGCACGCAGCTTCCTGGCTCGTTTCCTCTTTTCGGGCGATGATGTATTTAAACCCATTGGTGCATTGAGCGGCGGCGAACGGAGTCGCGTGGCGTTAGCGAAATTGACGCTGCAAGGTTCGAATTTTCTGATACTGGACGAACCGACAAACCACCTGGACTTGCAATCGCGCCAGTTTCTTGAAGAGGTGCTGGGTGAGTTTGAGGGCACTTTGCTCTTTGTCTCACATGACCGCTACTTTATCGATAAACTGGCGACCAAGGTATGGGTGATAGGAGATGGTATCTTGATTCCTTACCTGGGGAATTACACCGAGTACCGTACACGCAAGCGCCCAATCGTGCTCGATCTCCCTGCCACTCTGCAGGTAAAAGGTACTGCTAAAGAGCCACCGGGCAGGGCTAAACCGGCTGCACCCGCTTCTCCTTTCAGGGCAGGTGGCAAAAAAAGTGTAAAGACCAAAATCCGCACTGTCGAGGACGTGGAACGCGACGTCGAGAAGGCTGAGGCACATGTAAAGGCACTGGAAGACGAACTGAATGAAGCTGCACTCAATGCCGATGCAGCACAACTGACACAGCTTTCGGTGGACTATGAACAGGCGAAGTCCAGGGTGGAGGAACTGCTTGTTGAGTGGGAACAACTGGCAGGCGCCCCAAGTTAACAAACTATGTAGGTGCATGATTTATTGCGCCTTACATGCGGATTGGATGTCGCATCCTCAGTGTTTTCTTCGCACGCCTACGGCACTGCCGGCAATTATTCCTCCCAGGGCCGCGAGTAGTGGCAGGATAGCAGCCGCTACAAGCCAGAAGCCTAGAAAAAGTGTAGGTACGATAAGCGGTGGGAACGCGATTACTTTATGCGTCAACCAGGTGTAGCCAAACTTGTACAACCCGCCCAATATGCCAGCTGCCAACAGGCTGATGACAAAAGTGAGCAGTAAACGCGCCGCGCCATACAGGTAGGTTCCTCGGGCAGCGTTCACACACAAGACAGCCAGCGCTGAACTTTCTAATAGGAAAGCCACGATGATGGGTAATTGTGGACGTATGACGAGTATCGATGCGCCGATAGCCCCAACAATCAGAGCGAGAATTTGTATGCCAGCGCTAATGAAGAAGGATTTTGGGTCATCACGTTTTTCAAGTTGGGAGGCTTTTTGCCCATTTTCGACCTGAGCAGCGCTTTCCAGAATCGTTGCTCTGATCGCTTGCGACTCTGGATTGAGCGGATCGAGGGCAAGCGATCGATCGATGGCCGACTTAGCTTCTTGCAACTGTCCCATATTTGTCAGTATCGCGGCACGCATACTCCAAACCAGGGCGCTGTCGGGATCGAGCTGCATCAACTGGTTGACAACAGTCAAAGCTTCTTGAAAACGACCTGTTGCACCCAATAGCTGTACTTTGAGAATAAGTGCATCGACGAAGTCAGGCTCCATCTGGAGTATACTCTCAGCAACAGTAAGTGCCTCAGAAAAATTGTGCATCTGAAGCAGTTGACGCGCTTGATTCAGTAGTTGCATGCACTGTTGTTTGCGGTCCTGATCAAGTGTCGACAACGAAACTTGTCCGGAAGTTGATGGTGACATCTGCGCACTTGCTGTACCTACTGAAGCTTGTTGAGAGTATCCTGCAAGCTGACTGCTCATCGATGGTTGTGCTCTCCCTGAATTGGATGCAGCGACTGCAACATTAACATATCCTTGTTCTTGCGGCGAAAGGGGAGCAAAAGACGGCATATCGCCTACAAGCACAATAGGACGCTGATCCCAGCCAAATAGTTGTGGTTGGTGCTGTTGATCAAGAGAACTGGAAAGATACGTATGCAGTTGTTGCAGCGTAATCTGCCCTGAAGCGGGATCGGCTGCGCGTCCACTAAGGCCCAGAATCATGCGATAGAGCAGGGTACCTAATTTTTTTTCGCCTGCCTCAGGCGCATATTCATTCCCCCGGCACGAACAATACAGCACGCGGCCCTGTGTTTGTTGCAGGCCGCTTTGCAAGGTTGGGCCAAGCAGCGGTTTGAAATCGAACGGGGAAGTTCGTCGCATACTCCAGATGGGACCTGTTTGGAAGCAATCGAGTATCAACACTATCTGGGCGGCGCGGCTGCCCACCAGAGCGTGGCGCACAAGTGACATGAGGTGCATACCCGTTGCCGGTTGCTCGTAGCGTGTGTTGGCAAGAGCCAGGTAGCCGTCTCCACTTGCTTCGTCGACGAAGGCATGTCCGCCGAAGTAGATAAAAACGAGATCGCCTGGTTCCGCTACATTCACACATACCTGCTTAATAAGCGCTTCGGCTAGTTCGGAGGTGGCCTGAGATCCTAGAACAAGCTGCACGTCAGAAGGAATCCAATTGCCGCCACGACTATTCACTAGCCATTGTGCGAGCGCCTTCGCATCGTTTTCGGCAAATTGCAATGGTAGAAAAGCTGAATGCTGGTACTGGTTAATGCCTATAAGTAGCCCCAGGCGTCTACCCACGTTATATCTCCTTAAGAGCTGCATCGTTGTAATTGCATGAGTATATTGTACGCTAGGTTGGTGAAAATGGGGTAATCACTCAGCAGAAACAGGTACTTTTGGAGGAGCCGTCAATCGTCAGCGATTGCTCACCACCATGTGATATACTCTAGCAACTGTTTCAGATCAAAGCCTGTAGGCGAGGGGACATACTGCGGATGCCACGAATCATAGGAATCACCGGTAACATTGCCTGTGGCAAAACTGCTGTGGGTCATATGTTGCTTGAACTAGGGGCTGAACGCTATATCGATGCGGATGCAGTAGTCCATGAACTCTACCAGAGTGGCCAGCCCATTGCAGTCAAAGTAGCAGGAGCGTTTGGTCCTGCCGTAGTTGCTCCTGATGGCAGCATTGATCGCAAGGCATTAGGTGCAATTGTGTTTCAGAATGCTGAAGCGATGCAGCACCTGGAGGCAATTGTGCACCCGGCTGTTGGCCAGGCATTGAGCAACGAACTGGCTACAGTCAGCCCCTCCGGTATTGCGATCATCGATGCGGTGAAGTTGCTCGAAGGAGGCTCGGCAGCGTTATGCCAGAGTAAGTGGATGGTAGTCTGCACAGAAGAACAAGAGTTTGTGCGCCTGGTGGCACGTAATCATCTGGGCGAAGCTGAAGCATGGAGACGTATTCGCGCCCAGTCCCCTGTCGCAGAGAGGCTAGCACTCGTAGACGAAGTTATTGATAATAGCGGTTCTTTAGAAAAGACGCGCCGCCAGGTAGTAGCGGCGTTTGAGCGTTTTACTAAACTATTTGCTGTCCAGGTCTAATTGTATATGCGTTTCTAGGTTAGATGCTACGAGGTAGCCGGGGAGGATTCGTTTAGGATCTTCTTTCTGGCCCTGAATCTGCGTACTTTCCACAAGTTGGCGCATTTGTTGTTCGTGCACCAGCGCCTGGTACGGCTCTTACTTTCATCGTAGAAGATCCAGCGGCAGTTGGGATTTTCGCATATTTTGAGGCGCTTGCTATCATGTTTCGCCAGCAGGTCAGCGAACGAGGCGGCAATTTCTGCCATCACCCAGCGCCAATCCCTGGCCAGTGGGACCATCTCCAGCTCAAACTTCTCACCGCCCCATACCAGGCGACGGATTGATGGTGCATTGAGCAGGATTGCGTTCAGTGCGTTCAGATCATCGCTGGAGGGGTTCCCCGCGGGGAGGGTCCCCACGATGCGTCGCATGAGGGTGCGCAGCTCCACAAGAGCATCCACTATCGCGGGGCTAACTGGATCTGCCATCCGCAAGTTCCAACGCTCCAGGAATTCCTCTAACCATGCGGGTTGCAGCAGGCGGTCCTCTCTCCATCTGCCACGGAAATCGCCCCATTCACTATTCAAAAAATCGAGGCATAATCTATCCATGGGGGGGATTTGTATATCAGAACTCACGAGAATCTCACTCACTATGTAGAAAATGCATCTTTGTCCCATTCATTGTATGATCATAGGGATATGTAACGTTTATAGTTGGTTCTATTCCCTGTAAACGTTCTACCACGAATTGCATGCCTGCGCAAAGACCAGGGCAAAGATAACCTACAATTCCTTGTTGTGCTGCCATCCGTATTCCTCTCAGGAACATAGCTCTCTTGTAACTATCAAACAAGGATTGACAGTTTTAAAATTCCCTTTTATGATTGAGATGAAACTAGCATAAGAGTTATCGATAGTTTCATTGGACGAGGCGTACGGTTTTCCTAAGAGGAGTATTGTAAGCAATGCCTGAGCAAGAAATCCAATTGAGGCAGAATATATCTCGCCGTACGGTCATCAGGGGACTGGCGGGATTGGTGCTGGCGATGGGCGGATTTGGTTGTGCTGCACCTGGTTCATCTTCGATACCTGTTCCTACTGCTACCTCTCTTCCCCTGGGGAGTGTCATCTATACCTATCACGGTCATTCCGATCGTGTAGATGCTGTAGCGTGGTCACCGGATGGCAGGCGCATCGCCTCCGGTTCGCTGGATAAAACCGTCCAGGTGTGGGACGCCAGCACCGGCGAGGTGCTCTATACCTACCGCGGGTATAACGTCGATGTCGCGAAAATTAATAATGGAAAAGGAGTCCTCCCAGATTTAATCTTTGCCGTGGCGTGGTCGCACAATGGCAAGCGTATTGCGGCGGTGACTCAGGAATATTGTGGGGATGTGTGTGGGGTCGTGCTGTTCTGGGATGCCCTCAGCGGGCGCAATATCTCCTTCTACCCGGACTTACCAGTGTATGCCCTGGCGTGGTCCCCAGATGATAAGCGCATCGTCACCGCGTTTAGTTCCCTTGTACAGGTATCGTAGGCATCGTGGGTTTAGAGATGGCTTATATCGATTTCGGAATGCATTTGCTGTCTCGAATCGTCTTCTTAATAAGGAAGGAGGGCCAAAATCTATTGACAGCATAATTTTTGGTACGTATAATTGGCACAGCTATACTCTATTCTTTGCCTGCTGAAGTGGCGCTGTTCTCTTGGGATAATCTCGTTTTTATCAGGTAGAGACCAAGCTGAGCAATACCTTGCATGAAGCGGTGAGATTTACCAGTAATCTGACGTAGTAATCGCGAGAGGGGAGCCTGTCCTGCAAGGATTGAGCTTGTACCCTCTAGTACCTCTCGAGATTCGTAAATTTTTTGGGTATTTTGAAGGAGGCTGACTACATCATGAAGAGAAGTTGGTCACGTATTTTTGCCTTGACAATGGGGATTCCCCTGTTACTGGCGATACTGGCTGCCTGTGGTGCAGGCACGACGAGTAGCGGTAGTTCTTCTACTCCCGCGACTGGTTCAACGACCATCAAAGTTGCTACCGAGCTACCGACGTCTGGCAAGGACGCAACTAGCGGCAAGCCCGCCGAGAATGGCGCCCATCTGGCGGTGGATCAGGCCAACGCCAGTCACACGATCCCTGGTTATACCCTGTTATTTGTCCCCAAAGACGATGTAGGCCCGAGTGGCATTCACGATCCAACTGTGGGAGCGGCGAATGTCACAGCATTGGCATCCGATTCTCTGGTAGCAGGTATTGTCGGACCGTTTAATAGTAATGTGGCC
>WNGP01000170.1_pt1 | contig 46530 bp, 32 predicted proteins | sample 5407671 | NCBI WGS metagenome assembly WNGP01 (sample SAMN13153381, study PRJNA577476) | soil metagenome | isolation source: 40 cm soil or saprolite under Garry oak tree replicate 2 | place: USA:California | collected 2016-06-15 | reverse complement strand
TGCGGCATTCCATGGATTGTTTCATGTATACGAAAGGCCTTTTCCGGGCGACGTTTTGCCCGATTTAGCCGGTTAATCCCCCCTATTTTGCGTAGTACCGAAGTTAGTGCTTACCCATAAACGATCATTGATGATCTTGTAAACGATCATGGAATCCCCGAATTGGCCAGGTAGTGGGCGGGATGAGGTCGTATACAAATGAGATCTCAATAGCTGAGCTGATCGCCGGGGTCTACGGTCACATCTTCAGGCTTTCAAGGGTGCACTACGCAAGCGTAGTTACCTGGTCGGTGAAAGTGTCCTGACGGTAATTTCGCGGACTATGCTGACATCGACGTTGACTTGGGGCATCATGTCCTGATATCGGTTGCATCCACGCATCCTTGGGGGGATTCGTGCCGGACGTGCGCGAGCAATCAGTTAATGACCTGGCCAGCCGAGTATTTAACGCACCAGAGAAGTGGGGTTGGGAGTACCGCGAGCCTGTTCCGGCTCGCCGCAGTCCCGAATGGGAACGCGAGCCGTTGTGGGTCGAACCGGCCAGTGGATCCAGTATTCAGCCGCGTCCTCAGGTGTCGGCCAAGAGAATAGTGATCGTCGTCGCGATCTTGGTCGTCGGGTTGGCGCTTCGGCAATTCGGCATCGTGCTCGACCTGCTGGCCATTGTGCTGGCGGGTGTCTGGTTCCTACCCGCGATCACGAACGCGGGAAAGACTAACTCCCGGCAGCGCACGGCCGTGGAGCGGCGTGACCAGGATCATGCCCGGTACACCGAGGCGTGGCAGGCCTGGCGTGCATCCGTGGAGACCTGGAATGCGGGTGAGCGGGCTCGCATCGCTCAGGCGGACCTCTGGTACCCCGTCGCCGCCGATCAGGCGGTATCACGGGTCGATGTCTTCGGCGGCACGACCGACGGATGGGCGGCCCTGGTCACGACGCTCGGCGCGTCGCTGCTGGCCGCTGATCGCTTCATTCTCCTACTGGATCTCTCCGAGCATGACGTGTCCCGTGAACTGGCCGCCATGGCGCGGATACGCGGGATACCCGCCGATATCCTGGATCTGCCGTCCGAGCAGGGCTACGCCGGCATGCTGGCCGGACTGAGCTCCGAAGACGTCGCCGAGATCATCGCCGAGGCCGTCAACACGTCTCGCGAGACGGAATCAACCGAGCTCAGGTTCCTTGACGCCGCGCTGATCCGGTCCGTGACCGACCGGCTCGAGGGCCGGCTGACCTTCCGGCGGATCGTCGCGGGACTGCAGGTCCTGCGGCGCACCTACGACGGAAGCGGCCTGCCGGATCCGCCGCTGTCGGACAACGAGCTAATGAGCCTGTCGGCCTATGTCGACGCCGCCGGCCAGGACGACCAGACGCAGCGGGAATTGCAATTCCTGGCCAACAGCATGGAACTGCTGGCCAGCAGCGACGGGATGGTCCAGGGTCCGGGAGTGAGCGATTTCTGGCCGCTCGGCGCGCTAATCATCCGGACGTCCCACCGCAACAGCCGCCGCAAGGACCTCACTGACCGCATCCTGGTGCAGATACTGATCCATCAGCTTCGGCTGCGCGCGGGCCTCGTCAACAGTGGCTCGGGAAGCCTGGTCATGGTGGGCTGCGACCACATCGGCCTCAAGACCCTGGAAAGCCTGGCTCAGCTGGCGAGGCGCGCAAACCTCAAGACCGTGCTGGTTCTCGAGCACCTCCGCGGCGACCTCATGCAATTGCTCGGAGGATCGGACAGCGCGTCCCTCATTATGCGGATGGGCAACGCCCAGGAAGCGGCCGCCGCCGCCGAGCACATCGGACGCGGACATACATTCGTCATGAATCAGCTCAGCCGGCAGCTAAGCGACGCCACTTCGGAAGGCGAAGCCAAGCAGTGGGGTGCCACCGGCACGGTGTCGGATTCGCATTCCCTGGGCGGCGATAGCCAACGGCGGAACTGGTCCCGCTCCACCACGTTCTCCAGGTCCGACACGTGGTCCCGGACCGTCAACTGGTCGACCACGAACACGATTACCGACGGCGCCACGGTCAGCAGGGTGTATGAATTCGCGGTCGAGCCGACCCAGATCCAGTCGATGCCGGTGACGGCGTTTGTTTTCGTCGGGACGGCCGGGGGACGCCGGCACGTCGTGGCCGGTGACTGCAATCCAGGTATCTCACTACTGGACCGGGTAGCCAGCATCCCCGCGCGGGAGAGCGCTCAGCTTCTTCCCCAGGACTCCGCCGCGGCCGGAGCCCGGGTGCTTACCGAAAGCGATGCCCTCAAGCTACCGCGAAGCCCGGCCGGGCCGGGGCCGGGTAAGCACGCATGACGGCACTGGGCTCCATCTCCTGGCTCCAGCTCAAGAGCGTCCCGCGGCCCGTCGACGAGACCAGGCCAGGCGAGCTTCGCCGGCAGATCTTCGCCTCCCTCGCGGGCGCGCACGCCGAGCTACTCGGCGGTGACGGCCAGCCCTCCGGAGCGCTGGCATTCTGCTGCATGCGGCCCGCCGGCGTCCGCCGCCTGCAGTACCTGGTGGGTGGTTCACCACGGTTTCCGCCTGCGAGCGCCCTGGACGGCACGGTAGACCCGCCCGGCTCGCCAGCACGCGACATCCCGGTCCTCTACCCGCCCGGCGCCACGGGAGTCCCGCTTCCCGCCGTCGAGGTCAGGGCCGGCCTTGACTCACTTCCGCTGTGGACGGCCTGCCTGGGTGAACCAGACGTCCTGTGGACACCGGGCGACGATTCGCCGCAGGTGGCCATGCGGGCGCCCTTTGACGACTACGTGGCCCATCTGCCCGATGCCTTCGGCTGGATGGTGATCGCCGAGCCGCTGCCCATGAGCTCGGTCGACAGCGAGAGGAACCGGCTGATGGGCCGCGTCCCGCTGCTCCGCCAGCGGGAGAACTCCGAGGCCCACCGGATTGAACTGGAACGAACGCAGGCGCGGTACCGGGAACTGACCAAGGCGCGGACCTCGGGTGTCTGGTCGGTCAGGGTCCTGGTCGGCGGGCCCAGCGTCACCTGCGTACAGCGAACCGCGGCCCTCCTGTGCAGCGCCAGCGATCTCGAGGACGTGCCGTACGTGCTCACTCCCGGCCGCGATGCCGGAACGCTGGCGCAGTGCCTGGAAACCGATGCCGCCACGGACGACGGCCGGTCGCCGTTCATCGCCAGTTCCGAATTCCTGGCATCGGTGGCACGGCCGCCCGCCCGGGAGCTTCCCGGCATACGGTCCGTATCGCCCCGCACGTTCGACGTGACGCCCGAGTTCGACGCCGGGTCGGTGCACGTCGTGCTGGGCAGCATCCTGGACGAGTCCCTGCTCCCGGTGGACGAGTTGCGGGTCCCGTACGACACCCTCAACCGTCACGCGTTCATCTGCGGCGCGACCGGCTCCGGGAAGTCCCAGACATCACGCAACCTGCTCGAGGCACTATCCCGCGGCGCCCGGCCCGTGCCCTGGCTTGTCGTCGAGCCCGCCAAGGCCGAATACACGCGGATGGCCGCCCGGCTCGGGCCAGGCGGCAGCGTCCTGACCATCCGTCCGGGGGAGTTGGACAGCCCGCCCGCCTCACTCAACCCATTGGAGCCCGAGGCGGGTTTTCCGCTGCAGAGCCACGCCGACCTGGTGCGCGCCCTGTTCCTCGCCGCATTCGAGGCCAATGAGCCCTTTCCGCAGGTCCTATCGGAGGCGCTGCTGCGCTGTTACGCCGATGCCGGCTGGGATCTGGTCACCGGGGAGCTCCGGCCGGCGACGAAGCCCCGCTTCCAGGACGATGAGGCCGAGGAGCCGGCCCGGCCGCGCTACCCGACCCTGGGAGAACTGCAGTCGTCGGCCCGTGAGGTGGTCGACAAGATCGGCTACGGCAAGGAGGTCTCGGCCGACGTCAGGGGCTTTGTCGATGTCCGGATCGGAAGCCTGCGCGGCGGCACGCCCGGGCGTTTCTTCGAAGGCGGCCACCCGCTCGATATCGGCGGGCTGCTGCAGCGCAATGTGGTCCTCGAGCTCGAGCCCATCACCAATGACCAGGACAAGGCCTTCTTGATGGGAGCGGTGCTGATCCGCATCGTCGAGTACCTGCGAGTCCGCGACCGGGCCGGAGGGACGCCCGGCCTCAAGCATGTCCTGCTGATAGAGGAGGCGCACCGGCTGCTGAGGAACGTGGCGGACGGCCCGGCCGCGGCCGCGGTGGAACTGTTCGCGTCTCTCCTGGCCGAGATCCGGGCCTACGGCGAAGGCGTCGTGGTAGTCGAGCAGATACCCGCGAAGATCGTGCCCGATGTGATCAAGAACACCGCGCTGAAGGTCATGCACCGGCTGCCCGCCAAAGACGACCGGGACGCCGTCGGAGCGACCATGAACCTTGACGAGGCTCAGTCCGAGGCAGTGGTTGCGCTATCGCCGGGTGTCGCCGCCGTCACCGTGGACGGGGCCGACCGGCCATTGCTGGTGCAGGTACCGCTCGGCGAGAGCCGCGAGGCTGGGGGTACCCGCGAGCTGACCCCGCCGCTGGCCGGCCGCCGAAGTCTGCTGTGCGGCAAAGACTGCCTCGAACGGGCCTGCGACCTGCGCGAGCTGAATGAGGCCCGGGCGCTGACGGAAGCCCCGGCGGTGACCTTGTGGACCGAGGTCATGGCCGCGTCCCTGGCGCTGGGCATTCACCCCCCTCATCCCCGCGGGCACGTCCGGACGCTCTGGCCGGTACACGTGCGCGGTCTCGACTGCGCACTCGCCACCGCCGTCGACCGGGCCGTCGACGCACGGCGTCCGTACCTGCGGCCGTGGGTCGACGTCGATGACTTCGCCGGGCGATTGCGCGACACGATGCTCGCCATGCTGACCGGAGACGCCCCGGCCCGGTACGACCGCCGCCGCTGGCAGGCCGGCTACTACCGGTACCTGCTCGAGTGGATCGCACTGTCCGATGCCGTCGACGCCGTCGGCGCCCCGGTCGCGGCCACGGCGCCGCCGTACCCCCAGACGCAGGAATGGCGGCGCCGCGGACTCATCCTCGACGGCGCGACACTCGGGCAGCAGCTGGCGGAGATAGCGCGGCACCCGGCGTTCGCGCCAGGGAACAAGCGAGCCGTTCTCGGGAACCTGCATCGCAGCGGCCTCAGCGAAGCCCTCACGCAGGTCGCCGGATCGGCCAACGGCTCGTCGGTAGACCGGGCCCTCAGATATGTATGCGAGGAAGCCCGTCTCCCCGCGCTGCTGACCACCCTGCCGAGCTTGATCGACGGTGCAGGAAATGACTGAGCGAATTGCGGCACGAGGCGATGATGACCAGCCAGCCGGCGCTTGCTTTTCGTCGGCTCCGGCAATGACCGCCGAACTAAATTTACCGGATCAAAGGGAGGTATTCATGGCGAACGTCCGTTACATTGACGTCACTGAGCCCGAGCAAATGCAGATGGAGATTACCCGTCTGGTTTCCGCGGGCTTCACCGTAGCCAACCAGAGCAACAGGTCAGTGACCCTCGTCAAGCGCAAGCAGTTCAGCATCCCGATACTGATCATCGGGTTTCTGCTCTGCGTGATCCCGCTCCTGGTCTATCTCGTCGTCTACGCGTTCCAGAGCGATCAGATCGTCGAGATCAGGCTGATCGACAAGCCCGAGGCGAAGCCATACCGGGCGAGTGACCACATTGCTGTCGACGGGGAGAGTTCCCCGTCGACGGAGGACGCTCCGGTCATTCAGCTAACCCCGGACGGTCAGCAATGGTGGGACGGCGCGCAATGGCAGTCGACGGCTACCAGTTATCCTCCGCACGCGCTGCGCAAGCCGGACGGAACCGAATGGTGGGACGGTCAGAACTGGCGCCCGGTTCCCGCCGGTTCCTGACGGGCGGGCGGGTCACGGCCGCGGTTCATGTCGGCTGTGGTCGGCCCGCGCCCGGGTCGCCGGCCGGTTCGGCTGGTCGCTGGCCCGCCGGGCCTTCACGCGTGCCCGCGGGTGATCCGGTCTCCTGGCACGTGCCCCGCCCGCACCACCCGGCCTGATCGGCGGTACAGAAATGACTGAGCGAATCGGGCCATCAGATGCTCCGCCGCCGCCTCCCCCGCCGCCACCTCCGGATGCCGGCAGGCAGGCTCCTGAGGTAGCCCCCGAACTCGGCCACGCCCTGAGCCATGACGACCAGGACTCCTACGCCGGGGAGTCACGGCCGGAACCGCCGGGTGCCGGGTCCGTGGATCAGCGCCAGCCTGCCGAACCGCCCGCCATGGCCCCCAGTGAGGTCCCGGCCCGGCCCGAGGGGCCTGATGCTCACGAACGAGGCCAGGAGCAGGGAGGGTCATCCCCCGACGCTCAGGCGCCGGACCTGCCGCGGCCAGATGTCCCCCCCGAACTGCAGTCGGCTATCGCGGATCCCGTGTCACCGGAGCGGGCCGACCGGGCCGTCTCGGCCGATTACCAGGCCAGGAAGGAAGCGCGCCCGCTGGGGGAGTCGGAGCAAGCCGGCTATCCGGCCGGGACGACTGCGTCCGAACTGGCTGACGGCCACCCGGACGTCGCCGGCGGCCCGGGTACCACCGGGCAGCCCAGCGAGAGCAGGCCGCGCCCGGAATTCCCGGGAGCCTCCCCCGGCCACGCCGCGGACATCGCCACCGTGGCTGTCGCGGACCGCGGTGACGAGGTACCCGTTCAACAGGAACTCGCAGCCGAGGCGCCCGTCAATCCAGCTGACACTACCGATCCGGTTAGAAGCCGGAAGACCTGGGAGGGCAACCCGGACAGTTCAGAGCTTCCTCAATCGATGAAGGAGGATCTTCGGGAACTCGGCAAGAATCTCAACGAGATAGTCGATCCGGTCGACTGGGCGAACGCCGACATCGACAGCCGAAAGGAGATGCTAGACGCCGCCAACGACCGGATCCGGCAGGAGTACGGGCTGCCGCAGCGAGATGTTAATTATCGTTCGGATCTGGACCCAGACGACTTTGGCGGTTACGATCCGAACACTGGCGATATCGAGGTAAATTCTAGGGTGCTTGAAGATTCTGATCCAGAAGAGGCTATCAAGACTCTCGCACACGAGAGTTTCCACGACTATCAGCAGCAGGCGATAGACGGCTATCCCGGCGATCCTTATGCGCAAGCACGAGCTAGCGACTGGAAGGAAGCAGGCGATAACTACGATCCAGATGACGCTAGGGAATATTGGACTAATCAGCTCGAAATAGATGCTCGTGCCGTCGAGGAGGAAGTTTACATGGGATATCGAGGAGTTTGAGCCTTGGCAGCAGATCGGTCGATCACGGACGTGCAGCTTTTGACTGAAAAGCTCGCGGCCGCGCAGGACCTGGAGGCCCCGCGTGCCGCGGGCCTAGCGCGGAAAATCTCTGAGGCAGACGATGACATCTGGGCGGCAGCACTGCGATGGGCCGCCACTGGCCAGATGCCAGCCGAGCCCGTCATAGAAGGGCAAAATCCAGCGCGCCTGAGCGCCCGGATGAACCCAAGCCAGGTCTTCACGGCCTTGATGGGCCTGCGTTCGGATCCGGAACGGGCCCTGAGCGCTCTCAGGCACTTCCCGCGTGACTTGCCGCACACGAGAAAAGAAGCGAACTGAACCGGCGCCAGATGTGCCGCGACTGGCGGTCACGCGCCGGTCACCGCCACGGTGCGCGAGAGCGGGACCCACGGTCGGCGCGCCACGGCCACCGGTAGTTGCGCGCTACGCACCACAGTGCGGCTGCGACACATGCGGATGCCTGCGGGTGATGTGCCCACCACCTCGTGGTGTGATGGCTGGCCGCCGCGCCGCGCGCCGTTGCGGCGGCCTGACTAACCTGGCGTGGAGCGGTGACATAGGCCGCTACAGCCACGCCCGCCACCAGGGCTGCGAAGTTCTCACGTGCGGCCTGCCGCACATCGCCGCGCATCAGCGCGCCAAGCGCTCGCGTGCCGCCACATCCGGGGCAATCGATACCGAAGACAGCCCGGACAGGACAGCGAAGGCCTAGTCGCGTGGCTGAGGCCGTGGCCACTGCGAGCATCGCGAGAACGAGCCCAGCCTGCTCGCGCGCCGCGGCAGCGTCGCACCTGTCGCGGTCACCCGGTTCGTTCATGGCTGACGAACTCCGGGCCGACGAAATCTTCCGCAGCGCAGCAGGCGTGGCGGCCGGGCCGGTGCACATGCTGAGAGCCTATAGCCGCCCGCGGAGCGGCGGGAGACTGTCGGCCCCGGACCGGAATCGTATGTCCGAGCTGAGCCCGGGCGGAGCCGGGCTGAGCCAGGGCAGGGCCCGCTGATGCCCGGGCTCACTCATGATGTTCCGGTATCAGAGCGTGACGTGTCCGGGGTCAGCCTGTATGCCGGTCCGTGCGCGCGGGCCGCTACCCTGTGTCCATTCACGAAGGGGAAAGGATTACCGTGGCCGACTCTCAGCAGTTGCGGGAGCGCACGCTTGTCGTGCTGAAGCCGGATGCCGTGGTCCGCGGCCTGGCCGGACGTATCATCCAGCGGTTCGAGGACGCGTCACTGAAGATCATCGGCGTGAAGATGCGCGAGATGGACGCTGACTTCGCCCGCAAGCACTACTTCGACCTGGAAGAGCGGCTCGGGGCGGCCGTCTACCACGCGACCGCGACGTTCATGCAGCGCGGACCGGTCATCGCGTTCGTGCTCGAGGGCGAGGACGCGGTGGCCACCGTAAGGAAGATCGTCGGCACCACGTACCCGAACGAGGCCCAGCCCGGCTCTATCCGCGGCGACTTCGCGCACCAGTCCAAGGCCGTCGCCGCCACGACCGGCAAGGCCGTCGCCAACCTCGTGCACGCCTCGGGCAACCGGGAGGAAGCGCATTACGAGGTGAACCTGTGGTTCGACAAGACCGAACTGTTCGAGTACAAGAACCTCGCCGAGGCGTTCGACTGGTGATCTCCGCAGGGATTTGTCTGCGGTTTCGGGGGTTCTAGCACCCGGAACCGCAGACAAAGCACTCAAATGCCGCTACTGGCGGGCGAGGTTGGGCGCGCCCTTGCGCAGCACGAACTTCTGGATCTTGCCGGTCGCGGTCTTCGGCAGCTCGCTGACGAAGGTGACCCCACGCGGGGCCTTGAAATGGGCGAGGCGAGCCCGCGCGAACGTGATGATGTCCTCCTCGGTGGCGCTGCCGCCGTCACGGAGCACCACGAAGGCGTGCGGCGTCTCGCCCCATTTCTCGTCCGGCAGGCCGACGATCGCGATCTCCTGCACGGCGGGGTGGCGGAGCAGCACCCCCTCCACCTCGACGGAGGAGATGTTCTCGCCGCCGCTGATGATCACGTCCTTGATCCGGTCGCGTATCTCGGTATAGCCGTCGACGTGCACGACCGCCGCGTCGCCGGTGTGGAACCAGCCGTCACCCATGGCCCGTTTGGTCGCCTCGGGGTCGTCGTAGTAGCCGTCCATGACGACGTTGCCGCGGACGACGATCTCGCCGACGGTCTGACCGTCGGCGGGCACCTCGCGGCCGTCGGTATCCACCACACGCAGCTCGCCCGAGGTCAGCAGCTCGACCCCCTGCCGCGCCTTGATGAGGGCCCGGTCCGCGGGCGGCATGTCCTCGTGCTCGGGCAGCGGGGCGCAGACCGTGATGAACGGCGCCGTCTCGGTCAGCCCGTAGACCTGCGTGACCTCCCAGCCGAACGCCCCTTCCAGCCGCTCGATGGTGGCCGCCGCCGGCGGCGCCCCGGCCGTCACCACGTGCACCCCGGCCGGCACCTCGCCGCGCACCGAGGCGGGCGCGTTGGCCAGCGAGATCAGCACCGTCGGCGCCGCGCACAGCCAGCTCACCTGCTCGTCCCTGATCAGCCCGAAGATGGTCACCGGATCGACCTTGCGCAGGCAGACGTGGGTGCCCGCGGCGGCCGTCACGGTCCAGGTGTAGGTCCAGCCGTTGGCGTGGAACATCGGCAGCGTCCACAGGTACCGGGAGCCCACGCCCAACGGAAGGTGCAGCAGGGTGCCGATGGTGTTCATGGCGGCGTTCCTGTGCGTGATCATGACGCCCTTCGGGCGCGCCGTGGTGCCGCTGGTGTAGTTGATCGAGAGCAGGTCCCGCTCGCCGATCTCCGGCCGGGCGTAGCCGGGATCGGAGACGGCGATCGCCGCCTCGTAGTCGAGCCAGCCGCCGCCCTCGACCACGCTGCTGCCTTCCAGGGCCACGAAGTGCCTCACCCCGGGCATCTGGTCGCGGATGCCGTCCACCGCTGCCAGGTACTCCTCGGCCACGCAGACCACCGTGGCGCCGGAGTGGTTCACGATGTAGACGAAGTCCTCCGGGGTCAGCCGGTAGTTGATCGGCACCAGGACGGCGCCGAGCTGCGGCACGGCGTAGAAGGACTCCAGCTGCGCGTGCGTGTTCGGCGAGATCATGGCCACGCGGTCGCCCTGCGCCACGCCAAGCCCCTGCAGCGCCGAGGACCATCGGTCGCAGCGGTCGAAGAACTGCCTGTAGGTCAGGCGAAGGTCACCGTCGACGACTGCCTCGCGGTCACCGTGCAGCCTGCGGGTACGGCGGGCGAATTCCAGGGGAGACAGCGGTGTTTCCATGATCTGATTGTGACAGCCTGCCCCGGTCCTGGTAGAGGCGAAGGTCTCATCAGATGAGGTTATGGCCGTTAGGCGAGCAGCCCGCGAATGTCGTCAGCGTCCAGGCTGCCGCCGAACGCATTGCCATCGTCGATGACGTTGGAGAACAGTTCGGCCTTGCGCGCCTTCAGCGCCATGACCTTTTCCTCGATCGTGTCCTTGGCGATGAGGCGGTACACGATGACATTGCGGGTCTGCCCGATCCGGTGGGTCCGGTCGATCGCCTGCGTCTCCGTCGCCGGGTTCCACCACGGGTCGAGCAGGAAGCAGTAGTCGGCTTCAGTCAGGTTCAGCCCGAATCCGCCCGCCTTGAGGCTGATCAGGAACACCGGGTCCGTGCCGTCCTTGAAGCGCCGCAGCACCGCGGCCCGGTCCCGTGTCTTGCCGTCCAGGTAGCAGTACCGGACGCCGGCCGCGTCGAGCCGCTCGCGGACGTGGGCGAGGAACCCGGTGAACTGGCTGAAGACGAGAGCACGGTGCCCGCCCGCGGCCACATCCTGGATCTGCTCGAGCAGCGTGTCGATCTTGCTGCAGGGCAGGTCATGGTGGGCGCTGTCGACCAGCGCGGCGTGCAGGCTCAGCTGGCGCAACCGGGTCAGCGACGTCAGGATCGTGAACCGGTTGGCGTTGATGTCGTCGATCAGCCCGAGGACCTTCTGCCGCTCACGCTGCAGGTACATCTGGTAGAGCTTGCGGTGCCGCGGGTGCAGTTCCACCTCGAGCACCTGCTCCTGCTTCTCCGGCAGGTCGGCGGCCACCTGCTCCTTGGTGCGGCGCTTGATCAGCGGCCTGATCCGTCGCCGCAGCTGGCCGAGTAGCTCGGCATCGCCCTGCCGTTCGATCGGCCGGGCGTAGTAGTCGCGGAAACGCGCCGGGTTCGGGAACAGTCCCGGCGCCGTGATCGACAGCAGCGACCACAGCTCCATCAGGTTGTTCTCCATCGGCGTGCCGGTGATGGCGACCTTGAACGGGGCTCGCAGCCGCCGTGCGCACTGGTAGACCTTCGACTGGTGGTTCTTCGTGTACTGGGCCTCGTCCAGGATCAGGCCGGACCACTCCGCCGCCAGGTGCGCGCCGAAGTCCAGGCGCAGCAGCGTGTACGAGGTGACCACGACGTCGGCGCCCGCGATGACCTCGGCCAGGTCGGCGCCGCTGCGGGCCAGCGTGTCGGTGATCGTCACCACCTTCAGGCCGGGCGTGAACCGGGTGGACTCGGCCGCCCAGTTCGGCACGACGCTGGTCGGCGCGACGACGAGGAACGGCGCACCGGCCGGGTCTGCCTGCCGGGCGTGGCAGATCAGTGCCAGTGCCTCGAGCGTCTTGCCGAGCCCCATGTCGTCGGCGAGGATGCCGCCGAGGCGGTGCTGCCACAGGAACGCCAGCCACCGGAACCCGTCCAACTGGTAGGGACGCAGCCGGGCCCGCAGGGTGTCCGGTGGCTGCGCGCGGCCGGACCCGGAGATCCCGTCGGCCTCGCTGACCTCGAGCAGTCCCTGCACCTGCTGCTGCCACGCCCGGGCCTGGCGGCCGACCACGCCGAGCGCGGCCAGCTCTTCCCACAGGCCGGCCTGGAACCGGCTGATCCTCAGCGGGCCGCCGGTGACCTCCTGCAGGGCCCGGGCCTCCTCGATCAGGCTGGCGAGCTGCCGCAGTTCGGGCTTGTCCAGGCTGAAGTAGGCGCCGTCGGGGAGCAGCAGGTGCGACTCGCCGCGGCTGAGCGCGGTGAACACGTCGGTGAACGGGACCTCGCGGCCTTCGACCGTGATCGTGACCCCGAGGTCGAACCAGTCGTTGTCGCCTGCTATCTCGCCGGTGGACACGCCGATGCGCAGCGAATCGCCGGCCTCGCGGTAGTCGGCGGGCTCACCGGTGATCTCTACCTCCAGCCCCAGCTGGCCGGTCAGCAGCGGCAGCAGTTCGGTGCTGAAGCGCATGGTGTCCAGGCCGCCAAGCCGGGAACTCGGCGCCAGGGCTGGGTCTCCGGGCAGGCCGCCGAGCCGGAGGCTGTCCAGCACCGCCTGCTCGGCCGCCAGGTCGCGGTACCCGGTGTCACCGGGTACCTGATGCAGCTCCGCCCGCAACTGCGAGTCGCCGACCTGGTACGCCCACTCCCAGTCGACCTGGACGTCGTGGCCGTCGCCATACGAGGCGCGCAGCACCAGGGTCGGGTCCGAGATCACTGGAGGGGTGAAGGAACCATCCGAGGAGATCACCGTGGCCATCTGCCGTAGCCGCGGGTAGAACCGGTCGCGGAACTGGGTGTGCCCGGCGGCGGGTACGGTGAGCCGCTGGCCGGCCAGCGCCATCTCCTGCAGCTGCGCGGGAACCGCCTGGGCGAGCCGGGCCAGGCGGAAACGCCAGCTGCCGGGATCGGCGCTCCGCTGCGCCTGGGCCCGGTCGAGGTAGACGACGCCGTGCCCTTCGGTGCCGATGAACCGGACCGGGACAGCGCCCTCGGCGTCAGTGCCTTCTGAGTAAGGGCCGTCGACGCGGATCGCGGCGGCGATGGCAAGTTCCCCGTCGGCCCCATCCTGGGTGACATCCAGGCAGAGCCGCGCCTCGCCGTACCGCTCCACCGCGCCGAGCTTATGTCCGTACACCAGTTGCAGGCCGGCTCGCCCGGCCTCATCGAGCAGCGGCCAGAGCCGGCCCGACTCGAACGCGGACAGCTCGATCGACCGCTCGTTGCCGGGGGAATGGTAGTAATAGGGCTGGCCGACCCGAGCCCGGTACAGGGCGAGCATCTCCCGCAGCAACCGGACCTGGGCGGCCGGGTAGCCACCGAAGTAGCCGTAGCTGTCGAGCTTGCCCCAGCTCAGCGTGCCGCCGATCCAGCCGCCCTGCTTACCGGGCTGAACCAGGCGGGCCATCAGCCGCACCGGCGGCCGGGCCGGCGTCGGCTGGGACCCGGGTGCGGAGACTGACCCGGACCTTGGCTGGCCCTGGAGCCGTCCCTGGGGCTGCTCAGCCACCAGGGTCAGCTCGATAGCCAGCGTCGTCTCACCAGGACGTCCGGCATCGCGCCCGGCGGCCAGCAACGACTCGAGCGACGTGTCCCAGGAGGGCGGGCGCCGGGCCTGGCGCGGGATGGCTGGCATCCCCGCCGCGTCAGCCCCGCCCTCGACGGCGGAAATCAGCAGCGCCGCGGCGTGCTCGCAGGCGTAGCGGGCATCGCAGCTGCACTGGGCGCCGCGGACCGCGAGCATAGGTCCCTGACGCGAGAAGTAGACCGTCGGCGTGTAGAACTCGCCGTAGCTGCCGCGCACCACTCCGAACAGGGCGTTCTGCCCGGCGATCCACATATGCTGGGCGACCGCCTTGCGCCGCACGTAGCCGAGCGCCGCCTCGTAGCAGTCGGTCCCGATCATGTCCTCGAGGGAACCAGGATCCATATCGCTCAGGTCGACGCCCATACCGGGAGGCTAACGGCGCACACCGACATTTTCCGGCTGCCATGCCAGCCGCGCGGCAGACGGGCTCGTTATCGCTGGCGGGTCGCCACACCCTCGTGAGGGGTGTGGCGACCCAACAATGATCCCACCACGCTCAGCCGGCCACGCTCAGCCCACAACGCTCAGCCGACAACGCTCAGCCGACAACGCAGGGGGAACTGCCCGGCGCGTATCGCTGGCACACGGCGGCGGGGTTCTGGAAGATCCCGATCGAGGGGAGCGCCGCGCCCTCGAAGTTGAACAGGGTGAGGTTGACGTTCGGCGAGCCGATGCCCGTGCCCGGTGTCCACGGCACGCCGGGGATCCAGTCGGGCGCCCAGTAGAACAGCCCGGCGCCCAGCCCGCCGGGCACCTGGGCCAGGATGGACAGCTCGTCGGTCACGAAGGAGAGCTGGCCGCCCGGGCTCGCCGGGTAACCCGGTGAGAGCTGACTGGTCTGCCAGACGAAGTCGCCGGTGCTGTCGCCGAGCGGGGAGTTGCCGTTGGCGAGCGTCCACGGGTACTGCGTCTCCGAGATCACGATCGGCTTGCGGAACTGCGTAGCGAGCGCGTCGACGTTGGCGCGCATCGCCGAGATCGCCCCGTGGAAGAAGGGGTAATAGGACAGCCCGATCACGTCGAACGGCACGCCTTCTGATACCAGCTTGGCGTAGAAGGCCGAACTCAGCGCGTTGTCCCCGCCCTGGTCGTAGTGCATCAGGATGAGCATCTTGTGGCCGGCCGGGTTGCCCGCCTTGGCGCCCGCGACGCCGGCCTTGAGCAGCTGGGCCAGGTTGTCCCAGCCGCCGCAGCTGGTGCAGTTGATCTCGCCGACCGGCCACAGGATGCCGTTCCTGATCTCGTTCCCGATCGACACCAGGTCGGCGGGCGTCCCCTGCCGGGCGAACGCCGTGATGACCTGCTGGGTGTAAGACTGCACCGTGGCGGTGAGCTGGGAGAGGTTCTGGCCCGCCCAGGCGGCCGGGATGTTCTGGTGCTGCGGGTCGGCCCAGAAGTCCGAGTACATGATGTCCAGGTAGATCTTCATGCCAGCCGCGTGCACCTGCCGGGCCAGCGCGAGGTCGCTGGTCAGGTCGCTGTAGCCGGGCGGCGGGGCGACCCAGAGCCGCATCCGGACATAGTTCGCGCCCGCGTCGCGCGTGATCGTCACCGGGGTGCCCGGCCTGCCGTCGTAGCTGAACCTGGCGCCCGCGGCGAGTTCCTGCGGGGTGAAGGACAGGTCGGTGCCGAGGTTCAGGCCGGACGCGGCGGCGTCGGGCCCGTACGTCCGGAACTCGCCCACGCACACGTCGGCCCCGGTGTCGCTGTAGACGGTCACCTCGGCGTACCTGGCCTGGCTGCCGGACGGCAGCGCGAAGTACAGCGGGTTGCCCGGGTCGAGCGCGACGTCGCGCAGCGCGGGCACCTGCTGCCAGGCCCCGGCGGTGCTGGCCAGCTCGATCGTGGCCGAGGCCGACGGGCTGGCCGCGTCCAGCGTGAGGCCGAGGTCGGCCAGCGACCTGACCTGGCCGAGGTCGACGGTCAGCGTCCCGGTATAGCCCGAGGTGCACCAGTCGGTGCCCGCGTCGCCGTCGGTCGCGTTCGCGGCGGGCTTACCCGATTCCGCCGAGGTGGCGGTGGCCGTGCCGGACAGCGCCCAGTTCACGGTGGGCGCCGAGCCGGGGCGGCTGTCGGCCGGCTCGGTCCTGACGGTGCGGGTGTCGCGGGTGGTGCTCACGGCCGTCCGGGCCTGGGCGGTCGTGGCCGCCACGGCGATGACCGTGAGCGGCACCGCCGCCAGGAGCGCGCAGGCTGCCGCCACAAGCCGCGGCCGCCGGCCGGCCGCGGGAGCAGCCGCCCGGCCCGTTCGGATCATGTGATCTTTGGGTCTTTCCATCAAATCTCCCCTTCGAACCGACGCAACTTTGGCCTAAGTGGACAGTCTCGCGCGGGTTCGGACAACTGGAAACCGATTGCCTTATAAGTTCCAACAAAAAGATCATTTTCCCGAACGGCCCCGGCGCGTCCCCCGGCTCAGCCCTCGAGCCCGCCCCGGCCAGCGGGCCCAGTGCTCGGTGGGCCCCGGGGTACGCAAGAGCGTGCTCGGTGGGCCCCGGGGTACGCAAGAGCGTGCTCGGTGGGCCCCGGGGTACGCAAGAGCGTGCTCGGTGGGCCCGGGTACGCAAGAGCGTGCTCGGGCCCCCGGGTACGCAAGAGCGTGCTCGGTGGGCCCCCGGGTACGCAAAGCGCGCCGCGGCGGCTTCGGCGAGACGCGAATAACTCTGCGCCCCGGCGACTAACTCTGCGCCCCGGCGACGCGATAACTATCTGATCTGCATTGGTTACTAAGAGTGTTATCGTCTTGTGATCATCGTCACAGTCGTTTCCGTAAACCCGCCGCCGGATTTCTTGCCGAAGTCCTGCGCGTATGGCGGATCTTTCTGGCATCGTTGTCCGCCAGCGGTACTTGCGCGCGGCGGGCCAGGCGGCGCACCAGGTCAGGTGCGGCGGGGCGGCGGCGCGGCGGAATGCCACGAAGGCCCGCGGCCGGAAAACCGGGATTCACCGAAACGGCAGCAGTATCTCGCGGGCATGGCCAGACGAAAGGATTGCCTTGTCGCGACATGGGACTGGGGCTCGCAGCAGTCGGCGTAAGCGGGGCCTGATCCAACGTTTCGGCATTGTCTTCCCGGCCGCCGTTTTCGCCGTGGTAGCGGTCATCGGAGTGGCGGTCGGCGGCAAGGTTCTCGCCCCGGGATCGAGCGCTTTCAGTGCCGTTCACGCGATCGAGATGGTGCCGGGCAGCCACACCATGGCCGCGCTCGAAGCCGAGCGCGAGCAGCTGATCGCGATGACCGCCGCGGCCCGCACGCTCACCGTGGTGGCCAAGCCGAAGCTCGCCTCGCCGACCGAGGTCGCCGCGGCCAACCCGGGCACGGGAGCGGGCGCCGGCGGCGGCACCGGCGGGATCGTCTACGTCACGTCCACGCCGCCCAACCCGGGCTCCGCGCAGTCCATCGCCTACAACATGATGGCGAGCTTCGGCTTCAGCCCGACCACCTTCTTCGGCTGCCTGCGCGACATCTGGAACCGGGAGAGCGGCTGGCGGTACGACGCGGAGAACGCGAGCGGCGCGTACGGCATCCCGCAGGCGCTGCCGGGCGGCAAGATGGCCAGCGCGGGCGCGGACTGGCAGACCAACCCGGCCACGCAGATCAAGTGGGGGCTCGGCTACATCAAGGCCATCTACGGGAATCCCTGTAAAGCCTGGGGTTTCGAGGAAGCCAACGGCTACTACTGACGTCTTGTCACGGTGACGTCCACCCGAGGTTAGCGAGAGCCGCGGCTAGCCCGGCAGCGTGGCGAAGGTCTCTACCTCTTCGTCGAAGATCGGCCGCACCTGGTCGAAATTCGCCGCTGGCGCGGTCATGTACAGGGCGTACGACTGCGGCCCCGCGGACGTCTGCGTCACGAAGAGCAGATCGATGGCCTCCTGCTTGACCCCCGCGTCCATCCAGGTGAACTTCCAGTAGGAGCCCTGCGTGCCCCGGATCGTCGTCGCCGCCAGGCCCACCCGCTGGTAGCCGGGGAAGTGGGGGATCGATTGCCTCTCGATGTACTGCGCTTCCCGCAGCATGTCCGGATAGGTGTGCGGGGTGAGATCGATGAGGATGTTCGTATGCTTCGGGTCCGCCGGATCCCTCAGGTACGTCTGGTAGCCGTTCGTCGACTTTATCCAGCTGGTCGGCGCGGCGATGCTGAAGCCCGCGGTCTCGTTGGCCGCGGCCGGCTGCATGGTCGTGGTGAAACCGCTGGGCAGTGACCCGGTGGGCCGCATGTTGATCGCGTTGACGATCTGCGGGGCGTTCTTAGCGGACGGGAGCGTGCCCGCCGACCCGGACGCTGACCCGGACGCCGAACCCGTGGCCGTCCCCTGCCCCTGCGGCGAGCCGGAATTGTTCCGGTGGAGCAGCACGACGGTGGCGGCTCCGGCCCCGGCGCCGATGATCGCCAGCGCCACGACGGCGGCCTTCCACCCCAGGCCGGACCGGCGCCGCCGGGGCGGCGCGTACCCGGCGCCGGACCAGGGCGGCGCGCCCGGTGCCTGTTGCGAGCCTGGTGCCTGCTGCGCGCCCGGTGGCGGCTGCGACGCGGAGTCCGACCAGGAAGCCGGGCCGTAGCTGGCCGGCGGCGGGTAGGTGAAGCCGGAGCCTGGCGGTGACGACGCCCCCGACCGGGGCGACGGGTCATACCAGGAGGAGAAATCGGGCGGCGGCCCCTCCGGGCGGGCCGCGGAGCCGCCCTGAGCCGGCTGCGGCGCGGTCGGGGCGGTCTGCGCGGCCGACGCCTGACCCCCGGCCGGCGGTCCGGTGCTCGCGGTCGGCTCCTTCGTGATCGTCTGCTCGGCCGAGGCGAAGTCCAGCGCGGTCTCGCCCGGCCGGGGCGGGGCCGGCCGGGGCGGGGTCGGCTGGGGCGACGCGGAGAGCGCGGTGGCCTCGTAGCCGGCCGACGTGCCCAGCGTCCGCTCGGCCAGCTGCGGCAGCACATCGGTGATCATCCGCTCGGCCGCGCTCGCGTCCGGCCGGTCTCCGGGCTCGCGGCGGAGCAGCGCGGCGATGACCGGGCCGAGCGCGCCTGCCGTGGGCGCCTCGGGTGCGTCCTCGTTGATGATGGCGGACATCGTGGTGATCGCCCCGCCGCGCTGTTCGAAGGGGCCGTGCCCCTCGACCGCCGCGTAGATGGTCGCGCCGAGCGACCACAGGTCGGAGGCGGGCGACGCGTCCTCGCCGCGGATCCGCTCGGGTGCGGTGAACCCGGGCGAGCCCATCACCATGCCGGTCTGAGTGAGCTTGGGGTCGCCCTGGAAGGTGGCGATGCCGAAGTCGGTCAGCACGGCCCGGTCATCGCTGCCGAGCAGCACGTTACTCGGCTTGACGTCCCGGTGCATCACCCCGGCCGCGTGCGCCACGCTCAGCGCGGACAGCAGCTGCCGGGCCATCTCGGCGGCCCGCCGCGGCGACAGCGGCCCCGATGCCGCGAGCACCTGGTCCAGTGACTGCGCGTGCACCAGCTGCATGACAATCCACGGACGGCCTCCGTCCTCGGCCACGTCGTAGACGGCGACCACCGCCGGGTGGTTGAGCCGGGCGGCGGTCTTGGCCTCGCGCAGCGTCCGCTGGTACGCGTTGGCCCGTTCGGCGTCGGTGAGAGTCTCGGCGATGTGGACTTCCTTGACCGCCACGTCGCGGTCCAGGAGCTGATCGCGGGCCCGCCAGACCACCCCCATGGCACCGCGGCCGATGGGGGCTTGCAGACGGTAACGCCCGGCGATAACCCGCCCGGTGTCCGCCCATGGGTGCATAGCCGGACGATACACGGTGTTGGCTGAAAGGTCTCCGGCAGACGCCTAAGCATTGATTAAGCGTGGTCAGATTGTGAAGTGCCGGTCATGGCGAGGACGTCGAGGGCGGCGTCCAGCTGCGCCTCGGTGATCTCACCCCGTGTGACGTAGCCGCGGGCCATCACGATCGAGCGGATCGGCTGCCCGGTCTCAAGCGCCTCGTGGGCGATCTCCGCGGCCGCCTCGTAGCCGATGTAGGAGTTGAGCGCGGTGACGATGACCGGGGAGGATTCGGCCAGCCGTCGCATGTGATCCGCGTGCGCGGTGATGCCGGAGACGCAGCGGTCGGCCAGCAGCGGCAGCACGGCCGTCAGCAGCCGCGCGGACCCGAGCAGGTTGCGCGCGATCACCGGCATCATCACGTTCAGCTCGAAGTTCCCCGCCGCGGCGCCGAACGCCACCGCCGCGTCGTTCCCGATCACCTGCGTGCACACCTGGCAGACCGCCTCGCAGATGACCGGGTTCACCTTGCCCGGCATGATCGAGGAGCCTGGCTGCAGGTCGGGGATCCGGATCTCGCCCAGGCCGGCCCGCGGCCCGGATCCCATCCAGCGCAGGTCGTTGCAGATCTTGAACAGGCTGACCGCGATGACCCGCAGCACCCCGCTGGCTTCGACCAGCGCGTCCCGGCCGCCCGCGGCCTCGAAGTGGTTCCGCGCCTCGGTCAGCGGCAGCCCCATGTCGGCCGCCAGCCGCTCGATCACTCGCGGGGCGAACTCAGGCGGCGCGTTGAGCCCGGTTCCCGTGGCCGTCCCGCCCAGCGGCAGCTCGCCGAGCCGGGGCAAGATCGCCTCGGCCCGTTCGGCATCATGACGGACCGCCGCCGCGTACCCGCCGAACTCCTGTCCGAGGGTCACCGGCACCGCGTCCATCAGGTGGGTGCGCCCGACCTTGACGACCGAAGCGAACTGTCCGGCCTTGGCCTCGAGCGCCGAGGCGAGATGGCGCAGCGCCGGGATCAGCTCTGCGGCGATCAGCCGGGTGGCGGCCAGGCCGATCGCGGAGGGGAACACGTCGTTGGACGACTGGGACGCGTTGACGTGGTCGTTCGGGTGCACGGCGCGGTTTCCGGGTCCGAGCCGGCGCGCGGCCAGGGACGCGATGACCTCGTTGGCGTTCATGTTGCTCGAGGTACCCGAACCGGTCTGGAACACGTCGAGCGGGAACGCCTCGTCGTGTTCCCCCCGGGCCACCTCGGCGGCCGCGTCACCGATCGCGTCCGCCATGTCGGCGTCGAGCACGCCGAGCTCGCCGTTGATCCTGGCGGCGACGCCCTTGATGCACCCGAGCGCGCCGATCATGTCCCGCCCGATCGGCTCCCCCGAGATCGGGAAGTTGTCCACCGCGCGCTGCGTCTGCGCCCCCCACAGCGCGTCCGCGGGCACCTCCACGTCGCCCATCGAGTCGTGCTCGACCCGCGTCGGCCCCAAGCTCACGGGTGCGCCCCGATGCTGAGCACCGGCCCTGACGGGTCCGCGAAGAAGTCGTTGCCCTTGTCGTCGACCACGATGAACGCGGGGAAGTCGCGCACCTCGATCTTCCAGACGGCCTCCATGCCGAGTTCGGGGTACTCGAGCACCTCGACCTTGGTGATGCAGTCCTGAGCCAGCCGCGCGGCCGCGCCGCCGATCGAGCCGAGGTAGAACCCGCCGTGCTGCTTGCACGCGGCCGTCACGGCCGCGGAGCGGTTGCCCTTGGCCAGCATGACCAGCGAGCCGCCGGCCGCCTGGAACCGGTCCACGTAGGAGTCCATCCGGCCCGCCGTGGTCGGCCCGAAAGAACCGGACGCATACCTTGGCGGCGTCTTGGCCGGCCCGGCGTAGTAGACCGGGTGATCGCGCAGGTAGGCGGGCATCGGCTCGCCCGCGTCCAGGCGCTCGGCGATCTTGGCGTGGGCGATGTCCCTGGCCACGACGAGCGGGCCGGTCAGCGACACCCGGGTGCGCACCGGGTACCTGGTCAGCTCGGCGCGGATCTCGTCCATCGGCCGGTTCAGATCGATGGCCACCACCTCGGCGTCCTCCTCGCCGGTCTCGTCCGGCAGGTACTGCGCCGGGTCGGTCTCGAGCTGCTCGAGGAACACGCCGTCCCTGGTGATCTTGCCCAGCGCCTGCCGGTCGGCCGAGCACGACACGGCGATCGCGACCGGGCACGACGCCCCGTGCCGGGGCAGCCGGATGACCCGCACGTCGTGGCAGAAGTACTTGCCGCCGAACTGGGCGCCGATGCCGATCCGCCGGGTGATGCCGAGCACCTGCTCCTCGAGCTCGCGGTCGCGGAAGCCGTGCCCGGCGGCCGACCCGGACTCGGGCAGCGTGTCCAGGTACTTCGCGGACGCGTACTTGGCGGTCTTCAGCGCGAACTCGGCGCTGGTCCCGCCGACCACGATGGCCAGGTGGTACGGCGGGCACGCGGCGGTGCCGAGGGAGCGGATCTTCTCCTCAAGGAAGCTGAGCATCCGCGCCGGGTTCAGCACGGCCTTGGTCTCCTGGTACAGGAAGGACTTGTTCGCCGAGCCGCCGCCCTTGGCCATGAACAGGAACTTGTACTCCTCCCCGCCGGTGGCGTAGATCTCCACCTGGGCGGGCAGGTTGCTGCCGGTGTTCTTCTCTTCCCACATGGTCAGCGGCGCGAGCTGGGAGTATCGCAGGTTCAGCGTGGTGTACGCGTCGTAGACGCCGCGCGAGATGTGCTCCTCGTCTCGCCCGTCGGTGAGCACGTGCTGGCCGCGCTTGCCCATCACGATGGCGGTGCCGGTGTCCTGGCACATGGGCAGCACCCCGCCGGCCGCGATGCACGCGTTCTTGAGCAGGTCGCGGGCCACGTACCGGTCGTTCGGGGAGGCCTGCGGGTCGTCCAGGACCGATCGCAGCTGGCTGAGGTGGGCGGGCCGCAGCAGGTGCGCGATGTCGTGCATGGCCGCGGCGGTCAGGCCGGTGAGCAGCTGCGGCTCGATCTCGAGGAAATTTCGGCCGAACGAACTAGGACTCGTCACCCCGTCACTCGTCAGCCGCCGGTAGCTGGTGCCGTCCTGGCCTAGCGGCAGCAGGTCCGTGTAGGTGAACTCGGGCACTGTGTACTCCCACTCGCCTTCGGGGGGTCGTCTGGGCCCCCGGTGATCAGCTTAGGCCGGCGCGAACCCCGGCCGGCCTGGACCCTCGGCGCGGGCCGTCGCGGCACTGCAGAGAACCCGAGTCCCGGCGGACTCCCTTACCCCACTGATTCCGAAGGTCCCGGGCGTATACCCGGCCGGAACCGGCGGTGATCTGGGGATCGTCCGGCAGAAACAAACGCTCTGTCTTACTGATCACGACTTGTACATGAATCGTCAAGCTTGTATCGTGACGCTATGCGGCGGCGCCGCGCCGCGCGGTGCCCCCGTCCGCGCGATGCATGCTAAGCACGCGGTGCCCCCGTCCGCGTCCGGCTAAGCTGCGGCGCCGCCGCCATACTCTTTCTCGGCTTTTGCGCTCTCGTGTACTGAGAACGAACCTCCCGCTGACAGAGCGGGCCGTCGTAGTCCGCTGGCGGTCATCGCGGTCACCCCCGCTGGGCCGTCTCTGGGCCGTCAGAGGACCGGCAACCGCCATCAACCACCGGCAACCACCGGCAGGTAAATCCGCAGGTGAGACGCGGTTTGAGGGCTGCGCCGCAGGTTAGCGCGGGGTCGCGATCACAACTTGGTGAAGTGGTGGAAGCACTCGTAGTAGGGGTCGGTGGAGTGGGAGAAGTGGGTCGCTTCTGAGCGCTTCACCGCCAGGTAGGCGGTGCTGCGCAGCGGTCCGAGCAGGTCCATCAGCAGCTCGTCGGCGGCCAGGGCGTCCAGGGCCGCGTTGAGCGAGGCGGGCAGCCGGTGGGTGTTGCTCGCGGCCCGCTCGCCGTCGGTGAGGGTGGCCGGGTCGACGTTCACCGCCTCGCCCGGGTCGAGCTTGCCGCGGATGCCGTCCAGGCCGGCGTAGATGAACGCGCCGAGGGCCAGGTACGGGTTGGCGCTGGAGTCGGACGGCTTCAGCTCCAGGTTGACCGAACTCGCCGGGTCGCCGCGCAGCGGGGAGCAGATCCTGATCGCCGCTTCCCGGTTGTCCATCCCGTAGCAGGTGTACGCGCTGGCCCACATCTGCGGCGCGAGCCGGCGGTAGCTGTTCACGCTGGCGCAGCTCAGCGCGACCAGGGCGGGCAAGTGGGCGAGCAGGCCGCCGATGAAGTGGTAGCCCACCTGGGATAGGCCGTTCCGGTCGGTGGCGTCGGCGAACGCGTTGCGCCCGCCGTCCGGCCCCAGGTCGATCAGCGAGGCGTGCAGATGGGTGCCGTTGCCGGCCTGGTCGGGGATCGGTTTGGGAGCCAGGCTGGCCCACAGGCCGTGGCGGAAGGCCACGCCGCGGACCGTCTCCCGGTACAGCACGTGATTGTCGGCGGCACGCAGCGCTTCGGCGTGCCGGATGGAGAGCTCATGCTGACCGTGGCCGAGTTCGGGGTAGTAATGCTCGACCTCGAGGCCCTGCGCCTCCATCGCCGCGACGAGTTCCATGGCGAAGTCGTGCCCCTGGTGGAAGCCGGTGGCGGAGTAGCACAGGCTGTCGTCGATCGGGATGAGCCGGTCCGGGATGGAAGGCCCGGCGGGCGAGCTCTCCCGGTGGCCGACGGTGAATTCGGGCTCGAACGCGGCCTGCATGGCGTAGCCCTCGCCGGCCAGCTCCACGATGGCCTGCTTGAGGAACGTCCGCGGGCACGCCTCCCACGGCGCCCCGTCCGGCTTGACCAGGTCCGCGAGCATCGCGCCCGCCCCCGGCGCGTAGGGGAGCGTGACGAACGTGTCCGGGTCGGGAACGATCCGGACCTCGCCAACCGGGCCCATTCCGGCCACCGGCTGCAGTTGGTCCAGCATGGACATCGCCATCATCGCCACCGTGTGCCCGATGCCGCTGGCCATGCGTTCCCGCAGCCGCGTCGTGCCCGCGGCCTTTCCGCGGATGATCCCGCCGTGGTCGGCGTACAGGAAGCGGACCAGGCGAATCTCCTCCTGGCTAGTCCGCTCCATCACGGCATCGATTGCTCCGTCTGTCATGGACCATGGGTAGCACGTTCCACCCTGTCGCGTACAGCCGATGCCGAACATGCCCTACCGGCCAGGACGCGGTAGTTTCAGGCCATGAGCCCACGGTCGTCACCTCGTGACTTGCGCGCATCCGACGCAGATCGGGACCGCGTGCTGGCCCTGCTCGGCGAGGCGATGAGCGACGGGCGGCTCACCGCGGACGAGCACGCCGAACGGGTTCAGCGTGCTTTCTCCGCCCGCACGCTCGGCGAGCTCGCGGAGCTGACCGCGGACCTGGCCGTGCCGTCCGCCCAGCCGGTGCGGCTGGACGGCGGCCGGGTGATCTCCGGGATCTTCGGCCCGGCCCGCCGGGACGGCCGCTGGGTGGTGCCGGAGAACCTCACCGTGACCGCCATGTTCGGTGAGGTCGAAGTCGACTTCACCCAGGCGATACTGCAGGCCAGCCGGGTGCAGCTGTACGCGACGGTGTTCGGCGGCCGGCTCCGGCTGATCGTCCCCGACGGGGTGTCGGTGATCGTGAGCGGGCACATGGTCCTGGGCCGCAGGCGCGGCGGCACGGCGCCGCCGGCCGGGCCGGGCACGCCGGTGATCGAGGTGAAGGCGCTGGTGCTCGGCGGCGAGCTGGCGGTGCGCACGCCACAGAAGGGTCGTCGTTTCCGTGTCCGCCGTTGGAGCCGTAGCTGACGTGGCTCAGTCGAAGTTGACGGACGAGTACGCGCGGAGCTTCCACAGCTGGTGCTCGCTCTTGATGCTCCGGATCGTCCCGGAGCGGGAGCGCATGACCAGGGAGTGAGTGGTCGCGTGACCGCGCAGGTACCGCACGCCGTCGACCAGCTCACCGTCGGTGATGCCGGTGGCCGCGAAGAACACGTCGTCCGACGTGACCAGATCGTCCGTGGTGAGCACGCGATTCAGGTCGTGGCCCGCGTCCAGCGCGCGCCTGCGTTCTGCGTCGTCCGTGGGCGCAAGCTTGCCGAGGATGACCCCGCCGAGGCATTTCAGCGCGCACGCGGCGATGATGCCTTCCGGCGTTCCCCCGATGCCGAGCATCAGGTCGATCCCGGTTCCCTCGCGCGCGGCCATGATGGCGCCGGCCACGTCGCCGTCGGTGATCAGGTGGATCCGGGCGCCGCTGGTGCGGACCTCGGAGATCAAGTCGGCATGCCGCGGCCGGTCGAGGATGACCACGGTGACGTCCTGGGGCAAGCAGCCCTTGCCTTTGGCCACCGCGGCGACGTTGGCGGCGGGCGGCGCGTCGATGTCGACCATGCCTGCTGCCTCGGGGCCGGTGGCCAGCTTGGACATGTAGAACACCGCGGACGGGTCGTACATCGAGCCGCGGCCCGCTACCGCCAGGACCGAGATCGCGTTCGGCATGCCGTTGGCGCACAGCCGGGTGCCGTCGATCGGATCGACCGCGACGTCGCAGGCCGCACCGGTGCCGTCGCCGACCTCCTCGCCGTTGAACAGCATCGGCGCGCGATCCTTCTCACCTTCGCCGATGACCACCACGCCGCGCATCGACACGGAGTTGATCAGCATCCGCATCGCGTTCACGGCGGCCCCGTCCGCCCCGTTCTTGTCGCCCCGGCCCACCCACCGGGCGGCGGCCATCGACGCGGCCTCGGTCACCCGGGCCAGCTCGAGGGCCAGGTTACGGTCCGGGGCCTGGCTGGCTGGCGCGTGGGCTTGCTGCTCCGCGGTCATAGCTCTGTGTCCTTCCGCTGGCCCCGTGTGGGTGGCCCAGTGTTGGTGGCACTGTGCTGATCTTATGCAGCTACCGCGAAGCCCTCCGTGTCCACCCCGCGAGCCGGGCTAGCCTGAGCTGTTGTGAACAGGGTGCTGCGCGGCGGTCTTTCCGCGCTGGGCTGCCTGCTGGCCGCCGCGGTCGTCGTCGTGGCGATCCCGGCGCCGCACGCCGCCGAACCCGTCACCGTCAGCTATCGCGGTGACCTGGTCAAGCTGGCCCGGCTGGCGCCCTACCCGGCGGTGGCCCCCGTCGGCCTGCCTGCATCCTGGCAGCCGGTCAGCTCCGGGCTGACCGTGGGCGGCGCCAACGGCGCGGGCACGGTCACCTGGCAGCTCGGCTACACAACCCCGGACGGCTCGCTGGCCTCGCTCGAGGAGACCAACGCCAGCGCGGGGGCGTTCGTCAGGCGGATGACCAACGACGGGACGGCGCTGGCCCCGTCCCAGCTGGCCCCGTCCCAGCTGGCCCCGTCCCAGCTGGCCCCGGCCCGCCTGGACGGGCGGACCTGGAATCTCAGCGCCACCCCCGCCCGGGGGCAGCGGTCGATGTACGTCACCAGCCCAGCCGGGTTCACCGTCGTGGTCACCGGCAACGCCACCTGGGCCGAACTGCGTGAGCTCGCCGCCTCACTGCGCGAGGTCGCCGGCTGAGCTGGGGTCGGCCGCGCCCCGCGGCTCAGGAACCCGGGCATCCGCGGGCGGTGCAACCTCATCGGGCGTCTGCGGCGTTCCAGCCGGTGTCTCCGCATCGGGCTCGCGGTCGTCGAAGGTCACCGCGACATGCTGCTCGGGGCGCCGCTGGTTCTGCAGGGCCTGCAGCGCCATGCTGGCCCGATCGGCCTCGGTGAGCGGCGGCTGGACGATGGACCGCGGCCAGAGCCGCCGCGCCAGCACCACGTTGATCTCGGCCGAGTACACGGTGACCTCGACCGCCAGGGTGATCCAGGCCAGCAACCCGAGCACGGTGCCGAACACGCCGTAGACGGAGTCGCTGTGCAGGAAGTGGTGGACGAGATAGGTGCCGAGGACTTGCAGCACCGTCCAGCCGATGCCGCCGGTGATCGCTCCGGGCAGCAGCTTGCGGGTCGGTACGCCCTTCGGGGTCAGCGCGCGGAAGGCACCGAGGTACATGCCCGCGTTGAAGGCCGCGGTGACCACCTCGATCGGGGCCTTGAACGCGAGCCCGTTGTGCAAGTAGGTCGTGAGGCTGGCCAGCCCGGTGGTGACGATCACGCCGCCGCCGAGCAGGCAGAGGAACAGCCCCGCCCGGCCGAGCCGCTGTACGAAGCCGGGCCTGGCCGGCCCGGGCAGGTTCCACAGCTGCTCCATGGTGAACAGGCCGGCCTGGGCCAGCCCGGAGGCGCCCCAGATCAGGCCGATCACGCCCACGATCAGCCCGATGACGCTGGAGCGCTGGAGCTGCTGCACGTTAGTCGTGAGCTGATGGCCGATCAGCGGGACCTGGCCGGCCACCGCGTTCAGGACCTGAGTCCGGAACGACGGGTTAACCGACGCGATCAGGCCCAGGATCGTCACCAGGACCAGCAGCAACGGGAACAGCGAGAGGAAGGCCGAGTACGCCAGGTTGGAGACCAGGACGCCGCCGTTGTCGTCTCCGTACTTCTTCACTACCCCGAAGGCGAACGCCGTGGGCGTGTGCCGCTGCTGTGTGGCGTCTACCCGCCGGATCGCACGCTCGACTGGGTTCATCGCGCCCACCTTGCAGTTGCCTGCTCATCTGCTGCCCAGCACAGAGATAAGCAAACTCGCCAGTGGAGCAGGTCAGAAAGGCGCAGTGTCCCCGGCTTCGGCTTGTGCGGGGTCCGCGTCGCGGGTGGCCATGGCCGCGGCGAGCCTGGCCCGCGCGCCGTCCAGCCACTCACCGCACACCGTGGCCAGCCTTTCGCCGCGTTCCCACAGCTCGAGTGACTGCTCCAGGGTCAGTCCGCCGGCCTCGAGGCGCTTGACCACCGCGGCCAGCTTGTCCCTGGCCTGCTCGTAGGTGAGCGTCTCCCGAGGGGTCCTGTCTGCCCCCTTGGGGACCGTGTCCGCGCTGCCTGTCACGATCCCAACCCTATCCGTCGTCACCGTCATCAGCTGACGCCGCATCGCTCGCCCGCACCGTGAGCTGATCTTCCGCGAACCGGACGGTCAGCGTCTCGCCCGGCTTCACCTCGGCCGCGCTGCGGACCACGCCGTCGTTGCGGTGCTGCACGATCGCGTAACCGCGACGCAGCGTGGACGCGGGCGACAGGGCGAGCAGACGGGCCTGAGTGTGCGCCACGTCGTCGCTGGCCCGGGCCAGGCTGGCGGTCAGCGACATCCTGGTCCGCTGCAGCAGCGCGTCCACCCGCTCGGCCTGGCGCTCGACCTCCCGCACCGGGTCGGCCAGCGCGGGCCTGGACCTGATCCCCTCCAGCCACGCCGTCTCGCGGTCGAGCCAGCCGGTGACGCACCGGCGGGCCCGGTCGCGCAGCTGGGTGATGAGCGCGGCCTGCTCGGCGACGTCGGGGACCACCCGCTTGGCCGCGTCCGTCGGCGTGGACGCGCGCAGGTCGGCCACGTAGTCGAGCAGCGGCGTGTCCTGCTCGTGCCCGATCGCGCTCACCACCGGCGTCCGGCACGCCGCCACCGCCCGGACCAGCGCCTCGTCGGAGAACGGGAGCAGGTCCTCGAGCGAGCCGCCGCCCCGGGCGATCACGATCACGTCCACCTCAGGGTCCTCGTCGAGGCGCCGCAGCGCGTCGATGATCTCCTCGGTCGCGTACGGTCCCTGCACCGCCGTCTGCTCGACGCGGAACCGGACGGCCGGCCAGCGCCGCCCGGCGTTCTGCTGAACGTCGCGCTGCGCCGCGGAGTCGCGTCCGCATATCAGGCCGATGACGCCGGGGAGGAAGGGAATCGCCCGCTTTCGTTCGGGAGAAAATAGCCCTTCCGAGGCCAGCTGACGGCGCAGCCTGTCCAGCCGGGCGAGCAGCTCGCCCACGCCGACGGCCCGGATCTCCAGCGCGGTGAGGGCGAACGAGCCCCGGTTGGCGTTGAAATCCGGCCGGGCCAGGATGACCACCCTGGCCCCGTCGGCGGGCGGCGGCTCGGCCGCGTCGAACACCTGCCGTGAACAGATGACCCGCACCGATACGGCCGCGACCGGGTCGCGCAGGGTCAGGAACACCGCGCCGCCGCGCACGGCGAGCTCGGCGATCTGCCCCTCTACCCAGACCCGGCCGAGCCGACTGATCCACCTGCCGACCAGCTGCAGCACCGTGCGGACGGGAACCGGCGAATCAGCCGACGTGTCCAGCGGCACTAAGCCTCTGCCTCCAGCTTGGCGATCCGGCGCTCGAACATGCCCAGCACATCGGCGCGGGCGGCGTGGGCCTGCTCGTACTCCGCGAGCCGCCTGACCTGCGCGACGTCGAGGTTGCGCAGCCGGGCGCGCAGCGACGCCACGGACAGCTCGTCGTAGTTGGGCAGCGGCGGTGCGGCCGCCACCGGGCTCGCCGCCGGCTCGGCCACGCTGACCGGCTCGGCTACGCTGACCGGCTCGGCTACGCTGACCGGCTCGGCTACGCTGACCGGCTCGGCCACGCTGACCGGCTCGGCCACGCTGACCGGCTCGGGAGCGGCCGCCGGCTCGGTGGCGCTGAGCGGAGAGCTGTCCGCCTCGTCGCCGAGCAGCCGGACGTTGCCGGTCTTGTCGAAGTCCCTGCTGCTCTGCCGCTTGGGCGGCTTCGGTGGCGCTTCGGCCGCGGGCACCGCCGGAGCCGCCTTGGCCGCCGCTCGCCTGGCCGGAGCCGCCTTGGCCGCGGGCTTGGCCGTGGCGGGCTTGGCGGCGGTGCGCCTGGCCGTGGCCGGCTTGGCCGTGGCCGACTCGGCGGGAACCGGCTCGGCGGGAACCGGCTCGGCGGGGGCTGGTTCCGTCGCGACCGTCTCGCCGGCCGCGACCGCCTCGGCCGGGGCCGCCGCGGTTTCGGCGCGCTGATCGCCCGGGCTGGTGACGGGCACGTCAGTGACCGTTTCTGATGCTTCGGGGGTCCGGGCCTGCGGGACATCGGAGTCCGTGGAGGCCTTGTGCCTGAGCTTGTCGGTTATCAGCAGCAGCTGGCCGATGCCGGCGAAGACGCCGCGCAGAGCTTGGGCCGGCGCTTCCTTAATGCGTTCGCTGACCTGCGGAACGCGCATTTCACACTCTCCCTCGAGGACGGGATTTCACTTGGCGCCGAGGCAGGTTCCCAGCATCTGCTGGCGCCGTGCATCGCTGACAGTCGGCGCGTATTCCCTGACGGGTTATCTTCGCGCTTCCGCCTGTGTGTCGCAATACCTGCACCGTGGCGGGGGTACGGTTACCTTGTTCCAGGACATACTCACCTACCATGGGGTTATGTCTTCGAGCCAGCGACGGGTCCTGCTCGCCAAACCTCGCGGCTACTGCGCCGGGGTCGACCGGGCTGTGCAAGCAGTCGAGATGGCACTGGAGAAGTTCGGGCCCCCGGTCTACGTACGCAGGCAGATCGTACACAACACCTACGTCGTCGGCACGCTGGAGAAGCGCGGCGCCATCTTCGTGGCGGAGGTGGACGAGGTACCGCCCGGCGCGGTCGTGGTGTTCTCCGCGCACGGCATCGCTCCCGAGGTCCGTCTCGACGCCGAACGCCGTGGGCTGCGCGCCATCGACGCGACCTGCCCGCTGGTGACCAAGGTGCACAACGAGGCGCGGCGGTTCGCGGCCAGGGACTACGACATCTTGCTGGTCGGCCATGCGGGACACGAAGAGGTGGTGGGGACGGCTGGCGAGGCCCCGGCCCGGGTCCGCCTGGTGGACGGCGCGGACGGCGCCGCCGACGTCGAGGTCAGGGATCCGTCGAAGGTGGTGTGGCTGTCGCAGACGACGCTGTCGGTGGACGAGACCGAACAGACCGTCAACGCCCTGCGCGAGCGTTTCCCGGCCCTGCTCGACCCGCCGAGCGATGACATCTGCTACGCCACGCAGAACCGGCAGGCCGCGGTCAAGGCCATCGCCACCCAGGCCGACCTGGTGATCGTGGTCGGCTCGCCGAACTCCTCGAACTCGGTCCGGCTGGTCGAGGTGGCCAAGGACTACGGCGCCCCGGCCGCCTACCTGGTCGACGACGCCGGCGAGGTCGACGAGCGCTGGCTGGACGGCGTGACCACGGTCGGCGTGACCAGCGGGGCCTCGGTGCCGGAGGAACTGGTGAGCGCGGTGCTGGATACGCTCGCCGGGCACGGGTTCGGCAGCGTGGAGGAAGTCGAGGCGGTGGAGGAGCACATGACGTTCGCGCTCCCGCGCGAGCTGCGCCCCGCCGGAGCCGCCGGATCCGGGTTCCGCCGGGACGGCTAGCGCCGCCGGATCCATTGCGGTATCGCGGGCAACTCCGGCCGGTACCCACGGCCGAGCGCGATCGCCACGGTGAGCCCCGTGCCGGTGAACAGCCAGGGAGCCGAGCTGCCCAGCGTGACCAGGATCCCTTCCGCGGCCGAGAACGTGTCGGGCGCGGTGAGGACCTGGGCCAGCACGCTCCCGGCCAAGAAGGCCAGCGGCGGGCACAGCACCACTGCGCGCAGCCCGCTGACCCGGGTGTAGCAGGCGACCAGGCCGCAGGTCATGACGAACATCACATCGGCGACCGCGCTCCAGCCGGTCCAGGCCGTGATCAGCAGGCCGAGGAAGCAGATCGCGAACAGCGCGACGACCGCGCCGCGTCCGGTCAGCGTGATAGACCCCGAAGCACGACGGCGCGGAGGTCCCTGCGTCCGGGCTTTCTGGCCCGGGGCCCGCGTTTGCGTCATCGAGCGGCACGCACCAGGCTGATCTCTGCCGGGTCAAGCTGGGCCGGGTCAAGCTGGGCCGGGTCAAGCTGGGCCGGGTCAAGCTGGGCCGGGTCAAGCTGGGCCGGGTCAAGCTCAGCCGGGTCAAGCTGGGCGGGCTCGCCGGCGGCGATGAGTTCGGGCGCGGACAGCGCCCTGGGCGTTTCCTCCACCGGGGCCGGCGCGGTGAGCTCCCCGTCGACGAGGCCGAGTTCGCTGAGCCGCCTGGCGCTGGGCAGCACCCGGCTCTCCAGCGAGCCGACGGCCTGGTTGTAGGTCGACACCGCCTTGGCCAGCGCGCGGCCCAGCCGGTCTACGTGGCCGCCGAGGCCGGCGATCCGTTCGTAGAGCTGCCGGCCGAGGTCGAACACGGCGCGGGCGTTCTCGGCCAGCGCCGCCTGCTGCCAGGCGTACTGCGCGGTGCGCAGCATCGTGACCAGCGTGGTGGGAGTGGCGATGTGTACCCGGCGGCTGAGCGCGTACTCCAGCAGCCCGGGATCCCGTTCCAGCGCCGGGGCCAGGAAGGCCTCGCCCGGGATGAACAGGATCACGAACTCAGGCGACGGGCTCAGCGCCGTCCAGTAGGCCTTGGCTGCCAGCCGGTCCACGTGCTCGCGGACGTGCCGGGCGTGCGCGTCGATCCGCGCCGCGCGCACATCGTCGTCGTCGGTTTCGGCGGCCTCCAGGTACGCGGCCAGCGAGACCTTGGAGTCCACCACGATGTTCTTGCCGCCCGCCAGGCGCACCACCATGTCCGGGCGCATCGCGCCGTCCGGCGTGGCCACGGCGACCTGCTCGTCGAAGTCGCAGCGGGCGCTCATCCCGGCCAGCTCGACCACCCGGCGCAGCTGCAGCTCACCCCAGCGGCCCCTGGCCTCCGGCCGCCGCAGCGCGGTGACCAGCGCCTGCGTCTGCGCCCGGAGCTGGTCCGAGCTCTGCCGCGCGATGCTGACCTGCTCGGCCAGCGCGGCGTGCGACCGGGTCCTGGCCGCGTCGGACTCCCGCAGCTGCTCCTCGACCCGGGCCAGGGTTTCCCGCAGCGGCCCGACGAGGTGCTCGACCGCAGCGCGGCGGATCTCCAGCTCGCCAGCCGCGTGCGCGTTCGCCGCCCGCAGCCGTCCCTCGGCGACCTCGAGGAACCGCGCGGTGCTCGCGTCCAGCGCCTGCGCGGACAGCGCCTGGAACCGCTCCGCGAGCTGGCCCTCGACGAGCGCGGCCCGTTCGGCCGCGCCACGCTCGATCATCCTCGCTTTTTCCTCGGCGGCCCGGGCCCGCTCGTCCGCGGCGCGGGCGCGCCCGGACATGTCCGCGGCGGTGGCGGCGAGCCGGCCGCGGGCGAACAGGTATCCGATCGCTGCCCCGATGACGATCCCGAGCAGCAGTCCGGCAAGCAACAAGACTGCACCCATATGCAGCGATGATCTCACCGTAAGTGGCGAACCCGGTGGCGACACGCCCGTCCGGGCTGAAACAGCCGCCGGAAGACGACAGAATGAGCGATATGAGCGTCGAGGTCGCGGCGAGCGGGCAGCCGCTCATTGAGCAGCCGCTCATTGATCTGCGCGATGTGAGCCAGCAGGTCCGGACGGGGGAGCTGATCCTGCGCGGGATCTCGCTCAGCATCGGCCGCGGCAAGCTGGTGGCGATCATCGGGGGCAGCGGTACGGGCAAGACCACGCTGCTCGACACCATGTGCGGGCTGCGGCCGCCCGCGGCCGGCGAGGTGCGCCGCGACGAGGAGCAGGGCAGGCACGGGTACGTCCCGCAGGACGACATCATTCACCTGACCCTGCCGCTGCGCCGTACCTTGCGGTACACGGCCGGGCTGCGGCTGCCCGCGACCACGACCACGGATCAGGCCGGAGACGCGGTCACCGGCGTGCTCACCGCCCTCGAGCTCGCCGACCGGGCTGACGTGCCGGTCGGCTCGCTGTCCGGCGGCCAGCGCAAGCGCGCCAGCATCGCCGCCGAACTGCTGACCAGGCCCGGCGTCTTCTTCCTGGACGAGCCGACGTCCGGGCTCGACCCGGCCCGCGGTGCGGAGCTGATGCGCACCCTGCGGCAGCTGACCGCCGCGGGCACCACGGTGGTGCTCACCACGCACAACCCGCTGGACGCGGAGCGCTGCGACCAGGTCGCCGTCCTGGCCGACCACGGTTACCTGGCCTTCTTCGGCCCGCCGGAGCAGGCCTGCGGCTACTTCGGCACCGGCAGCATCTCGGAGATCTACGAGCGGCTGGCCGGACCGGACACGGCCGAGGCCTGGGGCCGCAGGTTCGCCGAATTCACCCAAGCCCAAGCCCAAGCCCAAGAGCAGGCCCAGGCTCACGACCAGGCCCAGGCCCAAGCCCAGGCGAGGCCGCCGGGGGACGCTCAGCCGGGCCCCGCCACGCCCGCGGACCGTCTGCGCGGCATCGGCAGCGTCCGCCAGTGGCTGCTGCTGACCAGGCGGAACGCCGAGATCCTGGCCCGCAGCCGCCTGACCCTGGCCATCCTGGCGGGCTCGCCGGTCATGGTGCTGGCCATGTTCGTGGTGCTGTTCAAGCCGCACGCGTTCGGGCCGGGCGTGCCGAGCCCCGAAGCCACCGTGATGATCTTGTTCTGGGTGGCGTTCGGCGGCTTCTTCTTCGGGCTGACCTACGGGCTGCTGCAGATCTGCACCGAGTTCGCCGTGCTCAGGCGGGAGCGGTTCGTCGGCCTGCGCGCGGGTCCGTACGTGCTGGCCAAGGCGGCCGTGCTGCTGCCGCTGCTCGCGGTGGTCGACGCGGCGTTCCTGGTGGTGCTGCGCGCGCTCGGCCGGCTGCCCGGGGTCGGCGACTACGGCGCGGTGTTCGGCATCCTGGTGCTGTCCTCGGCGGCGGCGCTCGGCCTCGGCCTGCTCATCTCGGCGGCCGTGTCCGAGCCGGCCCAGGCCACGATCGCCATGCCGATGGTGTGCTTCCCGCAGGTGCTGTTCGTCGGCGCGATCCTGCCGGTGCCGGTGATGGCCGTGGTGGGCCGGTGGATCAGCTATGCGATGTCAAACCGGTGGGCGTTCGAAGGGCTCGGCCACAGCTTCGGCGTGAACCGGCTGTGGGCCGGCGGCGGCTCTCCGCTCGGCCCGCCGCTGCTCGCCTCGTACGGGAGCACGTTCTCCCACCCGGTGGCGGCGGACGCGGCCATCCTGGCCGGGTTCACCGTCGCGTTCCTCGCCGTCACCTGCGCGGTGATCGTCCGCAAGACACGCGCCTAACAGCGCCGCGTAAACCTCAGCAGCGCAGGCGCGGGGCCAGGCCGTCACGTGACGGCGAGGCGTCCCGGTAGGTCCGTTCGGCGAAATCAAGGAAGCGGTCCACGTCGCCTAGGTCGGACGCCAGCCCGAGCGACACCCGGACGGCGCCGCCGCTGGGCAGGCCGATCAGGTCAAGGTAGTTGTCGACGGTCCGCATGCCGCGCCGCAGGAAGCCCTGCCACCAGGGGCCGCGTACGTCGCGCCGGCTCAGGCCGAACGCCCACTCGCCCGCGCCCGGGTTGCAGAAGCAGCCGGTCCGCACCGAGATGCCCGCCGCGCTGGTGTCCCGGGCCACGGCGCGCTCGTCCACCACGGCGCCGCGGGGGTCGAGGAAGTTGAACGCGACGGTGGCGCCGCGCGCCCGGCCGTCCCGCGGGCCGTACAGCCGCACCATCGGCGCGCCGCTGGCGTGCTTCAGGCCGGCCAGGCAGTCGAGCAGCCAGCTGGTCAGGTCGCCGACCCGCCGGTGGATCAGGTCGATGCCGATGTCGCTGATCCAGGCCAGGCCGGTGGTGATGTCGGGGATGGCGAGGAAGTTGAGCGTGCCGTCCTCGAACGCGCTCTCGTCGTCGAGAAGCCGGTGCCAGCCGCCCTGCACGCTCACGCCCCAGATCGTCCCGCCGGAGAACCACGGGCGGCGCAGCCGGGCCAGTGCGTCCCGCCGGGCCAGCAGGCAGCCGAGCCCGGTCGGGTAGCCGAACATCTTGTAGAAGCTCACCGTCACGAACTCGGGCTTGACCGCGCCCAGGTCGAGCCGGCTGGCCGGGACGAACGCGGCCGCGTCGAGCAGCACGTCGTAGCCGGCGGCCTGGGCCTGGCCGACCCAGCCGAGTGGGTGCTGGACGCCGCTGAAGTTGCTCTGCGCCGGGTAGGCGAACAGCCCGCGGCCCCCGAGCCGGCGCGAGCCGCGGCCGAGAGCCGCGGTCACGTCCTCGCCGGCGACCCGCAGATCGGCCGGGGACAGCCGGATGTACCTGGTCGCGGCGCCGCGGGCGCGGGCGAACTCCCGGACGCCGTTCACCGAATTGTGGTTATCCGCGGTGAGCACCAGGCGGGACATGGGCCGGAAGGGATATGCCTCACCGACCAGGCGGCACGCGCCGGTCGCGTTCTGCGTGAAGATGACCGCGTATTCGGCGGCCGAAGCGTTGAAATAGCTGAGCACCGCCGCCCTGGCCTGCTCGATGAGCTGGGTGGACGCGCTTGATGTCGGGCTCTCCGAGTGCGGGTTGCCGAAACACCCGCTGCGCAGCCGCTTCGCGTGCGCGCGCAGCTGCGCGTCCGCGGCCAGCCCGGCGCCGGTGTAGTCGAGGTAGGTGTGGCCGCCCGCGTCGAGGTAGGAGTATTCGGCGGCGCGCAGCTCATCGAGCCTGGAGGTAGTCGCGTAGTCCGGATAGGCGGCGAGAAAATCCGACATAGTGCCCCCCTGGCGACCGGCGTCCCGAGTCCCTTTTACATATGTAACGATAGCTCCGAACCATTAAATATGTATTGATCAGCCATGTGCCGCTCCGGCCCCCCGTCCCGCTCCGGCCGGCCGTCGCGGCGGGCTGACCCGCCGCCCAGCTGGTCTTTTACCGGGCCGAACGGTCCTCGGTGCCCGCCCCGGCTCCACTGCATGAACAGCTGCATGGACAATGGGGCGATGGCACAGCTGCCCGAATCTGTCCCAGCGTCTGCCCCGGCCCCGGAGTCCACGGCGGCTCTGCTGGCCGGGTACGTGCACGCGGCCGGCGTGCGGCACGTGTTCGGCTATCCCGGCGAGTCCGTCATCGACTTCATGGAGGCGGCCCGCCACCGGGGTATCGAGATCGTGTCCGCGGTGCGGGAGGGCACGGCCGCCTTCATGGCCGAGGCGGCGGCGATGGCGACCGGACGGCTCGGGGTCTGCCTGTCCACCCTGGGACCGGGGTCGACGGCGGTGCTGAACGGCGTGGCCTCGGCGACCCTGGACCGGGTGCCGGTGCTCGCGGTCTCCGGCCAGATCGAGAGCTCCCGCGAGCAGTTCTTCACCCATCAGGTGGTCGACCACAACCGGATGTTCGCGCCGGTCAGCAAGCTGGCGCTGCGCCTGGATCCGGCCTCCGCGGACACCGTCATCCGCAAGGCGCTGCGGACCGCCGTCGCCGAGCGCCCCGGCGCCGTCCACCTGACCGTGACCGCCGATGCCTGGTCCGTCGCCCCCGATTCCGGCGGCGAGATCAGCCTGCCCCCGCTGGCCACGGCGGCCGGGTCCGTCGACGTGTACGGCGACGGCGACCCGATGCGGACGCTGGGCGCCGCGCGCCGCCCGGTGATCCTGGCGGGCATCGCCGCGCTGCGCTGCGCCGCGGGCGCCGAACTGGTGCGGCTCGCCGAGCTGGCCGGGATCCCTGTGGTGGTCTCGCCGATGGCCAAGGGCACCTTTCCCGAGGACCACCCGTACTTCGCCGGCGTGCTCGACATGGCCGGCTACCGCGTCGTCTGGGACCTGCTGGCCGGGGCCGACCTGATCGTGGCCGCCGGATTCGATCCGGTGGAGCTGATCAGCCCGTGGTCGGTCGCCACCCCGGTGCTGCACCTGGACACCACCCCGAACACCGATCAGGTCTACGCCAGCGCGCACGAGCTGGTCGGTCACGTCGCGGCCATCCTGGGCTGGCTTTGCGCGCAGTGGTCGGGTGAGCCCCGGTGGGCCGAGACCGAGGTGGCGGCGCACCGCGCCCGGCTGCACGCGGCCTGGCTGGCGGGGCGTGTGGAGGGTCGGCTCAACCCTTCCGACGTGGTGGCGATCGCCCGGGAGGCCGCCCCGCCCGGCGCCATCGTGACCACCGACGTCGGCTCGCACAAGATCATGGCGGGGCAGGTGTGGCGGGCCGCTGGGCCGCGTTCTGTGCTGATCCCCAACGGGCTCTCGGCGATGGGGTTCGGCGTGCCCGCGGCGATCGCGGCGAAGCTCACCCGGCCGGACCGGCCGGTGATCGCCCTGGTCGGCGACGGCGGGTTCGCGATGGCGGCCACCGAGATGCGGATCGCCTCGGCCCTGGACCTGCCGGTCACCGTAGTGGTGTTCGCCGACGGCAGCCTGAACCGGATCGAGCTGCGGCAGCAGGTGATGGGCTACCCGCCGACCGCCACCCGGATCGATGGGATGGATCTGGTCGCGCTGGCCGAGGCGATGGACTGCGACGGCGTGCGGGTGGATAGCCCGGCGGGCCTGGAGAAGGCGCTGACCGGCTTCGGCGCCAGGTCGCGCCCGCTGATCGTCGAGGCGCGCGTCGATCCGGCCCAGTACGAGGCGCAGTTCTAGCTCGTCGCCTCGTTATCCGCGGGCGGCCCGCGCCACTAAACTGCGCAGGTGAGTCTGTCTATCGGCATTGTCGGCCTGCCCAACGTCGGCAAGTCCACCCTGTTCAACGCGCTGACCCGGGCCAGCGCGCTCGCCTCCAACTACCCGTTCGCCACCATCGAGCCGAACGTCGGCGTGATCGGCGTCCCCGATCCGCGGCTGGCCGAGCTGGCCAAGCTGTACGACTCGGCCCGGATCGTGCCGGCCAGCGTGCGGTTCACCGACATCGCCGGCCTGGTCCGCGGCGCCTCGCAGGGCCAGGGGCTGGGCAACCAGTTCCTCGCCCACATCCGCGAGACCGACGCGATCTGCCAGGTGGTGCGCGTCTTCGCCGACCCGGACGTGACGCACGTGGACGGGGACGTGTCGCCGGAGCGCGACATCGAGACGGTCGTCACCGAGCTGATCCTGGCCGACCTGCAGACGCTGGACAAGGCGCTGCCCCGGCTGGCCAAGGAGACGAAGTTCGCCAAGGATCCCGCGCGAGCCCAGACCGCGGCGGCGGCCGCCGCGGCGCAGGAACTCCTGGACTCCGGGGTCGCGCTGTCGGCGGGTGCCGCGGCCGCGGGCATCGACCTTGCGGCGCTGCGCGAGCTGCAGCTGCTGACGGCCAAACCGTTCCTTTACGTGTTCAACATGGACACCTCCGAACTCGCCGACGAGGATTTGCGCAAGCGCCTGTCCGCGCTAGTCACGCCGGCCGAGACGATCTTCCTGGACGCCAAGACGGAGGCCGACCTGGCCGAGCTGCCCGAGGACGAGGCCGCGGAACTGCTCGCCGAGGCCGGCCTGGGCGAGCCGGGGCTGGCCCAGCTGGCCCGGGCTGGGTTCCGCGCGCTGGGCCTGCAGACCTTCCTCACCGCGGGCCCGAAGGAGACCCGGGCCTGGGAGATCAGGGCCGGGGCGACCGCGCCGGAGGCGGCGGGCGTCATCCACACCGACTTCCAGCGCGGCTTCATCAAGGCCGAGGTGGTCTCGTACGGCGACCTGATCGCGGCGGGCTCGCTGCCCGCCGCCCGTGCCGCCGGCAAGGCCCGCATCGAGGGCAAGGACTACATCATGCGCGACGGCGACGTCGTCGAGTTCCGCTTCAACGTGTAGCGCCTACGGCCGGGAACGGGACCAGCGCGCAGCGGCGCGGCACGCTCAGACCGCGCCCCGCGCCGGCCTCACGCCGCGCGGCGCCTTGACTCTGCGCACCGACTTGACTCTGCGTACGGAAGGGTCCGGCCGGTTCTTCCGGGTCTGGTGCGCGTGGAGTTCGGCGCCTGGCGGGCCGGCCCGATCTCCGGGCAGCGCCGGGTCATCGCCGGTCCTGGTGTGCCGCTGGCCGTCGAGCCCTGGGCCGCCCGGGCCCCGCGGGATCTGTCTGGCGGCGCGCTTGTCGAGCCGTGAGTGGAGCAGCAGGAGGCCTGCGAGTATGAGCCCCCAGAACGGGCTGAGCAACACCGCGGTACCCAGCACCAGGAGAGGATTCCCGCTGCCGCCGCCGATCGCGGCGATCATCAGCAGGCTTGCCACCATGGTCGCGTACACGGCCGCCTTGGCTGTCCTGCTTTCCCGCAGCCGGGCCAGTGCCTGGCCGGGCTCGCGCGGCAGGGCTGCGGCCAGCCCTGCGGGGATATCGTCGGTGAGCGCAGCCAGTTCTGCGTAGGTACGCGCGGCGAGCGCCTGGCCCACCCGCTCGTCGAACTCGTCCTTATCCAGCCGGTCCTGCACGAACGCGGCCTTGAGCGTGTCGATCACCTGCTCACGGTCGGCGCGTGATGCCCGCAGGCGGCCGCGGCCTGCCGCTGTCTGGTCTCCTGGCCCTGTCACCACGGGCGCCTCCCCACCAGCGGACTGCCAGGAAAAGCCTAACCCGGCCGCCGAGCGCAGGCCCTCCGCATCCTGGCTGTCGGCCAGGCGAGAGGTCCCGGCCGGCCTGGGCAGAGGGTGCCGGGCCGTACGTCCTCCAGCCCAGGGCGCGGTGCGGAATCCGGCCACCTGCCGGTTCCTGAGCCGGACGATGTCGCTGTCTATTGATATTTATCGTACAAAAGTTTGATACTAGTAAAGGCCACATACTAGAATCTGAGCAAAGATGCTAGCCAGGGCGGTCCCGGATGCTGGTCGCCGCCGTAAGCAACCGTTAATGTTCAAGGGGTGACCAACGACTACTGATGGCAGGTTTCCCCAGGTCAAGTGCTGGAGATGGCGCCGCCGCCAGGATGGCGGCCACTCGGGCCGGCCAGCGGACGATCTGTTCGTGCGCCGTGCATGCCTGGTCCGGCCGGACGGGCGACCGTGCGCCGGATGGGCGATGACCTGCGTTGATGTTGGTGCGCGGTCTATTTCTCGATCCTGCGGTCACCTCGGCGCCTGGATAGTCGGCGTCGGTCCTCTGCCTGAACACGGTCCGAACCCGATTGAACCCGCAGCGTGGCCGCCACGTATCAGGGTTGCTGGTCGATTTGTCCGCGCAGATGTTCCGGTGATCCGCTGCATCCGGTTTCGCATCGAGACTTCTTGGCGCACAATGGACCGCGAGGCCAGCACGAAAGGGACGGCCGCTCCGGGCTTCGCCGGGGCGGAGACGTGCGGAGGTGTGATGGTTCGCGGGCCGAAATCCGGTAACGGAACGCGGTCGCCTGTGTACTATCTCGACTCGGCGGGGCTGGCCCCGCCGCGGCCCAGGGCTCGGGCGCTGGACAGCGAGATGGATCCGCTGGCCGCAGGCATGCCGATGGGTGGCACGCTCGCCGCCGATCCGGGCATCGCCAGCTGGCAGGGTGCTGGCGGCAGGTGGCTGCTGTGGCCGCTGCGCGTTGTTCTGTGGACGGCCCTGCTGGTCATCGCGTTCCGCGGCATCACCGCGATCGTCTTCAACCAGGCATCGGCCCCGGCGGGCGGCGGGACGGGGCCGGGGACCGCCGGCGAGCAATTCCCCGTGACTATGGCCGAGGCCTATGCCACCGATTTCGGCCGGGTATACCTCGGGTTCAGCCCGCAGAATCAGGGCCAGCGGGAGCAGGCCCTCGCGGCCTTCCTGCCCGCCAGCCTGCTGGCCGCCAATCCGAATCTGGGCTGGAATGGCGTCGGCCAGCTCAACCTGCAGTCCTTGCAGGTCGCGGGCATCAAAGTACAGGACGGGCAGCATGCCGTGGTGACGCTGCTGGCCTTGATCAACGGCCAGATGATGGAGCTGGGCGTGCCGATCGCCACTGCGGGCGGCGGCGTCGTGGTCTCCGGCGAGCCTGCCTGGCTGCCCGCGCCGCCGCAGATTACGCCGTCGGCGGCCCCGCGCGGTTCGGACCAGGTGGCCCAAAGTCAGCTCATGAATGAGCTGCCCGCCTTTTTCCGGGCCTACGCCGGCGGTGATAGCGCTGCGCTGAACGGGTTCCTCGTCCGTGGCGTGTCGGTCACCGGGCTTGGCGGCGCGGTGACCTTTGACTCGATCAGCGCGCTTCACGTCCCGCCGGGCGGCGCAACCAGGCAGATAACGGTAACCGTGATTTGGCAGCTCGCTGAGCAGCCAGGGTCGACGGCCGGAAACCTAGGGATAGCATCGAAACTCGAGATGACATATGGTATGTCGGTTGTCGACCTGCAAAGCGGCAAATGGTATGTAAAAGAGATTGGAGCATCGACCGAGGCGGTGGGAGCCCGATGACAAGGACAGGGCCTACTGACGTCGTCGTGTCCGCTCGCGGTCGCGCCACAGCCGGCCGACCGGTCCTCGCCCGGCCTGGCTCCCGCGAACCGATCTCCGTCTGGCCTACCTTGGGCGAGCCGACCGTCGTCCGGGCTGTGTTCCCCGGTTTTGCCTCCTCCAAACCTGCCCCGGGCTGGCTGGACCGCCGGCTCCGGCCGGCCCTCCCGATGCCGGAGCAGCGCGTCAGGGCGCCGCGCCCGCCATGCCCGCCCGCGCTTGCCCATCCGCTTTACTTGTACCTGCTCGAGTGGCCTGCCGCAGCAGCACCTGGATATCCATTTGATCCCGGAAGGGTCATGTTATGCATACTCACCTCACCGCCGCGATCGCTCCAGTGGCCTTGAGTACGCAGGGCCTGGTTACCTACCTGCAGGGTCTGTTCGGGCCATTGTTCCTCGGCATCGTCGGGATCGTAGCGATCTTCTTCCTCTTCACTCGCGAGATCACTCGATTCGTGCAGTTCATAGTGCTTGCCGTGGCCATTGCGGTCGTTTTCTATACGCCAGGTATCGTGCACACGCTTGCCACCGGCATAGCGAACGCGCTCGGAGTCCACTGATTCCGAATCAGGAAGAAGGAGCGCGCAAATAGTGGATCTCCCCACTTATACGAATATCTGGCGAATCGAAAAACGTCTTTACAAGCTGTACGACTTTCGGTTGCCAGCACCTTTGCCGATCACCTGGATCGGAGTCTTCACCGGGATCACCGTCCCTTATGTAGTTTTCCTTATTGCTGTCGGATTGCCCTTCAATCACAACCTGGTCTGGCTTTACGTACTTCCTCCCGGTGTACTCACCTGGCTGACGACGAGGCCGGTCATTGAGAGCAAGCGCCTGCCTGAGCTGGTGAGTTCGCAGCTCCGGTACATCGCTGAACCACGGGCCTGGTGCCGGATGGCGCCGTTCGCGGAGAAGGACGAAATCCTGGTGTCCGCTCGGGTGTGGCACCGGCATCCGCCCAAGGCCCGGCCCAGGAAGGCGAAGAAGGCCGCGACCGAGGCCGGGTCGAGTGCGCCCGTGCTGCAGCTGGCCGCGGAGGAATCGGCGCAGGCCAAGGCGCGTCCGGCCCGGGCCAGGCGGATGGTCGCGAAGCCGCTGACGGCGCGGCAGACGGCTTCGCCGCCAGTCGCGTCACCTTCATCCGGCTCGGCTGGGCCTCCGTTGCCAGAGCAGGTGCCGGTGCCAGTGCCAGAACGAGTGCCGGCCCGCCGGGCGCCCAGACGTGCCAAGGCGGAGCCGGAGACCAAGCCCTCGTGGTCCCCGTGGCCGCACGGATCCGAGCCCGACACCGTGAGTGGCTCCGCTGCCAGCCAGGAGCCTGAGCCGGGTCAGCGCTCGGTGTGGACGACTGCGCCGCCTCCGGATACGCCGGATCCCAGGGCGCTCGAGGTAGCCCACGATTCCGATCCCGGCTTCCGCGGCCTAGCCCAGCCGCCTACGTCGTTCGGCCCGGCATCCTGGCCGTCACCCGAGGCCAACCTGCTCCCGCTGGTCCGCCCCCGCCCCGAACCGGCCCCGTTCCCGGAAGCCGGCCCGTTCCCGGAAGCCGGCCCGTTCCCGGAAGCCGGCCCGTTCCCGGAAGCCGGCCCGTTCCCCGAGGCCGACCTCACACCCGATTCGGGTGCCGGCCGCGAACCGGATCCCGCGGCCGGTTCGGCCCGCTGGCATCTCTCCGGGCTGAGGCCCGGTCTAGGACGCAAGCCCGATCGTTCCTCCGGCTCGGCCCGGCCGCCGGCGGAGGCTCCCCCCCAGGCCACCTTCGCCTGGCCGCGGCCGCCCGCGCTGTCGCCCAGGCCCCGGGCGGGCTGGATGCTCCGCGTTGAGCCGCGTCCGGACGCCGCCCCGGTCCTAGACCAGCCCGCGCCAGCTGAGCCGCCGCCTGTCGCCCCCGCCCCCGCCCCCGCCCCCGAGACCCAGGCGCCCGAGGCCGAGGCCACTGCACCCGAGGCCACTGCACCCGAACCCGAGGCCACTGCACCCGAACTCCCGGCGCCTGAGCCCGAGCCGGAGGCGCCCGCGCCGGTCGCGGCCAGGTACGTCGGCGTGGAGCGGCCGCTGCCGTCCATCGAGCGGGCGCTCAGCGGCCCGGGCAGCCGCGGCGAGGTGAGCTGGCGGCGCCAGGTGAAGGTGGTCGCCGGCGGTCAGGGGCCGGGCAAGCGGGACCAGGAGGCGCTGGATCGCGACCGGGTCAGGTTGCCGCTGGCCGGCCCGCGCCGGATCGTCGTGCTCGGCTGCACCAGAGGCGCGGGGCAAACCGTAACCGCCTTGATGACCAGCCATATCCTCGCCGCGGTACGCGAGATCCCGGTCGCGGCGCTGGACCTGAACCCAGGGGCCACGTCGCTGGCCGCCCGCCGCGCGCCGGCTGCCTCGGTGCGGGCGCTGCTGGTCGGCCAGCAGCCGGACCAACCGCCCGGTCCGGCCGCCCGGCTGGACGTGATCGCCGACCTGCCGGGCAACGACCCGGGAAACGGCACTGCGCACGCCCTCGAAGGCGATGACTTCCGGCGGCTCGCCGACTTGCTGGCCGAACGGTACCCGCTGACCATGATCGACCCGGCGCCGTCCGGCCTGACCCGGGTGCTTTCCGCGGCGGACCAGCTGGTGCTGGTCGCCCCGGCCAGCCCGGACGCGGCGACCTCGCTGGCCAACACCCAGCAGTGGCTCGGCGCGCACGGCCACGGCGAGCTGGCGGCCCGCGCCGTGACGGTGATCAACGGGGTGAGTAGGCGGACGATGGAGGACGTGCTGCGGGCCGAATCCGTGGCCAGGGGCCGCTGCCGGGCCATCGTCCGGGTGCCGTGGGATGATCTCCTGTCGGCGCGTCCCGGCTCGTCCCCGGCTCCGCCTCCCCAGACCAGGCTGGCCTACACGGCGCTGGCAGGCGTGCTCGTCGCGGGCATGGCCGCGGCCGCGGCGAGCCTCGTCCCGGGAAGGAATCCTGGTGAGCACTCGGACTAAGGGGTCTAAGGGTTCCCGGGGGCGTACCCGCCTGAGCATCAGGTACTTCGACGACCGGATCCTGCTCACCGACACCCACGCGTGGGCGTATTACCGGATTCCCTCGCTGTCGTATGAGTTCACCACCGCGGAGGAGCGGGAGGCGCTGGCCACCAACATCACCGTGGCGCTGGCCGCGATCAGGATGCAGGACGCCGAGGTGCACCTGCGCATCGCGCACCGGGCTTACCCGGCGCACGCGTGGGCGACCGGTCTTGACGCGACCTCGGACGGCGGCCCGGGCTGGCGGGAGTACCTGGAGCAGACCTATCAGCACGTCTGGGCCAAGGACTTCTGGGGCAAGGAGATCTACCTGGGGGTCCGGCTCGGCCAGCGCGGCGTGCGCGCGCAGTTGTCCGGCGGCGTGTTTTCCCAGTTTCGCGGCGTGTACCAGCACGGCGAGAAAGGGCTCGGCCTGGGCGACGACGCGGTCGGCTCGGCGGAGATCACCAAGTGGACGGACTCGGCGGAGCGGCTCGGCCGGGCGCTGAACGCGAGCGCGCTGGCCGCCAGGCACGCGACCTCCGGTGAGATCGCCTGGCTGGTTCAGCACACGCTCATGCAGACGGCGGGGGAGCCGCTGCCGTCCGCGACCAAGCGCAGGAGATGGGGCTCGGGGGAGATCGACACCCTCTTCGAGGGCCAGATCCACAACGGCCGGACCCTGCTGCGCCTGGAGCACATGTCGGGCGAGTCGCACGCCGCCTTCCTCTCGTTCGCCCGGTTTCCCGATGTGATGTCCTTTCCCGACGGGGAACCGTGGCTGCATTTCGCCGATTCGCTGCCGTTCCCGGTCGAGATCAGTTCCCGGATGAAGCTCATTCCGCCGGCCAAAGCGAGCAAGGACGTCAGCCGGCGGCTTGCGCACGCGCGTGACATGGACGCGCATATCCGGGAGGCGGGCGCGGAGGCGCCCATCGCGCTGGCCGAGCAGATCGCGGCGGCCAGAATGTTGGAGCACGGCATCACCAAGGAACGGCTGCCTTTTGTCTACGGCTGGCACCGGCTGATCGTCGCGGCGCCGACGAGAGAACTGTGCGTCCGCCGGGTGGAGGCGGTCGTCGAGCATTACCGCGATATCGGAATCGACGTGGTCAACTCCACCGGCGATCAGTTCTCGCTGTTGTGCGAGGCGCTGCCCGGTGAGCGGATCCGGCTGAATTCTTATGTGCAGCGGCAGCCGCTTTACACGATCGCCGG
>WNGP01000352.1_pt1 | contig 46560 bp, 44 predicted proteins | sample 5407671 | NCBI WGS metagenome assembly WNGP01 (sample SAMN13153381, study PRJNA577476) | soil metagenome | isolation source: 40 cm soil or saprolite under Garry oak tree replicate 2 | place: USA:California | collected 2016-06-15 | reverse complement strand
CTCGGACAGGTCGGTGAAAGAGAAAGAGGGGATCGGCGCCCATCGAGCGCCGGCCCCGTTAGGAGGTTCTACGGCTTACGCCTGAGGCTCGACGTGCTTCTCGATGAGGAGATACACGTTGTCCATCGTGCCATCCTGGTCGATGTCCTCCGCGTGGTAGTCGACGGAGATCCACTCGTGGGTGTCGGGCGTCCCGTCCTGGTTGGGGTCCGTCATCCGCTCCGCGCGGAAGGTCAGGTCGACCTTCTCGAAGACGCCGTTGGAATCCGCGTCCGTCCACCGCGCGTCGAGGCGCAGGTACGCGGTCATCTCCGGCACGCCGTTCTGGTCCTCGTCGAGGACCTCGGAACCTCGCGCGGTGACCGTCACGAGCTCCGGATGCCCATCGTCGTTCGCGTCCGTTGCCTGTGCGTAGAGGACGAACGCCGCGACGTACTCCGGCACGCCGTCGTGGTTCGCGTCGCGGACCGCGCTCGCGTGGATCGTCACGTTCGCGCTCTCGACCGCGCCGTTCGAGTTCTCGTCGATTGCGACGAGGTCGATGGTCGCACCGCGCGTCTCGTCGACGATGCCGTCGGAATTGAAGTCGAGCTCCTGCGTCGCGACGAGGTGCAGCTCCGCCCGGTCCGGGTTCGCGTCTTCGATCGTGTTCACGACGACGCCGTCCACGGTCGCGTAGGAGTGATCCTCGGGGAATCCGTCGTCGTTGCGGTCGACGAACGCCTCCGCTCGGATCGTCAGGGTGGCACGCTCGAAGATGCCGTTCGAGTTCTCGTCCGTGGCCTCGAAGGCCCCGTCGAGGCTCGCGCGGTACTCCGCGGTGCCGTCCTGGTCCATGTCCCGGACGACCGCGCCGCTCAGGGCGATGCGTGCGAGCTCCGGGAAGCCGTCGTCGTTCGAGTCCGTCGCGAGGGCCGTGATCTCGAGCGCCTTGCGCACCTCGATCACGCCGTCCGAGTTGAGGTCCGCGCGGCCGTACACATAGATGCGGCCGTCGAGTTCCTCCGCGAACCCGTTCGAGTTCGCGTCCGTGCGGGCGAAGGAGAGCTCGAGTCCGTGGGCCAGTTCATCGTAGCCGTCCATGTTGCGGTCGAGCGCCTCGTACGCCGTCACGTTGACGGAGGCGGTCTCGTTGTTTCCGTCGCTGTTCGCGTCGCGCGTGCTCGCGGCGAGGTCGAGTGCCCCGCGGTACTCCGCGGTGCCGTCGTCGCCGATGTCGTACGTCTGGAAGACGTGGATCTCGATGTCCACGGCGTCCTGCGTGCCGTCGCTCCCGGCGTCGGTCATGCAGACCTCTGCCGAGACCGTGCGGACGAACTCCGCGTTGCCGGACTCGTTCCGGTCGAAGCGCTGCTCGCCGGCGAACGTCGCCATGAGGCTCTCGGGCTTCTGGTCCTCGTTCGCGTCCTTGATGCTGGCGGTCCACAGCGCGCGGGCCGTGTACTCGTGCACGCCGTTCTCATTCGGGTCGGCGAACGCCTCGACGCCTTGGCGGCCCTCGAGGGCGTTGAACTTTCCGTTCGAGTCGTTGTCCCACACCTGGAAGTCGCGCGCGATCGTCAGGCCCGCCTCGGCCGCTCCGTCGTGGTCCTCGTCGAGGACGCACGTGCCGAGCATGCGGACGTGGACGTACTCCGGGTGTCCGTCGTGGTTCGCGTCCGTCGCGGTGATCTCCCGCGTCCACGAGCAGCCGTCGTCCGAGGTTTGCAGGGCGACGAAGTGCTCGATGTTGGGCGCGCCTCTCACGGCGTCCGCGTCGCGCGGCACCACGCCGAATCCGAGGGAGTCGAGGGAAACGTTGCTCAGATCATCCCGCGTCTCGTTCAGCTCCCGTAGAGCGGGGACGTCCGTCCCGACGGGATCCGGGTTCCGCTCCGACTCGCTGGCCGGCGCGGCGGTCGAGTTCGCGGGCGCGTCCGAAGGTCCCGTCGACGCGACCTCCCCTGCGGGCGGGGCCGGCGTCGCGGCGGGCGCGGACGAGGCCGACAGGATCACGCGGCCCTGGCTCGCGTCCTGCGCGCCGAGCGCGGTGAGGGTTGCGCCGCTATTCGAGGGCCGGTAGCCCAGGAGGCGCAGGTACGTTCCGTCGCGCGTGAGGCCGCCGCCCAGACTCGGGAGGACGGCAGCGCTCACCGCGACCACTCCTAGCGCAATGGCCAGCGCCAGGAAGAGGGCGCGTGGCGGACGTTTCGAGACGCAATAGGCTTGCATCGGGATTTGCCACCTTTGCGATGCGTACGCGGGCGGGATGGCTTATCAAGGCCCGCAAGAGTCTTCCCGATGGATTTATCTGGTCCGGCGTGCGGGAGCCGAATTTCCGTTCGCGCGCCTGATTATCACGAGCGTCGTCTTGCGTGCCGAATCCTTGCATTTTCGCGTCGCGCACGCCTTCCGTCCTGCTCGCACGGAACGCATTAAGTAGCGGCCTCCGCATCGGCGGCATTCCATGCCCTCGCGGCCGTACAAGGACCTCGTCATCTACGGGTGCTTCGTCCTCAACCGGCTCGTGGCGGACATGCGGATCGATCTGTACCAGGACGGACTCGAGGCGAAGCTGGACTCACTCTTGCCGACGCAGGAAGGCCTCTCGAAGGAGGAGGTGAAGCGGGAGATCAAGTCGAACCATTTCATGACGGACCGCGTGATCGAGGGGTTGCAGAAGGATGGGCACGTGACCGTCGAGGTCGTCGACGGGCACTACCGCATCCGCATCACCCGCGACGGTGTGCTCCACATCCGCCGATACAACGAGTTCTATCGGAAGATTTACGACGAGCAGATCCGGGACCACTATCGGTTCACGAAGGCGCCGTTCTGGCTCCGCGACTAGGCTTCGTGGGTGCTGGTCTCGGGCGGCTCGGCCGCCCCCTCCTCCGGTTCGGAGTGCGGCTTCGGCGGTTGGCGACCCTCGTAGACGCCGATGACCTCGATCGCCCCCTCCCCGACGTGGACCTCGGTCGGGCGGAACGGATAGGCGGACAGCATGCCTGCGAGGAACCGCTCCCCGGCCGCGGAGGTCGCAGGTGTCAGGTCCGTCTCCACGCGGATGCGGATCCTCGAGCGGCCCTTTTCGTCGCCCGCCCGCCGCACGTCGATGAGGCGCTCCGCGACGAGCGGAAGGAGTCTCTCGGCGCCGAGCTGCAGGTCCTCGATCGTCGGGTACATCACCCGGAGGACGTCGCCCAACTGCCTCCCGGCCTGGAACCACTCCTTCCCGAGCCACTCCGGGTCCGTCTCGAAGAGGCGGTCGACCATCTTCCCGATGAGCGTGCGGGGGAGCAGCGGCATCCCGCCGACGTCCTTCGACACCCGCATCGTCTTCCACGCGGGCAGGATCTCCGCCGGGCTGCCCCCATCGGCGCACAGGCGGAGGGCGGCCTCGAGGAGTTCGTTGACAAGGGCGTACGCCGTCTTGCCGCGACGGGAGGCCTCGGCCGTGAGGCGCTCCGCGGTCCACCGCTCGACTTCGATGTACGCTTTCGTCATCTGGCGACCGGCTACGCTCGATTCTCAAAGGTGATATTCTCACCCGCGGTAATATCCCCTCTGATTCAAGGCGGTGCGTTTGCAACACAGCCCCGGGGGCACGCAGGCGTGGAGCGCCCCCGCGACGGGCGTCCGGTGCTCACGCGGGCGCGGGCCGGCCACCGGAGGGCACGGCCGAGTCGACGACGAGCGGAATGAAGTCGTAGGTGCCGTCGGCGCGCTCCACGGCGAGCTCGAGGGAGCAGGCGAACGTCGCCCCGCGGATCCGGACCCGCACGGCCTCTTTCGTCAAGAAATCGTAGACGTCCGGGGTGACGCTTTCGTCCTTCTTCGCGCGCCACAGGACGAGGATCCGTGCCGGCGGGATCCGGGTCGCGACGGCCACGTCCTCGACGGCGGCCTTCAGGGCCTGCAGGTCCGCGAGGGTCGGGGCGTGATCGAACGCCTTCACGAAGACCGCGAATCCCGGTAGGCCGACGTTCAGGACGCGCCACACGGGGGTGGGCGGCTGTCGGATGTACGCATCGAACGAGTACGTGAGGCCCGTCTTCCCGGTCAGTAGGGCCGGGACGGCGACGGATCCGGGCGTCGCAAGGATCCCGCGGACATCGGCGCTCGTTCCTGCCAAGTAGGTGAGGATGCGCTGGACGGCGTCCTTCCCCTCCGGGACGTACACGACCGGATCGGCCTGGCGCACGCGCTGGATGACGCGATGCCGCAGGGCGAAGTAGTCGAAGAACGACCGCAGGTCCTGCATCAACTCCAAGATGAGGAAGCCGAGGATGAACAGGGCCACGAGCACGATCCCGAGGAACAGGAGGCCGCCCATCGAGACGATTTGCAACGCGCCGAAGATCCCCGCGAAGACCAGCAGGGCGAGCCGGCCGTTCCGGCCGGAGATGCGACGCATCCCCAGCAGGATCGCGACGATCGGGATGAAGAGGAGGAACGTCACCGCGGGGAAGCCGGTGATGGCGGAGAGCACGATGATCAGGAAGAAGTCGAGGAGGAGCCAGAGGGAGACGAACCAGCGGACGTAGCGGAGCGTCTTGCGGATCTTCGGCGTCTCGCGGTCCACGGATTCGGCGAGGTCGAAGATCGCGGCGATCGGATCTTCCACGGCGCGCGCATCGCGGATCGGTCGGTCGCGGTCCACGATGAAACGACGAGTTTGGACGTATTTAATGGGGTCGGGAAGATTCGCGAGAAACGGCACGCGTCGCATGCTTTATACCGCGATGGGTCTTCGGCGGCGCGTCGGGGTGGCTCAGCCTGGGGGAGCGTCGGACTCATAGGGTTTCGCCGTGCGATCGACCACGGCGCTCCTGAGGCATCCGGAGGTCGCGGGTCCAAATCCCGCCCCCGACATCCACCGGCGTCCGGTCTTTGCGTCGACGCCGCCCGCCTGCGCCCCGTAAAGACCGGGATTGTAACAGCGGATGTTACACACGACAAAATACCGCCCGCTCCGGTGTGCGGGCGACGTAGAGGCGCGGGGGGAGCGGTTCCGCCCCTCGTTCCGGGACGGAGGGGATACATATGGCGGACGACGAACCGGGCATGTCTCGACGGAGTTTCCTGAAGAAGACCGCGGTGGGAGCGGCGGCCGTGGCGGCGGTGGCAGCGGCCCCGACGATCCTGCAGGTGACGGAGAATGCGACAGGTGCCCTACCGGCGGGAGATCCGAGCGCACCGCTGATGGCGTACGTGAAAGACGCCTCGACGGGCACCGTCGTGGTGATGTGGGGCACGAAGGAGTTCGTGGCGAAGGACTCGGCCCTCGTCTCCCGCCTCGCGACGTACACGAAGGGGTGAAGGCCGTGTCGTCCCATCGCGAGGCGCCGACGATTTCGAAGGATCCCGTCGCGGACAACACGGACCTGTACGCGTTCGTCGACCCGGTCGACACCTCGAAGGTCACGATCCTCTCGAACTTCATCCCGCTCGAGGAGCCCGCCGGCGGCCCGAACTTCTTCCAGTTCGGGGACGACGTCCTGTATGAGATCCTCATCGACAACAACGGGGACGGCGTCGAGGACGTCACCTACCAGTTCCGCTTCCGCAACCTCACACAGAACCCTGCGACGTTCCTCTACAACACGGGCCCGATTGGGTCCCTCACGGATCCGAACTGGAACATGCGGCAGCTCTACTCCGTCACGAAGGTCCTCGGGCCCCGGAGGACCGGGGCCTCGATGCTCCTCGGGTCCGACATCCCCACGCCGCCCGTGCGGATCGGACCGCGCTCCACGCCGGGCTACGATGGGCTCGCGAGCGCCGCCGTGACGGACCTCGGGAACGGGGTGACCGTGTTCGCGGGGCAGCGCGGCGAAGGCTTCTACGTCGACCTCGGATCGATCTTCGACCTCGGGGCCCTGCGTCCGTTCCAGAACCTGCATCTGATCCCCACGCCCGCGGCGGACGGGAAGGACGGCACGAAAGGGTTCAACGTCCACACGATCGCGATCCGCGTGCCGAAGACGGACTTGACGCAGGGCGGGTTCAACCCCGGCCCCGGCGATGTGTTGGACGCGCGGTCCACGATTGGCGTGTGGTCCGCCGCGAGCCGCCGGAAGGCGACCGTCCGCGAGAAGGACGGGCGCACCGTGCAGACGGGCCCGTGGGTCCAGGTCTCACGGCTCGGCGAGCCGCTGATCAACGAGGTCGTGATCGAACTGGGCGAGAAGGACTTCTGGAACAGCGCCGCGCCCGTAGGCGACTCCCAGTTCCTCGAGGACTACGCGCACCCGCAGCTGCAAGGCCTGCTCCCGGTCCTCTATCCGGGCGTCTTCCCGAACCTCGCGGGCTTGGCCGCGAGCGGCGCCTCGCGGGCCGACCTCGTCGCGATCCTCCTGACGGGGATCCCGCCCGGGATCATCCCGGGGTTCGCGAACACGAACGGCCCGACCCTCGCCGACGAGTTGCGGCTGAATGTCGCGATCGCACCGAGCTATGCGCCCGGGGACATCAATCCGGACGGCTCGAGTGCGAAGCGGTTCGGTTTGCTCGGCGGGGATGCGGACGGCTTCCCGAACGGTCGGCGGGTGTTCGACAACATCACCGCGGTGGAACTGCGGGCGATCGCGGGCGTGACATACCCGCTCGTCGCGCCAGGCTTCGTCCCAGACGGCGCCGCCGGCCTGCTGACGGACGGCACGAAGGAGGACCTCCCGTTCCTCACGAGCTTCCCGTACCTCGCCACGCCGTACGAGGGCTACGAGCATTCCCACGATTGAGAACGTCGGGCGGGCGATCCGGGGCCGGTCCCCGCTCGGGATTCCCAGCTTTCGTACCGCAGTGCCCCGGAATGCCTCCTTATAAGGGGCCTCATCAAGCCACCGGTGCGGGAGGGGGCCTCTTCAAGGGATTGTCAGGGTCCGCGCCACGTCACCCTTAAGACCCTGGACCCGCAGTTCGAAAACTGTCCCAATACCGCTAAGACCCGTCATCGGTGGGTGGCGCCAAGGAGGTGAAAGCACCATGGAAGCGACCCGCACGCGGTCAGCCACCGGGTTCGGCCAATCGTGGCGCGAACTCGCGCACACCCCGACGTACCAAGTGCCCATCGTACTTGGTTCGATCGTGGCGCTGCTCGTGGGCATCCTGACCTATCTCTTCGCTGCGGCGAATGCCAGCGCGATCGTGCCGGCGACGCCCGAGATGGCCTATATGGTCATCTTCGGTATCGTTGGGCTGATCGCCTACGGCGTGGCGAAGCAGAACGTGCAGAATGGCTCCATCGTTGCCGCCATCGCCGGTCTGGCGCTGGTGGTCCTCGTGGCGACGCAGACGGGCCTGTTTGCAGGCCTGCTCCTCCTCGCCGGGGCCATCTGGAGCCTAGCGTCCACTCGATAGGGACGCGAAAGGCAGACGGAACCTCTTTTTTCCTCTTTCTATTTCCTTTCCGCGCGGCGAATCCGCTCGACCTTTTCCGTTGAAACATCCGCCGCGACAAGTCCGTCACATCCGGATAGGGAGGGCGCGATCCGCTGTAACAGCCGTCGTTACAACCTAGTTAATAGCGGGCGGGTCGCATCCTTCTTCGGATGAAGTTGTCCGAGGCCAGCGAGGCGCTGGAGCGAGTAGGCTTGAGCCGCTACGAAGCGCTCGTGTTCGTGAACCTCGCCCGCTCGGGCGCGGTCACGGCCGGCGAGCTGGCGCGGGCGAGCGGCGTGAACCGCGTGCAGACGTATCGCGCCCTCGAGAGCCTCGAATCGCGCGGACTGGTCGAGGTCACGATCGACCGCCCCCGGCGATACGCGGCGCGGGCCATCGACGATGTCTTCGAGATGATCGCCGAGGAGAAGCGCGCCGAGCTCGAGAGGCTCGATGCGGTCCGGAAGAGCGTGTCCGGCGCGTGGCCCCGGATTTCTGGCCAGAGACGCGAGTCCCCTTCCGTACGGCTCCAAGTAATCAAGGGCCGCACGCAGATCTACCGCACCCTTCGACAGCTGATTGCCTCCGCGAAAGCGGAAGTCCTCGCCTTCACGACGGCGAAGGGTCTGCAACGTTCATATCGGGCGGGGATCAACGAGGCCTTGCTGGAGGCGATGCGGCGCGGCGTGAAACCGCGGCTCATCGCGGACATCAACGAAAGCAACGTCGCGCTCATGGCCCGCGTCGCGAAGAACGTCCCCTTGCGGCACTTGGAGCGCCAACGGGGGCGGTTCATCCTCGTTGACCGCGACTCGATGTTCGCCTTCTTGATCCAGGACGAGCGAACGATCCGCGGAGAGGGCGAGACCGCGCTCTGGACGAACAGCCCGGACTTCGTGAAGGCCCACCTCGAGATCTTCGAGAAGGCCTGGACGGCGGCTGTCCGTGGGAAATCCCGGATGGCGGACCTGCGAGCGCGAGCCCGCTGATGGATTCGTGTTCTCGGTCCTGAGAACGGGTCGATATCTGGGGAAACGCTTATCGCCGCCGCGAGCGGTGCCCAGCTCGGGTGGAGGTCGTGAACCGGGCACGGATTGTCGGGATCGGAATTGCGGCATTGTTCCTCGTCAGCATCTTTGCTGTGGCGGGAGCGCGCGGTGACGACGAGGAAGCGGGTTGGATCGCACACATGAATGGCGCAAACGAAAGACCCACGCCCAGGGACACACCGGCCCACGGGGTCGCCCTCATCTTCATGAACGACGATGGCACGCTCGGTTTCAAGATCCTCGTCGCGAACATCAACAACGTGGTCGCAGCGCACATTCATTGCGGCTCGCCGGATGTTGCAGGCCCGGTCGGAGTCACGCTCTTCATGGGCGCCGCAGGCCAGGGGCGATTCAACGGAGTCCTCGTGTCGGGGACGAAGGACGCGCCGGATTCCGGCAACGCCTGCGGATGGACCGATCTCGCAGCCGTGTTCGCAGCGATCGGAGGGGGCGACACGTACGTGAACGTTCACACGAACGACGGCGTGGCTCCCCCCGGCACGGGTCCCGGCGACTTCCCTGGCGGGGAGATCCGCGGACAGCTCATGCCGACGGACTGAAGCAAGGCACGATTTCGGGACGGCCTGGCCGCGCGACCACGCCGGGCCGTCCTACCAGCTCGCTTCGGCCTCCAAGGCCCGCTCGTATTCGGCACGCAGACGTTCCGTGAGCGGCCCGGGCACCGTGTAGCGGTGTCCATCGACCGCGGCAATCCCAAGCACGCCCACCCCGCTGCCCGTCAGGAAGACCTCGTCCGCGCTGCGGAGCCGGTCCACGGACAGGGACGCTTCCCGAAGCTTGATCCGCTCATGCGAGGCGATCTCGAGGACGGTCGCCCGCGTGACGCCCGGGAGCGCGCCGTCGTACGTCGGCGGCGTGACCAGCGATCCTTCCGTAACGAGGAACAGGTTCCTCGCGGTCGTCTCGACGACCTTGCCTTTCTCGTTCAACAAGATCGCATCGAACGCGCCCTCCGCCTCCGCTTCTCGGAGGGCCACGGATTCCGCGGTGCGTCCAATCGACTTGCACTGGCTCAGCGGGCCGGAGATCCGTCGCGCGGAGGTCGCGACGTGGAGCGCCGGGTCCGGCGGGACGTCGGGGAGGTTTCGCGTCGTGATCGTCGCCGAGCCTTTCGTCGTTGCTCGCTCGCCGGCCGTGATCGTGATCCGCAGGAGTCCTTCGACGATACCATTCTCCTCGACGAGCTTTCGTGCCCCGCTTCCGAGATCGGTGTCGGACCACGGCCTCACGATCCGAAGCGCCTCCAAGCTCCTCGCGAGCCGCGCGAAATGAGTCTCGAGTCGGAACGGCGCGCCGCGATGGATGCGGATCGTCTCGAAGCAGCCGTCGCCGTACGCGAAACCGCGGTCCCGGATCGGGACGCGGGCTTCTTCCTCCGGGACGACGACGCCGTCAAGCCACGCGAAGGCCGTCCGAGGTCACCTCCACGCGGTCGCCCGTCAGGGCTTCCGCGTGCCCGCGGAGTTTGTCGAGCGTCTCCTGGTACTCCGCCTCCGGATCGGAATCCGCCACGATGCCGCCGCCGACCGCGAAGTACGCCGTCGGACCGATGACGGTGGCGGTCCGGATCGCGATGTTCCAGTCGAGGGAGCGGTCCCACGAAACGTACCCGAGGGCGCCCGTGTACACGCCCCGGCGATGCGGCTCGAGACGCTCGATGATCTCCATCGCGCGCGGCTTCGGCGCCCCGGTGATCGAGCCGCCGGGAAACGTCGCGCGGATCAAGTCGGGGATCGTGACGTCCGCGCGCAAGCTCCCGCGGACGATGCTCTCCAGGTGATGCACGTTCGGGAGGGACCGCAAGCCCCGCAACATCGGAACGTGAACGCTCCCGAAGTCGCAGACCTTCCCGAGATCATTCCGCTCGAGGTCGACGATCATCACGTTCTCCGCGGCGTCCTTCTCGCTCGACCGGAGTTCGTCCGCGAGGGCCTGATCCTCCGAGGGCGTCCGGCCCCGGGGGCGCGTGCCCTTGATCGGCCGCGTCTCGATGTCCCGCCCGCGGACGCGGAGGAACCGCTCCGGGCTCGCGGAGAGGATGCGGTGGTCGTCCGCGTCGAGGTACCCGCCGAACGTCGACGGCGTGCGCGAACGCAGACGCTCGTATGCGGACTCCGGCGTGCCCTGGATCGGGAGGGCGAGTCGATGCGAGAGGTTCACCTGGTAGATCTCGCCTTCGAAGATCGCGCGCTTCGCCTCGCGGATCGTGTCGATGTAGACCTCGGCGGGCAGCGGCTCGATCGGCTCGGGATCCGCGGGCACCGCGAGGTCCTCGGGGATCGGCGGGGGTTCGAACGCGATCCGGTCGCGCGGCGCGATGACGAAGGCCTCGCCCCAGAGGCGGTCGATCACGATGACCCTCGGGTACACGGCGAGATGGATGTCCGGGATCTGCAGGTCGGGCGCCTTGCGATCCTGCAGCGTCTCGAGCATCCGTCCGAGGTCGTACGACAAGTAGCCGACGACGCCCCCGAGGAACGGGTACGCGGGCGTGCCGGCCGTGGCCCACGGGAGTCCATCGAGGAATCGGCCGAGGGCTTCGAGCGGATTGCCGAGTCGGGACTCCTCGCCCCACGGTCCCGCGAAGGCCGCGCGTCGGCCGCGGCTGCGGAACCAGCCGATCGGATCCGACCCGAGGAACGAGTACCGTGCGAGCTCGGGGTCGCCGAGGGAGGAATCGAGGAAGAAGGGCCGTCGGCCTCGGCGCACGCGACGGAACAGCGCCATCGGGTCCGCGCGTCCGAGGGGCCGGACGGTGAGCCGCAACCGGGACGGCATTGGGACGGCATCGGGAGCGGGCTCGTGAAGCTTTAGGTGACGACGCAAGGCCGTGGTGTGAACGTCAGCTCCCGTCTCCGGTTAACCTTGTTTAAGGTTAACTTTTCGGGTCCGCTCAGGTAGCCGCCATGGCTGCTCGGCTCCGGCGCGGGCGCGTCGATCGCGGCGCAGATCGCCTCGAAGTCCCCGAGGCCCGTGGCCTTCGCCGGCTTCGGCTTGAGATGGTCGAGCGCGCCGCTCCGAGCGATGCGGTTCACGGTCCACGCCGCATACGCGGGCGCGCCCGTGGCCCCGGGCGAATTGTAGTTCGTGATGTGGTACGAGCGCGGGCCCACGATCTCGATTGCCTCCTTCACGAACGTTCCGTGGCGGTCGATCACTTGCGCCCGCACGCCCGCAGTCCCCGGTCGCGTGAGGTACTCGTCCCGCAGGGCCGGGAGGAACTCCCGCACCCGATCGGCCATGACGCGTTTCGAGACGGACGACGCCCACTCCTCCGACGCAAGCGTGACGAAGTCCGGGTTCACGATCGCCCGCAACTTGTTCCGGAAGGGCCGTTCGAGGAGTTTCGCGACGGCCTCCTTCGGATCGTCGATCCACCCTCGGTACGTGAAGGGCCCAGGGACCGGCACCGCGTTCGGCCCGATCTCGCGCCGGCCGTCCGCGCGGACGATCCAGTGCGGGTCGAGGAACGGGAGCTCCGGGTGTTTCGGCACCGTGTAGATGTTACGGCTCGAGAGGGAGTGCCACGCCGGGTCGATTTCCCAATACTCCCCCCTGAAGTGCAAGTCCGTGTACTCCCGTCCGACGCCGAGCATGTGCGCGATGTCGATCGAGTTGCCGCCCGCGCAGTTGATGAGGAAGCGCGTGCGGATCGGCGCGGAGCTCCGGCCGGCGCGGACGCGGATCCGGGAGCGTGGGTCCAGGTAGGTCGCGCCGCCTCCGAGTTCGGCGAGGCGGATTTCCAGGGCGTCCCCCGCGACCTCGATCGAGTCGACCTCGGCTCGGAGCAGGAATCGCGCCCCCGCTTGCTCGGCCTCGTCGCGCATCGCTTCCGTGAAGGCGGGATAGTCCACGCCGGTGTCCGTCTTGGACCAGATCGCGCCGTGGCAGCGGATGTTCGGCTCGTGCCGCCGCACCTCGGCCGGCGTCAGCACTTCGAGCTCGTCCTCGCCCATCCCGTTCGCGAGGCCCCATTGGAGGTACTTGTCGAGCCGAGGGACCGCATCCTCGCGGGTCGCGACCTCGAACGTGGAGACGGACATCCACGGGAGCCCGCGGCGGGCCGCGTACTCCTTCCACATGCGATACGCCACTTGCGACGACCGCGCGAACACCTTTCGCTCGACGGGATCGAGGTAGAATGGCCGGTGCACGACGCCCGTGTTCCGTCGGGACGTGTGCTGCGCGACCTGGGATTCCTTCTCCAGGACCGCGATCCGGCCCTCGTAGCGGTGGGCGAGCCAGTACGCGAACGACGTGCCGAGGATTCCGCCCCCGATGACCGTGACGTCCCACGGCTCCATGGTCCGTTGGAGCGGAAGATGCCCCGGGTTATTATCCCTGCGTACGCACGCGGCGGAGGGCCGACCGCAGGACGTGCAATGGGTACGCCAGGAACCTCGTCGCTTGGCGGAGCGCCCGCCGGCGAATCTCATCCGCCGACAGGAACACCTCCTTCAATTCCGGGATCTCGACCTTCGGGGCGAAGAACACGTACACGGGTATCCCGGCGGCGAAGAGGGCCAGGGAGACCGCGATCTGCAGCGGATCCACGAGGACGATGAGGAGGACGGAGAACGCCGCCCCCAACAAGGGGACGACGATCTTCCCGCGCAGCTCCGAGGCGATCCTCGGATGCCGTTTCGCCAGGCGCATCGCCGAGAGGCACGTCGCCAGATACGCGACCGCGAGGAGGAAGACAGACGCGTTGATCAACGCCGCCAACCCGCCGACGAGGCTCGCGACGTACGCCGCGGCGCAGAGGACCGTCAAGCCAACGTAGGGCGTGCGGAACTTCCCGTGACGCCGACTGAACGCCTTCGGCAGGAATCCATCCAAGGACATCGCGTACGCGAGCCGCGACGTGCCGATCGTACCGGACTCGTCCGCGCCGGTGATCGACAGGAGTGCGCCGACGCCGACCACGCCGATCGCGACGGCCATCAGCATCCCCGACGACCCGAAGATCGCGGCCGTCGCGTCGATCAAGGGGCTGCTCGATGACGCGAGCGTGCCCCGGGGGACCGCGCCGATCACGACGAAGTTCGTGAGGAGGTAGAACGCCGTGACGATCAGCATGCCGAACATGATCGCCTTGGGGATCGTCCGCGCGGGCCGCTCGATCTCGTCCGCGGGAAGCGTGGATTGCTCGAAGCCCGCGTACGCCCAGAAGATCAGCACGAGCGCCTGCCCGAACGCGCGGACGTCGCCGGCGAAGAACGGCGTGAGGTTCGACACGACCGTGTCGGGCCGGAGGCCGACGAAGACGAGCCCTCCGAGGATCACGAGGACGAGCGGACTGAGCTTTGCGATCGTGAGGAGGTCGTTCACCCGGCCCGCCATCTTGACCCCGACGACGTTCGTCCCGAGGACGATCGCGATGAACACCGCCTTGAGCAGCGCGCGTCCGAGATCGTCGATCCCCGGGACGAGGGCCACGAAATACTGGGTGAACGCGACCGGGAACACCGCGAGGGAGAACCACTCCGCGAGCAAGAGGCCCCAGCCCACCATGAATCCGGGGAACGGGCCGGAGACCGCCTTGACGTAGGCGTAGGGCCCGCCGACTTTCGGGAGGAACATGACGCAGTACGCGAACGAGAGCGCGATGACGCCCGCCATGAGACCGGCGAGGACCCAGACGACGAGGGACGCGGGGCCGATCAGCCGCGCGCCGATCGCCGTGGCCACGTACACGTCCGCGCCGATGATCGCCCCGACGACGAGGTTCGTCACGTCGAAGGTGTTCAGCCGCCGCGTTTCGCCCGTGCGGACCCCTCGACAACCCGACGGGGCATTCACCCGGGCCAGGGGACGCCCAGGTCGTTCCCGATTTTCTTCAGCTCCTCCGCCACCTTCGGACCGAGGGGGATGCCTTCCTTCCTATGTGCCTCGGTGCGTGCGTAGCTCTTCTCCCCGTGCACATAGATGCGGTCCTGTCCCTGGGCCTTCGGGCTGTCCTTGAGCTCGCGCGCGAGTCGATCCATGTCCCGCCGGAACTCGTCGAGCGGCCGGAAGGCCGCGGGGTCGAGGGCCATGAAGAAATGCCCGACGTCGGGCCGCTTCTCGTCGGCGTAGACCTGCAGGCCCGTCGCCGCGCCGCTCAGCACGCCGCACAGGACGTCGACCATGAGGGCGAGCCCGTAGCCCTTGTGCCCACCGAGGTCCTCGCCCTCGCCTCCGAGCGGGAGGAGGCCGCCGCCGAGTCGGGTCGCGAGCGCCTTCAGCACCCGCGTGGGGTCCGTCGAACTCCGTCCGGTCTCATCGACGGCCCAACCGGGCGGGATCGGCTTGCCGAGGCGGTTGTAGACTTCCACCTTGCCGCGCGGCACGGTCGAGGTCGCCATGTCGAGGACGAACGCCTTCTCCTTCATCGCCGGCGCCGTCAGGGAGATCGGGTTCGTCCCGAGCACGGAGATGCGGCCGAACGTCGGAACGACGAGCGGCGCGGCGTTCGTCATGCTCACGCCGATCAAGTCGTGCTCGAGCGCCATGAGCGTGTAGTACCCCGCGATCCCGTAGTGATTCGAGTTCCGCACCGTGACGATGCCGACCGCGGTGTCCTTCGCCTTCCGGATCGCGACGTCCATCCCCTTCTTGCCGACGACCTGGCCGAGGCTCTGGCCGCCGTCGATGAGCGCGGTCGCCTTCGTCTCCTTGAGGATGCGGCTCTCGTCGTGCGGCTTCATGTAGCCGGCCTTCAACCCGCCGACGTAGCGGCCGAGTCGCGCGACGCCGTGCGAGTCGATGCCGCGCAGGTCCGCGAGGACGAGGACGTCGGTCGTGACGCGCGCGTCCTCCGGAGGCACATCGAGCTTCGTGAGGACTCGCTCGCAGAATTGCCGGAGCGCCTTCTCTTGGACGAGAATCGGTTCCGCCATCGAACTCGCTGCGGCTCCTTACAGCAGGCCGAGAGACCGTCCGGCCTATAAGCCTACGGTTTGATCCGGGGAAACGATGGGTCGGGTTCGGCATGTCGCAGGACTTCTCGGAGCCCGATCGCGATGCCAAGGATCAGGACCGCGAGAAACGACACATCCCACCCGAAGAGGAACGCGGGTGACGGAGGAGGAGGCCCAGTGCAGGCGCTGACGCAGAGGCCTGTGTACGGCTGCCCGGAAACCAAGCCGACCGCTCCCGCGAGGACGAGGAGGACGCTGAGCACCCGCCGACGATTCAGGCGGTCCGACGACGTCGTCTCCGTCATGACCGATCCCGTCAGCTCGAGCCGAGACAAGAACCTAGCGAGATACGCCCGCTTGCAGCACGAGGACCGCAGTCCTGCGCGAAACCTTCGCGGCACCCGGTCCATGGCACCGTGATCACGATCGTCCGGGAAGCTTCCTCGTTTGTAGATTTTGTAAACCAGAACTGAGATAAATCGCGGACGGCGTTCGTCGCCCATGGACGGTCCATCGAATCTCGATCGTAACGGGCCCCGAAGCCATGGCCCGATCGAACGGGTCGCCCTCATCACGGGCGCCAGCCGCGGGCTCGGTTACACGCTGGCCGAATTCCTCGCGCGGCAACGGTGGAGCCTGATCGTCACCGCGCGTCATGAGCGCCCGCTCTCCGAGGCCGCGGATCGCCTGCGGGCCGCCGGCGCAATCGTGACGGCCGTCCCCGGCGACGTCGCGCGGCCGAGGGATCGCCGTTCGATCGCCGCGGCCGTGCGTCAGGTGGGCCGGTTGGATCTCCTCGTCAACAACGCGTCGGAGCTCGGGGCCTCTCCGCTCCCACCCCTCCTGGAACACACCCTCCCCGCCCTGCGGCGGGTCTTCGAGGTCAACGTGCTCGCGCCAATCGCCCTCGTCCGAGCCTGTCTCCCGCTCCTTGCGTCGTCGCGAGGCCTCGTCGTGAACGTCACGAGCGATGCGGCGCGTGGCGGCTATCCGGGATGGGGCGGGTACGGTTCCAGCAAGGCCGCGCTCGAGCTCGTTTCGAAGACCCTGGCGAACGAGTTGCGGGATGCGGGGGTCGGCGTCGTCGCGGTGGACCCGGGCGACCTCCGGACCCAGATGCACCAGGACGCGTTCCCGGGCCAGGACATCCGGGACCGACCTCTGCCGGAGGTGACGCTCCCGTTCTGGGCTTGGCTCGAGGGGCAAGACCCGGCGCGGGTTACGGGCCAGAGATTTGAGGCGCAAGGCGCCGTCTGGGAGGTACCTGCTTGAATCGACAGGAACTCGCGTTCGAACAGCCTCGTGAATTGTTCGCATCGACCCCCGCCGAACTCAAGCGCGGTTCCCGTGACGAGGTGCGGCTCCTCGTCACAACGCCGGAAGGGACCGCCCACGCGGCGTTCGAGGACCTGCCTCGGTTCCTGTCCGCAGGCGATCTCCTCGTGGCAAATGAGAGCGCGACCCTGGCCGCGAGCCTCGTGGCCCGCGGCGCCTCAGGAACGTACACGCTCAATCTCAGCACGCGTTATGCGGAGCGCCTCTGGCTCGCGGAGCCCCGGTGGGACGCCGCTCTTCCGGGACCGATGCCGATCCGCGCGGGGGAGGACGCCGCCGTTGGCGACGCGACCGTGACGTTCGTCGCGGCGTATCCCGGCATCCCGCGGCTGTGGTTCATCCACGCGGACCGGCCGCTCGAGCCGATCCTGGAGCGGGAGGGAGCCCCGATCCACTACGGGTACGTCCCGAAGGCCTGGCCTCTCGACGCGTACCGGAGCCTCTTCTCCCGCATCCCCGGCAGCGCCGAGATGCCATCGGCGGCTCGGCCGATCACGCCACGGGTCCAGAAATCCCTCGCGGCCGCCGGCGTTCGGTTCGCGTCCATCTTGCTCCATGCAGGCGTCAGCAGCCTCGAGATCGAGGCGGAGGCTGTCGAACAGCAAGCCGTCTACCCGGAGCCGTTCGAGGTATCGGAGGAGACGGCGGGACTGGTGAACGCCACGCGGGGGGCGGGCCATCGCGTCGTCGCGATCGGCACGACGGTCGTCCGCGCGCTCGAGTCGGCGTGGACGCCGGACGGGATGCGGCCCCGCCAAGGATTCACGCGCGTGTTCGTCCATCCCGGCAATCCGGTCCGCGCGATCGACGGCCTACTGACCGGCTTCCACGATCCGGTCACGAGTCATCTCGCAATGCTGGCAGGGTTCATCGGGTTGCCGCGCGTGATGGAAACGTACCGTGAGGCGATCGCGAACGGATACCGCTGGCACGAATTCGGGGATAGCCACCTGATCTTGCGCAAGTGACCGGCCCGATCGTCGAATGCGCACGCCGTCTCAGCCATCGGGGATGATTCAATCAGGCGAGGTACTCTTGGCAATCCTCAGTCGGATTCCTTCGCCACCGGGCCCGTGTACGTCGCAATGTACCAGTGGTTGCCACCGGGATCGCGAACGGCGGCCGCGCGTTCCCCGTATTCCATATCCCGCACGTCATGAAGACTCACCCCTCCCGCCCTGAGGGCGCGCTTGTAGGTGGCGTCCACGTCGCGGACGTAGAGATGAATGCCGGACGGGAGGGCTCTCCACTGAGCTGCGGCCCGGCCGATCTCCACGATGCTGCCATCGACGCGGAGGGCGGCATGCGCTATCTTTCCGTCGGAGCCGACGGCACGCTGGTCCTCCAGTTCCTCGGCCCGGAAGGCTTCCTTGACAAAAGCCACGAGACGGTCGGGGTCGTCCACGGTGAGATAGGGTGTTACGGCCGTGAATCCGGGAGGCATGTGGGATGCGCGTTTGCGTTCGGACATGACAGGACCGCGAGGGGTACACTCGGTTCGCGGTTTCAGCGTTTCGGCGGACCGGACCTCGACCCCGCCGGCCAAGATCATGCGAGAGATGCGGAGTTGCTTGGATGCGCCGTTGTCCCGCGCATAGCAACCGAGGTCCAGTCTTCATCGGGGCATGTCGGGTACACGTAGCACTAGCCTTCATACAGGAGGCCTGCAATGCATGCATTGCATGCAATCTGCAACGGCCCGGAAGCCCACGATTTCCTTGCGCCTGCCTCGACCCCTCCTCGACGAAATCGATGAGCTCGTTCGGAGGACACGGATGCGTTCACGCACCGAGTTCCTCGAGCGCGCGGTCGAATCGTACGTGGACGAACTCCGAGAAGCTCGCGTCGTCGTCGTCAAGTCTTGGACGGACGGGAAGGCACGGAATGCGATCCTCAGGTACCTCAAGGGTCGGCGCGCGACCTATGTCACGGATGTCGCGGAGGCGTTGGGGATGGACCTCGATCTCGCTTTCCGGGTCGTTGGATCCCTCGCCAAGGAGGGAAGGGTCGTTGAGTGAACTCGGGAGGGTTGGTGACGGCGTCGCGGGCGAGAAGCTCGCGGCGGTCGGTCGAAAGATGGGCGGGGTGTTCGTCATCACGGGGACTGGCGCGCATCGGGCCCAGCGCGTCTACATCTGGGGGGATCCCGCCCGCTGCTATGTCGACAAGCCAATCCGGCGTCCCTGACGGCAACCATCGGCCCGGCGCGAGGTACGGGCCTGCTGGGATTCGAAGCCGGTTGCGGGCTGCGTAGGCCCGCGTCCTATCCTCCAAGGCTGGCGAACATGCCCCCAAGGACGGCGACCGCCGAGAGGCATATTCCAGAAAAGACCGCACCGATGGAGAGCAAATCCCGAAACCGCTCGGGCCCCGTTCGAGCGCGGGAAATTCCCAGAAACAGGACGAGGTTTGTGAGGTTCGCAACGAAGACCGCGGGCATCACGACGAGCGTGTCGTCCTGAAACGCGAAAAAGCGCGGACTTGCGATGAGCAGAGCCGCCGAGAGGGTCGGCACGCCAATCGCGACGAGGACCCCCGCAAGGTGAACGGGCCTGAGGATTCGGGTCCGCGTACTGAGGTTCGGCGCGTACACAGCTGTTGGCTGCCTCATCGGAGGCTCGGGGAAGAAGATGTCGTTATCGATCCGGATTCATTCGGGGACACCGGAGGAAAGACTTTAAAGCCGGCATCGAATTCGACGCGCGCCGCGAGGCAATGCGGGAGTACAATGCCCTGGGGACTTCAAAATCGACTGTCTCGGATCATCCGCCCGACGGACGGCCACACCGTCATGCTCGCCGCGGACCACGGATACTTCCTCGGGCCGACGCGCAAAATCGAGATCCCGCGTAAGACGCTGGAGCCGCTCCTGCCCTACGCGGATGCGGTGATGGTGACCCGCGGCGTCGTGCGGACCTCGATCGACCCCGGCGCGAACGTCCCCATCGTGCTTCGGGTGTCGGGGGGCGCGAGCGTCCTCAACGAGGACCTCTCCAACGAGAAGATCACGACATCGATGCGGGAGGCCGTCCGCCTGAACGCGTCCGCGGTCGCCCTCTCGATCTTCGTCGGCGCGCCGCACGAGCACGAGAGCCTCGTGAACCTCGGGCATCTTGTCGACGAAGGCGAGGAGGCGGGCCTGCCCGTCCTCGCGGTGACGGCAGTGGGTAAGGAGCTGGAGAAGCGCGACGCCCGCTACCTTGGCCTCGCGACGCGCATCGCCGCGGAGTTCGGCGCCCACTTCGTGAAGACGTACTACTGCGACCCGGAGTTCGACAAGGTGGTCGAGGGGTGCCCCGTGCCCCTCGTCGTGGCGGGAGGCCCGAAGCTCGAGACGGAGCTCGACGCGCTCGAGCTCGCGTACAACTCCATCCAAGCGGGAGCGGCCGGCGTCGACATGGGCCGCAACATCTGGCAGTCCTCCAACCCGGTCGGGATGATCCGTGGGGTCCGGGCGGTCGTCCATGAGCGGGCGACGCCGAAGGAAGCCCTCGACGTCCTCAAGGGCGGCAAGGCCCGCAAGTAGGCGGCCCATGCGCGCCGCGATGTACTACGCGAACGACGACGTGCGCATCGTCGACCTGCCGAAGCCGAAGATCGGCGCGGGTGAGATCCTCGTCAAGGTGCGCGCGAGCGGCATCTGTGGTTCCGACGTCATGGAGTGGTACCGCAAGCCGAAGGCCCCGGTCGTCCTTGGTCATGAGATCGCCGCCGAGGTCGTTGAGGTCGGGGCTGGCGTCGACCGGATAGAGGTTGGAAGTCGCGTGTTCGTATCTCATCATGTGCCGTGCGGCGCGTGCCGGTACTGCCTCGCGGGCCACGAGACCGTTTGCGACACCTTGCGGACGACGAACTTCGATCCCGGAGGGTTCGCAGAGTTCGTGCGCGTGCCGGCGATCAACGTGAAGCACGGCGTCTTCGCGCTTCCGAGCGGGCTCTCCGACGAGGAGGCGACGTTCGTGGAGCCCCTCGGCTGCGTGATTCGCGGTCAGCGGCTCGCGGGCCTCCGTCCGGGCGGGACGGTCCTGGTGATCGGGAGCGGCGTGGCGGGCCTCCTGCACGTCAAGCTCGCCAAGGCCTCGGGAGCCGCGACGGTCATCGCGACGGACGTCGTCGAATTTCGCAAGGCCGCCGCGACGAAGGCGGGAGCCGATCTTGTGATCGACGGCCGGGAGGACGTCCCATCGAAAGTCAAAGAGACGAACGAGGGGCGGCTCGCGGACCTCGTGGTCACGTGCACCGGCGCGGCGAAGGCGATCGCACAAGGGTTCGCATCGGTCGACCGTGGCGGGAGCATCCTCCTCTTCGCGCCGGCGGAGCCCGCCGCCAAGATTGAGATTCCGTTCAATGCGCTGTGGCGTGAGGAGGTCACCGTCATGTCGTCCTACGGCGGAAGCCCCCGAGACATCCGCGAGGCGATCGAACTCCTCGCGGGGAAACGGATCGCAGTCGGGGACTTGATTACTCACGTCCTCCCGCTGGCCAGCGCCAAGGAGGGTTTCCGCCTCGTCGCGCGGGCGCTAGACTCGATCAAGGTCATCTTGCGGCCGTGAGGCTCAAGGCCGCTCCCGCAGACGAGTCTCGGCGGCAATCCGTGGAATCTCGCATCACCGGCGTACTGGCTCGGCCGCTGCTCCCCCCTGCGTTGGGGCTCCCACGCCTGATGGGGCAGGGGTGACCTCCTCCCAGATCTTGGTGTCCTTCGTCTCGGGTAGGTATTTCAGACCAACGAGCAGCGTCATCACCGGAATCGCGATGCACCAGATCAGAAACAAGAAGATGTTTCCCGTCCAGACGACAATGGCCGTCGCGATGACCGGTGTGAAGCCGCCGAACTCGCCGTTCCCGAGGTGGTAGGGGACCGAGAGAGCCGTGTATCGGATCCGTGCCGGGAAGAACTCGACGAGGAAGGCGGCGATCGGCGCGTACACCATCGTGACATAGAAGACCAAAACGAAGTTCAGCGCGATGAGGATGGGGACATTCGGTGGGTTCGCAAATGCCGCGATTCCGGCGAAGATAGGGTAGTACGTCACGGCCGCGAGGAGGCACCCAGCCATGATGATCTTCTTCCGTCCAATCCGGTCCGATAGTCGACCGAAAACGATGAAGAAGGGAGTCGCGAGGGCCAGGGCGACGAGGATGATGATGGAGGCAAGCGTAGCATCCATCTTCAGCGACGTTTGCATGAAGAACAGAGCGTAGAACTGGCCCGTGTACCAGACGACCGCTTGGCCTGCGGTGGCCCCAAATAGCGCGAGCAGGATGAGTTTCCAGTTCGCCCAACTGGCGAGGGCTTCTCGCAAGGGCGCCTTCGACGTCCGGCCCGCCGCCTTAAGCCGCGCGAACAGTGGTGTCTCCCGAAGTTTCCAACGGATGAAAAGCGATGCCGCCACGAGCACCGAGGAGAGGAGGAAAGGGATTCTCCATCCCCAGCTATTGAACGCTTGAATGCCCAAGATCGCCTTGAGGATGAGGACGATTCCGAGGGAGAGAAACAGTCCGAGCGTGGCCGTCGTTTGGATGAAACTCGTCCAATAGCCTCGTTTCCCATCGGGTGCGTGTTCGGCGACGTAGACGACTGCGCCACCGTATTCGCCTCCGAGGGCGAGTCCCTGGATCACCCGCAACCCAAGGAGCGTGATCGGCACGATGACGCCGACCTGGGCGTACGTCGGCAAGAGCCCGATCAGGGTCGTCCCGAGGCCCATGATCGTAATCGTGAGGAGGAAGGCGTACTTTCGACCGACAAAGTCACCGATTCGTCCGAAGACGACCGCACCGAAAGGGCGGACCGCGAAGCCGGCTGCGAACGTCGCAAGGGTCAGAAGAAACGCCCCGGACCCGGGCGCGAAGAATATCCCCGCCATCAACGTGGCCAAGGAGCCGAAGATGTAGAAGTCGTACCACTCGATCATCGTCCCTGTGCCGGAGGCAGCGACGATAAACGGCATTCCGTGCGCCTTCTTGATCGCCTGAGGACCCGCGACCTGCCCGACCTCCATCGCCATGCCGTGCGAGAAATTGGCATGATGCTAAGAGGCGGGTGTTTACAGGCGATATCAAGTGTGTTCGTCGGATGTTCTAAGGCCGAGTGAGTCGCCGACGGGCATTCGATCCGGGGTCGTGGACGCCGTCACGGTGATTCATTACCCTCTTTAACCGGAAACGTCTACCGCCCCCATCGGCCGGACGAGCATCGGTCCGTGGGTGATCGAGCTATGGTCGTCCCGAGCGCAACGATCGACAGCTTGCTGAAGGAAGAGGAACAGTACGCCCCACCCGCATCGTTCCGCGAGGGCGCCTGGGTCCGAGACGAGCGGTTCTCGCGGGACGCCGCGAAGGATCCGGAGCGGTTCTGGAGCGAGCGCGCGAAAGAGTTCCATTGGTCCACGCCTTGGTCGACCCTGCTCGAGTGGAAGGCGCCGTTCGCGCGGTGGTTCGTCGGCGGGACGATGAACGTCTCACAGAACTGCGTGGACCGCCATGCGGCCTCGGCCCGGCGGAACAAGGCCGCGATCGTGTGGGAGGGCGAACCCGGCGAGAAGCGCGTCCTGACGTACGCGATGCTGATGCGCGAGGTGAACCGCTTCGCGAACGTCCTGAAGGCCCTCGGTGTGAAGCGCGGGGACCGCGTGACGATTTACATGCCGATGATCCCCGAGCTCCCGATCGCGATGTTGGCGTGCGCCAGGATCGGTGCGATCCATAGCGTCATTTTCGGCGGGTTCAGCGCGAAGGCGATCCACGATCGTGTCGAGGACGCGGCGAGCCAGGTCATCGTGACGGCGGACGGTGGCTATCGACGTGGCAAAATCGTCCCGCTCAAGCGCACGGTGGACGAGGCGGTCGCCGACCTCCCGGTCGTGCGCCACGTCGTCGTATGCGCGCGGACGAAGGAGACGGTCCCGATGCAGGCGGGCCGGGACGTCGGCTGGGATGCGGCGATGGCGGAGGCGGATCCGCGGTGCGATCCCGAACCGATGGATGCCACGGACCCGCTCTTCGTCCTGTACACCTCCGGGACGACGGGCAAACCGAAGGGCGTGTTGCACTCAACCGGCGGCTACCTCGTGGGCGTCGCCACGACCCACCGGCTGATCTTCGACATCAAGGAGGACGATCTGTACTGGTGCACCGCCGACATCGGGTGGGTCACGGGTCATTCTTACATCGTCTACGGGCCCCTCGCGAACGGCGCGACGACGTTCATGTACGAGGGCGCGCCGGACTGGCCCCACCCGGACCGCTGGTGGTCTCTCATTCAGGAGTACGGGATCACGATCATCTACACCGCGCCGACGGCGATCCGCGCGTTCATGCGATGGGGTGACGAGTGGCCAAAGAAGCACGATCTCTCGAGTCTCCGCCTCCTCGGGACCGTCGGCGAGCCGATCAACCCGGAGGCGTGGCGATGGTATCACCGCACGATCGGCGGAGGCCGGTGTCCGATCGTCGATACGTGGTGGCAGACGGAGACCGGCATGATCCTCATCACCCCCCTGCCCGGCGTCACAACGACGAAGCCCGGCTCGGCGACGCACCCGTTCCCCGGGATCGAGGCGGAGGTCGTCGACGAGAAGGGGAGGCCCGTTGCTATGAACAAGGGCGGGTACCTTGTTATCTCGAAACCGTGGCCCGCCATGCTCCTGACGCTCTACAAGGACCCGGAACGATACCGCCAGGTGTACTGGTCCCAGATCCCCGGGAAGTACTTCACGGGGGACGGCGCGCGGATCGACGAGGACGGCTACTTTTGGCTCATGGGCCGCATCGACGACGTGATCAACGTCGCGGGCCACCGCATCGGCACGATGGAGGTCGAGTCCGCCCTCGTGAGCCATCCGAAGGTCGCCGAGGCCGCGGTCGTCGGGAAGCCGCATCCGTTGAAGGGCCAGGCGCTCGTCGCGTACGTTGTCCTGAAATCTGGATTCAAGCGGTCGGACGCGTTGCGTGCCGACCTGCAGAAGCACGTCCGCTCGGAGATCGGTGCGATCGCGGTGCCGGACGAGGTCTACATCACCGAGAAGCTCCCGAAGACCCGGAGCGGGAAGATCATGCGCCGTGTGATCCGGTCACTCGTGAGCGGGCAAGAGATCGGCGACACGACCACGCTCGAGGATCCCGGAGCCGTCGACGAAGTCCGGAAGTGGCTCGAGGCGATCGAGGGCAAGGGACCCTGATCGCGGTCAGCGCTTCCGGCGCGCTGCGGGCCGCTTTCTCGCTCTCTGTTTCCGCCGCTGCGCTGCGTCGACGTGAAAGACGTCGCGCCAGATTCCTTCGACGACCCCGCCCTACGGGTCGACCCAGTGCGCGCGGCGCGATGCGACGACGCCCATCAGGGCTGCGAAGCCAAGGAGGTACCCCCATCCGAGCCAGACCTGCCAGTCCGGGATCGAGATGAGCCCGAAGTAGTACTTCGCGAGTTGCGCGGCGTGGGTCGTCGGGATGAGCATGGCGAACGCCTGCGCGATCGGGAACCCCTGCAGTCGGTCGAGAGGATAGTAGACCGGCGGGAGGAAGCCCAAGGCGATGCTCAGCACCTGAGGGATCGAGTTCGCCCGGCGCGCGTTCTTCGTGGTCGCGCCGATCGCGAAGCCGACGAAGACGAGCCCGATCCACAGGATGGCGGAGGTCGCGATGACCAGGACGATTCCAGCGGGGTTGCCACGTCCCGACAAGATCAGGAAGATGAGCGAGACCACCACGGAGGGCAGGGCGACCACGAGTCCGCTCACGGAGAGCCCGAGCGCGTACGACGCCGGCGAGACCTTCGAGGCGACGAACATGTCCTGGAACCGGAACCACTGCTTATTGAAGTACACGCTCTGCGACGCGAAGAGTCCGGTGAAGGAGAACGTGAGGACGATCGCCCCGATGAGCGACTGCACCGCGGCCGCCTGATCTGCGAAGACGAAGATGAAGATCACGGGCAGGAACGAGAACAGGCTGATCACGACGAGGAGCATCGGATCCCGGAGGAGCGGCAGCGCGTCGAACAGCCCGATGTAGAGCGCCTCACGTATCTTCGCTCTCAATCGATCCCCCCACGATCTTGATGAATGCTTCCTCGAGGCTCGCGGGCTTGAACGTCACCTTGCGCTTCTCGCGCAGACCCCGTTCGACGATGGCCAGGATTTCTTCGTCCGATCGCGGGACGAGAATCTCCCGCTCCCCGCCGTTGCCCGCGGCCGGCTCGACGATGACGCGCATCCCGATGCCCGTGTCTCCCTTCGCCTCGTCGACCGTCCCGAGGAACGCGGTCCGTCCCTTGTCCACGATTAGCAGATGGTCCGCGAGCATCTCGGCCTCGTCCAGGTAGTGGGTCGTCAGGAGGATCGTCGTGCCGCGTTTCGTCATGTCGCGGAGCATCGCCCACACGTCCCGCCGGCCGAGGGGATCGAGTCCGATGGTCGGCTCGTCAAGGAAGAAGACCTCGGGGTCGGCGACCATCGCCATCGCGATGATTACGCGCTGCCGCAGGCCGCCGGACAGCTCGGCGTTGAGCTTGGCGCGGTGCTCCCACAGGCCGAGGTCGTCCATCACCTTGCGCGTCCGTTGCCGGGCGTCTGCTCGGGAGCGGCCTCGGATCAGGCACATGTAATAGATGTGGTCGTACGCGGAGAGGAGCATCTGCGGCCGCGCCTCCTGCGGCACGACGGCGATGTGCGGGCGGATCGCCTTCGGGTCCGAGAGGACGTCGTGGCCCAGGACCGACGCACGGCCGACGGTCGGCTTGAGTTGCGTCGCGAGGATTCGGAGGAGCGTCGTCTTGCCCGCCCCGTTGCGCCCGAGGAGGCAGAAGATCTCCCCCTTGTCGATCGTGAAGGAGACATCCTCGAGGGCCTTCGTGCCCCCGGGGTACGTCTTCCCCAAGCCCTCGACCGTGATGACCGCCATAACGCCCGCCGAACGATAGGTGCTACTTGAGGCTTCTGCGCGCCGGGGCGCGACAACTGCCGCTCTCCGGGAGACACCGACCGCTTTCGGGGGAAGCGGCGGGGCGGCAAAGGGCCAAGGCTCATGGGGGGAGGCGCCCTTCGCGCGGCTCCGACATGAACTCGGAAGGTACGCTCCCTCCTCCGGCGGCGAGTCCGGATCGGCGCAAGGGATTCTCGCGGCGACGCTGGGCGATGATCTTCGGCGTGGTCGTGCTCATCTCCATCGCGGGCGCCTGGTTCTATCTCGGATCGCTCCCGCCGCGCGATCTGGGGCTCCTCGCCGCGGGACGGGTCGTGTTCGACGTTCCTCTCCTGACTCGATACACCCTCCCCGAGATGGGGCCGAATGCGAGCGTCGAAACGACGATCGGAATCTCGGGCACCGAGCCGTTCTACTTCCATTGGATCGGGACCGCATCCGATGGCTCCCCCGTCCGGTTCACGCTTCGGCCGGATCCGAACTCGACCTCGCTCGGCTTCGACTCCGTAGACGAGGATTCGTTCGTCTTCTACATCAACGGTCGGGAGACCGGGAGTTCGCCAAACCCGGCCGAGGGCTCCGTGTGGGCTTTCACGTGGGTGATGGACTACTCCGCACGGAGGGCCGCGAGGTACGACGGGTTCATCGAGCGGACGTGGATCGAGATCGGTTTCGTCCCACGTATCCTCCTCGAGTGCATCTGTCCGATGCCCTACGCGAACGTGAGCTATCCCGGCGACTCGGACCTGACGCCGACAGGAATCGTGGATTCGCTGACAAGCGCGGGACCGTGGTCGTACGAACGCACACTGTCCGACTTCGTCCTGCCCGCCCGATCGTTTGACCATGAAACCGGGCCAATCTCGATCGATGCGGGTCCAGCCGGAACGGTTTCGGCGGTCTTGGAATCCGCGTTCCGCTGGGGGCCGGCCGGTGAGTACCGCGCGACCGCGGCCGGCGACGGACCTGTCCGGTACACGATTACGTGGTACTGGGACGCGCGGTTCGGCGGTCTGTACCCCGCCGCGACATGAAGGAGACCGAGACCCGCCGTCCCGACGGTACGTGCCAAAAGCTTATTCTTCCGACTCGGTTCCGCGGGTCGTGGAACGGACCACCTACGACATCATCGTGGTCGGCGGTGGCGCGGCGGGCCTGCGCGCGGCGATTGCCGCGGCCGAAGAGAACTCCGACCTCTCGATCGCTCTGGTGTCGAAGGTCTACCCGATGCGGAGCCACACCGTGTCCGCGGAAGGCGGGACCGCCGCCGCGATGCGGGACTACGACTCCTTCGAGCTCCACGCGACGGACACGATCAAGGGGTCCGACTTCCTCGCGGACCAGGACGCGGTCGAGTTCTTCGTCGCGAAGTGCCCCGAGGAGATCATCCGGCTCGAACACTGGGGCTGCCCGTGGTCCCGCGATCCCGACGGGCGCGTGAGCCAGCGGGCGTTCGGCGGGATGTCCGTCAAGAGGACCGTCTTCGCGGCGGACAAGGTCGGATTCCACATCCTCCACACGCTCTTCCAGACGTCGATGAAGTTCCCGCAGATCGAGCGGTTCGACGAGTACTTCGTGACGTCGCTGATCGTCGACGGCGGAGCGTGCGTCGGCGTCACGGCGATCGACCTCCGTGGGGGGCGCATGGTCGCGATCGGAGCGAAGGCGACGATCCTCGCCACAGGCGGCTGCGGCCGCGTGTACGAATTCACGACGAACGGGTTCATCAAGACGGGCGACGGCATGGCCCTCGCCTACCGCGCCGGCGTGCCGCTGAAGGACATGGAGATGGTCCAGTTCCATCCGACGTGTCTGCCGGGAACGGGCATCCTGATCACGGAGGCCGCGCGGGGCGAGGGCGGCTACCTGATCAACAAGGCGGGCGAGCGGTACATGGAGCGCTACCTCCCGGGCAAGATGGAGCTGGGCCCGCGGGACATCCTCTCGCGCGCGATGATCCAGGAGATGAAGGCCGGCCGGGCGTTCGACGGGCCGTACGGACAGTACCTCGGCCTCGACCTCCGCCATCTCGGCGAGGCGACGATCGACACCAAGCTCCCGATGGTCCGCGAACTCGCGGAGAAATACATGGGCCTCGACCCGATCCACGAGCCCATCCCGGTCCGGCCGGGCCAGCACTACATGATGGGAGGCGTGTCGACGAACACGCGGGGCGAGACGAACGTCCCTGGGCTGTACGCGGTCGGCGAGACGGCGTGCGTCACGATCAACGGGGCGAACCGCCTCGGCTCGAACAGCCTGAGCGAGTGCCTCGTCTTCGGCGCGTGGACCGGGCGGGCGGTCGCCGAGTTCACGAAGCAGCGCAGCCGCTATCCCAGCGCCACGACGGCGCGCGCGGCCCTCAAAGCGGAAGAGGGGCGGGTGTTCGACGGCCTCCTGGGCCGGGAGCGCGGGAAGGAGACACTCGCCGGGATCCGCGTCGAGATGCAGCAGCTCATGGACCGGGACGTCGGGATCTTCCGGGAGGAGGCCCGCCTCGCCGAGGCGTGCGAGAAGCTCGCCAAGCTGCGGGAACGCTTCGCCCACGTCGGCCTCGCGGACAAGGACCGGGTGTTCAACACGGAACTCACGGCGGTCCTCGAACTCGACTTCATGCTCGACGTCGCGGCGACGATCGCGCACAGCGCGCGGAACCGGAGGGAGTCGCGGGGCGCGCACAGCCGTTCCGACTATCCGACCCGGGACGATGCGAACTATCTGAAGCACACGCTCGCCTCCCGGACGGACGGCGCGCCCCGCATCGACTACGCCCCTGTGACGATCACGAAGTGGCAGCCTGTCGAAAGGAAGTACTGACATGCCCGACGCCGACGTCCTGTTCCGCGTGAAACGGTACCGGCCGGGCTCCGATTCCCGGCCGAGATACCAGGAGTACCGCATCCCGTATCGGAACGACATGGTCGTGCTGGATGGGCTGAACTACATCAAGGACCACGTGGACCCGACGCTCGCGTTCCGGTGGTCGTGCCGGATGGGGATCTGCGGCTCCTGCGGTGCGGACGTGAACGGCCACCCCAAGCTCACGTGCGGCACCTACGTCCGCGAGTTCCGCCGCGGCGTCGTGACCGTCGACCCGCTCGCGAACTTCCCGATCATCAAGGACCTCGTGGTGGATTTCGACGACTTCCTCAACAAGCTCGCCTCCGTCACCCCGTACATCGTCCGGAAGGAGGAGGGCGACCTCAAGCAGGAATACATCCAGTATCCGGAGGACGTCGAGGCGTACCGCCAGCAGAGTCTGTGCATCAACTGCATGCTCTGCTACGCCGCCTGCCCGGTCTTCGCCGCGAGCCCCGCATTCGTCGGGCCGGCGGCGTCGGCGCTCGCGCTGCGGTACATCCGGGACACGCGGGACGAGGGCGCGGACGAGCGCCTTGCACGGCTGAACACGAAGTCGGGCGTGTGGGAGTGCACGTTCGTCGGCGAGTGCTCCGTCGCCTGCCCGAAGGGGGTCGATCCCGCGGCCGCGATCCAGACGCTCAAGTTCCTCGCGACGACGCGGCACATGCGGCGTCTGCTCATGCCGAAGTCGGTTTCGAGGTGATGCGACGGCCCACGCGTATCCGGCGAAGCGGCGTGCGGGATGGTGGCTGCGGAATCCGCGATACCTCGGTTTCCAGCTGCGCGAGTTCGGTGGCGTGATCAGCGCCGTCTACGGCCTCATCCTGCTAAACCTGCTCCGGCAGCTGCGCTCCGGCGAGTCCGCGTACACGTCGTTCCTCGAGCTGTTGCGCACGCCCCCGCTCCTCTACGTGAACCTCGTGCTGTTCGCCCTCGTGATGTGGCACGCGATTACCTGGTTCATGCTGATCGGCAAGGCGCAGCCGATTCAGTTCACCGCGAAGCCGGTGCCCTGGAAGACGGCGTTCGCGATCAACGTGCTCCTGTGGCTCGGGGTGAGCGGGGCCGTCGTGTACCTGATCTTCGGGGGCTTCTGAGATGGCCGAGGAGATCTCGGCCGTGCGAGACCCGACCACCTGGAACCCCGGCCGCGACACCGTCCACGCCGACGCGCCGGAAGGAGAGCCCGAGGTCGTCGCGGAACCGCTCTTCTGGGGCCTCTTCTCCCTCGGGGGCTTCATCACCGCGTTCCTCTTCCCGGTGACCCTCTTCCTGGTGTTCTTCGCCGCGCCGTTCGGATTGTGGCCGACCGATCCCGCGTCGTATCACACATTTTCCATGTTGTGGCAAGGCCCGCTCGTGCGGCTCTTTTTCTTCGTGCTGATTGGCGGCTCCCTGTTCCACGGGATGCACCGGCTCAAATTCATGCTCGTCGACGCCGGCATGAGGAGCCCCGGCGCGCAGGCGTCCCTCGACGTCATCTTGAACGCGGTCGCGATCCTCGGGAGCCTCGGCGCGCTTTACTACGCGGTGCGCGGCTGGCTTTTCTAGCCCTTGCTTTCTTGGCGGGCTTCTTCTTCGCGGGCGTCTTCTTCGCAGGCCCTTTCTTGGCCCGAGGCGCTTTCGCGACGGCGGCTTTGGCCGGTGCCGCGCGGAGCGGCGCCGCTTCGCGCGGCGCGCCCTCTGCGACGATCTTGTACACGAAGTCCTTCTCGCGCACGCGCTCGCGGACCTTCATGCCGACCTCTTGCCCGACGTCCGCGCGCGAGACGTTGGCGTGTTCGATCTGCAACGTGTCGACCGTCTGCTCGACGTTCGTCGTGGGTCCTTGGATCTGCACCGTATCGCCGATCGCGAGCGTGTTGTCCGTCAACTTGATTGCCGCGACGCCGATCTTCCCGTAGAAGTGGAAGACCTCGCCCACTTTCTTGCGTTCCATCGAGACCGCGGATGAATGCGCGGCACGCGGTAAAAACGTTCGCAGGAGTGCGGATGCACGCACACTCCGAGTCGTATCTCGGAAAGTCTTAAGTGGGACCACACGATACCGCGCCATCGGAAGGGGGGAACGTCCTTCTATGGTGATGCCACTCAACGTCCTAGAAAAATCCATCAACAAGCGGGTCCAACTTCTCCTCAAGGACAACCGCATCCTCGAAGGCAAGCTTGTCGGCTATGACGACTACATGAACATGGTCCTCGAGGACACGGAAGAGACGAAGGAGGACAACGTCCGGCGCGTCGGGACCGTCGTGCTCCGCGGGAACAACGTCGTCACGATCGTTCCGAAGTGAAGCCGGGGCCAGAAAATAGATATCGACCGGGCCGCATCGGAGCGTCCGATGCAGCTCGTGATCATCGCCGGCGGACTCGGCACACGGCTCCGTCCGCTCACCCTGCATCGGCCGAAGGCGCTTCTTCCGCTCGTCGACCGGCCGCAGATCGCCCACATCTTGGACGCGCTTCCGGCCTCGTGCGACGAGGTGATCGTCGCGGTCAACTACATGTTCGAGCAGGTGCGGGACTTCTTCCGAATGCGCCGGTTCGGCGTGGAGGTGCGCGTCGTCGAGGAGCCGAAGCCGCTCGGGACCGCCGGGGCGATCAAGAACGTGCAGCGCCACCTCCACGGTCCGTTCGCCGTCTACAACGGCGACGTCGTCGACACGATCGACTTCGATCGGCTCGTCCAGGCCCACGAGGCGGGCGGCGGGATCGGGACGATCGCCGTATGGCCCGTGGACGACGTATCGGCGTACGGCGTCGTCGCGATCGAGAAGGGCCGCATCGTGGACTTCGTCGAGAAACCCGCGAAGGGCGAGGCGCCGAGCCATCTCGTGAACGCGGGGCGGTACGTGTTCGAGCCCGACGTCTTCGACTTCATCGAGGCGGGCCGTGCCGTCTCGTTGGAGCGGGAGGTGTTCCCCCGGCTGATCAAGCGCGGGCTCACGCCCTACCAGTACGAGGGGTTCTGGTCCGACGCGGGCACGCTCCCCAGCTACCTGAACGCGCAGCGCCTCCTGCTCGAGGCGGGCGGCGGGAAGATCTCCGGCGACGCGGACGTCACGTCGGGGCAGTTGCGGCCGCCGGTCTATGCCGGCCCGGGGTGCTTCATCGAGGGCCGCGTCGGCCCGTACGTCGTCCTTGGCAAGGCGTGCCGGATCGGCCGGGGGTCCATCCGGAACGCGGCACTCTTCGAAGGGGTCAGCGTGGACGACAAGGCGGAGGTCGTCGACTCAATCGCGGGAGCGGGCGCGGCGATCGGCGAGGGCGCCCATGTGCGTGACTCGATCCTCGACGATGGCGTGCAGGTGCCGCCCCACGCGACGGTCGTGGACGAGCGGGTGACGGCGTGACCCGTCTCTTCGGCACGAACGGGATTCGCGGGATCGTCGGGCAGGACATGACCGCGGACCTCGCGGTCAAGGTCGGCCGGGCTGCGGGCACGTTCTTCGGAGGCGGTTCCGTCGCACTCGCACGCGACCCACGGCTCTCGGGCCCGATGCTCGCCCGCGCCGCCGCGTCCGGGATGATGTCCGCGGGATGCGACGTGATTGACCTCGGCATCGTCCCGACGCCGTGCGCGCAGTACTACGTCGCGAAGTCGGGCGGCCTCAAGGGGGCGCTCGTCGTGACGGCCTCGCACAACCCGCGGGAGTTCAACGGGCTCAAGGCGATCGACGCGCGCGGGATGGAGCTGGGACACGAGGACGAGGAATCCATCGAGGCGATCCTGTTCGAGAACCGCTATCGGGTCGCCGCGTGGTCCGAGGTCGGCTCGATCCGGACCGACGACTCGGCGGCCCACCGATACCTCGAGGGAGTCCGTGCGAAGGTCGACGTCGAGTCGATCCGCAACCGCGGACTGACGGTCGTCGTGGACCCGGGGAACGGGGCGGGCTGCATCACGACGCCGTACCTGGTGCGGACGCTGGGATGCCGCGTCATCTCGCTGAACGGGCAGGCGGACGGCGCGTTCCCGGGCCGGATGCCGGAGCCGATTCCGGAGCATCTGGATCACCTCATGCGCGTCGTGTCGGAGACGCACGCGGACCTCGGGGTGGCCCACGACGGCGACGCGGACCGAGCGATCTTCGTCGACGACCGCGGCGCGTTCGTGTACGGAGACAAGAGCCTCGCGTTGCTCGCGAGCGCCGCGATTCGGGTGCGGGGCGGGACGGTCGTGACGCCCGTGAGCACGTCGAGCCTCATCGACGACGTCGTCAAGGAGGCGGGAGGCACGGTCGTCCGGACGCGGGTCGGCTCGCCGGTCGTCGCGCGGACGATGTTCGAGACCGGTGCGGCGTTCGGCGGCGAAGAGAACGGCGGGGTGATTTTCCCCGATCACCAGTTCTGCCGGGACGGGGCGATGGCGCTGGCGAAGATGCTCGAGCTCCTTGCGAAGGAACGCAAGGCCCTCTCCGAGCTCCTCGCGGCATTGCCGCAGTACCACATCAAGAAGGCGAACGTCGCGGTGCCGGTCGAGAAGCGCGAGGCGGTCCTGAAGGCGCTCGTCGGGCTTGCAAGGGGGCGTCCCGTCGACACGACGGACGGCGTCAAGATCCGCGAACCGGACGGCTCGGTCCTCGTCCGGCCCTCGGGGACGGAGCCGATCTTCCGCGTGTACGCGGAGGGCCGCACGCCGGAGCGGGCGGATGCCCTCGCCGACGAAGGAGTCGAGCTCATCAAGAAGTCTCTACGCGGCAGGGAGCGAACCGAGTGAGACCAGCACGGCGTACGCGAGCATCGCGCCGGCGCTCGTCGAGATGAGGTTATTCACCTTCTTGCTGACCAGGCCCCGTTGCTCGAGGGTTGCGCCGATCACGCTGTCGAGCTGACAGCCGAGGAACCCGACCGCGGCCGGGATGAGCAGGTATGCGGGATTCGCGGGCATCGTCGCATCGAATCCGTACCCGCGCGCAAGGACGGAGAGCACGAACCATCCGACGGAGGACGTGTAGGCGGCCGCGCCGATCGCGCACAGCTGCCCGAGGCTCGAGACGCCACCGTCCGTCCCTGCAGGCACGGGCTTGCGGTTCGTGATCAGGTACGTGTGCTTCGACAGGACGCCGATCTCGCTCGCGAGGGTGTCGGCGCCGGCGACGGACAGCGCCGAGAGGAAGATGATCCCGCTGATGATCTTCGGGAAACCGTCCGGCATGACCATCGAGACGGCGGCGATGAACATCGGTGCCGCGCCGTTCGCGAGGACGTTCGTCGCGTGTCGCTCGCCGCGGGTCCCCTCTTGGACACCGAGAGCTTCCTTCAGCGCGAATCGATAGCGGGTCGCGAGGAAGCTCGAGAGCAGGAAGAACAGCAGCAGGAAGAGCCACGTCACGTCGCCGAAGACGCCGATGACCATGCCGACGACGAAGGCCGCGAGGCTGCCGTCCCATGTCAGGACGCCTTTCCAGTACGCGAGGGCGCTGAGGACGCCGGTCAACAGCGTGCTGACGGCGACGGAAGACACGAAGTCCAGCGGCATGAATGCGCCCGCAAAGAGGGGACCCATTAAAGCCTTTGTCACGTGAGTTCGCCGCTACGCGAACCAGGAGTCGAGCGACCGCTGCTTCTGCTCCGACCGCGCGCTGCCGAACTTCTCCAGCGCGGCGTCGATCCGATCGCGAGAAAAATCGTGCTCGTCGCAGAGCATCCGCCGCACGCCGTCGGCGTCCGGGTCGCGGAACTCGATCTCGACGTCCTCGATGACTTTCGGGTGAAGGAAGATGCGGCGGACCTCCTCCTTCGATTCGATGTCGACGCCGAGCTCCGCGAGGGCGGGCTCGAGCGCGCCGTGCTTCTTGATCAGGGCGAGGGCCTTCTTCGGACCGATGCCCTTCACGCCCTCGTTGAAGTCCGTGCCGATCAGCAGTCCGACGTCCACGAGTTGGTCCCGGGTGATCCCGAGGGTCGCGAGCGTCGACTCGAGGACGATCTCTTCGGGCTGCACGTCGACGTAGACGTCCTTGCGGGGCAATTTCCGGCGGCCCGAGATCGCGAGGTTCTTCACGAGCCGCGGCGAGCCGAAGAGAAGGGAGTCGAAGTCCTGGGACGCTGCCGCATGCGCGATCCCTGCGCGCGCCATCGCACTTGCTTGCGCCTCCCCCTCGGTCGGCGCTTGGACCCAAGGCAGCCCGAGGAGGCCGAGGAGTTTCTTCGACTGCTCGACCATCTCATCCGTCAGCCGCGAGGTCTGCATCGCTTTCGTCCGGGCGGTCGCGAGGTCTCCGATCTCCACGGCCTCTCGCCACTCCCGTTCCGCGCGTTGCTTGACCTCGCCACGGGCCACGAGCGTGCGGGCCTTCAGTCGCGGCGGCTCGCCGTCGAAGACAAACGCGGGTTTGATTCCGGCGGCGACGAAGTTCGAGAGGCGGTAGATCAGTCCGGAGAGATGCGAGGTCACGCGACCTTGGCGATCCATGAGTGGCGTACCGTCGGGCTGTCGGATGATCGCGAGGAATTGATAGAGCGTGTTGAACGCGTCGATCGCGAGGATCTTCCCGGAGAAATCCTCGAGGGTGCGAGGCTCGGAAGTGACGAGGTCCGCGAGATTCAGCCCCATCCAACGAGCGATGCCTGCCTGCCGGTAAATCCTTTGCCGTCTACATCTCCGCGGCGCGGACGCCGAGGAGGAACGTCTCTTCGCCCAAGCCCGCCTCGATGACGTACGCGTCGGAGGCCGGTTCCTGCACGAACGCGACGTCGAGCGCGTTCGATTCCCGGACTATCATGTCCTTCCAGGGCTGCAACATCGCCCGAAGGCCTTTCGCCGCGACCAGTTCGATCTCGACGACGCGGTCCTCCGCGACGTGCATGTCCTTGCGGGCATCCTTGACGAGCGTGACGATCTCCTTCGCGTAGCCTTCCGCGATTAGCTCCTTCGTCATGCGTGTGTCGAGGAACACAACGCCGCCTTCGAACGGCTCCTCGACGACGTGATCCGGCACCGATTCGACGAACGACACCATGGAGGGATCGATTCGGACCTTCTGACCCTCGATCCCGACCGAGTACTCGCCGCGGTCGAGGCCCGCCTTGATCTTCCACGCGTCCTGCGAACGCAGGAGGATTTCGATCTTCCTCGCCCAGAGCCGGTACGACGCGCTCACGGACTGCATGTGCACCTGCACGTCGATCTTCATGCCCCGCCACATGTCCGTCGGGAGGACCAGGTCGAGTTCCTTCGCGCCGCTCTGCCCGACGATGACCTTGCGGAACGCGCTCACCGCGTCGTAGCCCGCCTGGTCCGCCGTCTTCACGGCGATCCGCGCGACAGGCCAGTACCGCTCGATGCCTGCGCGCCGCTTCGCTTGGAACGCCGCTTCGAGCGTGAGCCGCAGGAATTCGACGTACGTGTTGACCTGATCGTCCGAGATCTGGAGGGTGCCCGCCTCCTTCGAGGCGGTGATCGCCTGCCGGATCTGCTTCGCGATCTCCTCGGTCGGACCCACGGTCGCGTCCGAGACGTGTTGCAGGACCGCCACCCCCTGCTCGTACCCGCTGGCCTCGATCGCGGACCGGGCCCACGCGACGAAGTCCTGATCGCCTTCGCCCATGAGCAGGCCGCGCTCCACCATCATCGGGATCTTGCTGACGGCGGTGTCCTCGAGCGGCCCGAGGGAGACGCCCTCGACGTCGGTCACGAAGAGCGCCTTCCGCACGAGGTCTCGGATCCCGACGAGTTCGGCGGGATCGCCCGTCCAGGCCTCGAGGCGCGTCCCGAAGGCGTCGTGGATCTCGCGGAGGACCTGCATCAGGTAGAGGAGGAGGATCGACGGCTCGCGTCCGTGGAGCGAAACGACGAGGATCGCCTGCGGCGCCCGCAGGGCGACGATCGGCACGCCGGCGATCGTCGTGCGCTTCACCGGCTTCGAGCTTTCCGGGAACGCCTTCGCGACGAACGTCTTGACCTGTCCCTCGAGCGCTGCCGCCTTGGAGACCTCCTCCACCGGGAGGTACGCGCGCGCCTCGTGGCACACGATCGCCCCGGTCGAGTGGAACAGGAGGGCGTCGTCGATCACGTAGCCGCCTTCTTCTTCGACGCGGACGACGGCGGAGTCCGTCGTCTGGTACTTCCCCTCGTCGAGCGGGCGCGTGTAGTGGACCTCGAAGTCGAGGTCCATCGTCCCGGCTTCTTTCGGCCGGAGACCGAATTCGAACGTCGTCTTTTCGTTCGGCTCGATCTTCTCGATCACCTTGAGGCCCTGCACCTCGACGGGCCCGCTGACGATCGGGGTGACGTGCTCGGCGGGCCAGTTCCCCTTGTTCGTGATCGCCATCTCGAACCGGCTCCACCGGTTCGCCTGGAGGCCCGGGCTCTTCGTCTCGAGGAAGAGCCGCGGGTAGCGGTCCTTCAGGATCTGCCCGACGCGCGCCTTCGCGGTCGCTTCCGCCTGGTCGATGAGCGGTTCCAGTCCCTTCAGGTCCTCGGTGCGCAACGCGTCCTCGGCCTTCTGGAGCAGCGCTTGGACGTCCGCGACGTCCACGTTGACGGCGTTCGCGTGGGCGACGATCGCCTGCACCCGCGCGAGGTCGGCGCGGCCTTTCTCGAGGACCGTCCGCCGCCGCTGGCGCGCGAGGGACTCCTTCGCCCGCCGGAGGAAGTCCTCCATCTGACGCGGGTTCTTCTTCTGGATGGCCCCCTCGATCTTCGTGAGGTACGACTCCGCCTCGCGGACGTCGAGGTTCTGGCTCTTCGCGATCTGGATGTCGTTGATCAGGGACGCGAGCTCGACCTCGACCTTCTTGGACGCGAGCTCGCCCTTCTGTCGTTCGACGGACTCGTGGAGGCCCTGCTGGATCTCCCGCACCCGCTCGTACTTGCCCTCGTGGAACGCCTCCTCCGCCTCCCGGAGGAGGAGCTCCGCCTGGCTCGTGTCCGCGCCGATCCCTTTCATCTCGGCGACGGTGTCGCGCGCGGCCGTGAGGACGTCCGCCATGCGATCGCGGAGCTGCGTCTGGATCGAGTCTGCCTGGGCCTTCGCCTTCTCGATGAACTGCCACGCGAGCTGGATGTCGCTCTCCAGGGTGGACTGCGCCTGCCGCAGGAGCTCGTTCGCCTCCATCGTCTGTTCCGCGCCGAGCGCCTCGATGACCCGCGCCGTCAGCGTGACGGGGCTGTCCGAGAGCGCGCCCATGTCCGCGGACGGGTCCTTCGCGACGAACAGGAGCTTCTTGATGATCGCCTCGATCCCGTCGAGCTGGTGCAGGAGGCCGGTCCACTTCTCGAGGACGGGGCCGTAGCGGTCTTCGACCTCCTTGAGGACCTGCAGCATATAGAGCGGCAGGAGCTTCGGCTCCTGCCCGACGAGGACCGTCGCGATGAAGGTGTGCGGCGACCGCTCGATGAGGATCTTCGAGTCCCCGAAGTCGAGTCGCTTCATGCCGACCCGCGTGCGCGACTTGAACGAGTCCTTCACGAAGTCCTGGACGACGGTCAGCATGCCGGAGAAGATGTCCTCGTCGATCTCCTCCCGGAACTTGCGGCTGTGGTGCGCGATCAGGCGGCCGTCGGAGTGGATCAGGAAGACGTCCTCGACCAGGTACGTCGCCTCGGGCTCGACACGGACCTCCTTCGTGTCGCGGACCTCGTAGCGGTTCTCGTCGAACAGCCTCTGGTACGAGATCCCGACGGCGATCGGGAGCGCGCCGGTTCCCTTGGGCTTCAATCCGACCCGCACGGGCACGGACTCGCCCACGCCGATCTCGGGGATCGTCTGGACGCCTTTCGACTCGATGTCTCCGGAGAACTCGATGTGCACGTTTCGGGCCGGCAGCTTGCCGCGGTTCTCGACCTCGAGCAGGTACTGGTTCCACTCGCCCGCCTGCAGCCCCGCGGTCGGCAGGCGGAGCGCCAGATTGGGGTAGCGGTTCTTGATGAAGTTCTGGATCTGGATGCCGATCGAGACCTCGGCCTGTTTGATCAGGATGTCCGCCATCGCCATGTCGCTCGCGCGAAGGGCGGCCTCCGCCTGCTCGAGCGAGTTCTCGGCGTCTCCGAGCTCCGCGCCGAGTCGCTTCGCGTTCGCGATCATCGTCGAGACTGCGTGGACGCGGGACTCGTACTTGTCCATGAAGTGGCGGGTGCGCGACTCGTCGAGCGCCGCGCGGGCGTTCGCGAGGCCGGCCTGGAAGCCGTCCACGTTCCCCTCGCCGATCGCGCTGCGGGCTTTCTCCAGGTGGGCCCGCGCATCGTCCGCCGGGATGCCGAGCCGCTCCGACTGCGTCACGACATCTTCGAGGGACTGGATCTCGCCCATCGACCGCTTCTCGAGGGAGTGTCGCTTCGCGTCGAGGAGTCGCTCCTGGAGATCCCCTTTCAGGCGGTACACGGCCTCGAGGTCGTCCGCCGCTGCAGCGTCCGCGGCGTGCGCGCGGTACTCGTTCAGCTCCTCCTCGTGCAAGCCGAGGGAGACGCCTTCCTCGACCATCGGGGCGAACGAATCCACGAGGGAACCGAGGTGCGCCTTGCGCGCCATGTCGAGCTCCTCGGCGACCCGCTTCGAGAAGCCGCCGATGTCCTGGAGCTCGCCGGCGTCGATCTTCGCTTGCGCCTTCGACAACAGTTCCGAGGCCATACGCACGTCGGCCCCGAGCCTCGCGTGGGCGTCCACCTTCGCGCGGAGTTCGACGAGGCCATCGCGAGCCGCTTCGGATTCCTTCACCCGTCGCGTCTCGTCCAGGATGTCCTCGATGACCTTCTTGTACTCGATCGCCTCGACGAACCGACGGTCGTTGATCGCCTCGCGCGCGTTCAGCAGGACCAGATCTGCCCGGCCGGGGTCGAGGCCGCTGGCGCGCATCTCGTCGACCTCGGACTGCGCGAACCGCACGAGGTCTTTCGCGGCCGCTTCGAGGCCGACCGTGAGGCCGGAGGCCATGTCGCGCGTCTCCGCGAGCGCGGGCCCGACGTCGTGGTAGTGCCCGGCCTCGAACGCGGTCTCGGCCCGGGCGAGCGCCTGCTCCGCGCCGAGGATCGAGATGTCCGCGCGGGCCAGGTCCAAGATCGTCTTCCGGATCGCGACGAGCTCGGCGCGTGCGGCTTCCTGGGCTTTGCGGAGCCCCTCCGCCTTCGCGTCCGACTGTGCGTGGAGGCCGTCCGCGACCTTCTGCTCGGCCGCGCGCGCGTGTTCCACCGCATCCGCATACTCGCCTCGCTCGAAGTGTCCCTCCGCTTTGTCGAGCAACGCGACGGCCTCCTCGAGGCTCATGCCGGCTTCGTGGCCGTCGTGGATCTTCCGTTCCGCGCGGTTGATGAGGTTCCTCGAGGCCGCGACGAGTTCGTCCATCAGTTCCTTCGCGGTCCCGTCGAGGCTCGTCAGGATCGTATCCACGTCGTCGAAGTTCCGTTTCTCGAGCGCCCGCTCCGCGGCCCGGAGGCCCTCCTCCGCACCGGCGATGTCGATGTCCGCCTTCCGGAGGTCCTCGATGAGTTTCTTGACCATGATGAACTTCGTCGCGGCGCCGCGCGCCTTCTCGAGCGTACGCCGCTGCTCCTCCTGGTACCGCTCCCTCCGTCGCTCCCCGACCTTCCGCTCGAGCTCCCCGAACGCCTCGAGGACGGCGGCGGGCCGGCCCTCGTTCACCGCGGTCTCCATCGTCGCGAGGATCGGGGTCATGTCCTCGGAAGGGACGCCTTCTTTCGTCGCGTCGTCGGCGAGACGCAGCGCGCGTTCGTACGCGTCCCGCGCCTGACGCTGCAACGTGACCTTGACGCCGTGGACGATCCCTTCCGCGGAGGCGACCATGTGCTCCGCCTCGCCCAGCCTTCCCCGCTCGATTGCTTGTTCCGCGGCCGCCAGGACCTCCATGGCCTTCTCGAGGTCGGCGTGGTTCGCGACGAGGTCCGTGATCTCCGCGCGGACGGCCTCCATCCGTCGATGGATAGCCTCCGTGCGCTCCTGCTTCGTTCGGACGTCCTCTTCCTCGGTCTTCCGCTTCGAGTCGTGCGCGGTCCGCTTGAGTTCCTCGACCTCGGAGATGCACGCCTTGCCGACGTACAGCGTGTCGCCGTACCGCGCTTCCGTGTACGCCGTCTCGGCGTCCTGGAGCATCCGGGCCGCCGAATCGATCGGCACGCCGTCGGCTTTCGCGAGCGTGACGCCGCCGCGCGCTTCGCCGAGCACCTCCGCCGCGGCGCTCCGCAGCAGCTCTCGTGTCGCGTGGATGTCGTGCTCGATCCCGTCGAGCTGCGCGTCGGCCTGGAGGAACCGGTGTTCCTGGACCGCGATCGCGACGTCCGCGAGCTTGCCCTCGAGAGACACGGTGTCGTTCTGGCCGGCCTGCCGCAATCCGACGATGTCGTCCCGGGCCCGGAGCACGTGCTCGTTCAGGCGGGCCTCCGTCTGGGCGTCGGCGTCCGCCATCCGATTATCGATGATCGCCTGCATGTCGATCTGCCGACCGAGCGAGATCGCATCGTCGACCTCCCGGAGGAGCTGGCGCGCCAGCGCGGGATCGAGGCCCCGGGCCGCGTTCGCCAGGATGATCTGCAAAGAGCGTTCCATGATCGAGCGGTGGTGGGCGTCTCGCGCGGATTCCGCGGTGCGCCGCGCGCGGGCGACGAGTCGTCGCGCGTTCGGCAGGTCGTGGTCTTCGAGCGCGCGGGTCATGTCTACTAAGGTCGTCTCGAACTCGCTCGCCTCCGCTCCGAGCTTTCGCAGGTCCTCCGCGTCGAGGCGGAGGCTCGCGAACGCGTCCTGGACGGACTTCAGGAGGGCCGCCTCCCGCACCGCCTCGTGCGCGTCGCGCGCGAGGGTCCGCACTTTCGCGTAGTCCTTCGATGCGAGCGCGGTCGAGGCCTGTCCGAAGATCGCCTCCGCGTGGCCCAGATCCGCGCCTTTCCGCCGCTCGCGGGTCGCCTCCCGGACCGACTCCCGCAGAGAGGCGTCCGCCGCGGAGTACCGCCGCGCCTCCCGTAGGCTGTTCCGCGCCCGCTGCGCGAGGAGGGGGATGTCCGCGAACACGCCGCGCCGCAGCGCGTCCCGCGCCTGCGTGAGGACCTTCCGAGCCTCCGTGATGTTGACGCCGTCCTTTCGGGCCGCATCGACGTCCGCCGCCGCGCGGTCCAGCACGTCCTCGGCCCGGGCGTACTTCCGCTGCTGCTCCGCCTTCTCGATCGCCTTCGCACAGAGCGACCGGATCTTGCCGTAATCTCGGAGGGCGAGCGCCTTTCGGGCGTCCGCGAGCAGGGCCTCCGCGTCCGCAACGTTGCCCCCGCGCTCCTTCGCGTACCGGACCTGGGAGCCGGCTTTGTCAAGCAAGGCCTGGAGGACCCGTTCGCGGCGTTGGTCGAGCGTCCGTGTCGAGACGCGCCGCAGGAGCTTCTCGGCCGTGACGAAGTCGCCCCGAGCGGTGAGCGCCTTCGCCTGTTCGATGTTCCTTTGGAACGCGAGCGTCTCGATGCCCGCCTGCCTCGCTTCCTCCAGGATCGTGTCGGAACGCGCGAGCACATCGACGACGCGCGCCTTGCGCTTGGCGATCTCAAGGGTGCGGCGCGAGGCCCGGGCCAGGTCCAGGGCCTTCCCGAGGTCGCCCGCCGCCTCCGTCTGATCCGCCCGCTCCATCAGCCGCCGCGCGAACGAGGCGTCCACGGAACTCGGGGTCGACGCGGCGAGGTCCTTTCGGGCCGCATCGATCGCCTTGAGCACGACGTCGAGTGCGGCGCGGGCCGTCGGCGCGCGGTCGAACGGCTGCCCGCAGACGTCGCAAGCGGTCCGGCCGTCGGGAACGTCCGATTCGCAGAGCGGGCAGCGGGCCATGGCCTCCAACCGAGGGGATGCCCTCCGAACGGGGAGGGAAGATGTCGTCAGATGCCCGCTTGGCCAGTATAAATGACACGCCTTCGATATCCTACCTGATAACTATATGGCTCGGACGCGCGGCGCCCGCGACACCCGAAAAGCTTCAGTAGCCGGCGGGCGTTCGACGGGCCATCCGGGCGTCCTGCCGGGGCGGCACCGGGGGTGTTCGGGTGGCGGCGCGTCGCGGGCGTTCCATCGTCGGCATGGCGGTCGTCGACACGGACGGCGTCGAGGTCGGCTATGTCTCCGGGGAGGAGCCGAACGTGCTCGTCCTGGGCGAAGGCTCGTCCGGGCGGATGCGTCTCGGCCGGCGGTTCGTCGCGCAGATCTTGGATCGCGTCACGCTGACCGGCTCGGCGGCGCAGATTTTCACCGGCCTGAACGTCGTCGATTCGGACGGTGAGTTCGTCGGCGTCGTGAAGGACACGATGGAGGCCGAGGATGTGCTCGATTCGTTGATCGTCGAGGACGAGCAGGCGGAGATGGTCACCGTCCTCCTCGAGGACGTGCGGTCGATCGATGAGTGGGTCGAGCTCTCCGTGTCGGGCGACTCCTTGTACGAAGGCGGCTAGCCCTCCCCTTCCGAACTCGGAGAAAGGAACACGCCGAGTCCGATCCACACGATGAGGGCGACGGTCCCGACGATGCCCCCGTATCCCAGCACCACGTTCGCGCCGAGCAGGATGACCGGGAGGATCAAGCCGATGAAGAAGCCGACTCGGGCCATGTCGTCGGCCTCGATGGCCTCGCGGCCTTAAAGGTTTGCGAGAAGCCGCCGACGTTTCATCGTCGACCCGGCTTCCCGACCCACTTCGAGGCCGAGAAGAGGCTTCGGAAGAACCCCTTCAGCTTGCCGATTCGAAGGACGTTCCCCAGGATCGTGAGGAGTTCCCGATCGCGCTTCGCAATCGCCCTCTCGTACATCGCCTGGACGAGCGGGATGACGTGCCGCTGATAATTGATGAGGTTGCGCCACTGGAAGCCCGCGATTGCGAGGGAGACGGCGATTGTCCAGATCGCGGGGACGCCCTGGAGGAGCGGATGGAGCCAACTGGGGAGGTACGGCTTCAAGGCGATCATCACGATCCAAAAGACGGGGATCCCGGTCGCGATCGCGCACTTGATCCGGTCCCACTTGTGACGTGTCGTGATCGAGGTCACGAGGAATTGGAGCGTCGCGATCTCGGCTTCCCGCTCGCTGAGACGACGCGGGTATGCCTCTCGCTTCCCTCCGCCAACCTCTTGGACGGCCCGGCGCCTCAGGATCCGCATCGGAGACCGCTCGATTCGTCGGCGTCAGGCCGCAGTCGCGGTATAAAGGGTTTGGAGCAAGCCAGACTTGTAGATCATCTGGCCGACGACCAGGAGGGAGTTGACGACCGTCGAGGCCGCCGCACCGATCTTCGTCCAGAAGTCCGCGGGCATTGCGCCCGTCGGGCCCTCGGCGATGCCGGTCACCGTGGCGGGCGAGGACCACGGCAGGATATTCACGACGTCCACGGGCAGGTTGAGGAGGACGACGTATGACGTGACGTCGACGTACGAGTACACGAGGACGTCCGTCGTGTTCCGCAGGAGCCGGCTCAGGACGTCATAGGCGTCGGCGCCGGAGAGCGACGTCGCGATCGTCCCCGCGACGCTCTCCGAGACCTTCGACTGGCTCAGATTCTCCCCGTACAGCGGCGCGTACGTCAGAGGCGCGAACGTCCCGCCGTCGAAGTCCTTCCGCAACTTCGAGTCGAGGAAGATCGAGCGAGGCACGACGACAAATGGACCGGATTCGGACACGATGTCGAACCTGAAGTGGGTCAATGCATCATCGATTGGTTAGCGCTTCGATGGCTGCCTTGAATCGATCGGGACTCGCGATGTCCCGGAGTTCGACAGACACGAGGGGTCGCTCAGTCCGGTCCGAATGTATGATGACAAAGCCAAGCTTCTCCTCCGATTTCGCGCCTTTGAGTCGCTCGGCCGGAATCCATCCGTGAGGTGGGACTAGCACACCGGCGCTGGTCACCCTGATTCCCAGTCCACGGCGCACGTCGATAAGGAGCCCGCCAACTAGCAACAGGGCCATAAACGAAATTGCAACCAACCAAAGGATGATACTGCCCACATCGTGCGCCGATCCGGGGGAAAAAACCGCAGTAACGACGAAAGCTCCAGCCGTGATTGTCGAGATGGAAGCGATTAGCCGGTATCGCCTCCGCCTTTGCAGCACTGGAAATCCCGGTTCAGACTTATTGTCATAGAGAACGGATCCGTGGTCCTCCGTCATGCTTCACCTCAGCTCGTGAATGCTTGGACGGCTGCATACCCGAAGCTCGCCGCGGCGATCCCCTCATCCAGAAACCCCCACGGTCCAGGAAGGTTATCATTCCAACTGTCCGTACCGAGAGCGACGATGAGGCCGATTCCGCTAATAATCGCGCCTAACACGTTGATTTCGTGCGCGTGACTGCGGACGGCACCCCAGTTCAAGGCTACCGCTAGCGTCAAGAAAAAGCCAACAAGAGAAAGGAAGAGGCCGATATAATCACCGGTGAGGAATTTCTGGAACTCCCCGAGTGTGCTCGCATATTTCGCAATCAGCTCTTGGAGAACTACCACAAGGATTGCAGAGAAACCTGTACCAATTCCAGTTCTCTCCGACCAAATTGGATCCAGCGCCGGGACGATTGCCCCAAGAATCAACCCCGCTCCAAGGGCGATCGAAAGGCCGAGCCGATGTTCGACAGCATTCTTCAGGATCTTCGATACTACCCCCTTGATGGCACTCCCAACAGCGGCGGCGCCTGGGAGGATGACCGTTACTGCGACAATGATGCCAATCGCTACTTGAACCGCCAGCGAGAGTCCTTCAGCCAAGTTGACAATATCCGGTGAGAATGCGGCATCGAACAACATTCGGGCGTCTAGTGCGTCCGTGTCGCCCACTCCAGCGATGCGCGCGAAAATGTCGTTCAGGTGGAGAGCCCAACCCGATAGGGCGTCGAAGAGGGGTTCCAAGAGGTAATCCATCAGGGCGCGAACCTGCGAGACGATCCAGGACAGGATCCAATCCAGAGCTTGGTTCAGTACGGCAACCGCTGCCTGCGCGACCGCCACGACCTTCTCCCAGATCGCCCCGAGGACCTTCATCCCCCAGTCCACAATCGCCTCCGCCAGGTTGACGAGGAACGTGCCCAGGGCGACGAGGCCGTCGTAGAACATCTGGCCGAGCTGCACGAGAGAGTTGACAATGGCCGACGCCGCCGCGCCGATCTTCTGCCAGAAGTCCGCGGGCATCGCGCCGGTCGGGCCGAACGG